>Ga0307479_10007101_pt1 | contig 10317 bp, 8 predicted proteins | sample atmos_gasesECM4C_FD_203743 | JGI IMG/M metagenome (GOLD analysis project Ga0307479, IMG submission 203743) | Hardwood forest soil microbial communities from Morgan-Monroe State Forest, Indiana, United States - atmos_gasesECM4C_515 | ecosystem: Environmental > Terrestrial > Soil > Temperate...
TCTACCGTGGAGGTTCCCGTCTTGTTGGCAAAGCAAAACGCAGTAGAATCGGACCCAGAGAGCAACCCGAGCGGAACTAATCCGCCCGAAACGCGTAATCTTAAGAAAGGTGCCAACTATGTTCTGCGACCAATGCGGCGCGACGCTAACTCCAGGGGCGCAATTCTGCAACGCGTGTGGAAAGGCCGTGGTGCCTGGCTCCCCGCGGCCGGCCGCACCGCCTGCAATGGCGCAAAGTGGAGCGGGACGCGTGCAGCGGCACCTGAATCTGCTAGCGACACTCTGGCTGGCGAATGGGATACTGCGCGCGGCCAGACTAAGCTCAATTTTGCTTGCCGGACATATTCTGCCCATGTTGGCCGGATGGGGATTTGGGCCGCCCATGAGAGGCTGGCCATGGAATTTTCTGCCGTTTGGCCTTTACACCCTTGCCGTCATCCAAGTGGTATTTGGCGTTGCCCACATCGTGCTGGCCTGGGGATTGTTCCAACGCCAACCATGGGCGCGCCTGCTGGGGATCATTCTGGGCGTGATTGCCTTGCTTCGCATTCCGTTTGGCACCGCGCTGGGGATTTACACCCTTTGGGTACTGGCGCCGGAAACTTCAGCTCGGGAATATGAGCAGATGTCGCGTGGCTACCAGCAGGCGCACCACGCTTCGGCGTGAACCTATAGGTTCTGCGGAACTGACCGGGCATGTGTGGCGGTCGTGCATACTTAGGGGTGCCCCTACCACGTGGGTTCAGTCCATCCAGCGCTGCTGAAGTACGCAACGAGCACGCCACGACCGTTTCTTCGTTTAAAGGTGAGTGAGCCCGGCGCCTCAAGTGTAAAACGGGGGCAGACCAAAGGCCTTCAGGACTCGTCTATCACGATGGAAGCGAAGTTGCCAGAGGTGCGGACATGGGAACCCTGTGGCAAGACCTGCGATTCGGCGCGCGGCTGCTCCGACTGAATCCCGCATTCGCAGCGATTGCCGTGCTTTCCCTGGCTCTCGGCATTGGAGCGAACACCGCCATTTTCCAGTTGTTGGATGCCGTGCGCCTACGCACCTTGCCGGTCAAGAATCCGCAAGAGCTGGCGGTGGTGCGCATCCAGGACCGCCATTGGGGATCAGGTTCGTTTCACGGCGATTACTCGGATTTGTCGAATCCGCTTTGGGAGCAGATTCGCGACCACCAGGAAGCATTTTCAGGGATATTTGCGTGGGCCGCCGAATCATTCAATCTTGCCGCCAGCGGTGAGGCCAGGCACGCGCGAGGGAACTGGGTCAGCGGTGATTACTTTCGCGTTTTGGGCGAGCAACCCATCCTTGGCCGCGTGTTCACGGCAGCGGAGGACAAGCGCGGCTGCGGCTCGTCCGGCGCTGTTATCAGCTACGGTTTTTGGCAGCGCGAGTTTGGCGGCGACGCTGCCGCTGTGGGACGCAAAGTTATTCTGGAAGGACACCCCTTTCAAATCATCGGAGTGACCGCGCCTGGCTTCTACGGAGTCGAGGTCGGGCGCTCTTATGACGTCGCGGTGCTGGTTTGTTCCGAGCCATTCATCCACGGTGAGGGCAGTCTCTATGACATGCGCCATGGGTGGTGGCTCGCGGCGATGGGGAGGCTCAAACCCGGATGGACGCTAACTCGTGCTACCGCGCAGCTTAAGTCCATTTCTCCCGCGATTCTCGAAGCGACAGTTCCGCCGGTGTATCAGGCGGAAGCCGTAAAGAAATATATGGAGTATCGTTTCGCGGCATTTCCGGCCGATAACGGATTTTCGCAATTGCGTGAAGATTACGAGAACCCCCTATGGACGCTGCTGGCGATTGCGGGCTTGGTGCTGCTCATTGCCTGCGCGAATCTGGCCAATCTGATGCTCGCGCGCGCCAGCGCGCGAGAGCGAGAGATCGGCGTTCGCTTGTCGCTGGGAGCTTCGCGGGGGCGCTTAATCCGGCAACTGTTAGCGGAAAGTTTGCTGCTGGCGGTGGTTGGGGCAGCGTTTGGCATTTTGCTGTCGCAAGGTTTGAGCAAAGCGATGGTCGCCTTCCTGAGTACGCAAAATTCGCAGATGTTTGTGGATTTGTACCCTGACTGGCGTGTGCTCGGGTTCACTTCGGGCTTGGCTGTTTTGACTTGCGCGATTTTTGGACTGACACCTGCATTGCGTGCCACGCGCGTCGCGCCGGTAACCGTGCTGAAATCCACGGGGCGCGGGATGACCGCCGGGCGCGAGCGTTTCGGTTTGCGGCGAGGGCTCGTGGTCTCGCAAGTGGCTTTGTCTCTGCTGCTGGTCATAGGCGCGCTGCTGTTCGTGCGGACCTTACGTAACCTCACGACCCTCAATCCCGGTTTTCGGCAGCAAGGCGTGCTAGTGGCAATTGTGGATCTCTCTCACCTGAATCTCGCAAAGGATCGCCGCCAGCCATTCAAACACGAGTTGCTGCAGCGCGTTCGCGCCATTCCCGGAATCGATTCGGCCGCGGACACGAACATCGTGCCGATCAGCGGCAGCGGCTGGAACGAGTCGATCCTCATGGAGGGCCGGGAAAAAGAAAAAAGTGCTATGTCGAACTTTACCCGCATCACTCCTGGCTATTTCCGGACCATGAAAACGCCCTTTCTGGCCGGGCGCGATTTTGACGATCACGATACGGCAACGTCACCGAAGGTGGCCATCGTGAATGAAACGTTCGTCAAGAAAGTGCTGAACGGCGCCAATCCCATAGGCGTGCGATTCCGAGAAGAAGGATACGTGGGTAAAGCGACGCCGTTCTATGAAATCGTCGGCCTTGTGAAGGACACGAAATATCGCGACCTTCGCGAGGAGCCTATGCCCATCACCTTCTTAGCAGCGGCGCAGGACGACGAGCCGCAAGAATATGCACAACTGGTGATTCGCTCGACGCAGCCGCTTGCTGCGATGCTTCCGATGGTCAAGCAAACGCTGCTGGAAACCGGTCCAGAGATGGCTATCGAGTTCCACGTGCTGAGCACGCAGATTCGCGATTCTCTGCTGCGCGAACGGTTGATGGCTACGCTCTCCGGATTCTTTGGTTTCCTGGCCGCGCTGCTCGCCACGGTGGGACTGTACGGAGTGATCTCCTACACGGTGGCACGCCGCACCAATGAAATTGGGATTCGTATGGCGCTGGGAGCGCAGCGCGGAGATGTTGTGGGGATGATTATGCGTGAAGCTGGAATGCTTCTGGCCATTGGCATCGCGGTGGGCGCCGCTTTGGCCCTGGCGGCGGGACGTGCGGCCACCTCGTTGCTCTACGGATTGAAACCCTACGATCCGCTCACGATTGTGCTGGCGACCCTGGCTCTCGCGGGCGTAGCCGCCGCTGCGAGTTTTTTGCCGGCGCATCGCGCCTCACGGCTGGACCCCGTGGTGGCTCTACGCGACGAGTAGAGGCTAAGTCGCAGGTCATCATCATCATTAAACATCGTTGGTCAAAAGGGGCGGCAAGACCGCCGCACTCCACATCAGCGGAGGTCGCGGATGATTTCGCGGGCGGCGTTTACGCCGGAGGCTCCGGTCAGGCCATTGCCTGGATGCGTGCCTGAGCCGCATAGGTACAGGCCGCGAATCGGCGTTTTGTAACGGGCCCAATCGAGCACGGGCCGCATGGTGAAGAGTTGATCTAGCGCGAGTTCTCCATGAAAGATATGGCCGCCTGTAAACCCATAAACCGTCTCGAGATCCTGCGGAGTAATCACTTGCATCGCCTCAACTAGGCTGGGCAAGTTGGGGGAATAGGTCGCGAGCGTCTTAATGACCGCTTCGCCGAGTTCTTTGCGCTTTTCGTCCCAACTACCTTCTTTCAATTTGTAGGGCGCGAACTGCACGTACACGGATAGGACGTGACGTCCGTCAGGCGCCAGCGAAGGATCGAGCAGCGTAGGAATCGTGACGTCGAGATACGGCGCGGGGGAGAACTCACCGTACTTGGAGACATCGAAGGCGCGCTCGAGATAATCGATTTCTGGGCCGATGTGAATGCGGCCGGAAAGCGCGCTGAGAAAGCCGTCCGGGGCGATGGCGTCCGTCAGCGCTGGGAAGTCTGGAAGACTACCGAGCGCGAGATGCACCTTGGCGACCGTGCCATTCGCTCGGAAATTGCGAATGCGCAACGCGAAGGTCGGGTTTAGTTGTGAGGGATCGAGTAGCTGGAAGAAAGTTCGCTTCGGGTCCACGCCGGAAACGACCGCTTGAGCGGCAATTTCCTCTCCGTTAGCGAGGACGACCGCACTTGCTGCCCCGTTTTTCGTGTGAATGTGCCGCACCTCGGCATCCGTGCGGATTTCTACCCCGGCTTTCCGAGCAGACTCCGCGAGAGCGCGGGCGAATGCCCCGAGTCCTCCGTGAGGGAACGAAGCGGAGCCGACCGGATGGGCGTCAGCAGCGGCGCGAAGCAACAGCACTGCGGTCGAGCCGGCGGACCACGGTCCCAAGGCAGTGCCAAAAATGCCGCGAGCGGCAATGGCCGCGCGCAGCAGCTCCGTGTCGAAAAATTCCGCGACGAAATCGGCCACGGCCATGGGACCCCAGCGCAGCAGGTCGAACATACTTTTCTTGCCCAGGCCGCGAATGCCGCGCCCGGTCTTCAGAAGATTCCACAGATCTTCGGGAGAAGGCGAATCGATATCGGGCGGGGTAATGGAAATGAGCTGGTTCAGCGCTGGGGAAAGATGACAGAGCGTTTCGGCGAATTCGATGTATTTGGAGGCGTCTTTGGCGGAGAAGCGCGCGATGCCGCCGGCGGTTTTGGCGTGATCGTTGTAGAACAGCAGCGCTTTGCCGTCGGGCGTCGGCGCAAAGACACGCGGGTCGGGGTGCAGGACGTGGCAATCATGTTTCTCTAGATGCATGTCGGCAGCAATATCGGCGCGGAGCGGGCCTAGTGTGTGCGCGAGAGTGGAGGCGCGAAAGCCTTGGTGGAATTCTTCGGTGATTGCGCCGCCGCCGACTACCTCGCGGCGTTCGAGGATGAGCGGTTTGAAGCCGCCTTTTGCCAGGTAAAACGCGGCTATGAGCGCGTTGTGACCGCCACCCACAATTACGACGCGTTGGCCAAGGGGCATAGTCAGTTTTTCTCGGCTGGCGCGGTTTGTTGACGCGCTGAAGCGGGACGTTCGCTTTGGGATCGCGGCGCGATCGCCGGCGCGAGATTATTTGCGTCGCGCGAATTTTTCTTGGCGCGCCATGACGTTGCCAGTTTGCTCCAGTCTTTCAGCATAACTTGGCTGGCGATGCGCCCGGGCGCGCCCATGATGCCTCCGCCGGGATGCGTGGCCGAGCCGCACATATAAAGGTTGTCGATGGGCGTGCGGTAGTAGGCCCAGCCAGGAAATGGCCGCAAGAAGAAAAGCTGCTCGAGCGAAAGCTCGCCTTGAAAGATGTTGCCCTGGGTGAGGCCGAACTCGCGTTCCAGGTCGAGCGGGGTGAGCACTTGGCGGCTGATGACGATTTTCTTGATGTTGGGGGCGTGCTCGGCCAGCGTGTCGACGACGTTGTCGCCGAAGGCTTCGCGCTGCTCGTCCCAAGTGCCTTGCGCCAGTTTGTATGGCGCGTATTGCACGAAACAGGAAAGCACGTGCTTTCCCGGCGGCGCCACCGACGGATCGGTGAGACTCGGAATTACGATATCGATGTATGGGCGGCGCGAGTAGCGGCCGTACTTGGCGTCGTCGTAGGCGCGCTCCATGTACTCGATGCCTGGAGAAATGGAAATGGCGCCGCGGAGGTGCGCGCCCAGTCCCGGCAGGGATTTGAAATCGGGAAGCGCGTCGAGCGCAAGATTCACTTTGCCCGAGGAGCCGCGGAATTTGTAGCGGCGGACGCTCTCGAGAAAATCCGCAGGGAGCTCCTTCGGCCCCATGAATTTCTCGAAGGTGAGATGCGGATCGACGCTGGAGGAAACGACCCTCGCGGAGATTTCGTCCCCATTTTGCAGCACCACACCTACCGCGCGGCCATTTTTGACTAGGATTTGATCGACGGGCGCTTTGGTGCGAATTTCCACGCCGGCTTCCCGCGCAGCTGCGGCAATCGCGTTGGAAATGGCCCCGGTGCCGCCGCGGCTGAAGCCCCAGGAGCGAAACGCGCCGTCAATTTCGCCCATGTAGTGATGCAGCAAAACGTAGGCGGTGCCGGGAGAGCGAACACCCAGAAACGTGCCAATGATGCCAGAGGCGGACATGGTGGCCTTGAGCACGTCGGTCTCGAACCATTGGTCGAGAAAATCCGCGGCGCTCATGGTCATCAGCTGGATCAAGGTGTAGCGCTCATCGGACGAAAGCTGGCGAAAGCGCTGGCCGAGGAAAAAAAGCCGCTGCAGGTCGCGCGGGTGCAGCGTGGTCGGGTCGGGAGGAATCATGGAGAGGAGCGGCTTCACGAAGCGGCACATCGGCGTCATCATCTTGGAAAATTCGTCGTAGGCTTCGGCGTCCACGCGGGAATGGCGGCGAATTTCGCGCAGCGACTTGGCGTGGTCGTTCATGCGCCACAAATAATCGCCGTTGGGCATGGGGCTGAAGGTGCCGTCGAGGGGAAGAATTTCCAGACCGTGGCGCGGCAGATCGAGTTCGCGAATAATTTCCGGGCGCAGCAGCGAGACAACGTAAGAACACTCAGAGAAAAGAAAGCCGGGAACGATTTCTTCCGTGACGGCGGCGCCGCCGAGGACATGCCGGCGCTCCAGCACGAGCACTTTTTTGCCCGCTTTGCCGAGATACGCCGCGTTTACCAAGCCGTTGTGACCGCCGCCAATGACAATAGCGTCGTAATGCTGCGCCATTCGCTGAGGCTCCGTTGTGGATCGCGAGTGAAAGAAGATGCGCGATGGAGATTTGTCATTCTACTGGGAGGCGCGGGACCGGCACAAGCCGACCGCGGCAATGCGGGCAGCCTACTTTTGCGGTGGATATTTGGGTGGAATCTCTGCGTAGCCCGGGGCGCCAGTCTTCAGGTTCGGCGGAATCGAGGCGTCGACCTGGCGGGTGGCCCAGCGGATTCCTCCGGCGAGCACATCGAGCATGAATTTGTTGCTCCAATTCTCCGGGCGGTCACCCATGGCGCTGAAGAACACACGGCCCTGACCCTGCATGCGCGCCCAGGAGACAGGATAGGGCGCGCGCTTATACGCGTTGCCGTTCATCGTCGAGGTATCGAGTACGAGAGTCACGTGCATGTCCGGCGCGAAATCTTTTAGCGAATACCACTCCTCCGTAAACGAAACGGGCGACTTCTCGCCTTCCAGGCCGGGAAACTTTGGATCGACGATGATGACGTTGGCAGTCTGCAGCCGGGGGTCTTTGGACTGCCCATGAATGATGAATTCACCGCCGATCATACGCAGGTACGCATCGGATTGCTCGCCGTGCGCGACGTAGCGATTGGACAAGTCCGGAGGATCAGGCTGGGTGTGAAACGTGTCGCTGGCGGCGTGAACGCCTACAAAGCCGACACCGTTCTGGATGGCATCGAGCAACGCTTGCTTGCCTTGCGGGCTCATCGGGGGATTCTTGTCCGTGCCAGGGGTCGTGAGGTCGCCGGTGGTGAAAAACACGGCGGCATCGAAGCCGTGCCCAGTCCACTCTTTTGAGTCGAAAATCGTGCCGTCTTTCGTGGCGGTCAGCTCGAACCCATTCGCGTCCGCCAAGCCGCGCAACGCCGTCTCCATGATGCTCGGCTGGCCATTGGTGACCTTGACCACGGTGTGCTCGAACCCAGAGGACTTGGTGAACAGCAACACTTTCTTTTTCGCGCCAAGAGATGGTCGCGCAAGAAGCAGCGTCGCGCCCGCCGCGGTCGTGGTCCGCAAGAATTCACGTCGAGTTGCAAGGTTTTTCATCGTTAGCTCCGGACATTCAAAAGCGCGTGAACGGAAAACGCCCATATCGTAGAGTAAGCCTATTTTCTGGGCGCATGAAGCTTAGCAGAGAGAATAGTCGCAAAGCGTTGGAAATCAGTGTCCGTGGAGAAAATTGTCCAATCATGGTGCAGCGCGACAGCACAAATCAGAGCATCGACAACGGAAACGGTGATGCCTTTGTCTTTGCACCGGTTGCTGGTCTGAGCGGCGGTTTCATGGTCCAGACTATCTATTGCTACGTCCGGGAACGAGCGCAAATAGACACGAAGTTTTTCAAACTGGGCGGAATTGCGAATCCCCGACAGGATTTCCTGCCGAATCAAGCCGATAAGGCGGACTCGGCCTTCGGCGATCAGTTCGCTTAATTCGCTCACAATCGATCGTTCTGGCGGATTCAAACGGTGAGACCCGCGGCGAAGGCTCAAGGACCACACTGAGGTATCGACGATGCAATTCAAGAGCGTTTCATGCGTCGGGCGCGTTTGTAGTCGTACGTTTCGTCGTAGTCGATGGTGCTGAACAGCGAAATGATTCGCTGCTGTTTGCGGCGGCGGATATATTCATCCAGGGCGGCAGTGACGGCCTCCTTTTTGGTGCGGTGGCGCCCCAACTTCTTGGCTTCTTGGATGAGGCGATCATCGATCGCAAGATTAGTAGGCATAATTCTACACAACATGCTACACATGCAGTTGTGTGATGTCAAGAATATAGCTTCATAATTCTTGCGTGAGGCGTGCTGCAATCCTTATAATCCATCTCGAAAGAAAGTAGGGAATTGTGCCGGTCGGGACCGCCTTTCATGAACGAACGTTGGCGCTGTGCGAGAGCCTGAGCTACCGCGAATGGTCCGGCTATTACACCGTCAGCGTGTACGAGACGCATCACGAGCATGAGTACAACGCCATCCGCAATTCCGCCGCGCTCATCGATATTTCGCCGCTCTTCAAGTACCGTGTGACCGGCCGCGACGCCACCAAACTAGTGAATCGCGTAATTACGCGAGACATCAACAAGGTCGCCGTCGATCAGGTGATCTACTGCTGCTGGTGCGATCCCCAAGGCAAAGTGATCGACGACGGCACTATCACGCGGCTCGGCGAAAACGAATATCGCTGGACCGCCGCGGACCCGAGCCTCCGCTGGTTCCAGCAAAACGCGCTGGGACTGGATGTCGCCATCGAAGACATTTCCGAGCACGTGGCCGCGCTCGCTGTGCAAGGCCCTACCGCAGGCAAGTTGCTGCAAGCGGCCACCGACGCAAGCATCGACAACTTGAAATATTTTCGCGTGACTCGCGGAAAAATTGCCGGTGTGCCGGTAGACATTTCCCGCACTGGCTACACCGGCGACCTCGGCTTCGAGCTGTGGATGCCCTGGGACGACGCGATCAGGGTCTGGGACAGGCTCATGAGCGAAGGCGAAATCTTCGACGTGCACCCTGTGGGCATGCTCGCACTGGATGTAGCACGTATTGAAGCGGGGTTGCTGCTGATCGAGGTCGACTACATCTCCAGCAAAAAGGCGCTGATCGAGTCGCAGAAATACTCGCCGTACGAACTTGGCCTAGGCAAGTTGGTCGATTTGAAGAAAGAAGGCTTTGTGGGCCGCGACGCGCTCGTTGCGGAGCAAAAGAAAGGCGCGGAGCGCGCGCTCGTCGGCCTGGAGATTGACTGGAACGAGGTCGAAGCGCTCTACGAAAATTTGCGCATGGCACCCCAGGTACCGAGCACAGTGTCGCGCGTCGCCGTGCCCGTCTACCGAGGGAGCCGGCAGGTTGGCAGGGCAACGTCGACTACATGGTCGCCCACGCTGAAGAAAATGATCGCGCTCGCGTCCGTAGAGCGTGGGCAGTCCGCACTCGGTACGACGCTAAACATCGAGATGACCGTCGAAGCCGTACGCTACAGAGTGTCCGCCAAAGTCGTGCCCACGCCCTTCTTCAACCCGCCGCGAAAAACGGCCGTTCCGGTAAGTGAAGCAAAGTAACACAGGTCGGTTTGCTACGAGCACAGCCAGGATTAGCTGTGCTACGGACTGCTTCGCTGATTCAGGCGATTATATTTCTTCAGCACGGCGCGAAGCTGCTCGTGGTCGATGGCGCGCACACGATGATTCTCAATACCGGTCATCGTTTCCGCGGCGATCATGGCGTTGACGATGGCTTCTTCTACCGCTTCGACTGTCGCCTTGAACATTGGATCCAGGCTGTCGTTGGCGAGGAATTGCGCGGACGCAAGTCCTTCGGCCTTGGACGCGCCGGAATTCGCGGTGGAAAAGGCAATAAAAATGTCGCCCGAGCCATTGCCGGAAATGCTGCCATTCCGCCCCAGTCCCAGCGGAACGCGCCGTGCCAGACGCTTCAATTGATGCGGCAACATCGGCGCATCCGTCGCGACCACCACAATTATGGAGCCGCGCTCGGTCACATCGGAGGGTACCATCGCATACGGATC
>Ga0307479_10007102_pt1 | contig 10317 bp, 10 predicted proteins | sample atmos_gasesECM4C_FD_203743 | JGI IMG/M metagenome (GOLD analysis project Ga0307479, IMG submission 203743) | Hardwood forest soil microbial communities from Morgan-Monroe State Forest, Indiana, United States - atmos_gasesECM4C_515 | ecosystem: Environmental > Terrestrial > Soil > Temperate...
GGGCCAAGTTCCGTCTTCTCGTCGAAGGGGTCACCGACTTTCAGCGCCTCCATCTTCGCCACGAAGCGCCGCTCGAATTCCTCAGCAATCGGCTCGGCTACAATGAACCGCTTGGCCGCGATGCATGACTGGCCATTGTTCACGATGCGCGCCTTCACCGCGGTGGTCACCGCCGCGTCCAGATTCGCGCTGGGCATCACGATGAACGGATCGCTTCCGCCCAGTTCGAGCACGACTTTCTTGATGCGCTTGGCCGCGGCCATTCCCACTTGCACACCGGCGCCTTCGCTGCCGGTCAGGGTGGCGGCCTTCACGCGCGGGTCGTCCAGAATTTTTTCCACTTTTTGCGAGCCGATTAGGAGCGTCTGGAACGCACCTTCCGGGAAGCCCGCTTTGCGGAACAATTCTTCGATCGCCAGCGCGCACTGCGGCACAATCGATGCGTGCTTGAGCAGACCCACATTGCCGGCCATCAGTGCAGGCGCGGCAAATCGGAGCACTTGCCAGAAAGGAAAATTCCAGGGCATCACCGCCAGGATAGGTCCTAAGGGTTGATAGCGGATGTAGCTGCGGCTCGCACTGGTCTCGACAATTTCATCGGCCAGGAAACGTTCCGCATTTTCCGCATAATAGCGGCAACCCAGCGCGCATTTTTGCGCTTCCTCCACCGCGGAGCGAAACGTCTTTCCCATTTCCGTGGTCATCAGGCGCGCGTAATTTTCTTTTTCTTTGTCGAGGATCTCGGCAGCCTTGAACATCATGCGCGCGCGTTCGGCGAACGGCACGTTGCGATAGGTCGCGAATGTTCCGGCGGCACGTTGGAGCTTCGTTTCGATCTGCGCGTCCGAGAGCGGCTCAAAGCTCTTGAGCAGCTGCCCGGTCGCGGGGTTCATGGTGGCTATGGCCATCGGGAGCTTACCTCGTCTCGCAATTCTCTACGGGTCTAACCATCGTAACCCAAAGCAAAACGATCAGCACTGTTGAGGCATCCGCCCGGGGATTATGGCCACGAAACGCGCCAATCGGGGTTCCCTGCGCGATAGCTGACCTGAAGATGAGGATTTCCGCTGGCGTTTTAGGGTACTTTGCCATGTGAGGTCACTTCGTATGCTTCAGTCATAGCTGGAACATACGGGAGGGTTGGCATGTTATCGCGGCGCGACGTTCTGATCACAGCAGGGGTTGCGGGAGCCGCGGCTATAGCCCGGACGTGGACTAAGGTGCACGCGTCCGTGCCACAACCGCGCGCTTCCGCGTCACAACCAGCGACGCCGGTGAATTTCGACGTGCCAGCTGGCGCGTGCGACTGCCACGTGCACATTTTTGGCGACCCACAGCGTTTTCCGTTTTCGGCGTCGCGTACCTACACTCCGGAGCCGGCCTCCGTCGAGGAGCTGTGCGCTCTACATCGGGCGCTGCACACGGGTCGCGTGGTGATCGTGAATCCCAGCGTTTACGGCACGGATAACTCTTGCACCCTGAACGCCGTGAAACGGCTCGGCTCGACTGCACGAGCCATTGCGGTTATCGATGAAAAAACGCCCGAGCCGGCCCTGGACGAAATGGATCGCGCCGGGGTGCGCGGCATACGCATTAACTTGGAGACCAGCGGGCAAACCGATCCGACAGTGGCTCGTCAGCGCTTCCAAGATGGCGTCGCCCGCATCAAGGCCCGCAAGAACTGGCACATACAGATTTACGGGCGACTTTCGGTAGTTGAAGGGATGGCGGATCTGATCAAGTCCGCTCCAATGCCAGTGGTATTAGACCATTTCGGCGGAGCCAAAGCGGCGCTGGGGGTTGCGCAGCCGGGCTTCCAGACACTGCTGGACCTGGCGCAATCGGGCAAGGCTTATGTCAAAATCTCTGGCGCGTACCGCAGTTCGACGCTGGCGCCAGATTACGGGGACGTCGTGCCGCTGGCAAAAGCGCTGATCGCCGCGAATCCACAACGTATTCTATGGGGCACAGACTGGCCGCATCCTTCCATGGTGCCGGGCCGGAAGACAGAGATTTCGCCGCTGCAACAGGTTGACGACGGTCGACTTTTCAACCAATTCGCCGTTTGGGTTCCGGAACCTACCCTTCGCAAGGCCATCCTGGTCGACAACCCCGCCGAGCTCTACGGCTTTTGAAGCTTCGTTTGTGAAAACTGACTGTGCAAAAGAATAGACAGCAGCCATTCGTTGTGATTGTATACATACACCGACAACGTCGCGGGCTGAGGGGCCGAAGACGTATGGTTCCCCCATTCGATATTTTCAAGGTAGACACTGGCAGCATTCGATGGCTAGAGGCTGCCGAAGATCTCGAACGCGCCAAGGTTCGCGTGCGAGTGCTCGCCGCATCCTCTCCCGGTGAATACCTCATCTTCAACCATCAAACGGGCAAGCGCGTTTCCATCAAGCCGCAATCCAAGCGCATCGTCTTTCAAATCGGTGACGAGGAAAAAGAGCTGAACGCGCGCGCCGAACTCCTCCGGCGTTTCGGCCATGAGGTGATTTCCGTTGATAACAACGAAGCTGCAAAGGGCGCGCTGACAGGTGTGGCCCGGGTCGACTTGTTCATCGTCGGCCACTCCGCGCCGGAACAAAACCGCAAAGAAATGGTTGCTTGGTTGAGGGCCAACTATCCCGCGGTCAAAATCCTGGCATTGCATCCTTCGGAAAATCGAGAGCTCGCGGGCGCCGATTACAACGTTGTGCTGAACGATACCAATGAATGGTTGTCGCTCATCACCGCCGCAGCGAGCTGAGCCAGTCCGCTGAGGGTGATCTCAAGGAAACTCCCGCAAAACGTGAGGCACGGCAGCTACCGCTTGGCGTCTAATTTAGACTAGTGCGGGTTAAAAAATTTGAGGGCGCAACAGCTGTTAAGCGTGTTGCGCCCTCTAAACTGAGCCGTAAAGTCTAGGCTTCCTGATTCCACCCGCTGGCGCAAAGGCCGTTAGGCCCTCCCGCTCTCCACACCGAGCCGCTAAGTTTTTAGGCTTCCCGGTCGGTCCGGCGACGCTGCAACGGTTAGATTGCTACGTCCGCAAAGTAGATCCTGAATCCTCGAGCCTCGCGATCCGATCTGGCTATGCGGTAGTCGTTAAACCACCGCATCTCCGAACCGAACCACAAAACTCTTTGGACTTTGTGTCCTCTTTGGCGACGCAAACAGCCGTGAGGCTACCCGCGTCCTCCGCAGCAACCGCAAAGTCCCTGGCTTTTTGGAATTTCGATCTGGCGACGCGGGCAGCGGTTAAGCTATCCGGCCCTCCCAATCGATCCCACAAGCCATTGAGCTTCCCGTTTTCAACTTGGCGGCGCCACGACCGTTAGGCTGTCGCGCTTCCAAACTGTGCGGTAAAACTCCGAGCTTCCGGTCCAATTCACGGCGCAACCTGCTTTTCAGCTTGCTGCACCTTTGAAACTGAGCCGTAAAGTTCTTAGCTTCCGGTTCAATCTGGGGCGCAAGATACTCGCGGTAACTTGTAGCGTCAACTGAAATCTAAGAGAAACTCTGTGCAAAATTGTGGAGAAATGTGCAAAAAACCGCGAACAATTTCTAGCTTTTCGCGGCGAGCCTGCTTCCTGTGATCGTGTCGCGAGCGTTTCTGTGCGAGCGATCAAATGGAAACACTGCGCGATTTGAAAGGAAGTTTTTGAGAAAGGTGTTTTAGTGAAACGAGAAAACTCAGGAGCTGGCGTGCTTTTTGCGTACAAGGTGCGGGCGGTGCTTGGCGCTTTCGGTCATGCGCTTGATGTGGCGCCCGACGACGAACTCCGCGACCTTGGGTGTGAAGAAAGTTTGGCCGGAGCGCAGCGCGTCAACAGCGGCAATCAGGTCGCGCATGGCGTCGCTTTTCAGCACATAGCCGAGGGCGCCGGAGTCGAGCACCTGCTGAATCACCTGAGGCGTGTCATGCACGGAAAGAATCAAGATCTTGGTGCGGCAGCCACGTTCCACGATCTGGCGCGCCGCGTCAAGTCCATTGAGTCGAGGCATGCTGATATCCAGCAGGGTAACGTCGGGATCGAACAGGCAAACTTTCTCGACCGCGTCCTGGCCATCCCCGGCTTCTCCGACGACGGACCAGCCAAATTGCGACTCGAGAAGATTGCGCAGACCGAACCGTACAATTTCGTGGTCGTCTGCCAGGAACAGCCGTAGAGGGACCAAAGCTCACCTCACATGCGGAGCGTCCTCCATGGCGCGCTCCCCATCCTCCAGTAACTTCCATCCCGAACTCCAACCGCCGCTCATCCGACGGTCGCGCCTTGCCAAGAGGTTATCGTTCCTTCATACCGGGAGACACTAATGGTGACTATAGGGGATTTCCCTGAGCGCACCTGTCGGAAAGACTTGAGCGGATGTGGGACGAAAGTATTGAGCGAGGTAACCCTGCTCAAAGTTAGCTTCGACGTTTGCTGGCGGCGCGAGATGACCTATTCACTCGCCGAGCTTTGCCGCGGCCACCGCGTGTGCCGGTTACGCGCGATTTGCGCGAAGCCTTGCGTTTCAAACCGAGCCGACGTGAAACCTTGCCGCCGTTAATCGCTTTAGTGATGTTCTCGGCTTTTTGTATCAGTTTGCGCCCGCCTAATGCTTTCGCGGCGGATTCCGCCTTTGCGGCGAGGGCCCCTAAGGTTGAGCCGATGGTTTCCGCGGCGCTGATGAGCAATCGCTCATCCTTGGATCGTTTCGTGCCAGTTGTCACGGCGTACACTCCTTCTAGCGAAGCAAAACAGCTTGACTTGCCGAGACGCCGCCACACCTTCCGGAAAGAATCAGCGTTGACGGCGCGTGACTGCTCGCCGGAGAGTAGGCGGCCCGGCTCTAAACCGCCCGGCGCCCCTGGATAACGCGAATCAGCACCACCACGATGGCCAACACGAGCAGGATGTGAATGAATCCACCCAAAGTGTAGGAGCTAACGAGGCCCAACAGCCACAGGATCAACAGAATGATGGCGAGGGTCCAAAGCAAATCCATTTCTACTCTCCTTTTTTGCGGCTGAGCAAATTGACCTGGGTTCCCAAGCAAATCGCAGCGGACATGAATTTTTGCGGCGGGATGGGTGTGACGCCTCGCAAAATCAACGAAGCCACAATGAACGGAGAGTAGCTTCGCGCAAACTAATGAGCTATCCGGTAAACGAGGTACAGCCAGATGCGCATTCGTGTAGGCTGGGAATCAAAGCTCAGCGTTGTACTGCTGAATTACGGAATAGCATTCACACGCAACTCCGCGGAGCTCGTCGCGGCTCAGAATTCTGACCGAGCCGCGGTTGTATTCGATGATTCCGTTTTTCTGCAAGAGGCCGGCGGCAAGGCTGACACTGGGACGATCGGTGCCGAGCATAGTTGCAAGAAAATCGTGAGTGATAGGCAGCACGGCGGAGTCCACGCGATCCTGGGCCATGAGCAACCAACGTGCCAGCCGCTGCTCGACCCCATGCAGGCGATTGCAAGCCGCTGTTTGCGCCATCTGCAGCCCCAGGATCACAGCGTAAAGTTGCAACTTGCGATGCAGCTGCGGCGCGGACGGCATAAGCTCTTGCAAGGCGCCGGACGCCACCCGCGCACCGGTGCCGGAGATTTGCGTGATCTCTTGCAGTGGGCTGCGCGCCAGACCGGCAAGTGCGGGGATACCGATGACGCCCTCGTTGCCGACGATGCCCGCCTCCACCGTTTTCCCATCCGCGAGGACAACCACAAGCGAGACTAAGCCATCATTGAGAAAGTGCACAAATTCCAGCGCCTGGTGCGGTTCGTGAAGAACGAGATGGTCTGGAAGGTCAATCGATTCCAAGTGTGGACGCAGGGAACGAAACTCGTTGTCAGGAATGCTTAGCAGAATTTTGTTCTTCACCGGTTTCCCGGAAGAACTGGTACGCTCATGAACGAATGGAATGGGTCGGTGGGCCATGCGGAACTCCGCAACGGGTTTCTAGAACGGAAAACCGAGACAACGCATGAAGTTCCCATGTAACTTCCACCATGCCCATAGGGTTTTCCGTGTATTTACTTGAGGAATCGCTTGGGTAGGCTGAACAACAAAGATTGGGTGATCGCGCGGAAAAGGGAAGGCATAGTGATTACCTTGGGTGGTGGAAGACTGTGCCTTGGCGCATTCTAATCGTCGACGATCACGCCATTGTGCGAAGAATGCTAAAGGTCTTGGTGGAGACCCATCCCGGGTGGGAGGTTTGCGCCGAAGCCGAGAATGGGCAAGAGGCGCTAGAGAAGATCCAGCAGCACAAACCTGATCTGATCATCATGGACATGGCCATGCCGGTGAAGGATGGGCTCACCGCCTCGCGTGAAATTTCTGCCGCAATGCCTGGCGTTCCGATCTTGATGCACACGTTGCACTATTCTCCCGAGTTGGAATTGGAAGCCAAGAAGTCCGGAGTGCGAAAAGTGGTGCCCAAAGCGGAGTCCGGCGACGGACTCCTCAGCGCTATCGCGGAGTTGCTGGAAGAAACCTCAGCCTCCGCCCATCCGCAGAAACACATGACCGCGAGCGCACATTCACACGAAGTCTCGTCATTACATTCTCAGGAAGAGAACGAAGCCCCTACTGACAGCGGGAACAATCACGCCGGCAAGAATTGAATTTGGATCTCCCTGTGCTACAGAGTTATTACTCGACTGAACTGCCCGCGTTAGCAACCACCTTCTGCGCCCGGTGGTCAAAAACGAAATATTCACCGGGATTGACCGTACTCAGCTCCCGAAGGCGAGCTTTCGCGGATTCCAGATCGTTGGCGGTCTCCAGCCAAACATAGCTGCCGTCACCATGTCGCATCAAGATGTCGAGATGGGGCGTCGTTGCCATCAGCTTCCTTTCCGGGGATGTTTGCCGGCCCGCATCTCTTAACAGCACACCATCTTCCAGTTCCACTGAAGGCCGTAGAATCAAGAGCTTGCGAAGCGCCCTAAAGGGGCACGCCGCGCATGTTAAGGAAAAAGCTGTAAGCAGAAGAAACGCGTTTGTGATGCACAGCGGTAGTTTTTACCGGTTCTAGTTCATCGATAAAATACTTAGTGGTTTTTGAGCTCTAGGCTGAACTTTTGTGAGCGATTTTCGAGGTTTTCGATCGAGCGCCGTCAAGGAAGCATCAACGCATAATCGGAATTTGGTGGAGCCGATGGGATTCGAACCCACGACCTCCTCGATGCCATCGAGGCGCGCTCCCAACTGCGCCACGGCCCCACCGAAAAGCAACGATAAATGCTAGCATCGCGGCCCGGCTTCGTCCACCTTCACCAATCATTGGCAACCCAATCGTGCGCATCCCGGCGCAAGCATCGTTCGCCATGCGCGGCTATAGCGATGTTGGCCAAGAACACGCACGGCAAATGCGCGCCGTAAGAATCGCAGGCTCATTTAGAATACGGAGCCTATGGCGAGACTTACTTTTTTGGGCGCGGCCGGAACGGTAACCGGATCGAAATATTTGGTGGAAGCGGCGGGCAAATGCTTGTTAGTGGATTGCGGGATCTTTCAAGGCTCGGAGGAATTGAACGACCGCAACTACAAACCGCTCACCGTAGATCCCAAGGCATTTGATTACGTGGTGCTGACGCATGCGCACCTGGACCACACCGGTTGGTTGCCACGCTTGGTGAAGTCCGGCTACCAACGGACGATTTTTGCCAACCCTGCCACAATCGAGCTAACCAGCCTTTTGCTGAAAGATTCCGCGCATTTGCAGCAAGAGGACGCGCAGCATGCGCAAGGGAAGAACCACGTGCGCCGCTCGAATGCGGAACCCCTTTATTTGCCGGAAGATGTCGACCCGGTTCTAAAGCTCATGAAGCCCATGCCGCGAAAGGGCGGGTTCGACATCGGCGCGGAATTTCACTTCGAGTCTTACGATGCGGGCCACATCCTGGGTTCCTCCAGTCTGGTCTTAACCATCACAGAGGACGGAAAAAAAATTGTGGTCGTCTTTTCCGGCGACATCGGCAGATACGATCAGCCCATCTTGAATGACCCGGCGACCCCGCCGGTGAATGCTGACGTGCTGTTGTGCGAATCGACGTACGGCGACCGCGACCACGAAACCGGAGATCCTCTGGAGTTGCTGGCTGCCGTCGTTAATCGCGTCGCGAAACGTGGCGGCTCCATTGTTATTCCGGCGTTTGCAATTGGCAGAACACAGACGTTTATGTATTACCTGCGGCAGCTTGAAGATCAGCAGAGGATTCCGAAATTGCCAGTCTATGTAGACAGTCCTATGGCCCTGAGCGCGACGGATTTGTACCTGAAGCATCGCGAAGATCACGACTTGGAATTCACGCGAGAGGAAGGCGATGGCGCAGGCGATCCGCTCTCCGTTCATCACTTTCATCTGACGCGCACCACGGATGAGTCGAAGCAGATCAACAACGTAAGAACGCCTTGTATCATCGTTTCGGCCAGTGGGATGGTCACCGGAGGACGCGTGCTCCATCACCTGGCGCAGCGATTGCCGGACGCAAGGAACGCCGTGATTCTGCCAGGATTCCAAGCTCAAGGGACGCGCGGGCGGGCCCTGCTGGAGGGAGCGAAGATGCTGAGACTCTTCGGGCAAGACGTCCCGGTGAATGCGGAAATCGTGGAGATGGGGCAATTTTCTGCGCACGCCGGCAAGAGCGAATTGTTGCGATGGTTGACCGGACTGACTTCGCCGCCCAAGCAAACGTATTTGGTACATGGAGAGCCCGGCGCGGCACAATCGTTGCAGGCCGCCATCCAGGAAAAATTTAAGTGGAACGTAGCGGTGGCACGCTATTTGGACACCGTACCGTTAGGCGGGTAGCCCGGGAATTGGTGCCAACTTCCAAGGCCCCAGAACAGAGCCTGCGCCACACAAAGTTATAAAAATTTAATTTCTGGTTTTGGAAAAGAACGCCCGAATTATACGGCGGCATAGGCTCGCTCGTTGCGCTGATGAGAGCATAGCTCAATGTAAAAACCCGCACGCTGAACCGGTCAGAGATTTGTAGCAAGTCGGGGAGGCAAGTTTGAATCCAGTCTGGGTTCGCGGCGGGCAAAAAACCAAGAGGCATACGAAAAAATCCCAAAAAAAATCTTCCGTGCGGCAGGAAACTAATTCCCTACTGACCTCGTCTATACCAATAAGACCACTCGCGGGGTAGGGGGCTAACCACCACAGGGCAACCGACCGTCAGTCCTCTACCCCTTATTGTTTTATATCCTGTTTTCAATGACTTACGAGCTTGTCCGTACAGCCGTGCTGTTGCGCTTGTCGGTGAGAACTACCTATCCTCTATACAGTGTCGACGCTCGTTATTGAGCCCGGTATCGTGCTGGTTTCGAGAACTTCAGCGCTGTCAACGGCTGGTAGGGAGCAAACTCAGGCAGCCAAAACTTGCCGTGTGCGCCATTCGGCGGAGAAATCGGCGAACTTATTGCGCGGCAATCGTCCCAAAGCCGCGCGACATGACCGAGTGTAGGTCTCGATGTACCGGCGGATTTTGTAGGCGATACCCGAAAAGGCGAACGGACCAAAAACAAAAACACCCACTCTGATAACTGCGATCGCGGCCAGGATCACCAGGGCTCTGACGGTCATCGCCAACTCCGGTCCAGCCCCTTGCGATATTCCGTAGGAGGTTAGCAGGCGACGCAGGCGCCAAAGCGCAAGTACGTCGGATCGTAAAGCCCCCAGCCAACGTAACGCCAAGCGACGCCGATCCTTCCGCAAGAGTTCTGCGCTGCGAACCAGCCTTGGTTCGGAACGGAGCGAGCGGTAGTCAGAATCGGAGAAGAGCCGCGGGAAGTTCTTGAAGCGCAGAGCCCGCAATTCGATGAGCTCGCCAAGTTCGACCTCGACCATCTGCAACGCGCCCGAATCTCGGGCGGGCATTCGCAATAATGCGATTAGCCCGAAAACCAGGATCAGGCACCCGGCAACAAAGATTGCAAGCAGTCCGATCAAGGCTTCACCACTTTGCGGAGCAGGTGAGGAAGTTCCGCCCAGCGATCCTGCCAAGCGGAAAGGAACCGCCGGCCGACAGCGTCGTCCAGCGCGGGCCGCGGATTCGGATAATAACCCCAGAGCGCATACGTCCAGACCAACAGCATAGCGACGAATGCCAGGGGATGAACGTAACCCAGAACAACTCTAAAACGGGGCACTAGATCCATCGCTGCAAGATGCACGAATTCAGTACCCGTGAACGTCAAAAGCCCCAACGCCATGCCCCACAGGTTTCGCCCGATTGGCACTTGATAATACTGCGCCTGGCCAAGCACCAGTAAGTCCCAAACGGCAACGGTGAGAGCGATTTTCCGCGCCGAGTCGAGAAGAACGGA
>Ga0307479_10007103_pt1 | contig 10316 bp, 7 predicted proteins | sample atmos_gasesECM4C_FD_203743 | JGI IMG/M metagenome (GOLD analysis project Ga0307479, IMG submission 203743) | Hardwood forest soil microbial communities from Morgan-Monroe State Forest, Indiana, United States - atmos_gasesECM4C_515 | ecosystem: Environmental > Terrestrial > Soil > Temperate...
GACCATCGTAGCCGTAGGTCGCATCGTCGTAGCCGACGGCCCGAATGGTGTCGCGCACCAGGCTGTCGTAATCCACATGGGCGCTGGTGGTGATTTCGCCGGCGACTACGGCCAAGCCGGTGGTCACGAGCGTTTCGCACGCCACACGGCCCATCGGATCCTGCCGCATCACCTCATCGAGAACCGCATCGGAAATTTGATCGGCGATCTTGTCGGGATGGCCTTCGGTGACGGATTCGGACGTAAACAAGAAATTGCGTAATCCTTCGCTCAAAATAGGATCTCCTTTTTCAATTCAAAACTTGGATGCGAAGCGGCAACGATAATTGCGCAGGGGGACACAGCCCGCATCAGGCCTAATTTCCATGCCATCCGCTTATCTTTAGTAAGCTACCATCCCGACCCGCAAGAAGCAACGAGTTGAACTGAACGGCGACATAGCGCATTAAACGGCGAAAATCGCGGGTTGAAGACTCTGCCCTAACTTATGAGCACCCTTCCAGATCGCTTCACCGATTGCCACGACAGCTCGATGGTAGTCCTACCCCCCACCCGGGTGTTTTGCAAAAGAGGCTGCAAATTGCTGATTTTGCCGGAGATAGCTTTTTTGGGAGTGCCAAAGAGGCTGCAAATTGCTGGAAGCAAATGGTTTAGGTCCAGACATGCGCGCAAATCTGTCGATGAGAGTGGCAGAGGGCGCAGCCCAGCATCCTGCCTCTCGCGACTTGCGATCGTGACAAAGCCTCGATTGCATGGCGAATGGTAGCGTGGAATTAATTCAAGGGTAAAGCAGAAAGCAGCGAACGGTCGAAATTGGGGGTTGAAAGGCGATTTTGGGGGGTCGAATGGCGACTGGTGCTGCGCCAGGGTTATGCGGCGGCGGTGTCGTCGTCGTCGGGTTGGACTTCGAGCTTGCCTTTGGTTTTCTTGGCCATTAGGTAGGAGCGCATGAAGGGGTCAAGGTCGCCGTCGAGAACGCGGTCGACATCGCCGACGACGAATTTTGTGCGATGGTCCTTGATCTGGCGGTAGGGCTGCATGACGTAGGAGCGGATCTGGCTGCCGAAGGAGATGTCCATCTTGGTTTCGTCGAGCCGGTCGGTCTCCGCCTGGCGCTTCTGAATCTCCAGATCATAGAGGCGGGAGCGAAGCATCTTCATGGCCAGCTCGCGATTTTTGTGCTGGCTGCGCTCGACCTGGCAGCCGACGACGATGCCCGTGGGAATGTGCGTAATGCGCACCGCGGTTTCCACCTTGTTGACGTTCTGACCGCCCTTGCCGCCAGAGCGGAAGGTATCGACGCGCAAATCCTCCGGGCGAATGTTGATTTCGATTTTGTCGTCGACCTCGGGAATTACGAAAACGGAGGCGAAGGAAGTGTGGCGCCGCGCGGCCTGATCAAACGGCGAGATGCGCACGAGGCGATGCACGCCAGTTTCGCCGACGAGCATCCCATAGGCGTTTTCGCCGGCAAACTGGATCGTCGCGTTCTTGATGCCTGCTTCTTCGCCGGGAGTTTCGTCGAGAACGACGGCGCTCATGCCTTTGCGCTCGGCCCATCGAAGATACATGCGCAACAGGATGGAGGCCCAGTCCTGCGATTCGGTCCCGCCCGCGCCGGGCTTGATGGTCATGATGGCGTTGAGGTGATCGCTTTCGCCGGAGAGCAGCGTTTTGGTTTCCAGGTCGGCGATATAATTTTCTGCGTTGCTTAGCTCGCGATCGAGCTCTTTCAGCAGATCGTTGCGCTGCTCGGCGTTGGTTTCTTCCTGCGCGAGGTGGACGTAGGTGTTGAGGTCGCCGGAAAGCGAAGTGAGCTTTTCGTCGGCAGTGATTTGCTCTTCCGAGCGCTTGCGATCGCGCAAGACGGATTGCGCGGCTTCCTGATTGTTCCAGAAATCGGGCTGAGCGACGCGGGCTTCGAGGGACTTCAGACGCTCACGATGTGGCGCGGCGTCAAAGATAGCTCCGAACCATATTGATGCGCGGCTTGAGGAGTTCGTAGCGGTGCTGGAGGTCTTCGAGAATCATGAGATATTGGCGCGCGGTAGAAGCTAAGAACCCGGCCGGGACTAAGGTCCGCTACGGCAGTGGCTAAAGCCCCTGGGACGCGTCCTTCGTGCCTCAGGATGAACTGAAGCGCGCCCCTACAAATGACGGCGGAATATCCGCAACCGGCATCAGGAGTTCTTCTTGCGCTGTGTTTCCTTTCTTAAGCGTTGAGCCTAACAGAATAACGGAAACGAGGACGCAGAGCCAAGCGAACCAGTCGCCGAAGCGCGTGTAGGTGGTTTCGTCGGTGCGAAAGTCGTAGGGCAAATCGACGGCGGCGCGGATATCGGGCGGAAGCGGTCGGAAGACACGGCCGTAGGGATCGACGCTGACGGTGAAACCGTTGTTGGTGACACGAAGGAGCCAGCGGCGATTTTCGACGGCGCGCACGCGGGCCATGCGAAGATGCTGTTCCGGCGCGGCGGAGCGGCCGAACCAGCCGTCGTTGGAAATATTGACCAAGAGGTCCGCGCCCGCGGCGGCGAAGCGACGAACCTCGCCGGGATAGATGGCTTCGTAGCAAATGAAGACGCCGAAGGTGTAACCGCCAGGAAGAGGCGCGACGGAATATTTGCTGCCTTTGCGGAAGCCGCCGACTTCGTCGGAAACGCTGGCGACGACGCGATGGATCAACGGGAAAGGCTCGTATTCGCCGAAGGGGACGAGATGAATCTTGTCGTAGGTGAAAGCCTTTTGACCTTGCAGGTCGAGCAGAATGGCGCTGTTGTAGGGAGCGGGCGCGGTGTGCGCGCGGGCGGATGATTCGGGCGCTGGCTTCCACTCGATAACTCCGGCGAGGAAGGGATGCTGAAAACGAATGGCGAGCTGCGAAGCGTGGCGCGCGAACTGGGGATCCTCGAAGGAAAAGGGCGCAGGCGCTTCCGGCCAGATGAGAAGATCGGTGGAGTGATTGGAAGGGGCCAGGCTCAGTTGCTCGATTTCCCGTAGATCGCGGGCGTGCGTCTGGAACCAGTCCGCAGGGTATTCCATAGCTTCCGGAAAGTTAGGCTGGACGGCGCGTGTGTAGTGATTGGCGGAAGTTCGCGGTACGAAACGTGGGCCGATGGCCATGACGGCGAGAATGAGGACGGCGGCTGCGCCAAGAAGTGTGGCGCGAATTTTGGGAGCAGGCATGGGAGCCAGTGTTGTCCAGGCGAGGAGCGCGTTGAAGGCAGCAACTGCGTAGGAGAGCCCCCAAATGCCGGTGATGGCCGTGAGCTGGAGAAGAGCGAGATTCGCGGAGGCGGGATAGCCGAGCAAATTCCAAGGAAAACTAATTTCTGGAAGATGCGCGAGGGCGAATTCGAAGGTGACCCACAGGAAGGGCACGCTTACGCAAGCAAGCGCGAGGCTACGCTGGGCGAGCCGGCGAACGGACCAGGCGAACGTGCCGGTGAGAGTCCCCATGACCGAAGCGATAAGAAACAGAATCGCCCAGCCGCCGACGCGGGAAAGGCCGCCGTGAACGGCGAGCACGGTGGCGATCCAGGGCACGGAAGTAAAAACGAAAAGGAGCGTGTGGACGAAGCCGCAAGCGAAGGCGACTGACGGGCGCGCGTCCAGAATAACGACGAGGAGAAGGCCGATGCAGAGCCAGGAATAGATGCTGAAATAAAATCCCGTGTAAGAGAGCGATAGCGCCGCGCCGGAGACAGCAGCGCAAACCAATCGAAACGCGGCGGGGGTGGCCGGTCCCGGATACGATGGGAAAACCTTAGTCCAGGAACGCAACGGCATCAATGCTTCACGATAGCTTTGAAGCCCGCGCCCTCGAGACCTTTCCTGGCGGCGTCCGCGGATTTCTGATCGGCGTAGGGGCCAACCTGCACGCGGTAATACTTGTCGCCCTGCGGAGAAACGACGAAGGCCGGGAATTTTTTCTTTTGCAGATGAGAGGCGAGGCTCATAGCGTCGGATTCACGGCGCAGCGCGGCAACTTGCAAGGTGTAGGAATTCGCTGGAATCCCGGGCGCAGCCGCGGTTTTTCCGCTCTTGCCTTTTGCGGAGGCCGGAACGGTACGCGGGTTCGGCGCAGGGATGGACCAGGCAGGTTTCAGATTGTCGTCGGGCGAAGAAGACTTGCCGGAATTGTAGAAGCTCCAGTCGGAGTTGGGCTGGGAGTTGACGTCGCTGGCGGGATCGGAATCGCGGCGCGCTTCGTTCGACCGCTTCGCGGAAGGATAGGATTTGGGAGCGACAGGGACGGGCTGAAGCGTGCGCGGATTCGAAGCGGCGCGCACCTGGCCGTCGTACTGATTGCGGCCCATGACGTAGCCGAGAGTGAAGAAAACGCCGGAGAATAAAAGCATCAGCATGAACAGGCCGATGACATGCCTGCTCTCGAGCACGCGCTCGCCGGCTCCCCCGCGTCTACCTCCTGATGCCATTCTTACTTGTTTTGTCCTCCTAACGATTGCACCCAACTGTTAATAATATCGATGGGCAACGGAAACACAACCGTTGTGTTCTTCTCTACACCTATCTCGGTAAGAGTCTGCAGATAGCGGAGCTGGATAGCGGAGCGTTGGGTTTCGAGAACCTTGGCGGCTTCGGCCAGTTTTGAGGAGGCTTGGAACTCGCCATCCGCATGAATAATTTTCGCGCGGCGCTCGCGTTCAGCTTCGGCCTGGCGGGCGATGGCGCGCTGCATCTGCTCAGGGATGTCGACTTGCTTTACTTCGACTTTGCTGACCTTGATGCCCCAGGGCTCGGTTTCGGTGTCGAGAATGAGTTGCAGCTTGGCGTTGACTTTGTCGCGCTGCGCGAGGATTTCATCGAGTTCGAATTGACCGACGACGCTGCGGATGGTGGTCTGCGCGAGCTGCGAAGTCGCATATTGATAATTTTGCACCTGGGAGAGGGCGAGATTGGCGTCGACGATGCGGAAATAGCAGACGGCGTTCACTTTCACGGAGATGTTGTCGCGCGTGATGATGTCCTGAGGAGGGACATCGAGCGTTTCGATACGCATGCTCATGCGCGTAAGCGTTTCGATAGGCCAGAAGACGAGGTTGAGGCCGGCGCCCTTCGCTTGCGGCATCATGCGGCCGAGGCGGAGGACCACGCCGCGCTCCCACTCTTTGATGACGTAGAGGGAATTCCAGAACCAGATGAGTACGAAGCCGATGATGACGAGCGTGCCTACACCGAAGAACTCGAACATTTGTCCTCCTAACTCGGACGAATCAATCTAACTCATTGGCGGCAATCTGGTGTTGAAAATCGCAAAGGGCGCGACTACGGCGCGACGCTACGCTACCGGTTCTACGTAGAGCTTCAGGCCGTCCATTCTTACCACACGCACGGATTTGCCTTCAGGCACGGTCTGACTCGATATGGCGCGCCAGAGTTCGCCATGAATGCGGATCATGCCTTCGGCGCCGTCCGCCAACGGGGTGACTACAATCCCTTGCGCATTGATCATTTCCTCGCGGCCGGTTTGCGTTTTCCAGGAGCGGGAACGCAAGACAAGACGCATCAGGAAGACGGTGAGCGCGGCAAAGGGCAGCGTCACGGCTACGGCCACGCCCAGACTGACACCACCAGCGGTTAGCGGCGATCGAATCAGAAACATGGCGCCGAGTAACATAGACACTACACCGCCGGCAACAAGCACACCATGGCTGGTGTATTTCGCCTCCAGGATAAACAGCGCCAAGGCCAGCAAGATGAGAAGCACTCCCGCGAAGTTGACGGGAAGAAGTTGCATCGCGTAGAGGGCCAGCACGGTACAGATACCGCCGATAACTCCCGGCGCAATCGCGCCAGGATGAGTGAACTCCGTGTAGAGGCCGAGCACGCCGATGATTAGCAACACAAAAAAGACGTCCGGTTCCACGATGCGCGCCAGGAATTTTTGCCGGCCAGACAGTTCAAAAGGCGTGAGTCTGGCGTTCGCAAGCGAAAGCTTCGTTTTGCTGCCATCAAAGCGCGTAATCTGACGGCCGTCGAGCTGCCGAATGAGGTCGTCGACTGTGGGCGCGATGAGATCGATCATCTTGCCGTCCAGAGCCTCTTTGTCAGTAAAAGCTTTGGCATCGGTGACCGCGGTTTCCGCCAGCGTTGGGTTGCGCCCGCGCTTTTCCGCGTAACTCCGTAGGAAGGCTAAGGCGTCGTTGAGAATCTTGCGCTTCATGGTTTCGTCGACTTGCAACTGCCACCCGCCAATGGCAATGACCGGCGAAGCCGCTCCGGTATGCGTGCCCGGAGCCATAGCGGCAATATCCGCGGAAAGAAGAATGAAAAAACCGGCGGAAGCGCCGCGAGCACCGGTGGGCGTGATGTACACGGCGACTGGAACGCGCGACGCCAGGATGTGCTTGATGATGTCCTGCATGGAGTCGCTGAGGCCGCCGGGCGTATCCATGGTGATGAGAATCAAGCTGGCCTGACGGCGCTCGGCATCCGCGATGCCCTCATCGATATAGGTTGCGAGGATGGGTTCGACTACGCCATGCAGGTTCAGATCAAGGATCACGGGCGCGGCCGCGTGTTCGTCTGCGGAGACGAGTGAGAAAAAGGAAAGAAGCGCGAGAGCGGAAAGAGCGGTGAGAAAAAGGTGTTTTCTCGAAAATTGAAGCTCAAAGGCTGCAAATAGCTTATGCCGGTGCCGCCGTTCCGGCCTCCGTGAAATTGGTGCAAGGCTGGCGAAGAGAGTCGAGATCATTGCGCGCCTCCGCTGGGCTTGGAGCTTTGGAGGTGTTCGAGCAATTGTTTCGCTTCCGGGTAGTTGGGCGCAAGCTGCAGGGCGCGCCGTACCTCGGTACGCGCCAGGTCGGTTTTCTTTTGCTCGAGGTAGATGCGGGCCAGCATGGTGCGCACCTGCGCGGAGTCACGAGCCGCGAGCGAAGCCTGAAGTTCCTTGACGGCGTCATCGAGCTTGCCGCGCCGATGATTGACTTCCGCCAAGCCGCGGTGCGCGGCGGCGTTGGCAGGTTCGGTACGCAGAACACCGCGAAATTCATTTTCGGCGGAATCGAGGCGGCCCGCAGCCAGCTCCTGGCGTCCACGACGAATGTGCGAGGCGGAGGTGTCGACCGAGGCACTCACGGCAGCCGAATTCGCTGCGCTTCCGGAGGCCGCAATTTCCAGGCGCAGCGCCGTCGTATCCAACTCGGTTCGTATGCGTGCGAGGCGGAAGATCGATTCTGTTTTCGCGTCCACATGCACAGACTGCAGCGCATTGGGACCGAGGGCTTCCGCGGCGGATTCGCGCTCCTGGTCGGCCTCGGCTTTCTTTCCAGCCTTTTCCAGAGACTCTACGAGCAGCGCGCGGTCCTCGGGATTATCCGGCTTGCGCTCGGAAGCTTCGCGGAAGGCAGCGGCAGCCGCGACGAAATCGCCGTTCTCCATGGCGAGCAACCCCAGATTAAAGGGATAATCGTCCTCGTCAGGATCAAAATCGGTAGCGCGGCGAAGATCGGCCTGAGCCGCGGTCGTCTTACCTTGACGGACTTTGGCAACAGCTAAGTTGTTCAGAATTTCCGGAACGTCCGCGCCGGAAGATCCAGCCTGCGACGCGTTCTTGGCCGCGCCAGCGAGCGCAGTTTGCAGGGACGTAAAAACTTCCTCAGCGCGATCGGGCTGATTCATCTGCAAGCGGCAAACGCCGGTCGAGAAAAGCGCTTCGACGTAGCGATCGTGAGTAGGCGGAACGTGCGCCAAAAAGGAGAGCGCCGTGGCGCAATCGTTGCGAGTGAAATAGGTCTCGGCAAGAGCCAAATAGGGATCGGGCCATGACGGCTCGAGGCGGGAAGCCTCGCGCAATTCACGCAGACGCGGAGCGTCTTCATTGGCCAGTAGACCGCGGATATAGTGCTCGAAAGCGTCCAGGCGCAACGCACGCTGTGACTTGGAAAACTCCGCCAGCGTCGTCCGGTACGATTTGTCAGCTTCCGAAAGCAGCCGCCAGACAACTTTGGATTGCATCTCCATCAGCGAATCGAGAGGACCGGTTTCGTGTACGGACGGGAACAACGCCAGCGGATCGGTACGAAGAACGCGTGAATCGATCGTCAAAGTTTTGCCGTCGGAGGTAAAGGAGCCGAACACGATGAAATCGGCGTCGAGATCTTGGGCGACGCGCAGCATGCTGGCGCGGCTGAGCTTGGCGGAGAAAGGAAGGCCGTTGCGTTCCATTTCGGCAGTGCGGCCGGCACGGGAATAGACCTGCTGGCCACCCGCGGAGAGCGCATGGATGGTGAGCTCTTCGAGGCCCTCGGCGAGCCAGTCAAGGCGCGGGGAAGCGCCTCCGTTTTCAAAGGGGAAAACGAGATAAACGCCGGATTGCGCCGAACCATTCGTGCGGGCCGAAACCTCTTGCGCGTTGAGAGGTGCAGCGGGGCAAAGCAGCGCGTAGGAAGCAAGCAGAACGCGACGGATGAAACGATCTGGGGACATAGTTCCTCCGCATTGTAACAGACGTAAGGGAACCCCCGTATTTACGCTTGCGGAGTTTGCGACCAATGATAAACAACTGAACTGCAATCCACAGACTGAAACGCGTGCTGTTGCGGCCCGGCGAAACGCCGCGAGACGGCGGTCCAGACTGCGAATTAATTACGGTTGGGTGGATTCAACCGGCTTGGGAGCCAGGAGATCGATGACGACCGGATCTTTCACAACGGCAGCGAAGGCAGGGTCTTTTTTCACTTCATTGAACTGCGCGTAGCCCTCTTCCTTAGCCTTGCGCAAATAGAAAACGGCGCGCTCGACATTGCCCGCTTCCGCAAAGGACTTGGCAAGCAGGAAATAGAAGCGGCCGCGGTCTGGCACGGAACGGTCCTGCAGGATGGAGCCGGTACGCGAGGAACCGCGCTCGAAAAATTGGGGGTCTCTGGCTAAAGCGGCGCGGAAAGCGGCGATGGAGTCATCGTATTTGCCTTGACTGAAATACGCGTAGCCGAGGTTGCTGTACAGCACAGGCATGTCGTCGCGCATCTTGATGGCTTTTTGATACGCGCGAATGGCTTTGCTGTATTTCTTGCGCTGGTACCAGATCGTGCCGATATTATTTTCGGCGTCGGCGTATCGCGGGTCGACCTTTACGGCGCGCTCGTAATACTTCAGCGCGGCTCCCAAAGCGGTTTGCTGGTGCAGCGCAATGCCGAGCTTGTTCAGATAGACCGCGTTGTGAGGATTCTGCTCACTGAGCATTCTGTATTGCTCCATGGCCTCGTGATACTGCTTGCGAGCCATGTACAGATCCCCCATCTCTTCGCCGGTAAGTTGGCGATCCGCAGGCTGTGCCGCCGCGTTAGAAACCTGAGACTGCGTCTGCATGGGGGGAACGAATAATTCTTTGCGGGGGTCGTCGCTGGTCTGGCCAATGGTTGGGAGGGTCAGGCTAACGAGGAGAAAACTAGCGGGCAACGCCATTCGAAGACAATTCATGGCGAGTCTCCTTTGTTATCCGGCTTAGTCTTGTCCGGCTGCGATGGATCGTCCGGCTTAGGCTTGTCGGAGTCCTTCTTCTTACCTCCAAAGATACCAAAAATCTTCTTCAAGGGGTTCGTTTTCTTTTCTTCCTCCTTGTCCTTGGCTTCGACGGGCACTGGAGGCTGTCCCTGTCCGGTAGCATTTGGCGGACGATTCGGATCATAAGGAATTGGTTTTCCGTCAGCGTCCTTAGCAGGCTCCTTCGGTTGGCCGCCGCCGAACACGTGAGATAGCCAGGAACCCGTAGAGCTGAAGACATTGTGACCGCCGTGAATTTCGCAATACTGCGTGGGCGCGGAACCCGCAACGTAAACCTCCTGCCGCGTTGTGGGGCAATTGGGCGTGGCCAGTTGCAAGGATTCGGGATCGATCAAGACAGACTGAACGCCGTCCGGAGCGTCGAAGTCCTTCACGTCGCGATAGGTGGGCAGCGCGGTGGCGTGGTTCATGAAGTCCGCCCAGATGGGCGCTGCCACCACGCCTCCGGTGAACCCTATATCGCGATTGTCGTCAAAGCCTATCCACACCACGCACAACAGATTGGACGTGAAGCCAGCAAACCAGCCGTCGCGTGACGTTCCAGTTTTTCCCGCAGCCGGTAGGGTGAATCCGCGAGCGCGAACCCCCGCACCAGTGCCCCTATTCAAGACGTCTTTGAGGACGCTGGTGACCAGGTACGCAACGCGGGGGTCGAGCGCCATATGAGTTTGCGGCGTGACCTTCTCCAGAATCTCGCCATCCGCGCCAATAATATTGCGAATGAATTGCGGCTCAGCGCGCGTGCCGATATTCGCAAAGGTAGTGTAGCCGGCTGCCACGTCCACCGG
>Ga0307479_10007104_pt1 | contig 10315 bp, 9 predicted proteins | sample atmos_gasesECM4C_FD_203743 | JGI IMG/M metagenome (GOLD analysis project Ga0307479, IMG submission 203743) | Hardwood forest soil microbial communities from Morgan-Monroe State Forest, Indiana, United States - atmos_gasesECM4C_515 | ecosystem: Environmental > Terrestrial > Soil > Temperate...
GGAGATCGAGAAACCGTGCGCGAGACACCACACGTGATCGAAGTGCCGGACGTGCCGGTTCTACTGCAACCGATTTTGGAAGTTGTTCCGCTACAGCTCTTGGCGTATCACGTAGCAGTGTTGAAGGGAAGAGATGTGGATCAGCCCCGGCATTTGTCGAAGTCGGTTGTAGTGGAGTGAGGAATCGGTGATCGGACGATCGGGTCATCGGGTGAAGCAAGGCATTTGAGCCAGCCGCGCTCGCGTTCATAAGTACGTTTACCGGCTGAATGCGGCTCGCGAATGGCAGATTGCGTGGGTTCTCACTTCACCCGATCACCCGATGGCCCAGATCACCCGATTCTTCATCTCTCAATCGCCATCGCCACCGAGTTTCCCCCGCCTAGACACAGGGCAGCGATTCCTTTGTGAGCATTGCGGCGGATCAGCTCATACATCAGCGTCACCAGGACGCGGGCACCGCTTGCGCCTATCGGATGCCCCAGCGCAACCGCTCCACCGTTGACGTTGACCTTATTCATGTCGATGCCCAGTTCCCGGACGACCGCCACCGACTGCACCGAGAAGGCTTCATTAATCTCGTAGAGATCCACTTCGTCCGGCTTCCATCCAGTCTTTTTCCATAATTTGCGGATACCGTCCACCGGCGCCATCATCACCCACTTGGGATCAACGCCGCTGGTGGCTTGCGAGACGATGCGCGCCATCGGTTGAAGTCCAAGTTCTTTGGCTTTGCGCGCACTCATTACAACTACCGCGGCGGCTCCATCGTTGATCGTCGATGCATTGCCGGCAGTAACCGAGCCGTCCTTCTTGAAGGCGGGTTTGAGACCTCGCAGGCTCTCCGCGGTCGTATCTTCACGCGGACCTTCGTCCTTATCGAAGATTAGCGGCGGCTCGCCTTTTTTGCGCGCGGGAATTTCTACGGGCATCACCTGCGACTTGAACCGGCACTCCTTCCACGCCTGCACCGCCTTACGATGAGAGTTCACCGCGAACTCGTCTTGCTCAGAGCGGGAAATGCCGTACTTCTCGGCGACGTTCTCACCGGTCATTCCCATGTGGTAGTTGTTATAAACGTCCCATAGGCCGTCGTTGACCATGGAGTCAACGATCTGTGAGTTGCCCAGGCGATACCCTTTACGCGCCTGCGGAAGAAGATAAGGAGCATTGGTCATCGATTCCATGCCCCCGGCAACGACAACTTCCGCATTCCCGGTTTGAATCCCTTGCGCAGCGAGCCCAATGGCCTTCAGCCCCGAGCCGCAGACCTTATTGATGGTGAGCGCGGCGACCTCAGGAGGCAGCCCGCCATTGAGAGCCGCCTGGCGCGCGGGATTTTGTCCCAGACCGGCAGAGATCACGTTTCCCATAATGCATTCGTCGATCTGCCTGGGATCGAGCTGCGCGCGATCCACTGCTTCTTTCACCACCATCGCTCCCAGTTGAGGAGCGGTAAAGTCGGTCAGTGAACCTTGGAACTTGCCGATCGGCGTGCGCACCGCGGAAACAATCACTACTTCTTCCAAAGCCTGCGGAAATTCGACTTTTCCTACCGGCATCTTGCCTGTTCCAATCACAACGTCATCCATAATGTCCTCAAAGTGAATCTAAGTAACGTGAGCCTGCGGGAAAGAGGATGCAAATCGCGCCGGCATCAGCCAAACTCTTAAATTATAGATGGCTCTCACGCTCAACCCGACTCATGAGGAAATCGATTGAACGACTACATTTCACCCGCTCCTCTCGCCGCTTCCTTTGATACGCAGCCTCAGCGTCCGGCTGCGTGGCACTACGTATACACCTTTGCATTCGTTGCTCTAATGCTGTTCCTCTCCTTTGCCGGAGCCAAGCATCAGGGAGATTTCGCAATGAAGCGCGGGCACATCCTGTTCTACGTATTGACGGCCGGGACGGAGTTGATCGTGCTGGGGCTCGCATATCTGGGAATGCGCTTCTCACGGATGAATCTGCGTGAAGTGATCGGAGGCCGCTGGAACACAGTGGAAGATTTCCTGGTCGATGTTGTCATCGCCTTCGGATTCTGGATTGTGTCCTATGGAGTCCTCATTGGGCTGGCACTGGCGATGCACATGGCAAGGCCCGGAGCGATCGATGAAGGAAAGAAGACGATCCAGCTCCTTGCACCCCACGGAGGGCTGGAACTCACTCTCTGGATCTGCATGAGCGTAGTCGCGGGCTTTGTCGAAGAGATCGTGTTTCGCGGATACTTTCAGCGTCAGTTTGCGACGCTGTTGCGCAATGTGTGGATCGGCATGTTAGCGTCTGCCGTCGTATTCGGCCTCTCACACGCCTATGAAGGCCGCCAGCGCATGTTTCTCATCTTCGGATACGGCGCAATGTTCGGTACGCTCACGATTTTGCGCAAGAGCCTGCGGCCGGGAATGATGGCGCATGCGTGGCATGACAGCGTTGAAGGCGTGCTTCTCGTGATCGCCGACAAGATGGTGAAGAGCGGGGCAATCAAGTAATTCGCATCATCGCTCGTGATGCATTTCTTTGCTCAGCGTGCGGAAAAATCATCGTTCATGACTTTAGTCACACTCTTTCACGCTTGGGAGAACTCAAAGAACAACTCGCATCGACCATTTTTTGCTTGACATAGTTTTTCAATGACTCTATACATTCAACAATTGCAACAAAAGACCGTTGCGAACTCGATTGAACAATCGAAAGGGAGAATAGAAACCATGGCAACCAAGAAAGCCGCAAAGAAAAAGTCAGCCAAGAAGAAAAAGTAAGAGCTGACAGGCAAAGTAAAACGGGGGACGCACAAAGCGTCCCCCAAAGTTTTTTGTGGGCAACGTGGAACTGGCCGCCCCAGGCCGGGTGTTTGTTTGATTGTGTGATTTCAGGAAATGGAAGAACACCCGGCCGGGGGCGGCCGGTTCCACGTCAGCTCTGAACAACCGCAGCGTGCCGCTGCTCGCGTGTGGCGATCATCCGGTCCGCAATGCGAAACGCAAGCAGGATGGTGAGAATTCCGGCCAGCACCTCCGGACGCGTTAGATCGCGCTTCACCAGCCACCAGAAATGCACGACGCCGGCAATCGCGCTGGCATAGATCAGTCTGTGGAGCGCTTGCCATCGTCTGCCACCCAACCAGCGAATGGAAGCTGCAGTTGAGGTGAGCGCGAGGGGCAGCATCAGCGACCATGCCGTCATACCGGCGGTAATGAATGGCCGTTTGTAGATGTCTTTGACAATTTCGTGCACGTCGAAGAACTTGTCGAACCACAAATAGGTCATCAGATGCAGGCAGCCGTAAAAAAAGGCGAAGAGCCCCAGAGGACGGCGGAAGCGAATGAGCCAATTGAAACCGGTGATTTTACGCAGAGGCGAGACCCCAAGGGTGATTAGCAGCAGATAAAGCGTCCAGTGTCCGGTGGTAAGCGTCACCTCGCTGAGAGGATTGGCGCCCAGCTCGTCGTGCGTCGCCTTCCATGCCAGCAAGCCGACCGGACTGAGACAAAGCAGCCACAGGACCAATTTGAGCAGGATGATCCAGCGGCGCCGCATTCAGTAATACTTCTTCAAATCCATGCCGTTGTACAAGCTGGCGACCTGGTCACCGTATCCGTTAAACAACAGCGTCTTGCGTTTTGAGAATTCGCCGATGCGGCGCTCGGTCGCCTGACTCCACCGAGGATGATCGACGTTGGGGTTCACGTTGGAATAGAAGCCATACTCGTTCGGCGCGGCTTTGTTCCAGGCGGTGGGTGGCTCGCTGCCGACGAAATCGATTTTCACGATCGACTTAATGCTCTTGAATCCATACTTCCAGGGCACAACGATGCGTACAGGAGCGCCATCCTGATTGGGCAACGTTTCCCCATACAGTCCAAAGACCAATAGCGTGAGCGGATGCATCGCCTCATCCATCCGCAATCCCTCGGTGTACGGCCAATCGAGAACTGGCGGTCCGAATAGTCCGGGCCGTTGCCCGGGAAACTGGGACGAATCCATTAGCGTGGTGAGCATCACGTACTTGGCTTTCGCTGTCGGCTGCACCTGGTTGATGAGATTGCTTAACGGAAATCCGACCCACGGGATCACCATCGACCAGCCTTCGACGCAGCGGTGCCGATAGATGCGATCTTCCAGCGCCGCCAGCTTCATTAGCGAATCGACGTCATATGTTTTCTTCTGCGCGACTGCCCCACCGACCTTAACCTGCCATGGGCTCGTGCGGAAATTGCGAGCAAGCTGGGCGGGCTCATATTTGTCCGTGCTGAATTCGTAGAAGTTGTTGTAGTTGGTGATGTCCTTGAAGGGAGTGGGAGTCTCAGTCGTGCTGTACTGGCTTTTGACCGTCGTCAGCTTGGTATTGCCGTGAACCACTTCGGACGGCTCTGCCATCTTCGACAGCTCGTAAGCACCAGTAGCCACAGTCGCGCCAAACAGCGCAGCTCCGCCCATAAACTTGCGCCGATTCATGTAGAGAGACTTAGGAGTGATCTCAGAGGAAGGGATGTCAGATGGCTTTTTGATCAACATGGTCCATTACTTAGATTCATTTTACGTACGGATGTGACAGGTACTTAGATTATGAGCCGTTCTCCGGTAGCCCACATACGAAAGAACTGCTGACTTGGGCATTTTCATCCCTAAAGGCAGGACGTATGCTAGTCCACACCTATGCCGAGAATGATTCTTCCGAAGAAGAAAAGACCCGAATAAAGCCTTGGAATTGCGAAGCCTGTTGGAGACGGGACTAGAAAATTTGCCGACTCAACGAGAAATGCGCAGAAATGCTGCCAGGAAGAATCTTATCCGCCATTTGACTAAGCGCTCCTCATGATGATGAAGTGAGAAGGCCATCGAACAACTCTGCCAATTTAAATAAAAGCCACAATTTTGAATTTTGTCCTCCTGAGTCGTGATTTTCGGCGAAGGAGCTCCCGCGATGATCCAGCGCTGCGGCATTCAGTAATACTTCTTCAAATCCATGCCGTTGTACAGACTGGCAACCTGATCGCCATATCCGTTAAACAACAGCGTCTTGCGTTTTGAGAATTCGCCGATGCGGCGCTCTGTCGCCTGGCCCCAGCGCGGATCTAGGTTGGGATTCACATTGGAATAGAAGCCATACAAGTTAGGCGCGGCTTTGTTCCACGTAGTGGGAGGCTCGCTGCCGACGAAATCGATCTTCACAATTGACTTGATGCTCTTGAATCCATATTTCCATGGCACAACGATGCGCACCGGCGCGCCATCCTGATTCGGCAACGTCTCTCCATATAGTCCAAACGTGAGCAGCGTGAGCGGGTGCATGGCTTCATCCATGCGCAAACCCTCCGTGTAGGGCCAGTCAAGAACGGTTTGACCGAAGATTGTCGGACGTTGGCCTGGGAATTGAGACGTGTCCATCAACGTGGCGAACATAACGTACTTGGCTTTCGACGTCGGCTGCACTTGGTTGATCAGGTTACTGAGCGGAAATCCCACCCAGGGAATCACCATCGACCAACCCTCGACGCAGCGGTGACGATAGATGCGTTCTTCCAGTGTCGCCAGCTTCATCAGCGAATCGACGTCATAAGTTTTCTTCTGCACCACATCCCCACCAATCTTCACCTGCCATGGACTCGAGCGAAAATTGCGAGCAAGCTGGGCGGGCTCATATTTGTCTGTGCTGAATTCGTAGAAGTTGTTGTAGTTGGTGATGTCCTTGAAAGGGGTGGGAGTCTCAGTCGTGCTGTACTGGCTCTTTGTTGTCGTCAGCTTCGTCCCGGCATGAACCACTTCGGAGGACGTCGTCATCTTCCGCAGCTCGTAAGCCCCGGTGGCCAGAGCAGCGCCGAAGAGAGTGGCTCCGCTCATAAACTTGCGGCGATTTATGTACAGAGATTTGGGGGTGATCTCAGAGGAAGTGATGTCAGATGGCTTCTTGATCAACATGGCTTGTTCTTAGTTAGATTCATTCTATGTACGAACGTCACGGGTACTTAGACTATGAGCGCTTCCGGATTGCCCACGTAAGAAAGAACTACTGATAAGGACACTTTCATCCCTCGATGGGTTTCCCAATCCCCTTTCGAGTACCTAAAACCCAACAAACACCGGCTCGGGATGAAGCTTCAGGCCAAATACCTTCCACACGCCTTCCTGAACTTTGTCTTTGAAGTTCAGGATCTCTGCAGCAGTGGCCCCGCCGCGATTGACGATGGCCAGGCTGTGCTTTCGCGAGATGCCGACGCGTCCCTCTGTGTAGCCTTTGTGAAATCCAGATCGCTCCACCAGCCAGGCGGCGGAGACCTTCACCTGTCCGTCGGGCGCGACAAATTGGGGCGGCTTTTGCTCGCGGCTCGCCGGCAGGGCAGCCAGGCGATCATACTCAGCCGGAGAGATGATGGGATTCTTGAAGAAGGACCCTGCACTGCGACAATCCTCGTCGTCCGGCGTGATGAGCATGGCTTTGCTGGCGCGAATCGAACGAACAGCTTCGCGAACCTCTGGCAGTGTCGGCGTGGATGGGCTTGGCGCGAAGTACCGTTTCAGGTCGGCATAGTCAATCTGCGGCCTGCCGCTCGGAGTAAGCGCATAGGCGACCTCGCAGACGATGTAGCGATCTTTCTCTCTCTGGTTGAAGATGCTGGTGCGATAAGCGAAGCCGCAATCGGAGTTCGAGAGCTGGCGCGATTCGCCCGAGTTCCTGTCGATCACGCGGACTGACACAATAGTTTCTGCGACTTCCTGCCCGTAGGCGCCGACATTCTGCACCGGGGTCCCGCCGACCGTTCCGGGAATCCCGCTCATGCACTCAATTCCCGAGCAGTTCTGCTCGACTGAATAGGCCACGAGTTTGTCCCAGTCCTCACCGGCGCCGGCGACGAAGACTCGTTTGCCATCTTGCTCCGCTTCTTCAATTCGAATTCCGGCCACCGCAATTCTGATTACCAGCCCCGACCAGCCAGCATCGGCAACAACCAGATTACTTCCGCCGCCCAAAACGAAGACGGGAAGCGATCGAGCGCGAGCATGCGACAAAGCCTCGAGAATCTGGGCTTCGCTCCGAGCTTCGACAAAATAACGCGCGGGTCCGCCCACTTTGAGCGTTGTGTACGGCGCCAGGGGAACGTTTTCGATAATTCGCACTGGAGATGAGATTAACGCATCGTCCCAACGAGTCGGGATTGTCGCGCTTATGCGGTCAGCCAGCAGGCTTGGAAGCTGCGCTTCGTGGCTTCGCGGCTTAGTATGTACAATAAAACTTCGAACGAAATTCCTTTGGAGGCCTCATGTACCCTGAATTAATGGTGATGCCGATGCGCGAGGAGCTTACGCGCTTTGGAATCAGAGAGACGCGCACCGCCGAAGAAGTGGACCAAGCGGTGAAACAGCCCGGAACCACAATGATCGTGGTGAACTCCATCTGCGGATGCGCGGCAGGCAAGATGCGTCCCGGGGTACGAGCGGCATTACAAAACGAAACAAAACCGGACCAGACTATTACGGTCTTCGCCGGGCAGGATCGCGAGGCCACGGAAAAGGCTCGCGCTTATTTCAGGGGATTTCCACCCTCATCGCCGTCGATCGGCATTCTGCGTGACGGTGAGTTGGTGTACATGATGCAGCGCTCTGACATTGAAACCAGCGATCCGCGAACCATCGCCGTTAAGCTGGCACAGGCCTTCAACCAGTTCTGCTCCAAGTCTGAAGTTCGGTAATTCTACGAGCATATCGGGCAGCGAAAGCTGCCCGATTCCGCACAGTCAAAGCTCTTAGCGGACATTTCTTTGCATTCGTTCATCCTTTCCCAGTCCCTAAGTCTCTGCATTTCAAAAGATTCGTCCCCTCGCATCCTTGGCAGGAAAACTGCGCTCATTAACCCAGCATTGGTGTCCCATCATCCGTATCAGGAGGCGGTATGGCCAAGGTGGAGCGCATTCGGCAGGTGTTATCGAGTCCGTTTGGGGCCGAAGAGTTCAGGACCCAAACCGAGCAGGGATGGAAGGTCGTTGCTATCGAGTGGGAACGCGAGATCGCGGAAGAAGTCCCACAAGCGCCGCCTGCGGAAGAAGAGCCCCCCTTCGGCCTGCAGGTTTCCAAAGACAGCGAACAGCTCGAAGTGAATCCAACCGAGCGAGAAGCCCTGTTCCTAATGATGGAGCTCACGGTTCAGGAAGGTCCTTATTCGCGCATCGCCGATGAGTTGAATCGCCGCGGATTCCGGACGCGCCAGGGACGCAAATGGAGTCCCGTTTCCGTTTTTCAGATGCTACCCCGACTGATCGAAGTCGGCCCACGCATTTTCTCTACCGAAGAATGGCAGGAGCGCCGCCAGCGCCTCAAAGCTGCCGGACTATGACCGGTTGCTAGAGACGCAGCATGCCGCGTCTCTACACGAAGCCGCTAGCCGAGGAACGCTTGCATATTTTTGTACGCCTTCAACCCTTCTGATCCAGCACCGCTCTCAGCCTCCCGTATCCCGACCGACTCACCGGCAACCGCGTACCGTCGTTAAGTATTGCAAGATGCGTGTCCTTCCCGTATGGCTCAATCTTGGCGACGCGCTCAAGATTCACCAGGTACGAGCGATGGATGCGCAGGAAGCGCGCGGGATCGAGTGACGACTCCACGCCGGATATGGTTTGCTGCTTCAGGTGCTTCTTGCCCTCGCTGGCCAGAGCGACGTAATCGTCCTGCGCCTCCGCATAGTCGAGTTTCGTAACGGGAATAATGTGGACTCGGGTTCCGTCGCGAACTACGATGCGCTCGGCGTATTCTCCGGCGGCACGTGTCGACGCCTTCAGTTCCGACGGCTCCGGCAGTTTGCCGCCGATCCTCTGCTTGGCACGAGCCAGCGACTGCTCGAAGCGGTCTGCTCCAAAAGGCTTCAAAAGATAATCGACCGCATGCACCTCGAAAGCTCGCAAAGCATGCTGGTCGTAAGCTGTAGCGAAAACGATCGCCATATTGGTTCCGATGAGCTCCAGCACTTCAAAGCCATCGAGCTTCGGCATCTGGATGTCGAGGAAGAGCAGGTCCGGCTTGAGTTCGGTGACTGCTTTTACCGCCTCAAAGCCGTTGCCGCACTCGGCGACGATCTCGATCTCGGAATGTGTCGAGAGCAGTTCGCGCACCACCTGGCGCGCCAATTCTTCGTCATCGACAATGACCGCGCGAATTTTGCTTTCGGGCATGCTCATGCAGGAACCGGCTTCTTCTCCACCGGCAATAACATACCGACATGGAAGCGTTCTCCGTTCTTTTCGACGGAAAAGCTGGCGTTATTTCCGTAGCGGGTGTCGATTCGCCGGCGGACATTCGCTAGTCCGACTCCGCTCTTCCTGCGCGCTGGCGCTTCGGGATCGAAACTGTTCTCCACCTGGATGCTCACGCTGGAACGCTGATCGTCGTAGCCGGCGTGAAGGCGAATCCATCCACCTTCGGTGAGATTCGCGATCCCGTGGGACACTGCATTTTCCACCAGAGGCTGCAGGATCAACGGAGGCACCATGCAATCGAGCACGTCTTTATCAACCTGCTCTTCCATCTGCAGGCGCGCGCCAAAGCGAATCTTCTCAACGGCAAGAAACGAATGAATCAACGAAAGCTCCTCTTCCAGTGGGATAAGTTCCTTCTCTCCCAGCCCCAGGGTGCTGCGCAGGAAGTCGGCCAGCGCGATGCACATTTCCCGTGCGCGCTTAGGATCGGTGCTGGTAAGCGCGCTGATGGAATGCAGGCTGTTGAACAGAAAATGCGGATTTACCTGGGCCTTGAGCGCGCGTAACTCGGCGTCGCGGGCGAGAATTCCTGCATGCATCGCGCGCTGCTCAGCCTCGCGCGACTCCTCCTGAGCCAGGATCACGTAAAACAGCGCTACCGCCAGCAAATACAGAAGTATGCCGATGATGAGAAGAAGCTGCGTAATATTCGCAACTCTCTCCGGAGCTCCGCGAAATCTCTCGAAGTGCCCCAGGACACGGGCAAAGGCTTTGGCAGTCGCGACCCAAAAAAAGCTGACCAGGATAGCGGCTAAGAGGTGCGGGCCAATCAGGCCGGCAAAGCTGGTTCCCTCAATGGGAATACCGCGGCAGGAGTACCACGCCGAAAGACATACGAACCCATAAAAGATCGATAGCGGGAAAAAGAAAATGCCGGCATCCAGCCATCCGACGCCGCTGTGATAGGTGATCAGGTAGAAGAGCAGTTCGCTCAGCGTGAGCCATGCGAAAAGATAAATCGCGAGCCGTCGTGGATATCCGAGGATCGGATGCATCGTCTACCAGCTCTTGACCTCGATCCCGCCGAAGATAGCCGCGCCACGCACATGCAAAGTCTTTGCCGG
>Ga0307479_10007106_pt1 | contig 10315 bp, 10 predicted proteins | sample atmos_gasesECM4C_FD_203743 | JGI IMG/M metagenome (GOLD analysis project Ga0307479, IMG submission 203743) | Hardwood forest soil microbial communities from Morgan-Monroe State Forest, Indiana, United States - atmos_gasesECM4C_515 | ecosystem: Environmental > Terrestrial > Soil > Temperate...
ATAAAAGTCAAGGCCTTTTGAGATTTGCAAAAATGACAGGGAAAGCGGTGGATCCGGAAAGCTATGTAGCTAAAGAGCTTTAGGCTACCTCAGAATAGGGTTTTGCGAAATCGCCGAAGGCTGACAGCACCCTGCCCCGTCATCCAGCCTATCCTTGTTCTGCTGGGCGGTCGCCAGCCGCCGTTCTTGCTGTTGCAAATCCAGTTGCAAATAGCGTGGCGGAACAAGCCCCAATGCCCCCGAATCAGCAGAAACAAGTCCCTCCTATAAATAGATATGGAGAGCCGGACTCCCGAATTCCTAAACCGCGTGTCGCGAGATCGACACCAGCCATAGCGGAACGCGAGCCGAAGGTGTGACGCAGATCGTACAGCCGGAACCGTGGACGGATTTTTGCTTCCTTCAATGCATCCAAGTGGGCCTTGCGAACCGTCGTTAGCGGCTTATTAGGATCTTGTCTGTGCGGGAACAGGTAAGGACCTTTAGCTTTCTTCAAACGACGCTTCAGAATGTCGAACGTGGCTTCGGTGAACATTTTTCCTGCGAGATTCTCGGCGCGCGGAACCCAAACGAATCTGACCTTGAGATTTTTTCGGTCGATAACCTCCCGAGCGGCTGAATGCAACGCCGAAATCTTGGGATCACGTACCTTGTACCGGCCGTTGAGCTGAGCGGACATCAACTTAGAATCGGTACAGATTGCCTCGAGGACAGGAGAAGCATACGATGTGCGAGACCAAGGTCCAAATCGGAATTCGGGTTGAGGTGTCAGATGAAGAAATGCTACCTGCTTGTCGCTGTTTTCTGTGTCATGAGTATAAGTGGCTTGGACAGAGCGCAGTCGCCCGCCGTTAAGTCTGCTGTGGTTAAACTTGATCCAACACTGGATGAGATCGTGTCCCCGAACGCCGAGCTGCAAATGGTGAAGAGTGGTTTCGGGTTCACTGAGGGACTGACCTGGGTACAACACGGCAAGATCGGGTACCTCCTGTTCAGCGATATCCCCGCAAATGTAGTCGACAAGATGATGCCAGACAGCACGGTTTCGGTGTTTGTGGACCAGAGTGGTTACCGCGGCCCGTGGAACGGTTATACGATGGAGAACGCCGGCCATCTGCAGAATAATGGCAAAGATCCGAAAGACCCGCTTTACCGGCAATTCAATATGATCGGATCGGACGGGCTCACCCTGGACCCGCAGGGCAGACTCCTGATCTGTACGTTTTCGGGCCGGTCCCTCGATCGGATTGAAAAGGATGGCAAGCGTCTGGTTTTAGCCGATCGCTTTGAAGGCAAGAGACTTAATGGACCGAACGACGTCGTTGTGAAGAAGGACGGAGCGATTTATTTTACAGATACGTTTAGCTGGCGGCTCCGTGAAAAAGATCCTTCAACGGAGTTGCCCTACCAGGCTGTTTATATGATTAAGAATGGCAAGATGACATTAGCCATCAAGGATGACGATCCCAGCCCGAATGGGCTGGCCTTTTCACCCGACGAGAAATATTTGTATGTGACTGCTCCTGGCGCGACAATCAGGCGGTATGACGTACAACCTGACGATACGGTGACGAATGGCAAGTTGCTGATTGATTTGAGCGTAGACAAGAGTGCTCCGGGGGCTCCCGACGGCATGAGGGTGGACTCGAGAGGAAACATTTATACACCAGGCCCCGGCGGAGTCTGGATCATCTCGCCGGAGGGCAAACACCTGGGAACGGTTCTAATGCCCGAGAGATTTGCAAATCTCTCGTTTGGCGATGCCGACTACAAAACGCTCTATATTGGTGGGCGAACGAGCATCTACAAGATTCAGGTTAACGTTCCGGGAAATCACTACTAGACTGTAGGCAAAGCCCTGCAGGAAAAGGCGGCCAGCATCGACGTGCATTTCAGTCGAGAAGCCACCTAAGCGGGACCGGAAATCTCTGGCCTTGCTCGCGGTTTCCCACAGACTCCAACTCGCGGCCACACCGGCTCCCAAACACATTTAGTCTGCACCAACTAAGAGGGGCTGGTGATCTGCGTATTCGGGTCGTAGTGCGCGGCTCCGGGGAGGGCATCACCTTAAAAGTGAAACGGAGCGCCGGGATCCACTGTCTTGCCAGGAGGTAAGCCATCGGCGATTGCACGCACGGTGGCGCCGACCACAGCTGGCTTTGGGTAGGCGAGCTCGAGCAAGCTAGGCGTCGTGTCTTTGGATGAGGCAGCAGCTATGGAGGGAGAAGCGGCCGCTCATGGCGCGATTGTGAGCAGCCCGAAAAACCCACAGCGAAGCCTATTAGGATCCAGGCGATAGAGAGAGAAAAACGTCTCATCATTCGGAAGACTGCACAGGCTGGGCGCCCCTATTCAACAATTGTGATCTGCGAAGCTTCGACCTCGAAGGGCTTGAACTCGCCGGTGCGGCCCTGTGGGTCCTTGGCGGTCACTGTATAGCGCAAAATCCCTGTCGGCGCATCATCGGGAACCATCCACTTGGCCACAAAGAAGTCCCGTTCCGGCTGTTTTTCGGTTTGTCGATCGCGCATCGGAATATCGAGTGTCTTGCCAGCAAACGATAGGTGAACTACGAGTTGTGTCGCCCGATCCCGCTCGCCCGTTGCAGGATTTATGGCGGTCATGCGGAATCCCACCGGCTCGCCCCGTTTAAAGTGATTATTCAGTATGCAGTTTCGGGCATTGCCGGGTGGGTAGAAGTACACCACGTCACCGTATACGACCAAGTGATCCGCACTGGACGGCGTTTGCGCGACGAGAGGCCAATTTGCTGCGACCGCCAACACAGCAATCAAGGCGAAAAGCACGACATGCTTGTAAAAACTTTTCATGATTGCAGAGTGCCTCTGTCCAGCGTGACTTGCTGACCGCGACTTCACGATTGGCCAACGACAGGTCGCTGATTACGATTGCCGGGTTGCCGACTAAGCTATTGCGGCCGGTGAAACAATCCCATATAGACGGCCTTGCCCAGGATGTGCCCCTGGATAGCCTTCATTACGCTTGTGCGAGTCTCGAATGCATCCGTGCCGGGCTGGACATCCACTTTGGTGTCTAGCGCGAAAAGTTCAAAGGTGTAGTGGTGCCGGGGACCATTAGCAGGGGCGCCTGGGCCCCGATACATCTGGCCGCTGGCGCTGAGTTGATAAGCGCCATTTTGGAGCTGAGCTCCCATGGGAATGCTTTCCTGAAGTCCGGTTGCGGTGCCTGGGAGATTCCAGACAAGCCAATGTAGCTGATCATCAGACGTTTTGTTGCGGCTGACCTCCATATCATGCATGTGTAGGAGTAACGTGACAGTGCCGGCGGGAACGTTGTTCCAGGTAATTGCGGGTGAAGTCTGGTCGCCAGCCTGGGTATATTTCGCCGGAATGTCCGAACCATCCGCGAAAGCCGCAATGGTCATAGTCAAAGGCTTGGCGGGGGCGCCTCCTTGTGCTCTCGCGATTTGGGCGCCGACCATCATTATAAGTACTGAGACAATTAACGTCGAAAACGAACGAAGAAGCCGCATGTGTTCTGTCCTCCAGGTATCAGTAGTAGAGTGCGAGTAGAATATTGAACAATTCCGAGAAAAAAGCAATTTCCTCCGGAACGCAGCTCCATTCAGATTGTGGCGGGCGATGAGATATCCTCATCCTCTCCGTCTCTGGCTAACGCAAATATCGGCGTTGAGAGGATGCTACTATCAAACGCGTCAGATCCAGCCGGGAAGGACAAGCCATTTCGAGCCGAACTAGTTTCACCAGGAGCCAAGTATGAGAACGCTACCAAAGGTTATCGCAGCAATAGTGATCTGTGTGGGCTTATTGTTGCTGGCGGCACGCGTCGTCGGCTTCGAACCTAAGGATTGCGCGAGCGCCAGCGTATCTTGGAGATGCCGGGTGCCCGGCTTGTGGCTTAAAGGAAATCTTGCGAGCGATCCTGTTCAGGATTGGTCGTTTACAGACGGATATCAGACCGTTAAGCTCCAGACCAAGGACCGGTTCTCGCTTCCTCACTCTGTTACCACCTATTGTGTCTCTTATAATGGCCACCTTTATCTGACCTCTGTTTATGGGCCTGGACTACCCACGTATCCGCATGGCAGGCATTGGAACGAAAACGTAGCGCGAAATCCCCACGTGCTAATCAAGATTGGAGATCAATTGTACGACCGTACATTGGTCTATGTGACCGATCCCGAGGAAAGAGCAGCCGTAATCGCAAATAAAAGGAAAAAATATCCCCAGCAGATTATCCCCCCTGGTGCGTACATCAACGTTTTCCGCGTAGCATCCAATGACGAACGTGTCTCAAACTGATTCGGTGTAAAGAACTCTGACCCAAGCGCAGGCTCGGTGGTGTATCGTGCCTTAGGTGCGGAGCGCCTTTGGAGACCCCGATGAGAACTATATTGTTTTCGTTTTTTCTTGTGCTGGTCGCTCATGCCTTATTGTTCGCACAAGGCAAGGTATCAGCTGATCAGAGGCCGCTGGCCGTCACGCATGTTTCCGTCATCGACGCGACCGGCGGACCGCAGCAACCCGACATGACGGTTATCGTTTCGGGTAATCGCATCACGGCGCTTGGCAAGGCTGGCAGCGTGGCCATTCCACGGGGCGCGCTCGTGACCAATGCCACTGGCAAGTTCATGATTCCCGGATTGTGGGATATGCACCAGCACACGTTCATGCGCAAGAACAAGGTGCTGCCGCTCTACACCCTTTGGGGAAACATTGTCAACGGCGTCACGGGTGTGCGCGACATGGGAGATCAAGGACTCCCAGATGACTTTGGCGATCTGCCTTACTGGCAGGATTTCGAGTGGCGCCAAGCAATCGCGGCAGGATCGGTCATCGGTCCGCGCCTGGTGCTGCCCGGCATACTTCTCGAGGGCCCCCCTTCTCCGCGGAAGGGTTGGGCCGAGATCAGCACTGCGGCCCAGGGGCGTGCGGAGGTTGATTTTCTGAAAAAGTTAGGGGTGGACTTTATCAAGGTGCACGACAATCTGCCGCGGGACGCCTTTTTCGCAATCGCAGACGAGTCAAAGAAAGAAGGGCTTGTCTTCGCGGGGCACGTGACGAATACGGTCAGCGTGGCCGAGGCATCCGACGCGGGGCAGAAGAGTGAGGAGCATCTGCTGGGAATCCTGGTTGGCTGCTCAACTGAGGAGCCACAAATGATGAAGGCAGTCGCCGAACATGGACTAGTGGCCAACGCAAAAGAGCTCGTTGATAGCTATAGCGCGGAAAAATGTAAGGCGCTCTTCGCGAAGTTTGTCAGGAACGGCACCTACATATTACCGTCGCTAATCCGCGAACGTCTCGCGCCAACTCCCATGAGCGATCCGCGTCTCGCATACGCCTCGCCCGCGATTCGGAAGGAATTTCAAGGACAATTCGCTAACTTCAAGCAGGAGAACGTCCCCGCTCTGAAAATGTTACATGCCGCGCACTACCGTGCGGTAAAGGAGATGCAGGAGGCCGGCGTCAAACTTTTGGCCGGTACCGACGGCCGACTGTTTGGCTATGACTTACACGATGAGATGGCTGAGATGGTAGCTGCTGGCCTCACGCCGCTGCAGGTACTGCAGGCCGCGACCAAGAACGCGGCGGACTTCCTTGGCAAGCTCGATTCCATGGGCACGATCGAGAAAGGCAAAATCGCCGATCTCGTGTTGCTCGATGCGAATCCACTCGACTCGATTGGAAATGCGGCGAAAATTAGGGCAGTCGTCGTGAACGGCCGGCTGCTGGACCGGACTGCCTTAGACCACATGCAGGCGCAGATAAAGGCCGGCTCTAACGGAACCCCGGAACCAGCCGTCGGGTTTGCCGATTCCGATTAGTCAGTTGTCAGGTCACTGTCGACTGACGGGAGCTTGCTGAACCTAGACATTAATTCAGCTAGCCCCGTCGCTCGCGAAACCGACGGCTCCCAAAGTCTTCGCCTTGGCTATCGGCGAGCGCTGGACGTTTGCGTCTGCGGATGCAGGATCAATTTCTGAACGCGCCAATTGGAAGTCTCCGCCGCAAATACTTCGTTTTCCGAAGGGCAGGCGAGAGCGTGAGCTCCGGAGAATTGCCCAAGGTTGCGTCCCGAGCGTCCAATGACCCCCAGGACCTTGCCCTCGAGCGAAACCTTGAAGATGCGCCCGGGGAAGGTACTTTCTCCAACGAAAAGGACCTGGATCGGGCCGCGAGTGATGCAGATGGAATTGGGCTGCCCAATCACCGCCAACAGACGCGGGCCTGTCGGGGTGGGGCCATTGACGGCGCGGGATTTCGGATCGGGCGACACGTCGATCGTAAACATCCTCAGAAACTTGCCCTCTGTATCGAACACTTGAATTCGTCTGTTGGTGCGATCGCCGACATATAGATTGTTGTTGCCGTCGATCACAATGGCATGCGGAAGGTGAAATTGCCCCGGCCCTGTGCCTGGCTCGCCCCACGATTTCACCCAGTCGCCATTCTTGTCATATTTGGCCACGCGGGAGTTGACGTATCCGTCCGTGATGTAGATGTTCCCTTCGGAATCCCAAGCGACATCGGTGGGCTGGCGAAATAGTCCGTCGATCGGAGGAAGAGGCGGGTTGACGTGCTCCCAAGGCTTGGCTCCCTCGTCGGCCGCCTCTTTCCGGCGGCCGAACACCCAAACCACGCGACCCGCTGGATTAAATTTGATAATCATGTCGGAGCCTTTGTCGATCGCCCAGATGTTGTCGTCATTGTCGATACGCACACTGTGGGCTTCCGACCAAGCGTAAAGTCCCTTGCCAATCTCACGCAAGAACTCGCCTTTCGGACCGAACTCGAGCAATTGCGCCGCTGCCGCACCATAGGCCGGACCGGTGGCGCTGTTGGAACGAGTGAACACGAAGATGTGGCCCTTGGAATTGACAGCCACCCCCGGGACCTCGCCGAAATTCATCCCGGGCGGAAGCTTGAGGAAATCAGGAACAGAATCGAAGGGAATTTCTGGCACGCTTTGCTGCGCGAACGATAGTTGGCCCAGCAGGATGAAACATCCAAATAGAAATATTTTCATTCCAGCCTCCGGTTTTTCTGTTCACTTTCACGATGCCCGGTCGCGAGACTATGCTATGTGAGAGTATCGATCAAGTGCGTCGTTGCCGCGCGTTTGACAAGCCAGATCGCAATCGTAGTTTGCGGACACCACAAGCAGGATTCCAAGCCCCCACCTGATTTACGGACGCGTAAGCCAGAAACGAACCGGGAGACGTGATTCCTGCGATGATAAGCCGATCGCTCAAGGGCGTAACGTTGACGTGAGCTGGGAGCGCAGGATAGTATCGTTGCTCCTCTGGAGGAGCTTGCTATGAGAAGCATCATGCGTTCAGTTGCTTTAGCGATCTTTGCAGTGTGCGTGGCCACACTGGCTTATTCAGCGCCTGTTGGAGCTCAAGCGACGACTCAACCTATTGTGCTGAAAGGCGCTCTGCTGATCGATGGGACCGGTCGCCCACCGGTCACTAATTCGGTGATCGTGATCGACGGAGCTAGGATCCGAGCTGCGGGGAAGGCGGGATCGGTCGGCATTCCGAAAGGTGCTGACGTAAGGGACGTGAGCGGGAAAACGATTATGCCCGCTCTGATCAACATTCACGGTCACCCAGGTGTAGCAGCAATCAATGGTATCGATCCAGCCCACTACACGGTAGACAACGCCGAAAAGGTGCTCCAGAAATATCTGGCTTATGGTGTCGGAACGGTTGGCTCCTTCGGTGAAGACGAGGAGGGCGTCTTCATGCTTCGCGACGAGCAGCACGGGGGCAATTTGGGCGGCGCTCGCTTGTTTACAGCTGGCCGAGGATTCGCGTCTTCGGGCGGCCGAGTGGCCCCTGATGATGTGCGTTACCACCCGAAGGATGCCGATGAGGCTCGTACAGAGGTTCGTGAAAACGCCGCGCACCATCCCGACTATATGAAGATGTGGATGGACCAAAGGTTTCAACCCGCCGTTTACCAAGCGATCATTGACGAAGGGCATCGCCAAAAACTGCGCGTCTTTGCCCACATGTATTATTTGGCGGAGGCGAAAACGTTGCTTGCAGCTGGGATCGATGGATTTGCCCACAGCGTTCGCGACGTGCCCGTAGACAACGATCTCATCCAAGGTATGAAAGCACGCGGCATTTTTCTGATTCCCACACTTGTCCGCGAGGAAGTAGTGTATATCTGGGCCGAACCCTCGAAATGGTTAAATGACCCCTTCTTCGTTGCGGGCCTAGAACCCGGAGTTCTCCCAACGTTACAAAGCCCCCCCTTCCAAGAAAAGTTTCGCCGGGACCCTGATCTCGCTAAATACAAGGCGGGATTAGAAATGGCGCAGAAGAATTTGAAGACTCTATACGACGCCGGCGTGAAGATCGGTTTTGGGACCGATTCCGGAATACCAACCCGCTTTCCGGGTTATATGGAGCATCGGGAATTGCAACTGATGGTGGAAGCCGGGCTCACACCTATGCAAGCCATCGTCATTGCCACCGGCACGAGCGCAGGAATCCTGAAGGGCGAGCGGGAGTTCGGTACTCTGCAGCCCGGCAAACAAGCTGACTTCCTGGTCCTAGACGCAAACCCTCTAGATGATATTCATAACACCGAGAAATTGTCCGCCGTATGGCAAGCCGGAAAGGTCGTAACTTCGGTGTCTGCAAAGCAGACGGTCTCGCAAAGATAACAAGAAACGTTGTTGGTTCCTGGCACGTTAAAAGATACGCAGGCAAACGTTCTGCGCGTTTTTGAATTACTCACTGATGTTGAGGAGGAGTGCTCATGAATCATCGAACGCGAAACGTGATCGCTATTTTTGCATTGGCTCTGACTCCGACTCTGCTCTGGGGAGCGGGAACGGACCCTCAGGCGGGAACCTGGAAAATGAATTTAGCGAAGTCAAAGTTCGTCGAAGGTGGTCCGCATCCGAAGGGTGAGACTGTGGTGATCGAGCAGATAGAAAACGGTTTAAAGGAGTCTTCGTCGGGGGGGGTTGAATTCAGTGCCAAATACGACGGGAAGGACTATCCGATGACTGGGACGCCGGCTGCAGACACCGTCGTACTCAGGAAGACCAATGACCGCACAATTGAAACGATACGCAAGAAGGATGGAAAAATTGTAACCAGGAACACAACCGTAATTTCCCAGGATGGAAAGACTCGGACGAACACTTTTTATGGCAAGAACGCCCAAGGAGAGCCTATAAGCTGGGTCGCCGTGTTTGACAAGCAAGAATGAAAATCTTGTTCCCGGTACTTAGCATAGCTGTCCGATCATCCCTTTCTCGGCCGCAAGCAACTCGCGAATGCTCGCTAATTAATTGATGGCGAAGCAATAAAACAGGGCTGCCCCACCGCCTGGCACAAAACTTGCCTGGCTGCAACCTGTCGACGGGTGCGACGAATTCCAAGATGAATTACCGCTGGTGTGAATGCCTGGACCGCCTCCCGTACGATCATGATGGCCGACTTGTGTACTGCCAGCATTGTCGCTCGTCCAATTGTGGCACGTGTGGTCGGCGTCATCTGGAAACGCTCTGCCGTCAGGCTGCGAACCGGTGAGGATATCGTGCAAATTGTGTGTGTCGAAAACGCCCGTGACCCTCTCGCGCTTCTCAGTAAGCGCCGTCGCCATATTGATATTGTTGCCGAGCCTTGCGGTTTCGAGCGTATCGCCGTGCAATTCAGCTACGTCATCAGCGATCCGAACTCCTATTGCGTTGTACCATGGGCCGTTTCCGATGCGGTCGCGAGCATTGACGGCATTAGGTCCCTGCGTGCTCAGGTAGGCGTGCCAAGTTTTGTTGCCCGCGCCGACAGCCGCCGCCAATTTTTGGCAATGCGCGTCAGCTCCCTTCAAACCACCTATGTTGCCGCCGTCGCCGGCACCCTCGCTCGTGATAAAGAAACTCATCGGCATCGGAGGGTTTTTGGGAGTATTTTGCGCTGCCAAGAATAGATACGAGCCCACGATCGTGATGCTCGTTAGCGCCCAAACATATCGCAGCTTACGCATAGCTTTCTCCTCGTCTTTGCGGTAAAACGCTCATGCCATAGCTATTTCCCGGCAACGAGCAGGAACTTTTGAATTCGTTTGCCAGTTTCGACTTCACCCGAATAAAGATTACCGGCAGAATCCGACACCAACTGGTGAATCGCGTGGAACTGGCCTGCATTGCGACCATCGTGCCCCATCATGCCAACCACGGTGCCGTCACTGCGGCGCAAAGTCCAGATCACATTGTCGGTGTCGTCAGCTATCAACAGGTATTCCTGTCCAGGATCATGCGAGAAGGTAATGTCACAAACGGTTCC
>Ga0307479_10007107_pt1 | contig 10312 bp, 7 predicted proteins | sample atmos_gasesECM4C_FD_203743 | JGI IMG/M metagenome (GOLD analysis project Ga0307479, IMG submission 203743) | Hardwood forest soil microbial communities from Morgan-Monroe State Forest, Indiana, United States - atmos_gasesECM4C_515 | ecosystem: Environmental > Terrestrial > Soil > Temperate...
TCGCGCGCTCGGGCGCCGTGCGCGAAGCGCGGCATCGGCGCGCGCCGGAGACGGCGGGAAGCGGCGGGAAGCGGCGGCACGCGCCGGAGACGGCGGGAAGCGGTCCCGCACGCCGGCGCGGCTCGGGGCGGCGCGGCGGCGGAGAGCGGCGCGAGCGGCTTCAGGCCGCCGGACTCATCAGGCTCGGCCCGACGGGCACCGGTGCGCGGCGGTCCGACGCCAGCACCCGATTGCGGCCCTGCTGCTTGGCGCGGTAGAGCGCCTCGTCTGCCGCCACGATCAGGTCCGCGGGCGCGAGGCCGGGCGACGGCACCAGGGCCGCCACGCCGCAGCTGATGGTCACGCAGCTGCCGGCCGGCGAGTCGGGATGCGGGAGGGCCAGCTTCTGCACCAGCTGGCGCAGGCTCTCGGCGATGGCGAGGCCGGCGGCGGCCGCCGTTTCGGGCAGCAGCAACGCGAACTCTTCGCCGCCGTAGCGCGCGACGAGGTCGGCGGGGCGGGAGGCGGCGCTGCGCAGCGCGATCGCCACCTCGCGCAGGCACTCGTCGCCGCTGACGTGGCCGAGGCTGTCGTTGTAGCGCTTGAAGTAGTCGACGTCGATCATCACCAGGGAGAGCTCGGCGCGGTTGCGGGCGGCGCGCCGGAGCTCCCTGTCCATGGCATCCTGCAACACGCGCCGGTTGGCGAGGCCGGTCAGGGTGTCGATCGCCGCGAGCGCTTCCAGCTGGCGGTTGGCCTGCTGCAGCTCCTGCGTCCGCTGCTCGACCAGGGCGGCGAGCGCCGCGGCGCGGCGCCGCAGGCGGCGGTCGGTGAGACGGAAGACGCCGGCGGCAAGGCTCAACAATGCCAGCATGCCGAGCACGGCGGAGCCGGCGGTCTCGTAAAAACGCGGCCGGACCTCGACCGCCGCCAAGGTATAGGGATCGCTCCAGACTCCCTTTTCGTCGCGCAGGGCGAGCTCGAAGCGATAGCTTCCCCGACCGAGGCCGGGGTAGCGCGCCAGGCCGCCCCCGTCGTCCACGATCCAGTCGCCGTCGAAGCCCGTCAGCCGGTAGCGGAATGCGGTCCGCCGCTGGGCGATGAAGACGGGGGCCGAAAAGCTGAAGCCGATCCGCCGGGCGTCGCCGGGGATGGCGAGCGCCGTCGACCCCCCGACCGAGACGTCGCGGCCATCGACGGTCACCCGGTCGAGATGCGGCTCGACGCCGGGCGACGGCGGCGCCAGGTGCTCGGGGCGGATCTCGACCACTCCATGGGTGGTCGTGAACCACAGGTGCCCGTCGGCGCTCCTCGCCGATCCCGGGTGCGAGCCGCCGTAGCAAACGCCTTCGGCCACGCCGTCCTCCGGACCGTAGCTGAAGGGGGTGACGGCCGCCGCCCGCCCCGCCTCGAGGTCCTCGATGGCGTTGTGCGCGAGGCGCGAGATCCCCGCGCCCGTGCAGATCCAGACGTTTCCCAGCAGGTCCTCGCGCACCTGGCGGACGGTGTCGTCGTCGAGCCCGTTGCCCTCGTGGAACCTGGTCCAGCGGCCGGCGCGATGGTGGAGCAGGCCGTTGCCGAAGGTCCCGACCCACATGTCGTCCGCCAGCCCGCGCCGGATGGCGGTGACGATCGGCAGCTGCGCCGCCGAGCGCAGGGTTTCCAGCTTGCCGTCGCGGAGCCGCAGCAGGCCCGCGCCGCGCGTCCCGATCCAGAGGGCATCGCCGGCATCCTCGGCGAGGCCGGTGATCTCCTCGCCCTCGAGGCCATGCACCGCGACGACGCGCTGCGCCGACGGGACCAGCATCCCGAGCCCGCCCGCGGTGCCGATCCAGAGGTTGCCGAGCGCGTCTTCGTACAGGGTGTCGACGACCAGGGTCTGCGGCGCCCCCCAAGCCGGCAGGAACACCCAGCGCTCGTCCTGGCGGCGCGCCAGGCCGCGTGACGTGCCGGCCCAGAGCGTGCCCTGGCGGTCGCGCAGGATCGACCAGACGGTGGTGCCGGCGATCTCGTTGCCGGCGACGGTGGCGCCGTCGAAGCGGCGCGCCATGCGGGTGAGGCCCTCGAACGTCCCCACCCATACGGTGCCGTCCGACTCCACCAGGACCGACGTGGTCGTGTCGCTGGCCAGGCCGTCGCCGCGGCTGTAGGTGCGGCAGCTCTTCTCCACCAGCTGGCGGAGGCCGTCCCCCGCGGTGCCGAACCAGATGGTCCGGTCGGCGGCGACGAAGACCTTGAAGACGATGGCGGTGGCCAGTGGATGGCCGGGCCTGGCGAACCAGCTCTGGCCGGCGGCGACCTGGACGACGCCATGGTCGGTGGTGCCGAGCCACAGGCTGCCGCCGCTCGCGCCCGCCGCGACCACGCCGGCGATGCCAGGCGATCGGCCCGATGCCAGCTTGATGGGGTTGGCGTCCTCGAAGCGGCTCGACCCGCTCGCGGTGAAGGCCAGGATCGATCCATCCTGGTCGCGGACCAGGCCGGTCACGGTCTCCCGCAACAGGCCGGGGTCCGCGTCGACTCGCTGCAGCTTGCCGGCGCGAAAGCGCCAGGGGCCGAGCGATTCGGTGCCGATCCACACCTCGCCGGCCTCGCCCGGCAGGAGCAACGCCACCCGCGTGCCGGCGAGCCCGACCCGGGTCACCTTGCCGGACGCCGCGCTGCGCCGCAGCAGGCCCGAACGGGTGCCGATCCAGAGGTCGCCGCCGGCATCCTCGGCCAGGGCGCTGACCGCGGCCTCGGCCGCCGGTCCATCCGGGGCGCCGTCACGGACCAGGTCGCCGCCGCGCTTGCGCAGCAGGCCGCGCTCGGTCCCGATCCAGAGCGTGCCGTCCCGGCCGGCGGCCAGCGCCGCCACGAGGCGGCTGCGGAAGACCTCCGGCTGGCGATCGCCGAAGCGGGTGAAGCGCTGGCCGTCAAAGCGCGCCAGGCCGTTCTCGGTGCCGATCCAGAGATAGCCGTCGGCCGTCTGGGCGATGGCGTAGACGCTGTTGCCGGGGAGGCCGTCGCTCCGCCGCCAGTTGCGATGGAAGTAGCGCGCGTCGAGGGAGCCGGCAACGTCGGCCTCGGCCGCGGCGGCCGCGGCGGCGAGCAGGCCGCCGGCGAGCAGCAGCAGGGCAGCGGCGCGGAGTGCCGGGCGCGGGCGCGGCGGCGGCGGCGGGCCGGCCGGGCAGATGAGGGAAGCGGTGGCGCCGGACAGGCCACGGGGACGGCCGGCGGGGCCGAGCGGCGGCGGCTCGCGGGCAACGGCTGTACCGGCAGGGTCTCGTCGCATCGTCGGAACCTCCTGACGGCGATGATGGAACCGGCCGGCCGGCCGCAACATCGGCGGCGGCGCCGGAGCGGCGTCGGCGCTGGGCGGAAAGTCTTGTCGGTCGCAGTCCTACGCGCGGGGTGGGAGGCTGGTGTAGATTGAGCCCGCTGCCCGCGATGCAGATGGAAAGGAACGGAAAGGAGAGGAGCTTGCGCAAGAGATCCGCGCGATGGCGCCGTCGTGCTTGCGGCGCCCTGATGATGCTGCTTTGCGCCGCGGCGGGCGTCGGGGGGGCCGGCGGGCCGGCGGCGGCCGACGCGGCCAAGGGGAAGGCGGCCCCGACCGGGGCCGACGCGGCCAAGGGGAAGGCTGCCCCGGCCGAGGCCGCCAAGGCGAAGGCAACCCCGGCCGACGCGGCCACTCAGAAGGCGGCTCCGGCCGGAGCCGCCAAGACGAAGGCGGCGGCCAAGGACAAGTCGATCCCGGCGGCGCCGCCGCGCGCCGAGGGGGAGGGGCCGTTCGCGCGGCTCATCCTGCGGGGCGTGACGGTGATCGACGGCACCGGCGCGCCGGCGATCGGGCCGGTCGACATCGTCATCGAGAAGAACCGCATCGTCCGGGTCGAGGGCGTCGGCCAGCCGGGCGCCATCGACCCCGAGAAGCGTCCCAAGGCCGAGAAAGGCGACAAGGAGATAGACCTGGCGGGCATGTACGTGCTGCCGGGGTTCGTCGACATGCACGGCCACATCGGCGGCAAGGAGCAGGGCACGCCGGCGGAGTACGTGTTCAAGCTGTGGATGGGGCACGGCGTCACCACCATCCGCGACCCGGGGAGCTTCGACGGCACCGACTGGACGCTGATGGAGAAGGCGAAGAGCGCCAAGAACGAGATCACCGCGCCGCGCATCCTGGCCTACATCGCCTTCGGCCAGGACCGCGACGCGCCGTTCACCACGCCGGACGAGGCGCGGGCCTGGGTGGCGAAGATGGCGCAGAAGGGCGCCGACGGGGTGAAGTTCTTCGGCTACCGCCCCGACATCATGAAGGCGGCGATCGAGGAGGCCAAGCGGCGCGGCCTGCGCACCGCCTGTCATCACGCGCAGATGGAGGTGGCGCGGGTCACCGTGCTCGACTCGGCGCGCTGGGGCCTGACCACGATGGAGCATTGGTACGGCCTGCCGGAGGCGCTGTTCACCGACCGCACGGTGCAGGACTTTCCACTCGACTATAACTACGCCGACGAGTCACACCGCTTCGGGCAGGCCGGGAGGCTGTGGCGGCAGGCGGCCCCGCCCTGGTCCGAGCGCTGGAACGAGGTGATGGACGAGCTCGTGGCGCTCGACTTCACCGTCGACCCGACCTTCAACATCTACGAGGCGACCCGCGACCAGATGCGCGCCCGCCGCGCCGAATGGCACGACGAGTACACGTTGCCGTCGCTGTGGGAGTTCTACCAGCCCAGCCGCAAGAACCACGGCTCCTTCTGGTTCCACTGGACTACCGAAGACGAGGTGGAGTGGCGGCACAACTACCAGCTGTGGATGACCTTCGTCAACGAGTACAAGAACCGCGGCGGGCGGGTCACGGTGGGCACGGACAGCGGCTTCCTCTACCAGCTCTACGGCTTCGCCTACGTGCGCGAGCTCGAGCTGCTGCGCGAGGCGGGCTTCCATCCGCTCGAGGTGATCCGCGCGGCAACGCTCAAGGGCGCCGAGGCCCTGGGGATGGCGCGCGACATCGGCAGCGTCGAGCCCGGCAAGCTCGCCGACCTCGTGGTGATCGAGCAGAACCCGCTGCAGAACCTCGCCGTGCTCTACGGCACCGGGGTGATCAAGCTCGATGACAAGGACCAGTTGGTGCGCGCCGGCGGCGTCAAGTACACGATCAAGGACGGCATCGTCTACGACGCCAGGAAGCTGCTGGCGGACGTGCGCCGGATGGTCCGGGAGGCCAAGGCGGCGAAGGCGGCCAAGGAGGCCGCGGAGGCCAAGGCGGCCAAGGAGAAAGCCGGCAAGGAGCCGGTGCCGCCGGCGCCGCCGCCGCCAGCGCCACCGCCGCCAGCGCCGGTGCCGCCAGCACCGCCGCCGCCAGCGCCGCCGCCGCCGCAGCCGCCAGCGTGAGGCCGGAGGCGCGGGCGGCGAGCTGGCGACTACGGCGCCGGGTGGGCGGCTGCCGGCGGGGGAAGCTTCTTCAGCGTCACGTCGACGCGGTCCTTCGAGACCTCGAACACCAGGTAGTGGAAGAAGGCACCGGCGGCGTCCTTCGCGAGCTTCGCGCCGGCGCCTCCCGAGACCAGGTAGTAAGGTTTGCCGCCAGGGTCCTTGCGACTCGGAATCGTGGCCACGTTGGCGGGGTCCTGGGGATTGAAGAAGAGATGCTCGTGGGCGCCGAGGACGAAGGAAACGTTGCTGTAGCCCTCGAACAGCTTTTTCAGCGCTTTGGCCGAGGCCTTTTCCAGGCCTGAGGATTTTTTCTCCGGCTCGATGGGGTGGTGCATGAAGATGAAGACGTGCGCCTTGCCCTTGTCGGCGTCGAGGTCCTGCCGCAGCGCAGCGATCTGCGCGGCGCTGACGTAACCGGGATCCTTGTCTCCGCACGCGTCATCCTTGTCCTTGCCGCCGGCACCCTCGTGCTTGCCTGCCGGCGCGGCCGTGGGCGACCGGACGCCCGGAGGCGCAATCTCCTCCGTGTTCACGATGATGAACCGGGAGTTGCCGTAGGTGAAGGCGCCGTAGGGCTGCCCCGCGATCTCGCCGTACCACTGCTGCATGGTGGCGTTGGGGACATCACAGCCATCGTCCATCTCATGGTTGCCGGGGGCATTCACCACCGGCACGCCGGCCTTGTGGATCACCGTGAAGAAGGCGCCGTACTCGCCCGCGATGACGCTCCGGCTGCTCGGGTCCTTGCCGAAGATGGTGTCGCCCAGGGTGATCAGAAAGGCCGGTTGGAGAACCTGCACCGCGGCGGCGATCTGCTGGATGGTGTCCGTCGGCGGATCGCCGGCGTGTCTCGGCCGGTTGTCGCCCGCCACCACGAAGACGAAATGATCGGGGTCGGCGGGCTGGCCGAGGCTGCCCGTCCCCGGCAGCGGCGCGATGGCGGGCATCTGCGCCAGGCAGGCGTCGCCGAGCCCGGTGAAGCAGGCGGCGCCGGCGAAGCAGGCGGCAAGGATGGCAACGCGCAGCGTACGTGGCGGCATGAGAGCACCTCCGAGGCGCCGGGGCGGCCCCACGGCGCGATGGTCGAGCGTGGAGCGGTATTCTATCAGTTGCGCGACAAGATTCTTCTTCCAGAGCCTCCGGAGCTCCGGAGCCTCAGGGGCGATGGCGGCGACGCCTGGGCGGGTCGGAGGCATCGCGCCGCGGCCGGACGGGAGCTCGCATCAGGTGCTGCCGGCCTCCGCGCGGTGGCGGATGGCACGCAGCCACTCGACCCGGATGAGGGCGCTTCCCGGCAGGATGATGCGCCAGTAGGCGGCGAAGCGGCGGCGGCTGGCGGGGTCGGTGGCGAAGACCCGCGTCTCGGTCGAGAGGCGGCAGCCGCCGTCAGGCTCCGGCTCGACCAGGAAGTTGATGGCGGCCTTGGCGTTGCCCGGTTCGGTGAGGGCCTGCCACGAGGCGGGGTCGCCGGGAGCGGGATGGCGAGAGAGGATGACGAGGGTGCCGAGCACGATCTCCCGGTCTGGCTCCTCGGCGAGCGGCACGAAGCCCGAGGCGGTCGCGACGTCGAGGATCGGCTTGGCGGGCGGCGGCGCCAGGATGCTCTCGCGCACCGGGCGCCCGGGAAGGCGGGGCGAGCGCAGCCAGGTGAGGGTGCGGAAGAGAGAGATCTCCTCGGCGGTGACCGTCTTGATCGCGCGGAAGACCTGTCGCGGCGCGGCGTGGATGCGTATCTCGTGCCGCTCGTGGAACTGGTAGGCGGGCACGAAGTCGTCGATCCGCTGGGCGCGCCCGGGCGCGCGCGCCGGCCTCGCCAGCGGGGCGGGCAGGACGGCCGCGGCGCAGGAAAGCGCCGCGCCGGCGCAGGCCACCGCCACTGCCCGCCGGCGGGTGGCGATGCCCAGGCGCCGCGGCGGTTTGATCAGCGATGCCAGCCCCACCGCCAGGGTGAGGAGACCCGCGTCCATCAGCAGCACGCCGAGCGCCGTCCATCCATCCATGGGCTTCCTCCTTCCGTTCGTGGACCTCGTCCATCCGTGCATCGGCTGCGTCCTCTCCCCCACTCCCACGGGCGCGGGGCAGTCAGTCGGCCAGCGTGCTCTATCCGGCTCCGACGGTGGCCGCGGCGGAAGGAGGCGTGGACAGCAGGGCCGCGCGGCGCCGGCGGGCGTGCGGTATCCTGTACCCGCCGATGCCCGGAATCCTATCGTCCACGGCCGACGCGGCCGGAGCGCTCCCGGCCGCGCTGCCCCTGCCGCCTCATCCGCCCTTGCGGCGTTACTACGAGGGCGAGTCGGAGCACCGGCGTCGCATCGACGACTGGTTCGACCACGCGGCCGGGGCCTACGACTGGATCACCCAGGTGATGAGCTTCGGCTCCGGCCACCGCTACCGCCGGCAGGTGCTGCTGCGGGCCGGCCTGCAGCGCGGGATGAGGGTCCTCGATCTCGGGTGCGGGACCGGCGTCCTGGCGGCGCACTCGCAGGGTATCGTGGGCAGCGGCGGGCGCGTCGCCGCCCTCGATCCCAGCATCGGCATGCTGCGCCAGGCGGCGGGACGCGGCGTGCGCCTACGGATACGCGGGCTCGCCGAGCAGCTCCCCTTCCGCGGCGAGCGTTTCGACCTGCTCTCGATGGGCTATGCCCTCCGCCACGTCACCGACCTGCGGGCGGCCTTCGGCGAGTTCCGGCGGGTGCTGCGCCGGGGCGGCAAGCTCCTGCTGCTCGAGATCACACCGCCGCCGAGCCCGGTCGCCTTCCGCCTGGTCAAGCTCTACCTCGGCGGCGCCGTGCCGCTGGTCGCGCGCCTGCGCGGGGGACGCACCGCGCAGGAGCTCATGCGGTACTACTGGGACACCATCGAGCGCTGCGTCCAGCCGGCGGTGATCCTGGACGCCCTCGCCCAGAGCGGCTTCGTCGATGCCGCGCGGCGCGTCGAGCACGGCATCCTCTCCGAGTACACCGCTACGCGGTGACCTCCCGCGCCGGCCGCGGCGGCCACGCCTCCCAGGACCGGCCGTGGCGATGGCCGCCAGTCATCGCGCCGGCCGCGGCGGCCCGGCCGCCCTGGACCGGCCGTGGCGACGCCGGCGGTCGTCGCGCCGGCCGTGGCGGCCCGGCCTCCTGGACCGGCCGTAGCAACGGCTGCCGGTCGTCGCGCCGGCCGACCCCGGAAGCGAGCTCGCGGCCCTATCGGATGTAATACCCGGAGACGCGCCACGCCTGGTCCCGGTCCAGGGCGGGCGTGATCGTCTCGACGCTGGATGCCTTGTTGTCGAACACCGTGTCGTACTGGATCACCACGTATTGCCCATCCGGCACGCCGGGCAGGCTCGTGGCGTAGGTGGCCGACTTGAGACTCCTCGACCTGACCTTGCCCAGCGGCCCGCGCACGCCGCGTACGGCGCTCACCCACGCATCCTGGTCGATCGAGCCACGAAAGATCGCCGCCGCCTGCTTCCAGCTCTCGGCATAATCGCCGTGATCCACCAGCGCCAGCCAGGCGGTTGCCGCCTTCTGGGCTTCGTCCTTCGGGTCCGCGGGCTTGCCGTCGGCGGCGAGGACGGCCGCCACGCCGAGCCCGGCCGCCAGCGCCACCGCCAGAACCAGTTTCGTCGTCATGATCCTTTGCCTCCCCTGGCCTGTCATCGGGTGCAACCGGCAAGGCCCGCTGCGAGGGGCCTGCAGTCCTGACGATACCTCACCGGCCGGCGGCGCGCGCGACGCGGGCGACGCTGGCCTTGAGCTGCGGCATCCAGCGCCTGGTCACCGAGAAGCCGTGCCCCACCTTGTGCAGCCAGACGAGCTCGCCGTGCGGGACCTTGGCGACGTAGCTGCGGGTGTCGGCGGGCGTGCAGATCTTGTCGATGTCTCCTTGCAGGGCGACCCAGGGGACCTCGAGCAGGTGGCTGGGCAGGAAGTCGACGCCCTTGTGATGCGGATCGCGTTGCCAGGTCAGGCCGTTGCCCTTGCAGATGGGCATCTCGACCATCAGGTCGGGGCAGAAGCCGAGGCTGACGCCGCCGGCAAAGGTGCGCGGCGGCGCCTGCACCAGGGTCGCGTACACCAGCGTGGCGCCGGAGGAGTAGCCCACCAGGATGGGCGGCCGCCGGTCGGGGTAGCCGAACCGCTCCTCGACGACGCGGCCGAGCTCCGCGAAGTCCTTGGCCGGGTCGAAGCAGGGCTGGGAGGCGGCGGCGCCGGGCGGCGCGGGCGAGGAGGCGCCGGGGGCCCCGGCGGCAGCGGCGGCCGCGGCGGCCGCGGTGCTGCCCGGGGCCGCGCCAACCGTCGCGCCGCCAGGGGCCGCACCGGCCGCGGAGCCGGATGCCGCGGCGCCCGCGGCGCCGGAGGCCGCGCTGGCCGGAGCGCCGCTCGGGGCGGCACCGGCCCCGGCGCGGCCCGCCACCGTGCGCATGTAGTGGGTGATGTCGATGCCGACGACGAGCGCGTCCAGGGAGGCGAGCTCGCGCGCCATGTCGACGACGCCGAGCTTCCAGCCGCCGTCGCCGGAGATGAAGAGGACGACGTGCGCGGGCCGCGGCGTCTGGCGATAGACGGTCAGCGTGCCGAACGGCTCGAGCGCGAAGGTCTCCGCGCAGGCGGCAGGTCGCTGGGCGAGGGCTGGCGCGGCGAGGAGGCAGGCACAGACGGCCAGAGCTTTCACCCCGGTAGGCCGCCGCAAAATCGATGCCCGCGCCCGCGCATCTTCCCGTACGGGTCTTGCTCCCCCGATTAGGCGGGTCCGGCGCCTGCGGGCCCGGCCGGCCGGGCGGGCGCAGCGGTCCAGGGTGGACCCGCCGCGCGCGCCGGAAGGCCATTCCCCCGAGCTCACCCGTTCTTGGCCGTGTCGAGGAACCTCTCGGGGGTCCCGTCGAACAGTCGCTTGTGGTCCTCCGTGCAGAAGTAATAGGTCTTGCCCT
>Ga0307479_10007108_pt1 | contig 10312 bp, 10 predicted proteins | sample atmos_gasesECM4C_FD_203743 | JGI IMG/M metagenome (GOLD analysis project Ga0307479, IMG submission 203743) | Hardwood forest soil microbial communities from Morgan-Monroe State Forest, Indiana, United States - atmos_gasesECM4C_515 | ecosystem: Environmental > Terrestrial > Soil > Temperate...
AATCCGGTAGCGTTTTCGACATGACGAACGTGCGAAAAGTGACCAACGCGGTCGCGGCGGCAACGTTTGCGGCGGCTCTGGGAGGCGCCGGAGCCGCGGTCGTGGTGGTTAAACCCGCGACCTCACATGCGGACCCGGCCGGCCATCAGGTGACCTACACCATCACCGCCACCGGCAATCTGACCGGCAACGTCCGCTACATGAACAGCGATCCGCCCAGCCAGGCAGCCTTCAACGCCAACTCCTCGCAGTACATGAGCACCGTGCAGACGCCATTTGGCCCCGGGCAGCCGCTGGTTTACACCACCACCCTGGCAGACCCGAACCAGTGGGCCTACGTCGCCGCCAGCGGCGGGTGTCACTGGCCTGACTGCGGCTCGGGAGCCGTTGCCGAACTCCACTGCGAGATCGCCGTGGACGGCCAGGTGGTGGTGACACAAAACGCCACCACCGGCGTCACGTGCTCGACGCGGCCCTGGTAATCGGCGCAAATTTTCTACGACGAACTCAAGTCCCTGCTGGAGTTCGTCGGGCGGCCTGGCCACCACCGTGAAGGCCGGCCTGGATGTGCTTGGTTTCCCGATCGGGGGTCCGCGGGCGCCGCGGCTGCCGCTCGACGAGCAAGGGCGCGCGCCGAGTTGCAGGGCTTACTCGTCGGCGCCTAGCCCAGGTTGGGGGCGGCGAAGGTGTCGCACTTGTTGGGGTCGCCGGTCTGATAGCCGACGGTGAACCACTGCTGTCGTTCGGCGGAGGACCCGTGCGTCCAGGACTCGGGGTTGGTGTGTCCGGTCGAGGCCTTCTGAATGCGGTCATCGCCGACCGACGCTGCGGCCGAGAGTGCGTCTTGGATGTCCTTGTCGCTTAACGGCTGCAGGTACGGCACGCCGGTGCTCTCCTGCTTGACGGTCGATGCATAGTGTGCCCAGATACCGGCGTAGCAGTCCGCCTGTAACTCCGTGCGCACGCCGTTACCCCCGGCGCCCTGCGCACCCTGTTGGGCGCGGCCGAGAATTCCCTGCAGGTTTTGTACGTGATGGCCGTATTCGTGAGCCACCACGTACTCCTGTGCGAGTGGTCCACCGCTGGAACCGAATCGGTCGACCAGCACCTTAAAAAAGTCGGTGTCGAAGTAGGCCGTCTGGTCCACCGGGCAGTAGAAGGGCCCCACCGCGCTGGTAGCCAGTCCGCAGGCAGTGTCCACCTGGCCGCTGAATAGCCGCACATGCGGGCGGGTGTAGCCCTGCATGAGCTGATGCCAGACCGCATCCACGGAATTACCGGTGGCCACCACGCGGCACTGCACGTATTTGTTGGCATCGGCGCCGGTCTTGCACTGACTCAGGTCGAAACCCGGTGACGAGTAGTCGCGGGTGTTCGTCTGCTGCTGGTTCACCACGGGGCCGGGATCGACACCCAGCAACAACGCCACCACCACGAGCAACAGCCCGCCGAGGCCGCCCCCGAGGGCAATCATCCGGCCCCCACCGCCGGACGACGAAGCGGTGCTGGTGTCGATCTGCATACCTTCGTTGAACGTCATCGCACGCTCCGTTGAATCTGATCGGGTGGCTACCCGGGCGGAACCAGCCTAGCGCTGCCGGGCAGCGCGGGCGTCGGTGTAGCTGCGGAGGTTTTTCAGAAACCGGCGCAGGCCCAGGTTCAGCAGCGGCCGACCCAAGAACATCGCCAGCTGCGCCGGCCCGGCGGGTTTCTGCGCCATGGTCCACGTCAGCCGGCAGCCGCCCGGGATGACCTCGACCCGGTAATCCTCGGCGAACGCGGCGACCGCCCGCGTCGAGCATTCGTTGAACCGGAATGCCATGCGGGTGAACGGTTCCCACGAAAGAAACGCTTCGTCGCCAACGATGCCCCCGCGCATCTCGACGATGCGGGTGGTCCCGACGCCGCGTGGCTCGGGACTGGTCCAGGTCACCTTGGTGATCACCGAGGCCCAGCGCGGCCAGGACTCGGCGTCGCCGAACACCTCGAACAGCTGCTCGGGCGTGATGGCGAGGTCGACGCTGTTGCGGAACCGGAATGGCGCGTTATCGATGAAATCCAGGTCGACGCGCGAGCAGGGGTGCATGGCCATACCAAGAAACCTAACCGGGGCCGTCGCTGGCCGCGGCCAGCAGCGGCACCACCACGTCACTGATCGGCGTCGGCAGGCCGTGGGCGCGGCCCTTGCGGATGATCACGCCGTTGCGGATGTCCCATTCCATGCGCCGGTGATTTTCCCGGTCGGCCAGTATCGACGTGCCCATGTCTTCCGGAGCCTGACGGAAAAGTTCGACCAACTCGTGCGCCGCGTCGTCAGTCAGCCGGGCGCCCTCTGCCCTCGCGACCGCCAGGCATTCGGCGAGATAGCGGCGCGACAGCGCGGCGACGTCGTCGCGGCGGAACATGCCCGACCGCCGACCGGACAGCGGCTCGAACCCGGCCAGCGCGTTGGTGAGCAGTTTGCGCCAGGCCGCGGTAATGAAGTCGGGGTCGCAATCCACCCGGCAGCCGGCGCCTCGCAGCAGCTCGGCGACCGTCTCCGCCGCGGGTCCGGTCGGCAGCACCAGCGCGGCTTCGGTGCGCAACCGCACCCGCCCCTCGGGCTGGGTCTCCGCCGCATACCACACGATGCCCGGGATGACGGTCGACGAAGGGCAGAGCGGCTGGACCTGCTCGACCTGTTCGACGCCGTTCTGCAGCACGGCGACGATGGTGTGGTCGTCGCACAGGCGCGCCAGCCAGCCTCGTGCGTCGTCGTTCTGGGTGGCCTTGACCGCCAGCACCACAACATCGACCGAGCCGGTGACCTCGCCGGGATCGGTGAGCACCGGGCCGGGCACGACGATGGGGTCCTCGCCGTCGGGCCGCAGTTCGATGCTGTCGCGGGGAGTATGACCACATACCAGCACCGAATGCCCGGCCTTGTACAAAAGCGCGGCCACCGTCGTGCCGACGGCACCCGGACCGATCAGTGCGATGTTCGTGGCGATGAGACCGAAATTACCGCCACCCGGCGCTGCATGAGCGTGCGGCCCGGGCCTTTAGACTGGGCAGTCGTTAAATCCGGGTGAAGGGGAGTGTTGTGCTGCGCAGCCACGCCGCTGGTTCGCTTCGGAATCGCGACGCAGGGCAGCGGGTGACGTTGGCCGGCTGGGTGGGTCGCCGCCGCGACCACGGCGGCGTTATCTTCATCGATCTGCGGGACTCCTCCGGCATCGCACAGGTGGTGTTCCGCGCGCCCGACGTGCTGGCACAGGCGCACCGGCTGCGCGCCGAGTTCTGCGTCGCGGTCGACGGCGTCGTCGAGATCCGCCCGGAAGGCAACGCCAACCCGGAGATCGCCACCGGGGATATCGAGGTCAACGCGACGTCGCTGATGGTGCTGGGCGAGTGCGCGCCGCTGCCGTTCCAGCTCGACGAGCCCGCAGGCGAGGAGTTGCGGCTGAAGTACCGCTACATCGACCTGCGCCGCGACGGCCCAGGCGCCGCAATTCGGTTGCGCTCCAAGGTAAATGCGGCCGCGCGTGCGGTGCTGGCCCGGCACGACTTCGTCGAGGTCGAGACGCCGACGATGACCCGCTCGACGCCAGAGGGGGCGCGCGACTTCCTGGTGCCGGCGCGGCTGCAGCCGGGGTCGTTCTACGCGCTGCCGCAGAGCCCACAGCTGTTCAAGCAGTTGCTGATGGTGGGCGGGATGGAGCGTTATTACCAGATCGCCCGCTGCTACCGCGACGAGGACTTCCGTGCCGACCGGCAGCCCGAGTTCACCCAGCTCGACCTGGAGATGAGCTTCATCGATGCCGAGGACATCATCGCGATCTCCGAGGAGATCCTGACCGCGCTGTGGGCGTTGATCGGCTATCAGATTCCGACGCCGATCCCGCGGATCACCTATGCGGAAGCCATGCGACGGTACGGTTCGGACAAGCCCGACATGCGGTTCGGGCTGGAGCTTGTCGAGTGCGCAGAGTTCTTCTCCGACACCACATTCCGCGTCTTCCAGGCGCCGTACGTCGGTGCCGTGGTGATGCCCGGTGGTGCCTCGCAGCCGCGGCGCACGCTGGACGGCTGGCAGGAGTGGGCCAAACAGCGCGGACATCGGGGACTGGCTTACGTGCTGGTGGGCGACGACGGCACGCTGGGTGGTCCGGTGGCCAAGAACCTGACGGACAGTGAGCGTGACGGTTTGGCCGCGCACGTCGGGGCCAAGCCCGGGGATTGCATCTTCTTTTCAGCGGGCCCGGCGAAGTCGTCGCGGGCACTGCTGGGCGCTGCCCGCGGCGAGATCGCCAACCGGCTCGACCTGATCGACCCCGACGCTTGGATGTTCGTCTGGGTGGTCGACCCGCCGCTATTCGAGCCCGCCGACGAGGCGACCGCGGCCGGCGACGTGGCGGTGGGCTCCGGGGCGTGGACGGCGGTGCATCACGCCTTCACCGCGCCAAAACCGGAGTGGGAGGACCGCATCGAATCCGACGCCGGCAGCGTGCTGGCCGACGCCTACGACATCGTCTGCAACGGGCACGAGATCGGCGGCGGCTCGGTTCGTATCCACCGCCGTGACATCCAGGAACGGGTGTTCGCGGTGATGGGTCTGGACAAGGCCGAGGCGGAGGACAAGTTTGGATTCCTGTTGGAGGCGTTCATGTTTGGCGCGCCTCCGCACGGCGGCATTGCGTTCGGATGGGACCGGATCAACGCATTGTTGTCGGGCATGGACTCCATCCGCGAGGTGATCGCGTTCCCGAAGACCGGCGGCGGTGTCGACCCACTCACCGATGCGCCGGCGCCGATCACCGCCCAGCAGCGCAAGGAGTCCGGAATAGACGCCAAGCCCAAGCAGGTTGACCAAGCATGACCGAACAGACCCCTGACACCGCGACGCTGCAGGCGTTCAACGAGAACATTGTCGACGAGTTCCGCGCCAACGGCGGCAAGGTCACTGGCCAATTCGCCAATTCCGACCTGTTGCTGCTCACCACGACGGGCGCCAAGTCCGGGCAACAGCGGGTGTCGCCGCTGGCCTATTTCCGCATCGACGACAAGCTGATCATCATCGGCTCCTTCGCCGGCGCCCCTGTCAATCCGGCCTGGGTGCACAATCTGCGCGCTAATCCGCAGGCACACGTCGAGGTCGGTGCCGACGCGTTCGATGTGACCGCTCGCGAACTGCCGCCCGCCGAGCGCGATGAGCTCTTCCCGAAGCTCACCGCCGCGGCGCCGGGCTTCGCCGAGTATCAGGCGAAGACCAGCCGGGTGATTCCGCTGTTCGAGCTTCAGCGCACCTAGCTCGCCGACGATGCGGGCCGCGAAGTGGCCCGTGGTGGGGGTACGCGCCCACAGGTGGGTGGGTCCCCGCTCCGCAGGGGAGTGCCCCCACCCGCTTGCGGGGGCGAGACGGGCAAATTCGGCCGGGTCGGCGCGCATGGCGGCACGCCCTGGGGTAAGTAAGCGTCATGAGTACTTCGCTGCTGACCAGAGTGGCCGATAGTGGCCTGGCCTCTCTCCAACGGCTCAAGGGCATGTGGTTCACGCTCCTGCAGACGTCCGTCGCGTCGGGTCTGGCTTGGTACCTCGCACACGATGTTCTCGCTCATCCTCAGCCCTTCTTCGCGCCGATCGCCGCGGCGGTGTGCTTATCGATCAGCAACGTGTTACGCGCCCAACGCGCCGTCCAGATGATGATCGGCGTGACCATGGGGATCGGGATGGGCACCGTGGTGCAGGAGCTGCTCGGGACCGGGACCGTGCCCATCGCTGTCGTCACGCTGATCGCGCTGTCGGTCGCGGTGTTGATCGGGCGGGGTTTCATCGGACAAGGAATGATGTTCGCCAACCAGACCGTCGTTTCGTCGATCCTGGTGCTGGCGTTGTATCGCAGCGGCGTCGGCGGTTACGAACGCATCTACGACGCCCTGATCGGTGGTTGTCTGGCCATCGTGTTCGCCGTATTGCTATTCCCGGCGGACCCGTTGAAAGTGCTGCGGAGGGCTCGCATCGGGGTGCTGGACACGCTGCACGGTGTCCTGTGCCGCACGGCGGACTTCGCCGCCGGGTCAAGGGAGCCCTCGCCCGACTGGCCGCTGTCAGCCGTGGATCGGGTGCACGAACAGGTGGGCGGGCTGATCCAGGCCCGCGCCACGGCACGTCAGGTGGTACGGCTGTCACCGCGGCGATGGAGGATGCGCGACATCGTTCACGGCGCCGATCACCAGGCCGTGCATGTGGCCTTGCTCGCCGTCTCCGTGCTGCAGCTGGCTCGTGTCGTCGCGCCCGCCCTTGACGGATGCAACTGGCTTCCCCTACCCGTGCACGCTGTGCTCGCCGAGCTGGTGGCGGCTACAGCCCTTGCCGACACGGATCCGGTCGCGGCGACCGAACAGGCCGCCGCGGCGCGTCGCCTCGCTTCGGAGCTGCACTCGGTCGCGCGCGACAGGAGAGAGGTGGTGCTCGCCGACGTCGTCCAAGCTTGCGTCGATGACCTACAACTGGTGATCGACCTTCGGCCGGTATGACGGCGGTCAGGGCGAATCGGCGAGGAACTCCTGGACCAGTTTCCTGGGCGCCTGCGTCAGCCAGGCCTCGGTGATCAGCTCCTCGAGATCGACGACGTCGATTTCGGCTAGTTTGACCAGCACGGCCGGATAACCGTCGAAATGCGGAGTGGTGAAATACACCCGAGGCTCGTCGGCGATCAGCGCGAACTTGACGCCCTCATCGGAGACCCGGACACCGAGGATGTCGCCCTCCGGCGGCTGCAACCCGTCTGCCGCCAGAGCTTCACGGTCCGATTTGCGCAGCGGCCGCTCCCACGCCACCAGTTTCTTGCCGACCCGCCAGTCGTGCGGTGACGGCTCCGAGGCGAGTGGCAACCCGCCAACGATGCGGGCGACGTCGTCCCACGTGGCCACTCCTTGATTGTGCTCCGGGTCCCGCAACTGTGGCCCGCTTCTGGATGGATTTGTTGCAGTTGATAGCGCCGGCGCGCTAGCCGAACAAGCCGACCCCCGACTGCGGCATTGCCGCTGAGCCACCGAGCCACTCCGATAGTTTGTCGTAGATCGACGGGTGATTGAGAAGGTCGAAGTGGTGCAGACCCGTCAGGGTGAGCCCATGCGCGGACTCGAAAGGAACCTGTCGGGACCGGCCCCGGCCCGCCGCGCTCCGCGGACGCACCAGGCTGTCGCCGACCAGCAAGCCGACCGCGCGGGGCGCCGCGGAGGTGGCAACGAAGTGATAGACCGCTTTGGGGAGAAACGGCACCTCGTGGCAGCGATCCTGCAAGAACTCGTCCGGGTCGGCGTCGCGCCAGTCTTCGTCGAGCAATGCGCCGAACCGCAGGTCCTTCACGCCGGCACTGCGTGCATTGAGAAACGAGGCAAGACCGCGGGTCTCCGGCAGCTGGGCCAGCGCCCAGGATGCGACGTTGACCCCTTTTTCCAGGTCGGCGCCCAAGTGGGGAGAACCCAGGCAGACGACGTGGCGAACGTCGCCGGTCCAGGGTTGCTCGTGCTGAAGTCCGTAATGGCAGGCACTGCGCGCCACGAGCCCGCCCATCGAGTGGCCGACCAACACGATTTGTTCCACCTGCGTGGGCCACAGCGTGTGCAGCTGATTCAGCAATTCGGCCAGATTCTGCCCGTTCTGCGAGATGTGCAGCCCGGTGTTGTAGCGCAGGTAGACCGGGGTGAAGCCCAGGTCGGTTCGCAGTCGTGTCCCGTACGGGAGAGCCGCCCCGGTGCGCGGCCTGCGCCACCACGACAGTTCGGTGAGGCACCAGCCGTGCACGAAGACCACGATCCGCCCGGCAGCCGCCGGAAAAGCCTTGGCGATGGAGTCGGCGGTGAGTGCGACGGGCCGCCTGTGCCGGTGGATCTGCATGGTCAGCGCGAACCCATTCCGCCGCTTGGTCAGCTGATCCCCGTAGATACCGTTGACCGCGGCAATCGCGCAGCCCGCCGCGGGATGCGCTTGGATAGTGTCATCGTCATCGTTGCTCCACGCCTCGGCAGCCAATGCGCCGGCGCCACGAAGCGATCCTCGGACCGCGCCGTCGACCACGGGGTAGGTGATCGCCGCAATGGCGTCGTGAATCACCTGCACGGGTTTGGACGCCGGTCCCACCGAGTCGAAGACCCGACCCGCGATCCCGCTGTGCATGTCGCGGACCAACGCGGTCAAGACCCGGGTGCCTTCGCCCGCGAGATCGGCCAATGATCGGATTTCATGTCGCCGCACGAGCCGGCTCCCTTCTGCCCATGCCACACTTAGTTCCCATTTTGCGTCGCGGTAGCGAAGAGATTAGTCAAAATCGCGGTGTGAGATCGGTGACCGCCAACCGAGCCGGAGACGTCAGGAGACAGCGCGTTGGTGTCTGAGGCCTTGTACGGCTCGCCGCCCGCCGCTCGTCTGGTCGGTGCGCCGTACGATCCCGATCAGCTGTTGGCCGGCTACCGCGACGCGTGGGCTCAGGAGCCGCTGTTCGACGTGCGCGGCGGCGGATCCGGATCCGCCGCATACGACGAGTTCGTCGATGCCGCCGGCAACGTCCGGCCGGGCTGGCGGGAGCTCGCCGAAATCGTCGGTGAGCGCGGACGCGCCGGCCTGGACCGGCTGCGTGCGACGGGGCCTGACCTGCGCCGGGTGGTGCCATGACCTCAAACGAAGCCCATGAAGGCCGCGCAGCCCAAGTCGCAGGCACCCGCCGGTATCGAGTGAGCCACCGTACGGAATACGGCTATTCCGACATCGTGACCAGCTCGTACGGCCGCGGGTTTCTCACGCCGCGGGACTCGGCGCGGCAGCGTTGCGTCGATCATCGGTTGGATATTGAACCCGCCCCCGCCGACAGCTCCACCAGTCGCGACGGCTACGGCAACATCAGCACCTATTTCCACGTCACCGTGCCGCACCGCACGCTGACGGTCACCAGCGAATCCATCGTCGACGTGCATCCGCCGGCTCCCGGGCTGTACACCAGCGGGCCGGCTGGTGAACCGTGGGAGGCCGCGCGGCCGGCCGGATTGGAGGGCGCGCTCGCGACCGAATTCACCCTGGACCTGGATCCGCCGGAGATCACCGATGAAGTCTGCCAGTACGCGGCCCCCAGCTTCGTGCCCGGACGCCCATTGATCCAGGTGCTGCGCGACCTCGCTTCCCGGATCTACGCCGACTTCACGTACCGCTCCGGGTCTACGACGGTTTCCACCGGAGTCAACGAGGTTCTGCGGGCCCGGGAAGGGGTATGCCAAGACTTTGCCAGGCTGGCGATTGCCTGCCTGCGAGCCAATGGCCTGGCGGCCTGCTATGTGTCCGGTTATCTGGCCACCGACCCGCCGCCCGGAAAGGATCGGATGATCGGTATCGACGCAACCCATGCCTGGGCCACGGTGTGGACCCCGCAACAGCCTGGGCACTTCGAGTGGCTGGGGCTGGATCCCACCAATGACCAGATGGTCGACGAACGGTACATCGCCGTCGGCCGTGGCCGTGACTACGCAGACGTGCCGCCGCTGCGCGGCATCATCTACACCAACTCCGAGAACAGCGTGATCGACGTCGCCGTCGATGTAGTGCCGTGCGAAGGCGATTCGCTGCATGCGTGACTTCCACTGTCCCAACTGCGGCCAGCGTCTGGCGTTCGAGAACTCGACGTGCCTGTCGTGCGGCAGCGCGCTGGGGTTTTCCCTCGAGCAGATGGCCCTGCTGGTGATCGCCATGGGCGACCAGGACGACCACGCCGGCGCCGTGCATGCCAACGACTATCAACTGTGTGCCAATCTTCATCTCGCCGAATGCAATTGGCTGGTCCCCAAGGGTCATCCCGGCGGGCTTTGCACATCGTGCGCGCTGACTCTGGAACGGCCCAATGATGCCGACACTGACGGCCTGGCGGCGTTCGCCCGGGCCGAGGCGGCCAAGCGACGGCTGATCGCCGAGCTGCACGAGCTGAAGTTGCCGATCGTCGGACGTGACCGGGATCCCGACTATGGATTGGGATTCCGCCTGCTGTCCAGTGCGCACGAAGAGGTGCTCACCGGGCACGACGACGGCGTCATCACACTGGATTTGGCCGAGGGCGACGACGTCCATCGCGAGCAGCTGCGGGTCGAGATGGACGAACCGTATCGGGCCCTGCTCGGGCATTTCCGGCACGAGATCGGGCATTACTACTTCTACCGGCTAATCACCCCGTCAAGCGACTACCTGGCACGGTTCAACCAGCTGTTCGGTGATCCCGACGCCGACTACCAGGAGGCGCTGGACCGGCACTACCGTGATGGCGCGCCCGAGGGTTGGCAAGAAAGCTTCG
>Ga0307479_10007109_pt1 | contig 10311 bp, 3 predicted proteins | sample atmos_gasesECM4C_FD_203743 | JGI IMG/M metagenome (GOLD analysis project Ga0307479, IMG submission 203743) | Hardwood forest soil microbial communities from Morgan-Monroe State Forest, Indiana, United States - atmos_gasesECM4C_515 | ecosystem: Environmental > Terrestrial > Soil > Temperate...
CTGCGCGATCGCCTGGGCGATGATCGCGATGTCGCCGAAGCAATTGAGATCGGAGTAGACCGGCTGGTCCTTGAATTTTTCCTGATATTGCTTGGCGTACCAGGCGCCGAGCTCCGAGAGTTTCTGTTGCGGCGAGTAATAGGCGATGAAAAACACCTCGCCATCTTTCGGATGGATTTGCCACCACTGCGGCCGCACCGGCGAATCGTACGAGATCAGCATCGGCGCGCCCGGCAGCAGGCCGATGGTCGTGGCCTGGTCGACCATGAGGTCGAGCATCTGCCCGATCCCGATGTTGATGATCGCGTCCGGCTTGAACGCCTTCACCTGAAGGAGCTGCGGCGTCAAATCCGTGACCGATTGATCGTAGGTGAGAGACTGGATCTCGAGGCCGAGGTTCTTTGCCTTATTTTGATTTTCGGTCTCCGTGATCAAGCCGATGCCGTAATCGGTGGTCACCGCGATGATCGACACCTTCTTGTAGTTCATCTTCTTGATCCAGCCGAGCCAGGTCTCGGCGCGCAGCGGGTCGATGGCGTGGGTGCGGAACGCCACGTCGTAGTGCTTGGCCGTGATGTCGGCGGCGCCGCTCTGGCTGCCGATGGTGGGGACGCCGAGCTCCTTGGCGACCTCGTTGACCGCGATATTCTCGGAGCTGTAGGCGAAGCCGGTGACTGCGACCGCCTTCTCCTCCGTCGCCAGGCGGCGATAGGCCGCGACCCCCGCGTCGTTCTTGGCCTGGGTGTCCTGCACCGAGATCTGAATCTTGCGGCCGAGAACGCCGCCCATCACGCCGTTTACGTATTCGACGCCGAGTTCCGCGCCGCGCCGGCAGAGCTGGCCCAAGCCGGGATCGGCGGGGGGAGAAAGTCCCAGCTCCAGCCCTATGGTGATCGGCGGCTCATCCGCGGCGACCGGGACGCCTGCCGACCCCGCGGCCACTGCTACCGCCACTGCCAACCACACTGCGACCTTCATGGTCCACCCCCCGAGTTTCGTTCTTGGGCGAATCTTGCCCGAGCCGGCAAGGGCCCTCAAGGGCAAGTGATATTCGGAGGTTCCGGCTGGGGGGATTTCGACGGCCAAACCCGCCTATCACCGAGAAGACGGGTCCGTTCCCGTGGCTTTTTCCGCTCGTCCCAGAAGTGTTCCTTGGCAGCTTGAAGGCTTCTAGTATATGGCATGGAAAACCGGCCGATCACCGGGAGGCGCCGCGGGGCGCGCCTAGAGACCCTGATAAATTACTCGTCATGATCTCAGTTCGATTGCTCTGTTGCCACGCGCGGTCGCCGGCTCGTCCGCGCCCGCGGACGGCGACCCTACGTCCATGAATGATCTGAGGCCCGAGCAAGAGCTGCGGGAGGCGCCGCGGGTCAAGCCGCGACCAGCGGCCCCGGTTCGGACGCCGCTCTGGCGCCGCGCGCTCTGGCTCGCGGTAATCGTGCTGGTGATCGCGGGCGTCGCATGGTGGGTCCACACGCGCCCGGCGCCCCAGAGCCCGGGGGGCCGGTCCGGCGCCGGCACCCCCATGCCGGTAGTCGCCGCCGCCGCTCAAAAAGGCGACATCAACGTCCAGCTGAATGGGCTGGGCACGGTGACGCCGCTTGCAACGGTGACCGTGCGCACGCAGATCAGCGGTCAGCTCATGCGCGTCGCCTTCCAAGAAGGCCAGATGGTGAAGCAAGGCGATCTCCTCGCCGAGATCGATTCCCGTCCCTACGAGCAGCAGCTGGCGAACGCACAGGGGCAGCTGACCCGGGACCAGGCGCTGCTCGCCAATGCGCGCATCGATCTCCAGCGCTACCGCGTGCTGGTGGCGCAGGATTCGATCCCGAAGCAGCAGCTCGACACTCAGGACTCCCTTGTGCACCAGCTCGAGGGCACCGTCATCTCCGACCAGTCGCAGGTCGATACCGCCAAGCTCAACATCACCTACTGTCACATCATTGCTCCCGTGAGCGGCCGCGTCGGCCTGCGCCAGGTCGATGCCGGCAATTACGTGCAGGCGAATGATACCAATGGCCTCGTCGTGCTGACCCAGCTGCAGCCGATCACGGCGGTGTTCACGCTGCCGGAGGACAGCGTGCCTGCCGTGATGAAGCAGCTCAATGCGGGCGCCACCCTGCAGGCCGTCGCCTACGATCGCAGCCAGACCACCCAGATTGCCACCGGCACGCTCGCCACCGTGGACAATCAGATCGACACGACCACGGGCACGCTGAAATTGAAGGCGCAGTTCGACAACACCGACAGCGCCCTGTTCCCCAATCAGTTCGTCAACATCCAGCTCCGGGTCGAGACGCTCCACGACGAGACAGTGATTCCGACCGCGGCCGTGCAGAGGGGTGCACCCGGCACCTTCGTCTATCTGGTCAAGCCCGACGATACGGTCACGGTCCAAGCGATCAAGCTCGGTCCCGCCGAAGGCGAGAAGGTCTCGGTGCGCTCCGGCCTCTCGGTCGGCGACCGCGTCGTCGTCGACGGCGCCGACAAGCTTAAAGACGGCGCCAAGATCGCGTTGCGCGAGGCCTCGAGCGGCGCCGCCGCAACGCCCGCTGGCGCGCCGGGAAGCGCGCCGTCGCAGCAGAGCACGCCGGCTGGCCAGCAGCAGCGAGGATCCCGCGGGAGCCGCGGGAGTGGTGCGGCTGGCTCCGGCGGGAACAGCCAATGACAGAACCGCGACGTCGTCGTTTATGAGCGGGCATTCGCGGTGAGCCCCTCGCGTCCGTTCATCCTGCGGCCGGTCGCCACCACGCTCCTGATGGTGGCCATCTTGCTTATAGGTGGCCTCGCCTTCCGGTTCCTGCCGCTCTCGGCTCTTCCCGAGGTGGACTACCCCACCATCCAGGTGCAGACCTTCTATCCCGGCGCCAGCCCCGATGTGATGACGACGTCGGTGACGGCTCCGCTCGAGGTCCAGTTCGGGCAGATGCCGAGCCTGAACCAGATGTCCTCGAGCAGCTCCGCCGGCGCCTCGGTGATCACGCTGCAGTTCAGCCTCGCCATCAGCCTCGACGTCGCCGAGCAGGAAGTTCAAGCCGCGATCAACGCGGCCGGCAACCTGCTGCCTTCCGATCTGCCGGCCCCGCCGATTTACGCCAAGGTGAACCCGGCGGACGCGCCGATCCTGACCCTGGCGCTCACCTCCAAGACCCTGCCGCTGCCGCAGGTCGAGGACATCGCCGACACCCGGCTCGCGCAGAAAATATCGCAGCTTCCAGGCGTCGGGCTCGTCAGTATCAGCGGCGGCCAGCGCCCGGCCGTGCGCATCCAGGCGAATCCCCTGGCACTCGCCGCCTACGGCCTCAACATCGACGATCTCCGCACCACCGTCGCCAATGCCAATGTCAATACGCCCAAGGGCAGTTTCGACGGACCCTCGCGCGCCTACACCATCAACGCCAACGACCAGCTGCACAACGCCGAGGATTACCGAGGTCTCGTGGTCGCCTACAAGAACGGCGCTCCCGTGCATCTCTCGGACGTGGCGGACGTGGTGGACGGCTCGCAGAATTCGCGCCTGGCCGCCTGGAGCGGCTTGGTCCCCGCCGTGATCCTCAACATCCAGCGGCAGCCCGGCGCAAACGTCATCGGCGTTGTCGACGGCATCAAGACTCTGCTCCCGCAGTTGCAGGGCTCGCTCCCCTCGGCGATCGATGTCGCCGTGCTCACCGATCGGACCACGACGATCCGCGCCTCGGTGGCGGACGTGGAGTTCGAGCTGGCGCTGGCCGTCGCACTCGTGGTGCTCGTGATCTTCATGTTCCTGCGCAATGTGCGGGCGACCATCATTCCGAGCCTCTCGGTGCCGCTGTCGCTGATCGGCACCTTCGGCGCCATGTACCTGCTGGGCTTCAGCATCAACAATCTCTCGCTGATGGCGCTCACCATCGCCACCGGCTTCGTGGTCGACGACGCCATCGTGATGATCGAGAACATCGCTCGCTATTTGGAGGAAGGCGATCCGCCGCTCAAAGCGGCGCTCAAGGGCTCGGAGCAGATCGGTTTCACCATCGTCTCGCTGACGATATCGCTGATCGCCGTGCTGATTCCGCTGCTCTTCATGGGCGACGTCGTCGGACGCCTGTTCCGCGAGTTCGCCATTACTCTCTCGGTGACCATCCTGATCTCGGCCGTGGTGTCGCTGACGCTGGTGCCGATGGCTTGTGCAAAGCTGCTGCGCCGGCACGACGAGGCCAAGGAAACCCTGTTCGAGCGAAAGAACCGCGAATGGTTCGATGCGCTGGTCCGCGCCTACGATCGCGCGCTCAACAGGGTTTTGGATCACCAGCCGCTGACGCTCTTGGTAGCGGCGGCCACCTTGGCGCTCACCGTCATTCTCTATATCGCGATACCCAAGGGGTTCTTCCCGATTCAGGACACCGGACTGATCCAGGGCATCTCCGAGGCGGCGCAGTCGATCTCCTATGCCAAGATGGCGGATCGCCAGCAGGCGCTCGCCGCGGCCATTCTCAAGGATCCTGACGTCGACAGCCTGTCGTCCTTCATCGGCGTCGACGGCACCAATGCCACGCTCAACAGCGGCCGGTTCCTGATCAACCTGAAGCCGCACGACGAGCGCACACTCAGCGCCAGCGACATCATTCGCCGCCTGCAGCAGGAGACCGCGGATGTCAGCGGCATCTCGCTTTATATGCAGCCCGTGCAGGACCTCACCATCGACACGACGGTGAGCCGGACGCAATACCAGTTCGTGCTGGAGAGCGCCAATCCCGACGAGCTCGCAACCTGGGCGCCGAAGCTGGTGGACCGGATGAGCCAGCTTCCGGTCTTCGACAACGTCGCCAGCGACCAGGAGGAGCAGGGTCTTTCGGCCTACCTCACCATCGATCGCGACACGGCCGCGCGCTTCGGCATCACGCCGGCGACCATCGACAATGCGCTCTACGACGCCTTCGGCCAACGCATCATCTCGACGATCTTCACTCAGTCGAACCAGTACCGCGTGATCCTGGAGGCCGCGCCGGACATGCAGTCCTCGCTGAGCGCGCTCGGGGCGATCTATCTGCCGTCCTCCACCGCCGCCGGTGGCCAGGTGCCGCTCTCGACGATCGTCAAGCTGAGCGAGCAGACGGCGCCGCTCAAGATCAATCACCTCGGGCAGTTTCCGGCCACCAACGTCTCCTTCAATCTGGCGCCGGGCGCCTCGCTGGGCGAGGCCGTGCCGGCGGTGAAGCAGGCCGAGCAAGATATCGGCATGCCGGCGAGCGTGATCACGGTGTTCCAGGGCGCGGCGCTCGCCTTCCAGGCCGCCCTCGGCAACGAGCTGTCCCTGATCCTGGCCGCGATCGTGACGGTCTACATCGTGCTGGGTGTGCTCTACGAGAGCTTCGTCCATCCCGTCACCATCCTGTCGACGCTGCCCTCGGCCGGGATCGGCGCGCTATTGGCGCTGATCGTCTCCGGCAGCGACCTCAGCATCATTGCGATCATCGGCATCGTCCTGCTGATCGGCATCGTCAAGAAGAACGCGATCATGATGATCGACTTCGCGCTCGACGCCGAGCGCGAGGAAGGCAAGTCGCCGCGCGAGGCCATCCACCAGGCTTGCCTGTTGCGGCTGCGTCCGATCTTGATGACGACGATGGCGGCGCTGCTGGGCGCGCTGCCGTTGATGGTCGGCACCGGCACCGGCTCCGAGCTCCGCCATCCGCTGGGCATCAGCATCGTCGGCGGTCTCATCGTGAGCCAAATGCTGACGCTCTTCACCACTCCGGTGATCTATCTCGCTTTCGACCGGCTGGGCCAGCGGCTCGCGCGGCATTTCCCGCCCGAGCCCGATGAAGCCGGCGGGCACCCGCCGTCGTCATGAATCCCTCCGAGGCCTTCATCCGCCGCATGGTGGCGACGACCCTGCTGACGTGCGGCGTGGCGCTCGCCGGCGTGATCGCGTTCTTCCAGTTGCCGGTCTCGCCGCTGCCGCAGGTGGATTTTCCCACCATCTCGGTGCAGGCCTCGCTTCCGGGCGCCAGCCCCGAGGTGGTATCTACCAGCGTGGCGACGCCGCTCGAGCGGCATCTCGGGGTCATCGCCGACGTCACGGAAATGACTTCCCAGAGCACGGTCGGACAGGCGCGCATCACGCTGCAGTTCGGCCTCGACCGCGACATCGACGGCGCCGCGCGCGACGTCCAGGCGGCGATCAACGCGGCTCGAGCCGACCTGCCTACGAGCCTGCGCAGCAACCCGACCTACCGCAAGGTGAACCCGGCCGACGCGCCGATCATGATCATCGCGCTGACGTCGCAGACCCTGGGCCGCGGGCAGATCTACGACGCGGCCTCCTCGGTGATGCAGCAGAAATTCTCGCAGCTCGCCGGCATCGGCCAGGTCACCATCGGCGGCGCCGCGCTGCCGGCCGTGCGCGTGGAGCTCAACCCGCGTGCGCTCTTCAAATACGGCATCGGGCTCGAGGACGTGCGGGCGGCGCTCGCCTCCGCCAATGCCCACGCACCCAAGGGCGCGATCGAAGAGGGCGATCTGCACTACCAGATCTACGACAACGACCAGGCCTCGAAGGCGTCGCAATACGCACCGCTGGTGGTGGCCTACCGCAATGGCGCGGCGGTGCGCCTCTCGGACCTTGGTGAGATCGTCGATTCTGTCGAGAACATCCGCAATGACGGTCTTGCCAACGGCAAGCCCGCGGTGGTGGTGATCCTCTACCGCCAGCCCGGCGCCAACGTGATCGAGACCATCGACCGCGCGTTGGCGTTGCTGCCGGAGCTGCAGGCCTCGATTCCCAGCGACATCGAGATGCACGTGGCGATGGATCAGTCGACCACGATCCGGTCCTCGCTCAAGGAAGTCGAGCGCGCCTTGATGATCTCGATCGCGCTGGTGATCATGGTGGTGTTCCTGTTCCTGCGCAACGCTCGGGCGACGCTGGTGCCGAGCGTCGCGGTGCCGGTGTCGCTGCTCGGCACGGTCGGCGGCATGTACCTTTTGGGTTACAGCCTCGACAATCTCTCGCTGATGGCGCTCACGATCTCGACCGGCTTCGTGGTCGACGACGCGATCGTCGTAATGGAGAACATCTCGCGCCACGTCGAGGCCGGAATGCCGAGATTCCAGGCCGCCATACGGGGCGCCCGCGAGGTGGGCTTCACCGTGCTCTCCATGAGCCTCTCGCTGATCGCCGTGTTCCTGCCGATCCTGCTGATGGGCGGCATCATCGGCCGCTACTTCCGCGAGTTCGCCGTCACGCTCTCGCTGGCAATCACGGTGTCGCTGGCGGTTTCCCTGACCACGACGCCGATGATGTGCGCGCGCCTTCTCGTGCCGCCGGGAGAGCGCCAGCCGGGACGCTTCTCGCGCGCGGCCGAGCGCGCCTTCGACATGCTGCTGAGGGTATACGACCGCACGCTGCAGCGCGCGTTCGCGCATCCGGTCTTCGTCATGCTGATCCTGCTGGCGATGGTCTGCTTCAACGTCTACTTGTTTTTCGCGGTTCCCAAAGGCTTTTTCCCCCAGGAGGACACCGGTCGCCTGATCGGCGGCATCCAGGCCGACCAGAGCATCTCCTTCCAGCTGATGCGCCAGAAGCTCGCGCAGTTCGTCTCCATCCTGCAGAAGGACGATGCGGTCGCGAATGTGGTCGGCTTCACCGGCGGCGGCCAGACCAACGGGGGCTTTGTCTTCATATCGCTGAAGCCGCTGGCGGAGCGAAATGTTTCCGCCAACGAAGTGATCGCCCGGCTGCGCCGTGATCTCTCTCAGGTGCCCGGTGCCACGCTCTTTCTGCAAGCGGCGCAGGACATCCGCGTGGGCGGCCGGCAAAGCAACGCGCTCTACCAGTACACGCTCCAGGGCGACAACCTCGCCGACGTCTACACCTGGGGTCCGAAGATCACCGAAGCGTTGCAGTCTGTTCCGGAGCTGACCGACGTCAACTCCGACCAGCAGCAGAACGGCCTGGAAACCGACCTGGTCATCGATCGCGCAACGGCGGCGCGCTTCGGTATCAGCGCGAGCCAGATCGACAACACGCTCTACGACGCGTTCGGCCAGCGTCAGGTGTCCACGATATACAACGCGATCAACCAATATCACGTCGTCATGGAGGTGGCGCCCGAGTTCTGGCAGAACCCGGAGACTCTCAACGACCTATACGTCAGCACGGCCGGCGGATCCGTGGGTGGCGTGCAGCAGTCAAATGCGGTGGCGGGCACCGTGGCCGGGCCCAAACAGTCCTCGTCCGCCGCCGCCATCGCGCAGGACACCGCGCGCAATCTCGCGAACAACCAGCTCGCGGCAGTCGGACACGGCAGCGTCTCCACCGGTGCCGCTGTGAGCTCGTCCCGTGAGACCATGGTGCCGCTTGCCGCCTTCGCGCGCTACGAGCCCGGCAAGACGCCGCTGGCGGTCAGTCATCAGGGCCTGTTCGTCGCCAGCACGATCTCCTTCAATCTGGCGCCGGGTAAGTCGCTCAGCGACGCGGTCGCCGCCATCGACGCGGCGATGGCGCGGATCGGCGTGCCCAGCAGCATCCACGGGACGTACCAGGGCACGGCGCGCGCGTTTCAGCAGTCGCTCGTCAACGAGCCTTACTTGGTCATCGCCGCGATCGCCGCGGTTTACATCGTGTTGGGCATCCTCTACGAGAGCTACGTGCATCCCCTCACGATCCTGTCGACGCTGCCGTCGGCGGGTGTCGGCGCCATCCTGGCGCTGATGGCGTTCAACTCGGAGTTCGATATCATCGCGCTGATCGGCGTCATCCTGCTGATCGGCATCGTCAAGAAAAACGCCATCATGATGATCGACTTCGCCATCGATGCCGAGCGCAACCAGAACCTGACGTCCCGCGATGCGATCTATCAAGCCTGTCTGCTGCGCTTCCGCCCGATCATGATGACCACCATGGCGGCGCTCCTGGGCGCCGTGCCACTCGCGATCGGCGCCGGCGAAGGCGGCGAGCTCCGCCGTCCCCTCGGCATCTCCATCGTCGGCGGGCTGCTGGTGAGCCAGGTCCTGACGCTCTATACGACCCCCGTGATCTACCTCTACCTCGACCGGTTCCGGCTCTGGTGCCAGGGGCTCTGGCGCCGCAGCGCTCCGGACGTCGCGGCGCCGATGCAAGGCGGCGAATGATGGACGCACGGTTGCGGTGGATTGCGCCCGCGTTGGCGCTGGGCTCGCTCGCGGCCTGCGAGGTGGGGCCCGACTACGTGCGGCCGACGGCGCCCACGCCGGCGGCCTACAAGGAAATCGACGGCTGGAAACCGAGCGAGCCTCGGGATGCCGCCAGTGGCACCGCCTGGTGGACCATCTATGGGGACCCGCTGCTCGATGATCTCGAGAAGCAGATCGACATATCGAACCAGACCCTCAAGGCATCCGAGGCCGCCTTCCGGCAGGCGAGCGCCCTGGTCCAGGAGGCCCGCTCGGCGTTCTTCCCGACCGTCGCCGTCGACGCCTCGGCCACGCGGTCCGGCGCCGGCGGCGGCCACAGCCCAACCGGCCGCTCCACCATCACGAGCCAGTTCACTGCCACCGGCAACCTGAGCTGGGAAATCGACGTCTGGGGCCGGATCCGGCGCACGGTCGAGGCGAGCTACGCGAGCGCCGAGGTGAGCGCCGCCGATCTCGCGGCCGCGCGGCTCTCCGCGCAATCGGCGCTGGCCGCCGACTATCTCGCCCTCAGGATCAGCGACGAGCTGAAGCGCTTGCTCGACGCGACCGTGGATGCCGACACGAAGTCGCTGCAGATTACTCGCAACCGGTATAACCAGGGCACCGCCGCGCGCTCGGACGTGGCGCAGGCGGAAGCGCAAGTCGAAGGCGTGGAGGCGCAGGCGATCAATGTCGGCGTGCAACGAGCTCAGCTCGAGCACGCCATCGCCGTGCTGATCGGCAAGCCCCCCGCCGAGCTCTCCATCGCGCCGACGCCGTTGGAGTTTGGCGTGCCCGTCGTCCCGCCGGGCGTCCCCTCGACGCTGCTGGAGCGCCGGCCCGATATCGCCGCGGCCGAGCGCTCGGCCGCCTCGGCGAATGCGCAAATCGGCGTTGCGATCGCCGCCTATTATCCCGCGATCACGCTCTCCGCCTCCTACGGCTTCGTGGGCTCCGCGATAGAGACCCTGTTCCGCGCCTCGAACGCGGTGTGGTCGGTGGGCCCGCAGCTCGCCGAGACCGTGTTCGACGCGGGCTTGCGCTCGGCGCAAGTCGCGGCGGCGCGCGCGTTCTATGACCAGACGATCGCCAATTATCGGCAGACCGTGCTGGCGGCATTCCAGCAGGTCGAGGACGAGCTCGCGTCGCTGCGCATCCTTGAGCAGCAAGCCCAGG
>Ga0307479_10007111_pt1 | contig 10311 bp, 9 predicted proteins | sample atmos_gasesECM4C_FD_203743 | JGI IMG/M metagenome (GOLD analysis project Ga0307479, IMG submission 203743) | Hardwood forest soil microbial communities from Morgan-Monroe State Forest, Indiana, United States - atmos_gasesECM4C_515 | ecosystem: Environmental > Terrestrial > Soil > Temperate...
CGACGGGCCAAATCTGAGTTGGTCGACAGCTTAACGACGGGAGCAATGGGATTGCCGGTGGGCGTGCCAAGACCAGTAGTGAACAGGACCACGTTTGCGCCGGCGCCAACTTGTGCGGTGACGCACTCAACGTCATTGCCGGGAGTGCATTGCAGGTTCAAGCCGGGCTGTGAGGAAAATTCCGGATAATCGAGCACTCCGGTCACCGGCGAGGTGCCGCCCTTCTTCGCCGCACCCGCGGATTTCATGGCGTCGGTAAGCAGTCCGTCGCGAATATTTCCTGGCGAGGGGTTCATCTCGAATCCGGAGCGCACTGCCTTTGCGCGGGCCGCATAGTCGCTCATCAAGTGCATAAAGCGCTCGGAAACGTTTGCACTGACGCAGCGGTTGATGAGTTCTTGCTCGACGCCGCAAAGCTCCGGAAATTCCGAAAGAATCCCGCGGCCGCCGAGCACGGCGAGAATATCGGCGACATGGCCGATAGCGGGATTGGCGGAAATTCCGGAGAATCCATCGGAGCCGCCGCATTTCAGGCCGACACACAGCTGCGACAAAGGGGCGGGCCGGCGGTGGGCTTTGTCGGCTTCGACGAGTCCGAGGAAAGTCTCGCGTATGGCTCGTGAAATCATGGTGGCTTCGGAGGCGCTCTTTTGTTGCTCGAAAACGAGGAGTGGCTTGGCAAAGTTTGCGTCGCGGCGCTTGATCTCTTCCTGGAGGATGGTCACCTGCGCGTGCTGGCATCCGAGGCTTAGCACAGTGGCGCCCGCCACGTTGGGATGATGAATATATCCGGCTAGCAGCGCGCAGAGATTTGCGGAGTCCTCGCGCGTGCCACCGCAACCTCCTTCGTGCATCAGGAATTTTATGCCATCGACATTGCGGAAAACTCGCGCAGCAGGCGCTGGCGCTTTGCTGTCGGTGAACGCAACGGAGCGGAGGTCCTCGCTCTTGCCTTCTCGATACAAGCGCACCATTTCCGCAACCTGGCGGCGATAGATTTGCGGAGAGGCGAAACCCAGCTCTTCTTCAAAGGCTTGTTTCAAAACGGCTAAATTGCGGTTTTCGCAGAAAACGAGGGGAAGCACGATCCAATAATTGCGCGTGCCCACCAATCCATCCACCCGTTGGTACCCGAGAAATGTTTTTTCTCGCCAGCGTGAAACGTTTGGAGGCGACCAGCGCGGGGCCGCGTCTCGATCATGGAATGCAGCAGCCGCGTGGCGAAGATTGCGAGTGGAGAGAAGGCCGCCGCGCTGCAACGGTTCGGCAGTCCGGCCAACAAGCACTCCGTACATGATGACATCGCCACCAGCCGGCAGATCGACGGTGACAAACTTGTGCTTTGCAGGTACGTCCGCAAGTAAAACGTAATCGCTGCCTGCAAAATTTATGGTTTCGCCCTTGCGGAGGTCGGCTAACGCTACGAGAGCGTTGTCTCTCGGATCGAGCCGCAGCACGCGGCGTTGTGATGCCCCGTTTTCTGACATATGCCGATTTTATACCACGCGTGTTCTTCGTTGCAGCGACCGGACATTTCACACGCCGCAGTTACAGCTTGCGAACGGTATTGGTCAGCGTTCCGATTTTTTCGATCGTGATGCTCACTTCGTCGCCGTCCTTGAGCCAAAGCGGCGGATTCTGCGCCATGCCCACGCCGTGCGGCGTGCCGGTAAAGATGGCAGTCCCCGCCAGTAAGGTCGTGCTTTGACTTAGGAATTCGATGAGCGCCGGGACGTCACGGACCATGTCGCGAGTGTTGCCATCCTGCATCACGCGTCCGTTGATCGCGGTCTCGAGGCGCAACCCGCTGGGGTCTGCAATAAAGTCTGGGGTCACCAGACATGGACCGAGGGGCGCAAACGTGTCGAAGCTTTTTCCGCGGCACCATTGGCTGCCACCTTTTTTCAACTGCCAGTCGCGCGCGCTGACGTCATTCCCGCATGTATAACCAGCGACGTACTCGAGCGCGCGCTCGCGGCTCACGTCTTTGCACGTTTTCCCGATGATGACCACGAGTTCGCCTTCGTAGTCGAGTTCGGCCGTTCCCGCGCGCGTGGGAATTGCGATGGCCGCGCCGGGATCCTGCACGGTGTTTGGGCCTTTGGCGAAGACGACAGGAAAATCACCCGAGCTCATACCTACTTCATCGGCGTGCCGGCGATAATTCTGGCCGATGCACCAAATCATGACGGGAACTACCGGTGCGAGAATCTTCGCTATCCTTGCACTTTCCTGGGTGACACGATTTTTGCCGAAGGGGTCGCCTTCGACGCGCAAATGCGCTCCGCCTGGTTGCTCGGCGGCGTATTGGATCTTTTCGGAGTTGTCCAGGTAGCGAATCAGCTTCATTTTCTATCTAAATGATGAGCCTCAATACTCGATTGGGAAGTTGGGAGCGTACATGAGAGAGAAAATAGCCGCAAGCATTTGTCCATGTGCAGGTTGACTGAAGTTTCCGTCAAGATTTTTTGGTTTGACAAGCACCCCGGTCCCTCTTATGTTTTGAAGTGTTCGAGAGCTCCGTGTACACCCGGCCCTAGCCACGCAGTGATTCTTTTTTCAGGATTGGACCATGCCATACAAATTGACAGTGAATGGACGGCCTGCCACGGTGGACGCCCCCGCGGACATGCCGCTTCTTTGGGTCATTCGCGATGTGTTGAATCTTCGCGGCACCAAATACGGCTGCGGGATCGGCCAGTGCGGCGCCTGTACGGTGCATATCGGCGGGCGTGCGGTGCGTTCGTGTCAAACGCCGGTGGCCACCGTCGACAATGCCAAGATCACCACTATCGAAGGACTTTCCGCGGACGGCTCGCATCCGGTCCAGCTTGCGTGGGCCGATCTGGACGTACCGCAGTGCGGCTACTGCCAGGCAGGACAAATGATGTCGGCCGCGGCGTTGTTGACCAAGACGCCCAAGCCCAGCGATCAAGACATTGATGCAGCCATGAATGGAAATATCTGCCGCTGCGGAACCTACATTCGGATTCGGCAAGCCATTCACAAGGCCGCTGCGTTGGCGGCGAGTCATCCAGCGCGCGCCGCGAAGGCGGTAGGCAGCTCGCTGGGTGTGGAGTAAGGAGGCGCTTATGGCTACGGCAACTATTTCTAACACAATCGGGCGCCGGTCGTTCCTTCGGGTGAGCGCCATCGCCGGCGGCGGGTTGCTACTCTCCGCGTACATCGAACCGAAACTTTTCGGGCAAGCGCCGCAAGGACCGCCGCCCGCCAACCTGGTGCCCAATGCGTTCATCCGCATCGCGCCGGATGGCATCGTCACGATCACGGCCAAGAATCCTGAAATCGGACAGGGCATCAAGACCATGTTGCCGATGCTGATCGCGGAAGAGCTCGATGTCGACTGGAAAGACGTGCGCACCGAACAGGCCGACGTCGATTACGCAAAATACGGATTGCAGGTCGCGGGAGGAAGCACCGCGACGCCGAACAATTGGGAGCCGATGCGGCGCATCGGCGCAGCCGGCCGGCAGATGCTGATCTCCGCCGCGGCGCAAAACTGGAGCGTGCCAGAGTCAGAATGCACTACGTCTTCAGGGCACGTTCACCACGAGTCGTCGAAGCGTTCCGCCGGTTACGGCGAGCTGGCCGCAAAGGCGGCGACGCTGCCGCCGCCCGACTTGCAGACCGTGCATCTAAAAGATTCCAAGGATTACAAGATCATCGGCAAGTCCATTCCGCAGGTGGACAATGCTGCGATCCTAACCGGCAAGCCGCTCTTTGGAATCGATTTCACCACGCCGGGCATGCTTTGGGCCGTGTTTGAGAAATGCCCGGTATTCGCCGGTCGGGTGATCAGCGCGAATGTCGATGAAATCAAAGCGATGCCGGGTATCCGGCACGCGTTCGTTGTCGAAGGCGGCAACGACCTTACCGGGTTACTCTGCGGCGTGGCGATTGTCGCAGACAGTTGGTGGCAAGCACGTACGGCGCGGCAAAAGTTGCAAGTGAAATGGGATGAAGGCAAGACCGCGCAACAGAGCAGCGAAGGTTTCGCGCGTCACGCTGAGGAATTGTCCAAGCAGCCTCCTGCCCGTACTCTTCGCAAGGATGGCGACGCCGAAGCCGCGTTGCAAAACGCGACGAAAGTTGTGGAAGCTTATTATTCGTATCCATTCATTGCGCACGCTCCGCTCGAACCGCAGAACTGCACCGCGCACTATCAAGACGGCAAACTGGAAATGTGGGTGCCCAGCCAGACGCCGCAGCGCGGCCTCAGTCAAGTGGCCAAGACGCTGGGCATCAGCGAGAAAGACATCACGATTCACCTTACGCGCATGGGCGGAGGCTTCGGGCGGCGTTTGACCAACGATTACATGATCGAAGGTGCGTACATCTCGAAAGTCACGGGTGCGCCCGTGAAGCTTTTGTGGACGCGCGAAGACGACATGCGGCACGATTTTTATCGTCCGGCAGGTTATCACTCGCTAAAGGCAGCGATCGATGCGTCCGGTAATCTGGTCGCTTGGCGCAACCACTTCATCTCTTTCGGAGAAGGTGAAAAATTCGCGTCCGCGGCCGGCATCTCGCCCGACGAATTCCCTGGCCGCTTCATTTCGAACTATGCGTTGCACAATTCGCTCATGCCCACCGGCGTGCCGACCGGCGCTATGCGCGCTCCCGGCAGTAACGGGATCGCGTTTGTGATGCAGTCGTTCATCGATGAACTGGCCCATGCGGCGGGCAAAGATCCCGTGCAATTCCGGCTGGCGTTGCTCAGCAACGCTCCTCTGGCGTTCACGCCTCCGGATGGGGCCCCCGCTGGCGCACCGCCTCCTCCGCTATTCGACGCCAAGCGCATGCGCGGCGTGCTCGAACTCGTCGCAGAGAAATCAGGCTGGGGCTCCCGCAAGCTACCTCAAGACACCGCCATGGGCGTGGCCTTCCATTTCAGCCACCGCGGGCACTTTGCGGAAGTCGCCGAAGTCCGACTCGCGCCGGGCAACAAGATTCGCGTTAACAAGGTGTGGGTAGCCGGTGACGTCGGCAGTCAAATCATCAATCCCAGCGGCGCGCTGAACGAAGTGCAAGGCGGCGTGATCGAAGGGCTCAGCCATCTGATGGGCTACGAGATCACCATTGATCGCGGGCGCGCCGTCCAGAGTAATTTCAATGAATACCCGCCGGTGCGCTTGACGCAAGCGCCGCCCGAAATCGAAGTGCATTTTCTCAAGACCGACAATCCACCGACCGGATTGGGCGAACCTGCGCTGCCGCCGGTGCTGCCTGCTGTGTGCAATGCACTTTTCACATTGACCGGTACGCGCATTCGCACCCTGCCGTTGGCCAAACAAGGCTATTCCTGGGCCTGAGGCGTGCTCAACCGCAAGGCGCGCCATCGCGGATAGCTCACCGTCTACCTGCGGCTCAACGAGGGGAAGGTCCCCGCCATCTACGGGTCCATCGGCGGACGAGGGCAAAGGATAGTCAGAGGACACAATCAGCGAAAAGCTATGGCCACCAGAAAACCTCGTCCTAAAAACATCGATGAGTACATCCGTGCCGCGCCCAAACCTGCCCAAAAGAAATTGCGGGAAATGCGCGTCTGTATCCGCAAAGCTGCTCCGGGCGCCAAGGAAGGCCTGAAATGGGGAATGCCCGCGTTTTCCTATAGAAGGATATTGGTCACCTTCGCCGCCTTCCAGCATCACATTGGCTTCTATCCCACGCCGTCCGCAGTAAGCGCCTTCGCCAAGAACCTTTCGGGATTTGCCGCTGCCAGAGGCTCTATCCAATTTCGCCTGGAGAAGCCTCTCCCGCTGGGCCTAATCCGTAAGATCACCGCTTTCCGCGTCCGCGAAAGTGTTGAACAAGACAAGAAATGGCGTAGCCCCAAAAAAAAGGGCCGCTGAAACACGCGGCCCATCAATCCTCATTTTCTGTGCGAACTACTGCTTGTCGTACACCGCTGTGCTGCTCACTTTCTCGCCTTTAGCATTTGTGCCGCTAATGGTCACCGTGCGGGTCTTTCCGTCAGCCGAAACGGTGATGCGGCCCGTCAGTGTCGGCTTGCCATCTTTCTTATTGGTCAGCGCGAGTGTGTGGGCGTCCATCCGCTTATATGATCGCGTGTCGGCCGTCGAATCGCCCGTTACTGGGTAGTCTTTGCCGTCGAACTTGCCCGTCCATTCGTTGTGGCTTGGCTTGCCCTCGCTGTCGACGCCTTCCACTGTGACTTTTACACTGTCGCCTGCCGCTTCATACACGACCGTCGTATTTTTTGGTGCCCCGGCGCCGATCTTAGACTTGGCCTCGTTCAGTTTCCATGTGCCCAACTGTGCGTCGTCCGCTGCCAAGCAAACCGCCGTGACGATGAACAGTGCTGCAAACGTCAAAAAGCATGCTCTTGTTTTCATGTGCTCTCTCCTGATGCGGATTTTTTCTTGCCTTCTAAAGCGATGAGGTCCCGAGAAATATCCCGGGTAACCCGAAGTTGCCGGGAGCATAACACGTCCCACTTCGGCACGACATAGCTACATCGGTTTTGCCGTCTTGAGCCAGCGCTGAGATGCTCTTGACGGAGACATCATTGCAGAGGACTATAGCCCCCCAAAGGTGCGATCGCCCATCGCAGACACCCTATGAAACTTAATCCCAACCTTCTCAAAGCTACCGCCGTCGGCGCGCTCGGTGGACTTCTCTTCGGCTTCGACACCGCCGTCATTGCCGGCACCACGCACTCCCTCACGCTCGCCTATTCCCTTACCCCGCGGCAGCTCGGCTTCACCGTTTCCGTCGCACTGATCGGTACAGTCATAGGCGCCATGTCTGCCGGCATCCCCGGCCAGAAATACGGAGCGCGCGAAACGCTGCGCGTCCTCGCCATCTTTTACGTGCTTTCTGCGCTGGGCTGCGCTTTTGCGTGGAACTGGGACACCTTGCTAATCGCGCGCTTTCTCGGCGGGCTCGGCATCGGCGGCTCGTCAGTCCTTGGCCCTGTCTACATCGCCGAGCTGGCCCCGGCAAGACTTCGCGGCCGCCTGGTCGGCATGTTTCAAATCAACATCGTCATCGGCATCTTGCTCGCTTATCTCTCCAATTTCGCAATCGCCCGCCAAGGCTTGGGCGTCACGGAATGGCGTTGGCAATTCGGTGTTGCCGCGCTGCCCGCCATGCTTTTTCTGGTCATGCTCTTCGCCATTCCGCAGAGTCCGCGCTGGTTAGTCACCCAGAAGCGCGTCGACGAAGCCCGCCAGGTCCTGCAGGCAATGGGCGCTGACGATCCAGAGACCGAACTGCAAGAGATCGTCAACTCCATCCACCTGGAAAGCTTGGAGAAAGCCGAGCCGCTCTTCAGTTGGAAGTACCGCTTGCCGATTTTCCTGGCTATCACCATCGGCATGTTCAACCAGCTCTCCGGCATCAACGCCATCCTCTATTATCTGAACGACATTTTTGCCGCAGCCGGTTTCAGCAAACTCTCCGGTGATTTGCAGGCGGTTGCCGTCGGAGGCATGAACCTGCTGGCCACTATCCTGGGCATGTCCGTGATCGACAAACTCGGCCGCAAAACCCTGCTGCTGATCGGCTCGGTAGGCACCGCGTTGTGCCTTGCCGGTGTCGCACGCGTTTTTCTCACCCACCAACATCAGGAATATTTGCTATGGTTCCTGGTTGCCTACATCGCGTTCTTCGCCATTTCACAGGGCGCGGTAATCTGGGTCTACATCAGCGAAGTTTTCCCCAATCGCGTCCGCGCCAAGGGCCAAGCCCTCGGCAGCTCTTCCCACTGGGTCATGAACGCGGCTATCGCCTACACCTTTCCCCAGCTCGCCAAATCCTCCGGCGCATACCCTTTCATGTTTTTCTCAGCGATGATGATCGTGCAATTCTTTGTCGTGCTGTTCTTCTACCCCGAAACCAAACGTGTCTCTCTCGAACAGATGCAGCAGCGACTCGGAATCGACTGATGGACGAGCGTGAGACTGCATCTCGTGGGACAGCCAATCATGGCTGTCCGTCGGCAACCAACAAATGACCTCAAAGGAGCAAACCGCCGAGAAACAGCAAAATGATTTCACGCTAGGCGTGGATGTCGGCGGCACCAAAATCGCCGCCGGTTTGGTCGATACGAAAGGAACAATTCTCTACCAGACGCGCGTGCCCATGCCCGCCCGCGGCGATGCCGCCGCTGGCTTTGCCGCACTGGAGGCTGCGATTCGAGCGGTTTTTGCCGCACAGCCGCAATCACGAGACACGCTCGCCGGAATCGGCGTTTGCGCGCCCGGACCGCTCGATCCATTTCGCGGAATCGTCCTGAATCCGCCCAATTTGCCGTGCTGGCACAATTTTCCTCTCGCTGCCGAAGTCCAGCGCGCCTTCCACGTTTGCGCAAAGATCGACAACGACGCCAACGCCGCCGCTCTCGCCGAAGCGATCTGGGGCGCCGGGGTCGGATTTCGCAACGTCTTCTACGCCACTCTCGGCACCGGCATCGGCGCGGGAATTATTTTTGACGGACGCATCTACCACGGACGCACCGGAAGCGCCGCGGAAGGCGGCCACGTCAGCATCGACTACAACGGCCCGCGCTGCGGCTGCGGTAAACGCGGATGTATCGAAGCGCTCTGCTCCGGTCCCGCCATTGCCCAGCGCGCCCGCGCCCGCTTGGCGGAATCCACCCCGCCGTCGCGCCTGCGCCAACTAGCCCCAACCAATCTCGAAAACTTGACCGCGCATGACGTCGCGGAGGCGTTTCACGCAGGCGACGTAGTGGCAAGAGAAGTTCTAGAGGTCACCGCCGACTTATTGACCGTCTGGCTGGGAAACATGATCGATTTGTTGGAGCCGGACGTAATCATCTTCGGTGGCGGCGTGGCGCAATTGATAAGCGATTTTTTCCCGCGCATGCAACACGAATTGCCCAAGTGGTGTATCAATGCGCGTTGCGGCGAAATCCCGTTGCTACTGGCGAAGTACCGTTCCGACGCCGGAATAGCCGGCGCGGCCGCTCTTTGCCGCCAGCAGTAGTAGCCCAGCGCACCTTCGGCAAGCAGCCTATGAAATGGAATGTTGACGCTTCGCTTTTACCAGGTGTTGTAAGGCGTCCCATCGAAGGGTGAGGTTTTGTCGGAATTGGAGTGCACATCCACGATCCCCGTGGTGGTCTGGTCGGGGCTCATTACTGTGTCCCCAAAATCCACATGCCAGTCTTTGGCATCGGTAATCGGGTCCTTGGGTATTTCTCGCAAGTACTGCGTTTGCGGATTCACCAAATCGTCCAACGATTGCGGCGCCGCTTCTTTATCCAATGTGTAATGATCGATCGCCTGCCGCATTACGCTCAGATCGCTTTTCAGCGTCGCCTCTTTTGCGCGCTGCACCGACTTAACATACGCGCCCGCCGCGATGCCTACCAAGATCGTGATGATCGTGATCACGATCATCAGCTCAAGCAGCGTGAACCCGCGGGCCAATGCGCTAAACCGTCTCGCCCTACCAGTCCGCATAGTGCGTCCCATCGCTGGCCGTGCCTTGTGATTTCGAGTACACATCGAAAACGTTTTTCCCCGCCCAGCTTCGTGAATCCGGATCATCCGACACCGCGCGCAATCCCCAATCGGCCTGTCCAGTCATCGGGTCCACCGGAATGCGCCGCAAGAACCGAATTTTCTTGTCGTCACCGGCGCCCACCTTCACGCCCTTCACCAATGTTTCCAGGTCCGGCGGATAGCCCTCGGTGCCCACTTCCACACGAATCTTGTTGGAGTCCGCCAGGTCTTTGTAGCGATCAATCGCATCGCGCATCTGCCTGAGTTCGTAGCGCAGCAACTCTTCCTTCTTATGGACAATCGTGTAGCGCGCGATGGGCAGCGCCGCGGAAGACAGAATCATCAGGATCGCGCAAGCCAGAATCAATTCCAGCAACGTCATGCCCCGCTGCGAATGGCCTTGCCGTCGATGAATAGGAATTCTTCGCATAGACAAACTCTTGCGCGCCTACGGCTGCACTTGCAGCGTAGCCTCGCCAGTCACCAGCGGAATGGGCTTCTGTTGCGAGTCCTTCGCGTTCACTTGCACGATCGACAAGTTCGACGCCCCCGGCGCGATAGCCTTCACCACGATCCCCATTATTGTCCCGGTACCGCTGACACCCGCCGTATTCGGCTGCCGCGTCGCCGAAATTATCGCCTGCCCGTGATCCTTATCCGTCCGATTAGGCGAGCGGCATCCCGAACACACAATGGCGATCTCCTGCGTTCCGCCCGACAAAAATCCGCCGTGCTGCACTTCTTCCACGCTGATCACCGCGGGGTTGTATTGCAGCAGGAAGGGGATCGAGAACAAATC
>Ga0307479_10007112_pt1 | contig 10311 bp, 5 predicted proteins | sample atmos_gasesECM4C_FD_203743 | JGI IMG/M metagenome (GOLD analysis project Ga0307479, IMG submission 203743) | Hardwood forest soil microbial communities from Morgan-Monroe State Forest, Indiana, United States - atmos_gasesECM4C_515 | ecosystem: Environmental > Terrestrial > Soil > Temperate...
GGCTGAGCTTGTTGCCGCTGAAATCATGCATCCCGCTCAACATGGGATACGTTCCCGTCAGCATCGAACTGTGCGAGGGCAGGGTCACGGGGACGACCGCGAAGGCGCTCTCGAAGCGCACTCCATCCGCAGCCAGGCCGTCGATGTTGGGCGTCTTGATCTGCTTATATCCGTAGCAGCCAACATGATCGGCGCGCAGAGTATCGATCGTGATCAGCACCACATTCAGCGGTGGCTTTGCGGGTACTTGCGCCGCCGCTTGCAGGGCGTGGAGGGTCGTCAGGAGGAGAACTAGTCGACGAAAAATAGGCGCCATCGGTGAGTTCAGTTTATCGCATGTGTCGCATGAAAGACGCGAACGCGGCGCCGGTAGAGGCCCAACGCCGCGGAAGGACTGTGGTACGCTGGGCGCTTATGCGACGGCTGGCCATTTTCATGGGGATCATTTTCGTCCGGATATTTGTCGGGGTCACGCTGCTGGGCACCTCGGCCTGGGGCCAAGACTCCGGTCAGGTTTCCGGTCAGAAGCCCTCTCGACGAACCTCTTCTCCCGACGTGTTCCTCATCACCATCGATACGCTGCGCGCCGATCACGTCGGCTGCTACGGGTACAAGCAGGTCGAAACTCCGGCATTGGACGCGCTAGCCGCCGACGGTGTTCGCTTCACGCGGGCGTTCACGCATAGCCCAATTACAAACACTTCGCACATTACGATCTTGACCGGCCTCTTGCCCAGCGTGCACGGCGTCACCGATTTTGGCGTCCCTCTCTCGCCGCAGCATGTGACCACTGCGGAACTGCTGAAGAAGCGTGGCTACCAAACCGCAGCTTTCATCGGAGCCGTGATTCTTGACAGCAACACGCTTGCTCCCGGCCTCGATCGCGGCTTCGATTTCTACGATAACTTTCCCGCCAAGACTGAAACTAAAGAGCGGTGGGGACGCGTCGAGCGCCGCGGCATGGAAGTCGTCGGGCACGCCGAAACTTGGTTCGAGAAACACCGCGCTGGACCTCATTTTGTGTGGGTGCACCTGTACGATCCTCATGACCCTTACGAGCCACCGGCGCCGTTCTCGGATAAATACAAAGACCATCTCTACGACGGCGAAATCGCCTATGCCGATTCCGCGGTCGCCCACTGGATTGCATTTCTGAAAAAAGCCGGCGTTTACGACAACACCGTCATCGTAGTCACCGGCGATCACGGCGAAGGCCTCGGCGAGCACGGAGAGGAAACTCACGGCCTGTTTCTTTACGACTCGACGCTGCACGTGCCGCTCATCCTCAAGACCGCGGAAGCCGCTCATCACGGCACTGTGATTGACTCCCAGGTGCGCACCACTGACATTCTTCCAACGATTCTTTCGGCGATCGGCGTGGCCGCCCCGGCAGAGCTGAATGGCGAATCGCTGCTTCCCCTACTGGAGCAAACTAACAACGCGCAAGCCTCGTCAAATCGCCCTCTCTTCGGCGAGACTGATTATCCCCTCCGCTGGGGATGGGCTCCTCTGCGCGCCTTACGCACCGATAACACGAAATGGATCGAAGCTCCCCGGCCCGAGCTCTACGACCTGCAGGGTGATCCGCAGGAGCTGAAGAATCTCTACGCTCCCGACGGCGCCAGTTCCAAAGCCCAGAGCATGCAGGCCGAAATGGCTAAGTGGAAGGCTAAGCTGCCGCCGTCGAGCAACTCCGGCAAGCCCGGAGAACCTTTGCCGGATCCGAAAGACAAAATCGAAGTTCAAAACCTGCTGCACAATGCCATGCTGGCCAACGACGATAATCGATCGAGCGACGCGCGGCAGTTCCTGGAAAAAGCGCTGTGGCTCGACCCGAATTCGCCGACCACGCTCCGACAGCTGGGCGAGCTTGAACTCGCTGCCGGAGATTTCGCCAAAGCCGCTGTCCACTTGAAGCGGGCTTGTGAACTGCGTCCCGATGATTCCACCGCCGCTTTTGAATTGGGCGAGACGCTGGAGAAGTCCGGCGATTGGCCCGGGGCGCGGGATGCGCTCGAATCGAGTTTGAAGCTCGCGCCCAGCCAAATTTCCGCGCGGCTGCTGCTCGGCCACGTTTACCTGCAACTCAAAGACGCGAAGAACTCGGCCGACCAGTTCGAGGCTGCGCTGCTTGTGGATTCGAACAACAGTGACGGGCGCTTGGGTTTGGCGGAAGCCCAAATTGAGCAATCCGATTTTGCCGGCGCCTTGCCGGATCTCGAAGCGTTCACCAAATCTGATCCGCGAAACGGTGTAGCTCTCCGTTTGCTGGCGCGCGCCTATCGCGGACTCGGCAGAGAACAAGACGCCAAGCGCGCTGAGGAGCAGGCCGTGGGGCGGGAAAAGAAGTAATAAAAGAAGTGACGCTTCTACGGAACCGCACCACCGCGTATTTACATTTACATTTAGATTTACATTCCTTTTACATTCCCGCTTTATGCTAGCTGCGCTATAGTTGCCTGGTCGTCTTGCGTTGCGCGAGTTTCCCATGACCCGAAAACGACCGTCTCCGCCCGCCCGAACGAAGCGGCGCTCGATATCGACGCGATCCCGGGCTGCGGAAGCTCGCACGCGTCTGGCGGAGACCCGCAATAATAATGAAGATTTGTCGGGAGATGAGCTGACGGCCATGGTCGTCCGGGGCTGCCTCATCGCCCGCGATTCGGTCTTCAATGTGAGGGACTTTCTCGCGGACGGTTCGCGCCTGGCTTTTCTCGCCATCAAGGATTGCGAGAAGGAACTCGACCAGATCGAGCGCAAGATCGATGAGCAACTGCCCGAAGCCATCACGCGCGTAACCGAAGCCAAGGCACGTGAGTTGCTGGCCTGTCTGAAGTTCATCACCGACCTCGAACGTATCGGGGACCTCTCCTACAACTCGGTCATGCAATTGCAGTCGCGCCGCGAAAAGCTGCCGGCAGCGGACTCCCGTCAACTGGTGGAGATGGCTTCTCTGCTTTATGAGATGCTGGAGCAGATTCACCAGGGCTTCCTCAAGCGTGACGTGTCGCATGCGCAGATTGTTCTGAAGTCCGATCCGGAAGTGGATCGCTTGTGTCATTCCTTGTTTCAGAGACATCTGGCGGAGCCGAATATTCCGAGTGGACAGCAGAATTTCGATGTTCTTCTCGCCGCCCAGGCGCTGGAGCGCATCGGGGATCACGCCAAGAATCTGGCTGAGGAACTCTATAGTTTGGCAGAAGGCCGGTCATTACGGCACAATGCCAGAAAGCTCTCGTCCGCCTAGTCGTGCGGGTGCCGGTTCTCTAGGCGAAGCCGAGCTGCGCTCGGCTTGGACGGGCGAGGGCGCCCGTCCCCACACCCGAACCGCCCCGATCAATGAAAATCGTGCGACACCGTCTCCGCCCGCGTCACTCGGAGCGGCGAAACTTTTTCCGCCCGGATGTGGATCACGTTGTCCTGATTCTGCAAAATTCCCTCGACCATCAGGAAGCGTTCGGAAATCAGCAACATTCGATTCATCTGGAGAAGATCGGGAGCGACAATCGCATTGGCGATCCCCGTTTCATCTTCCAGGCTCAGGAACATCATTCCTTTGGCCGTCCCCGGGCGTTGGCGGGCAATCACGCATCCGCCGATTCGCAATCGCCGTCCATTCGGCAGGTGGGCCAGATCGGAAGCACTATAAATCCCCATCCTTTTCATCTCTGCCCGGCGGTACTGCATGGGATGACGGCCGACCGTCAGCCCGGTGGCGCGAAAATCCGCCACCAATCGCTCTTCGTCCGTCATGGCCGCGAGCGGAGATTCCCCATCAATTTCGGGAAGCTCATCCAGCAACGGTCCCGACCAGCGTACCGCTCGCTCCACTTGCCAAAGCGCATCGCGGCGATGGGCAGCATCTGCACAACGACCTTCGCTAGCCACCGCATTCAATGCCCCGATCTCCGCCAGCGTCTTCAACTCATCCTTGCGCAACTCGGGCACTCGACGAGCCAAATCCTGAATCGAAGCGAACGGCACCAGGCTGCGTTCCCGAACCAGCGCCTGTCCCGTGGGTTCGCGCAACCCGCGTGCATACTTCAGGCCCAGGCGAACTGACGGCTGACAGCTGATGGCTGACGGCTCCAACGTGCACTTCCAATCCGACCGCGTCACATCCATCGGCAGCATCTTCAATCCGTGTCGCTGCGCGTCTTTCACAATCGTCGAAGGATGGTAAAAACCCATCGGCTGATTATTTAGCAGCGCCGCCGTGAATGCCGCCAGGTAATGGCACTTCAAATAAGCGCTGGCATAGGCAATCAAGGCAAAGCTGGCGGCATGCGATTCCGGAAATCCATAAAGTGCAAATGAAGTAATCGACTGGATGATCTGCTCCTGCGTTTCGCCGAGGATGCCGTTGCGCGTCATGCCGGCGCGCAGCTTTTCTTCGATCGGTTTCATTCGCGCCTCGGAACGTTTGAAGCCCATGGCGCGGCGCAACTCCTCCGCTTCGCCGCCTGTGAAGTTCGCGGTGATCATGGCCATGCGCAGCAACTGCTCCTGAAACAGCGGCACGCCGAGCGTACGGCCCAGCACCGTTTCGAGCGACGGATGGGGATACGTCACCTCCTCTCTACCCTGCCTCCGCTTGAGAAATGGATTGACCATATTCCCCACGATCGGCCCGGGCCGTATGATCGCCACTTGCACCACGATGTCATAAAATTTCTTCGGCTTCAGACGCGGCAGGCACGCCATCTGCGCCCGGCTCTCGACCTGGAACATTCCCACCGTGTCGGCTTTTTGAAGTGTCGAATATACGACGGGGTCGTTCTGTGGAAGATGCGCTAGATCCACTTCTTCTTTTTTGTCAAGATCGTGGTAATGATCGCGAATGAGTTCGAGAGAATCTTTCAGCGCTGCCATCATTCCCAGGCCCAGCAGATCGACTTTGATGATGCCCATGTCGGCGCAGTCCTCTTTATCCCACTGCACGACCACGCGGCCCGGCATGGAAGCGGGCTCGAGCGGCACGACGGAATCCAGACGGCCCTCACAGATGACCATGCCGCCCGAATGCTGCCCTAAATGACGCGGCAAATCCTGTGCGGCGAGACACAATTCGAAATATTTGCGAATTCGCGGATGCGTAAGATCGAGTCCGGCATCGCGCAGACGGCGGTCGAGCGCATCATTCTCGTCCTTGAATTCCCAGGTTGCCACCGCCGCTGAAATTCGCTTCAGCGTGTCCGGATCGAATCTCATCACTTTGCCCATTTCGCGCGCGGCCATGCGATTGCGATACGTGATCACGTTGGCAGTCATGGCCGCGCCCCGTTGGCCATACTGTTGATAGACGTGTTGGATTACCCGCTCGCGCTCATCGCCGCTCGGCAGATCAAGATCGATATCGGGCCACTCCCCGCGTTCCTCAGAAAGAAAACGTTCAAACAATAATTCCATTCCGATCGGATCCACCGCCGTGATCCCAAGCGAGTAGCAAACCGCGCTATTGGCAGCCGATCCGCGGCCCTGGACAAGAATGTTTTCTCTGCGGCAGAAGTCCACCAAGTCCCAGACAATCAGGAAGTACCCGGCGAGCTTCAGGTTTTCTATTAAACTCAACTCACGTTCGATCTGCCGGCGCGCGCGTTTCTTCAGTTCCGCATCCGCACGCCCGTACCGGCTCTGCATTCCTTCTCGCGTGCGCTCCCGCAAAAACGACATCATGGTTTCGCCATCTGGCACGGGATACCGCGGAAACTCGTATCCCAGATCGTTCAGCGTGAACTCAAGCCGTGAGGAAAGGTCACCCGTGTTTGCGATGGCATCTGGAAAATCCGCAAAGAGCGCCTGCATTGCCGCGGGAGACTTGAGATGGCGCTCGGCATTGCGCGCCAGCAGACGTCCGGCAGTGGCCAGCGTACGATGATGTTGCAGCGCGGTGAAGGCATCCGCCAACTCGCGCTCCCGGGGCGTGGCATAGTTCACGCCATTGGTCGCGAGCAGCGGCAGGTGCAAAGCTTCCGCGATGTCGATCGCAACCCGGTTTCTATACTCTTCCTCGCGATGAAAATGCCGTTGTAATTCGACGTAAACATTCGGCTGGCCAAAAATCTCCGTCAGTCGCTTCACCGCTTCAAACGTGGCTTGCGGTCCACCTTGCTTTAGCGCCGCAGCCAGTGGTCCTTCCTCTCCACCGGTAAGGCATATCAGACCGTCGGCGTGCTCAATGAAATCCGAACTGGACGCGGAGGCTCCTTCTTTTCTCCCAACGCGAAGCTTCATTTTCGTAATCAGGCGGCAGAGATTTTGATACCCAGCGCGCGAAGCGACCAGAAGCGGAAGACGAAATCCAACTCGGTGTCTCCGTGATGAAAATGCGACACACGTTACCTCGGCCCCAATATGCGCCTTGATCCCCACCTTTTTTGCGGCGAGATGGAAACGCGGCGAGCCGTACACTCCATCTCGATCGAGCAATGCCATTGCTGGCATGCCCAGGTTCGCGCCCACCGCGATCAGTTCTTCGGGAATCGAAGCCCCTTCGAGGAAGCTGAATGCGGAGCGGGAATGGAGTTCGGTGTAACTTTTCCTAGTCATACGTTCCTTCTAGAAACCAGTTTCCGCTTAGCTTGTCTTGCACTAAGCGGTACAACACTAGTCCAGTTTCGGCGGGCACGGCGATGTCCCACTCCTCGCGCGACCAGCCTTCTTGTTCCGACCAATCGCCGGAAGAGCGCCAGGGGCCGGCGGTCCAGACGATTTCGCCGGCAATGTCCTCGCGTTGCAGGCATCGCATCCGCATCGGCTTCGCTTCGCGCAAAGTAATGCTCGCGGCGAGCGGCGGACGAAACAGGCGCAGGGCAATCACCGCGCTCATTTGTTCTTTTGCGTTTTCTTTTGCGTCTTTCTCGAGCTTTTCTTCGACCGGACATACACTGTCGTTTTCTTGCATCGACATATCCTTCTTTCGATTTCCAGACTGCTTTGGTCTGGGCTCTGAGGGCGCAGGCTCCACGGGCGCAAAGTGTCGTATTGCAAATGCGCCTTCGCGATGTGTATCCAATAATTCCACTGACCCCACTCTTCCCTCGCCGACTATTCCTGCGATGCGCGCCAGCGTAAGTTCGAGTTTTTCGGGCTCAGGAAAAACCGGCTGAAACAATCCGCTCTGCAGGGCTCGCGGGCGCGCAGGATCGGCCGACAAATGAATCTTCACGATGGGCGCTCCCGGTGGATGCGCCTGCAAATCAAGCTGCAACAATTTAAGAAGTACTTTTGTGTCCAGCATGGGAGTTGGCAATCGCAGCGTGCGAGTGAACGTCCTGATGGACGTTGTGCAACCATTAGATTGCATCGCTGCAAGCTCCAGGTTCAGATGCAACTCCTGCACCGCCAGCGCGCGCGCTCCCAATCGCGCGCACACTTGCTCCAACATACGGTTCAGCAAAAACGCCAGCGGCTCCAGCAGCACGATGGGATATTCCAGCTCCACACTCTCGGCAAAAATCAGCCGTGGTTCCAATACACGCAAGTTGCGCGATGCTGCGCCCCGCGCCAGCTTTTGCAGACGGATTCCCTGCTGCCCCAGGCGCTCGCTGACCGGAACTTCGGGAAGAGCCGCCAGCGCGCGCAGCGTGCGAATGCCCCAGCGATCAAACGTTTCAACCCAGCGTGCGGCCTCCTCCACATCGAAAAAAAAACTTTCCAGCAACACATCCACCGGCAAATCTCCCAGGCGCTCTGCTTCGCGGCCTTCGGGAATCAAAGTCACGCCGGGAAAACCGCGGGCTGCGACCAAAGCGGCATCCGGATTCGCGGTCACGGTAATGTTCGCTTCCAGTCCCATCTGCGAGACGCGCCGCGCCAAATCGCGGGCGATCTTCGACAGCGGACCAAACAACGGCTCGAGCCCGGCAAGATTCAGAAGCACGGTGCCGGGCGCCGTGTCTTCCACTTCCGGAGAGAACGATTGCGCGCAATCCAGCAGCGCAGCGTGTGCCGACGTCTCCTGGGACTCCGAGCGCGCCCGCAGCACCAGTGTCTCCCATGCTTCCAGTTGCGACTTGGTCGCGCCTGCCTCTACGCCTGATTGGCGCGCTCTTTCGTTGAGCGCCACCACTTTCTCCAGTGGAGAGCGTCCGGTGAGCACCGCGACCGGGCGGGCGCGCAACTCCGGCTCGAAGCGAATGATCGCTTGCACGGAAAAATCGGGGATGAAGATGCAGGCAAACATGAAGCAGGTCTCAGGTCTCAGGTTTTAGGTTTCAGGTCTCAGACTCGCGATCCGATGATTTCGAACTTTCGGCATCGTCAAAGCGAGTGCGACTATCCCGCCCATGCTGCTCGACTCTTGAAGCTTGCCGTCGATTGCACCGGCTTGCGTTCCGAATTTCGTTCCAAGCGCGAGCACAACAACTCGGCAGTGATCTCGAATTGATCTAATAGTTCCGAATGCGGCAATTTCGAATGCGGCAGCGGGTTTTCTGAGACCTGAGACCTGGCACCTGACACCTTCACTAGCACCGACGAGCAACTCCCTGCAATCGGCTGCTGTTCCAAAACCAGCAGCGTCGTCGGCGTGTGCTCAATGGCGCGGCGAAAGCGGAACCAGGATGCCAAAGGAATTCGTCGCGCGCTCGGCACCGGAACATCGCCAAGATCGAGAACGATCATTCCGAAACCATTGCTTTGCAGCAGGAGGTCGGTGACTTTCAGCATTTGCCCAAGCTGCGATTCCCAACGGCTAAAGCCGAATCTTTTTTCGGCCACTGGCGGTATGCCTGAAGGCATACCCTGATACGAATCGCGTGAAGGGATAATCCGAGATGTGTCCGTTTTTGCGCAGCCTGCTTTGCGCGCAGGCGAAGGATGTTTACGCGAGGGATATTTTTCTCCGCATCGCACCCACAGCAAACGGCTCATCTCCATCCCGGCCGCCGCCGCTGAGGCGGGATCGAACGCATCGCTTGCATCCACCAGCGCGCAAACTTCTCCGCGTTGGGTAGCGCGGGCCAGCGCGAAAAGCAACACGCTGGTCCTTCCCGATGAGGCCGTGCCGCAGATTTCCGTGAGGCAACCGCGAGCGAGGCCGCCGGTTAGCGAGTCCAGTTGCGGAATGCCGCTCGAAACCATTTCCGGCGCCGGGCGGACATCGAGGCGCGAAGCGGGAACGACCACTGCCAGCTTTGAGATTGCGCCCACGGCGGCCAAAACCTCCGCGGTCGAGCGCGGCGGAGAAGATGGCGGAGAAAAAATAAAAGGGCGGCCCATGGCCGCCGATGAAAAAATTGGAGAGGCAGACATATTTCCTCGGCTACTGTCAGTTCGTGATTGTCAGGGAACGCAGAGGGCAGGATCAGCCCGGGCGAAGTCATTAGCTTCATCTTGAGTGTTCGCGTTTTGTTCGCCTATGTGAGTATCCCTCTCCGTCTTGCCGTTGTCAAGTCGATTCGCCTCGAATCATCAATCCGCATCATCAGCCAGACCTGCAACTTAAAGATTCACAATGCTTTGCGGAGAAATTTTTGGGAGCCAAATCGCCCTCCGAAAAGCGGCGCGCTGCAAGCCCAGCCTGCATGGTGAGAACGAGCTTTTGTTATAATCGGACTTCGTCGAATCCACCCGAGTGGCGCTATCGTCTAGGGGTTAGGACGGAAGATTCTCAATCTTCAAACCCGGGTTCGATTCCCGGTAGCGCTACCAAAGTTATCAACAGCTCGCTGACTTCCGCGAGCGCATACACCGACTTGTTTCAAAACTGTGCAATTCTGGACAGACAATCCATTGGCACCGCTGTAATCTACTCCGATAGCAAGGCGCGATGTGGAGATGAGAAGGAGCTACGCGATTTCCCCCCACCCGGGTCGTTTTTGCTCCTCTAGTGGCGCAGCAATTGAGAGTCTGCGCCACTTCTTTATTTTGAAAGTGCAGGATCTGCCTTCTTCGACATTCTCCATCGACAGCGCCTGAAGGCGCTCTCATAAATGCGCACTGTCGGCCTGCCTGAAGGCATGCCTTGATACGAACCATACTCGCGCCTTGGACTGCCAGCCTTCCACGCGCTTCATCGTCCATGATGATTTGAACAATTCGAGTTTTCAGGCATAATTCGCAGGTTGTCAAATGCGTAAAATCCTGCGCTTTGGATTGCCTTGAGGTTTCATGGGCCGAAAACAGTCTCCCATCCTGAACAACAACAAATTGAAGTTGGGCTTCTTCTCTCCGAACTGCTCGGGCGGCATGTCGGTCACGAAGGTTCCCGAGCGCTGGGTCAATTCCTGGGACAATAACATCCGGCTGGCGCAGCTTGCCGACGAAGCCGGCATCGAATTTCTGCTGCCGATCGCGCGTTGGATCGGT
>Ga0307479_10007113_pt1 | contig 10311 bp, 7 predicted proteins | sample atmos_gasesECM4C_FD_203743 | JGI IMG/M metagenome (GOLD analysis project Ga0307479, IMG submission 203743) | Hardwood forest soil microbial communities from Morgan-Monroe State Forest, Indiana, United States - atmos_gasesECM4C_515 | ecosystem: Environmental > Terrestrial > Soil > Temperate...
ACTTCTACGTCACGGCCCTCTACTCGCACGTCTATGGCGGCTTCGCGCTGCTCCCGGAGTCCGGCATCGGTCCGACCGTGCCGGCGGCGTACCAGGACATCAATGGCGTCTGGCACAACAGCTTCTTTTTCAACACCAACGCGCGGCCGCAGACCCAGGAGAAGGCCGACGCCTCCAATTTCTTCAGCACCGGCAGGCTGAGCCATGAGCTCAAGTACGGAGCCGCCTACCGCATCGCCGAGCAGGTGTCGAACGCCAACTACCCGGGCGGCGGCATCGTCCTCGACCCGACCCAGGACGCCACGACCCAGGTGCCGCCGGGCCTGAACGGCCTCTATCTCTCGCGCGCGGCGCTGGACGGCACGAAGACCAGGTACGCCAGCGGCTACGTGCAAGACACGGTGAGCGCCGGGGCGCTGACCGCCAACGCCGGCCTGCGCTACGACCTGCAGCGGGGGACCAACCTCGCCGAGACCGTGCCGGCAAACCCCATCCGCCCCGACATCCTGCCGGCCGTCGCCTATGCCGGCAGCGACATCGGCTTTCGCTGGAAGACGCTGTCGCCGCGGTTCGGTCTCACCTATGCGCTGGGCCGGGAGGGGAGGACGTTGCTGCGCGCCAGCTACGCGCGCTTCGCCGACCAGCTGAGCCAGGACGCCAACCACGCCGGCATCCTCGACCCGCTCGGCGCCATCAGCTCCTATTACGCCGAGACCACCAACCCCGGCGACGGCCGCGTCACCGCGGGGCAGTTCGTGCCCAGCGGCGGCCCCTACAGCGCCAACGTCGACCCGCGGAACCCGGCCGTGCTGCTGCAGCCGAATGCCGTCTCGCGCTCGCTCTCCGCGCCGCTGACCGACGAGCTGCTGGCGAGCGTCGAGCGCGCGGTGATGCCGGACTTCGTCGTCGGCCTGAACCTCACCTGGCGCGTGCAGCGGCACCTGCTGCAACAGGACCAGCTGGTGTATGACGATCCCGACCCCAACGATCCCGCGACCTTCGACTCCCTGGGACGGGTGGCGACGCGCGCCGATTACGTGCCGCACACCGTCACGGTGGCGCTGCCCGGCGGCCGGACGACGGGCGTCACCTACTACGAGCTGCGCCCCGGGGTCACCACCCACAAGGGGGTCTACCTCCACAACGGCGACTATCAGAACGAGTACAAGGGCGCCTCGGTGGTCTTCCACAAGCGCCTTTCGCACCGCTTCATGCTGCGCGGCAACCTGACCTGGTCCGACTGGACCTGGAACAAGGCCGGCGACCGCCCGGACCCGACGGTGCTGGTGGGTGGCGGCCTGACCGACGGCAACTACGTCAGCCCGGGATCGATCGTGGTGCAGAGCTCGGGCATCGTCTCCGGCGCCAAGTCGGAGGTCTACATCAACAGCCGGTGGTCGTTCGCCCTGAACGGCATGGTGCAGATCGCGCCCGAGCGGCCTTGGGGCTTCAATCTCGCCGGCAACCTCACCGGACGGCAGGGTTACCCGACTCCCTATTTCATCGCGGTGCTGCCGGCCGGCAACGCGGCGCCGGAGAACGTGCAGGTGGGAGGCACGGACCAGCACCGGGTCGACGACATCGTCGATTTCGACGCCCGCGTCGAGAAGGAGCTCACCTGGAACGGCTTCGGCGTGACGCTCTCCGTCGACTGCTTCAACCTGTGGAACCAGTCGTCCATCCTGCAGCGCAAGAACCGCGTCTTCTCGCTGGCATCGGCGGCGCCGGTCAGCGCCGGCTTCGTCGACGAGATCCTGAGCCCGCGGATCTTCCGCTTCGGAGCGCGCCTCACCTTCAAATAGCCTCCCGGGTAGCGAGCCCTCGACCCCGGCGCCTCGAAGAAAGTACGGGCGAGCCCGGGTCGGCGGCGCAGCCCCAGGGGTTCGGAGCCGGCCTGGCGCAGTTTGAGTCAGCCCGGCCCCGAAACTCCTGGGGTCGTGTTGCCAATCTTCCATCTCACCCTCAAAGCCCGGATTCCCCGTCTTCACTACCCCGACGAGCCCCGAACCCTGGGCGAACACTTGAAGAACGCCCGCCTTGATCGCGGTCTGCGGCAGAAAGACGTTGCCCGCGAGATCGGGTGCGACCCTGGCACCCTCATCGGTTGGGAGAAGGGCCGGCCTTGTTTGTGGTCGAGGCTCCCGGCCTGGATGCCGCGAAGTTTTCAACCCAACGGTCCCGGCAGGCGAGTCGGCGGCTTGGGCGATCCGGACCGGGCCCGCCCAGAGAGCCTCGAATCGTGGTCGTAGCCCTGGAAGCGGATGATGCTGAGGAGCCGCCAGCCACTCGGCTCCTGACGGTTCTTCTTCCAGGTAATGAGGGTGCCGGCGTTCACGCCGATGGCCTTTGCCACCTGGCCTTGGCTTAGGCCGAGCGGTTAGATCAGGACGGGCTGAAAGGGGGCTGCGCGAGCTTGCAACCCAGGCCGCAGGCGATTGCCGCCCGGCGCCGGGCGAGGAACTACGCGGCGATGAGCCCGCGCTTCACGGCCTCGGTCGTGGCGGCTTCGACCAGCCGGAGGAAGATCGGCCGATTGAACAGATCGTCGCCGCTGAAGTCGAGCCGCGCCCGAGAGGCCACCCCGGAGAGTCGGGTGTTGAGCGACATCAGAGTCCGGAGCCGGGGAGTGCCACCGGGGGTGCCGAAGCACTTGAGGAGGTTGCTGAGGATTCCTTTCGGGGTGCCGCCGTGGGAGAAGGGGTCGAACGCTTTCATGTCGCTCAGGCTGGCGTCGAGGCGATACTCCTCCTCGTCGAAGGTGAAGATGCGGTGCGGCATTTGCCGCGCCAGGGCAAAGGCAATACCCAGTTCGAAGGGCATGTTGAAGCGCGGCACCATGAATTTCCCGGAGAGGGTCACGCGGCTGAGATCGTGTATCGATGAGCCGCAGCTAGCCAAGAGGCTATAGATTTTCTCTAAACGGGCGGTGCCGGCGTCTTGCGCTTCGATGGCGCAGCGGGGGATGCGGCCGAGCGCCACCAGGCCGGCGATCAGCGCGGTGAAGAGCGGAAAGTACTCCCTGTCATAGGGCACGTTGAGAAAGACCGCTTTCTCGGCGGCACTCTCAACAGGCATGGAGGCCCTTCAGATCCGCGGCAGAAAAGGGGTCAGACCTCGGCAGGCAGCTTTGCCGCTGCCTTTCTCGCCCCGGTGCGGTTTCTACCGGCTGCCGCGGTCTTCGCACCGCGCTTGCTGGATCGCGCCTTCGCAGGCGGCCTCGCCGCCACCGCCTTGCCCGCATTCTGCACCTGGCCGGTGCGGCGCGAAACCGCGTGCTGTCCGGCGGTGAGGTCGAGCAGCTGACTGGCAGCCGCCCGATCTTTCTCCGTGATCCCGAGCACGCGCCGGATCTCGCTCGCGGTCGCGGGAGGGGAAATGTGCTTGTCGACGGCCATGCAGTTCATGGTAACGCCAGGCCACGCTGCCACGCAATGCCTCCGCGAGCGCTCGAAATTACTTGGCTGCTCGCCCACCGGTGCTCTGGCCAGAACCGCCGGATCACCAGTCGGGCGAGATGACGATGCCGATCACGGCGCCGCGCTCCGGGCGCTGGAAGCGCTTCGCGACGTAGATCTGCGCGACCGCCTTCGAGCTTCACGCCGTCGACCCGTGCCAGGTAGATCGCGTAACCGCTTCCGCCGATCCTGGTCTGCGTGACGTCGGTCCCAACCGGAGGTGGAGCGGCGGAGATCATCTTGCCGAACGCCTCGCAGATGGCGCGCTCCGAGGTCCGCTGACACAGGCTTCGATTACCAGGGGCGGGAGATCACGCAGGCGTTGACGCCGCCGATGCCCATCGAGAGCTTGCCGGCCGGGCCCGGGGGGGCGGCGCAGGCGCGGTCGAAGACGAACAGCTCGTGGCGGCCGGCGATCTCGCGGTTGAGCTCGCCCGGGTGCAGCGGGGTCGGATAGATGCGGCCGCGCTCGTAGCCCAGGTACTGCGCGGTGAGCTCCCAGCCGCCGCCGGCGGACATGCCGTGGCCGAAGGTGCCCTTGCGGGCGGTGACCAGCACCGAGCCGGGCACCAGCGAGCGCAGGGTCTCGACCTCGCGGTCGTCGCCCGGGGTGGCGGTGGCGTGGAGGTCCCAGCTGCCGAGCTCCTCGGGCCGCACCCCGGACGCCGCCAGCGCCTGGCGCATCGCGGCGAGCGGCCCTTCGGTCGAGGGGGTGATGATGTGGTCGGCGTCGGAGCTGACCCCCACCGCGAGCGGCTCCATGCCGAGCGGGCGGAAGCCCTGCTCCCGCATGTGCTCGAGATCGCCGACGATCCACACCACCGCGCCGCCGGCGACGTGGGTGCCGCGCAGGCCGGTGAGCGGCTTGGAGACCAGCGAGTCGGCGGCCACCACGCGCGCGCTGTAGAAGGCGCCGACGCTGAGCGGCAGGGGCGGCGGATCGGTGGCGCCCACCACCACAGCGCTGGCCTCGCCGCGGGCGATCGCGTCCATCGCCAGCTTGAGGGCGACGCCGAAGGTCGAGCAGGCGGCCACCGGCGCGAAGGCCAGGCCGGTGATGCGGCCCAGCATCGAGACCTGCGAGGCGGGCGTGTTCTGGATGTTCCACACCAGGTTGGCGGAGACCGCGTGCCACGGCGGCGGCGGCGCCCCCCAGCGCTTCTGCAGCTGCGCCAGGCGGCGCTGCTTCTCCTTGAGGACGCTGATCTTGCCGCGCTCGACGTCGCCCTCGACCGAGAGCCCCTCGACGGTGGCGAGCTCGCGCAGGTAGGTCTGCAGGTCCGTGGAGCGGCCGGCCCAGAAGCGCCACCACGCCTCCTGCGCCTCCTCGAGCCCGTCGCTCTCGGTGAAGGGGATGCGGGCCGGGTCGGGCGGCATGCCGTGGGGCGCCGGCGTCTCGGCGGCGCCATCGCCGGCGCGCTGGCGCTCGCGAAAGGCGGCGAGCTCCGGGCTGCGCTCCGCCCAGAAGCGGTCCCAGCGCCGTTGCGCGCGCGCCAGGGCGAGCGCGTTGTCGGCGATGGTCGCCACGTTGCCGAGGCCGGTGCCGACGTAGACGTGGGCGCGGGTGCCGAGGCGGGTCAGCTCCTGCTCGAGCCCGGGGTTCTGGCCGAGGGCCTGGATGAAGGCGCCGACCGCGTAAAGCGCCGGCATGTCCATCTTCTCGGCGAGCTGGCGGAAGCGGCTGGGCGGGAAGCGCGCGGCGATCCAGGGCCGGTAGTCCTCGAAGGAGAACTGCGGCCAGCCGACCAGGAAGTTGTCGGGCCCGAAGCCGTTGAACGGGGTGAGCCAGCTCTCGGCGCACTCCAGGTTGCGCGCGAAGCTCGCCATGTCGGGTGACCGCGGCGCCACGATCCCCCAACCGAAGACTCCGATCCTCCTCCCCAGGGGTCATCCCTCCCGTCGAAACCCAGGATTCTGCCACAGCCGGGGCCGAATGCGAGGGGAGCCCCGGGGACGGCCCTGGGTCCAAGCCCGGCACCGCGGGGGACCGAAAGCGTACCGAGCCCCCGTGGCGCCGCAGGGGCTGGGGCGAAGACCTCTTCCCGGCCGCGAGCTAGAACGCCAGGATGCGGATGCCGCCGTTGGTGGTGCTCAGCCTGAGGCGCGGCCCGCCGCCGTTGAGCGTGCCGCGCAGGTGGCGCGAGCCGGTGGTCTCGGCGGTCACCGGCAGGTCGGTGCGCACGGTGCCGTTGGTGGTGCCGGCGTCGACGGTGGCGCGCACGTCCCGCGGCAGGCGCACGGTCAGGCCGCCGTTGGTGCTGGCGAGCGACAGGTCGCCGTCCAGGCGGAAGAGCTCGACGTCGACGCCGCCGTTGGTGGTCTCGGCGCGCACCGCTCCCGCCACGTGGCGGGCCTCGATGTTGCCGTTGGTGGTCTCGAGCTCGAGGGTGCCCTCGAAGCCGGCCACCGCCACGGTGCCGTTGGTGGTCTCGAGCACCGCCTTGCCGCGGGCGCCGGTCAGGCTGACACCGCCGTTGGCGGTGCGCGCCGCCAGCTCGAGGCGGCGAGGCACGTGCAGCCGGTAGTTGACCCGGGTCTGGACGGGCCGGTGGAACAGCCAGTCGAAGAAGCCGCACTCGACCGACGGGAAACGGGTCTCCACCCGCAGGCCGCCGGGACCCGGCGTCGCCACGATCCGCAGCTGGCTCATGGTGCTCCTGGCCAGCTCCTCGGTCGCGGCCTTGACCTCCTTGCCTGCCTCGATCCGCGCCTCGTCGCGGTCCCAGGCCTCGATTGAGATGGTGCCGTTGGTGTTGGCGATCTGCAGCCTGCCTCCGGCCGGCAGCGGGAAGGTCTGGTCGAAGCGCTCCTCGAGGGTCGCCGCGCCGCCGGCAGGCGCCAGGAGACAGCTCAGGGCGGCGAGCAGCGGCAGGCTGGCCAGGATCGGGGCGCGTCGCATCATCTTCCTCCTCGTGGCGAGATGGCGAGCCAACTCGTTTACTCCTTGTACGTGCGGCGGCGCCAAAGGATTCGCCTACAATCTCAGGCGGTTCGCGCGCTCGCGCGCTCGCCGCGGACCGAGAGGCTGCGCGATGTCTGGACGACAGATCATGGACGACCTCGAGCTCCTGCTCGGGGTGATGCCGCCCTCCATCCGCCAGGCGATCGAGGCCGGGCCGGACGGCGAGGCGCTGGTCGAGATCGTACTCGACCTGGGCCGGGCGCCCGAAGCGCGCTTCGCCGAGCGCGGCGTCGAGCTGGCCGGCGGGGCGGTGACGCGCCAGGACATCGCCTACGTCGTCGACCGGGTGGGCGACTTCGGCAAGGACAACCGGGCCGGCATCGAGCGCACTCTCCACCGCATCTCGGCGCTGCGCAACCGCCGCGGCGACGTCATCGGCCTGACCTGCCGCATCGGCCGCGCGGTCTACGGCACGGTGGACATCCTGCGCGACGTCGTCGAGGCGGGCAGGTCGATCCTGCTGCTCGGCCGCCCCGGCGTCGGCAAGACGACGCTGCTGCGGGAGGCGGCACGGGTGCTGGCCGACGACCTGAGCAAGCGGGTCATCGTGGTCGACACCTCCAACGAGATCGCCGGCGACGGCGACATCCCGCACCCCGGGATCGGGCGGGCGCGGCGGATGCAGGTGCCCTCTCCCGAGCTGCAGCACGCGGTGATGATCGAGGCGGTCGAGAACCACATGCCGCAGGTCATCGTCATCGACGAGATCGGCACCGCCGCCGAGGCCATGGCGGCCCGCACCATCGCCGAGCGCGGCGTGCAGCTGATCGCCACCGCCCACGGCAACACGCTCGAGAACCTGTTGCAGAACCCCACCCTGTCGGACCTGGTGGGCGGCATCCAGGCCGTCACCCTGTCCGACGAGGAGGCGCGGCGGCGGGGCACCCAGAAGACCGTGCTGGAGCGCAAGGCGCCGCCCACCTTCGGCGTGCTCATCGAGATCCAGGACAAGGACCGCCTGGCCGTCCACCACGACGTCGCGGAGGTGGTCGACCGGTTGCTGCGCGAGGCCCCGGCGCGACCGGAGCTGCGCACGCGGACGGCGGCCGGGGGGGTGGAGATCCAGCCCTCAGCGCCGCTGCCGCCCGCGCCGGCCGGCCTCGGAGACCGCCGGCCGAAGCCAGGCCCGGGCGCGCAGGCACGGCTCCCGGCGCCGGCGCCGCCGCCGGCCGCGGCCGGGGGGACTGACGCCCGCTGGCCGGGGCTGCCGGAGCCGCCGCGGTCCGCCGCGTTCCCCGGGCGGCCCGCTCGCAAGACCGTGCGCATCCATCCCTACGCCGTGTCCAAGGCCAAGCTGGAGCGCGCGATCCGCAAGTTCCGCGCGCCGGCGCTGATCGTCGAGGACCTGGACGGCGCCGACCTGGTGCTGACCTTGAAGGCGCAGGAGAGACGCCAGCCCCGGCGGCTGCGCGATGCCCAGGCGCGCGGCATCCCGGTGGCGATCGTCAAGAGCAACACCATCGTGCAGATCGAGAACACCCTGCGCGCGGCGCTCGACCTCCCCGAGCCGCGCGATCTCGCGGCGGCCGACGAGGCGGCGCTCGAGGAGGTCGAGGCCGCGATCGACGAGGTGCTCGACCTGGGCGAGCCGGTCGAGCTGTCGCCGCGCAACACCTACCTGCGACGCCTGCAGCACCAGGTCGTCGAGCGCTACGGCCTGGCTTCCGAGAGCAAGGGCGAGGGCCACTATCGGCGGCTGGTGATCTACCCGGCCTAGGTACTCACCACCGGAAATCCGGTTGCATTCGGGCGCCGATCCATCCGCCCCAGCGGCGTTGCGAGCCGGTCCCCCCTCTCCTGGCGCTGGCCTTGCAGAGAGTGGTGGGAGGATACACGGCCGGCCGTGGGCCGGCTCTCGTCGTCAACTCGAGGTTACATGCCTAACCTGCTCATATGGCTCAGCTTAGCCGCGCCGCCCCGGAGCGGGCGCGGCGCCGCGAGATGCCTGGGAGGACTCCTCAGGGAGATGCCGCATGGCCATCACCGGCCATGCGGCGCTGCCCTGGCCGCGCTGCTGCTGGCGGCGCTGGCGTCACCGGCGGCGGCCGCCCGCCAGCCCCCGCCGCCGCGGCCGTCAGCCCCCAGGGCGGCCCCGGTCCAGGGGCAGCCCCCGGCGCCGCCGCGCCCCGCGCCGCCCGCGTCCTCCGCCCCGGCGGCGCCGGCGCCCCCGGCGGGCGCCGCGGCCCCGGCCGAGCCTCCTCCTCCCGGCGCGCCGGCTCCGGGAGCTCCGGGGACGCCGGCCCCGCCGCCGGCCCCGGTCCTGCCGCAGGCTTCTCCGCAGGACCCGGCCGCCGTCCAGGCCCTGCTGGACCGCGTCAACATCTCGCCGGGCGTCATCGACGGCCGCTTCGGCGAGAACACGCGCAAGGCGCTGGCGGCCTTCCAGGAAGCCCACGACCTGCCGGTCACCGGCAAGGTCGACGCGGTGACCTGGCAGAACCTGCTGGCGGCGAGCGGCGGCCAACCCTGGGCGCTCTACACCATCACCGCCGACGACACCCGCGGGCCGTTCTACAACATCCCCGCCGACATGGAGGAGAAGGCCAAGCTGCCGGCGCTGGGCTACACCGGGCCGCTGCAGCTGCTCGCCGAGCGCTTCCACGCCGCCGAGAAGATGCTGAGCGAGCGCAACCCCGGCACCCGGTTCGTCGCCGGCGAGACCATCCTGGTGCCCAACGCGCGCCAGGTGCCGGAGAAGCCGGCCGTGCCGCCCGCCCCCTCCGTGCGCATCGTGGTCTCGAAGTCGCGGCTCACGCTCACCGTGGACAACGGCGACGACCTGCTGTTCTTCGCGCCGGTGACGGCGGGCAGCGAGCACGACCCGCTGCCGCTCGGCAACTGGACCGTGCACGGCATCTCCCGGCATCCGGTCTTCAACTACAACCCCCAGCTGTTCTGGGACGCCAACCCCAAGAACGCGAAGGCCAAGATCGCCGCCGGGCCGAACAACCCGGTCGGCGTGGTCTGGATCGACCTGTCGAAGGAGCACTACGGCATCCACGGCACGCCGGACCCGGAGAAGATCGGCACCACCCACTCGCACGGCTGCGTGCGCTTGACCAACTGGGACGCCCTGACCGTCGCCAACCTGGTGAAGCCGGGGACGCCCGTCCTCTTCGAGCCATGACCAGGGAGAAGCGGCGCGGCAGCCCGGTGCTGCTCGCCGGTCTTGGCGGCTTCGCGATGGGCGCCGCGACGGTGCTGCTGATGGTCTGGTTCTACGGCGCGCCGCATCCCGCCGCCCCCGGTGGCGGGCCGGCCGGCGGCGGCCTGCCGGCGGCCCCGGGCCTCGCGACCCCTGGGCCGGAGTCTGGACGGGCGGCACCCGGCACGGTGCCGGTGCCGGCGGCGCCGGGAGCGGCGGCCCCGGGCACGGCAGAGCCCGGCGCCGCTCCGCAAGTCGGCGGCGGAGCGCTCGCGCCGCCCGCCCCGAGCGCAGACTGGGACGTGCTGCGGCAGCATCACCTGCTGCTGCCGGTGCAGGGGGTGCGGCTCGAGGAGCTGCGCGACTCCTTCGGCGAGGGCCGCAGCGGCCACCTCCACGAGGCGATGGACATCATGGCGGCCCGCAACACCCCGGTGCTGGCGGTCGAGGACGGCCGCGTGGTCAAGCTCTTCGTCAGCCGCCTGGGCGGCAACACGATCTACCAGTACGACCCTTCACAGACATACACCTACTACTACGCCCACCTCGACCGTTATGCCGACGGGCTGCACGAAGGCGACCAGCTGCGGCGCGGCCAGGTCATCGGTTACGTGGGCTCGACCGGCAACGCCCCGGCGAACGCCCCGCACCTGCACTTCGCGATCTTCCGCCTGAGCCCAGACAAGCACTGGTGGCAAGGCACCGCCATCGATCCCTATCCCGTCCTCGCGCAGCCCTGACCCCCGCCC
>Ga0307479_10007115_pt1 | contig 10310 bp, 7 predicted proteins | sample atmos_gasesECM4C_FD_203743 | JGI IMG/M metagenome (GOLD analysis project Ga0307479, IMG submission 203743) | Hardwood forest soil microbial communities from Morgan-Monroe State Forest, Indiana, United States - atmos_gasesECM4C_515 | ecosystem: Environmental > Terrestrial > Soil > Temperate...
AGAAACAAAGAATGGCGCTACCCCGATTTGTATCTGAAAGACGAACTGCCTCATCGTTCGTTGATGTCGACTACCAAAGTTGGTGGCGAACGAGCGGATCGCGCAACCAAAAACCGTCACAATTTTTGTGCGGCAATTGCCCTTCTTGAATGATGGGAAAACCGTACGACGTCTGATTTTTGAGTGGCGATCGCCAGAAACTTGCGCAAAGTTGCAGACCACCGAAGCTCCCGATTTCGCCTGGGAGTGCTTTCGCCGCAATAATGATTACCGAGAAGATTATCGCACGAGGCCGAACACAATTTCCGGTTCAATGCACGGCTCTGCAAGCGCCGTCACGGATCGAACCGGTGTAGTCAGCAAGCCGCGGGTCGTTCGATCGGTGCGGTAGCCCCAGATCGCGGCTTTGTGGTAGTAGCCGCAATTCACCAACGATTTCCATTGGCTAGAAGTTGAGCGCGCCTGTCAGATCGCCGAGTGGTGGCTCGTTATGAGCCCTCAGTGCAGCGTCGCGCTCGGCGAGGCCTGCGAGGATCGGCAGATTGAACCGCCTGGTGATGAAGCGCAGGATCGATGTCGTGTCGTAGAGCGTGTGGTCGACCGTTCCCATCCTGGCATAAGGCGAGACGATGATCGCCGGAATGCGCGTACCCGGCCCCCAGCGGTCCGCCTTCGGCGGTGCAACGTGGTCCCAGAAGCCTCCGTTCTCGTCGTAGGTCACCACGACGAGCATGTGCGCCCATTGCGGGCTCTTCTCGAGATGCGTGATCACATCGGCGATGTGCTGATCGCCTGACATTGCGTCGGCGTAGCCGGGGTGCTCGTTGAGATTGCCTTGCGGCTTGTAGAAGGCGACTTGCGGCAGCTTGCCGGCATCAATGTCCTTGATGAATTCCAAGCCTCCCAAGCCGCCATCCTTCAGGTGATCGGCGCGCGCCGCGGTACCCGGCGCGTACTGGGCGAAGTAGTTGAAGCTCTGGTGGTGGAACTGGAAGTTCGGCACCGGAGTGCCGCGACCGCCGCTCAACGCATCCTGCCAGGCGCCCGCGTACCAAGCCCAGGTCACGCCCTTCAGACTGAGCAGGTCACCGATCGTCGCATCGTGCTGCGGCGGCAAGGTGGTCGGGACGCTCGGATCGGCATAAAGCGGGTCGCCCTCCTTCGCTGGCGGATTGTTGCTCGGCTGGTAGGGCGGCTGCATCGTGTTGACAGCGTAGAAGTCCGGTGAGATCTGACCGTTATCGACGAATTTCGGGGGACCTTCGAGCGCCGATTTGGGCGAATTCGGCGCGAGCGTGAGCGACACGCCATCCGGCTCGACGGCGGCGATGATGGCCTTGGCCGTGCCCTTGTCGGCGTTCGGATAGACCGGCGTGCAGGCGCAAAGGAGCTGGAAGTGGTTCAGGAATGAGCCGCCAAATGACCCTTGAAAGAAATTGTCGGCAAGGACGTATTTCTTGGCAACGTTCCACATCGGCAGCTTCGAGCCATCGTAATGGCCCATGACCAGTCCGCCGGAATCGGCAAAGGCCACGAACTTGTCATTCTTGCCGCCGTCGATCTGCATCTGATTTTGATAGAACACGTGCCAGAGATCGCGGGTCACGACATTGAGTTGTGTGTTGAGGCCGTTCGGATCGTCGATGGCAAACGGCTTGTTCGGCAGATGTTCGGTCTGCGCCTGCGTGACCGGCGGCGTGACGCCCTTCGCGGTCAGCCCGCCCCACGCCGGAGGCAGCTCGGACAGCACGGATCCGTCACGATCGCGCTGCAGGGCATCTTCCGGTTTGATGTTCTGCAGGCCGTTCGCGCCCGGAAAAAAGCCGTACAGGTTGTCAAAGCCGCGGTTCTCGGCATAGATCACCACAACCGTTTCGATGTCGTTGATCCGAACCTGCTGAGCGTTTGCGGTCCCACCCGCGATTGCGGGCAGGCCAGCCAACAAGGTCATGAGTGTACGGGCGCGCATGGCAGATCTCCCCCTCGAAGGATCGGCGCGCCCATCCATGTCATTGCCTGGCGCGCGAAAGTTCGCTCTTAATCTTAAGCCGTCTATGATAACACTTGCATGAAAGCGGCGGCACGACGTCGCCCGATGTTAGCTCATCAAGTTGCCGCATCGAGGATTCTGCCGCAAGAGCCGATACATGACATTCCGCCGCCGTCCAGCCGTCTGCACGATGACGGCGCTCGTCATCGCAACGGTACTTGGCACAGCACTTGGCATGCCAGTTGGTCGGGCCTCCGAGACCGGTCTCAGTCGCGCCGATGCGGTTGCGCGCGCAGGCGCACTCAAGGCACTCGGAGAGAAGATGTTCTTCGACCCGTCGCTGTCGGCGTCGGGTCACATCGCCTGTGCAACCTGCCACGATCCTGAGCACGCCTTTGGCCCGGCCAACGCGCGCGCGGTGCAACTTGGTGGCCGGGACGTGCTGCAGCCGGGACTGCGCGCGGTGCCATCGCTGAAATATCTGCAGGTCGTCCCCCCGTTCACGGAGCATTATCATGAATCGGAGGATGAAGGCGACGCCAGCGTCGACAACGGACCGACCGGCGGGTTGACATGGGATGGCCGCGTCGATCGCGGTCGAGATCAGGCGCGTCTGCCCTTGTTCTCGCCGTTCGAGATGGCGAACGACTCCGGCGCCGCGCTGGCCGCCCGCGTTCGGCAGGCATCCTATGCCGACGAATTGCGCAAGATGGTTGGCGAGCGTCGGTTTGCCGGTGACGAGGGCGTGGTGGCCGCTCTCACTGAGGCACTCGAGGCATTTGAGCAGGATCAGAGGTTTTATCCCTACAGCAGCAAATACGACGCTTTTCTTGCACGCAAGGCGAAGCTCTCGCCGCAGGAAGCGCGAGGACTGGCTTTGTTCAATGATCCCGCCAAAGGCAACTGCAGTTCCTGCCATCGCAGCGAGCTCGGCGCCAATGCAACCCCACCGCAATTCACGGACTACGGCCTTATCGCGATCGGAGTACCACGCAATCGCGACATTCCAGCTAATGCCGATCCCGAATTTTTCGATCTCGGCGCGTGCGGACCACTGCGCACCGATCTTGCGGGCCGCAAAGAATATTGCGGCTTGTTCAAGACGCCCTCGCTCCGCAACGTCGCGCTACGGCAAACGTTCTTCCACAATGGGTTCGTGCGCAGCTTGCGCGAAGCGATCGCGTTTTACGTTGAAAGGGACACCAAGCCCGAGAACTGGTACCCGCGGGACTTGAAGGGTAACGTGCGCAAGTTCGATGACCTGCCTGCGGAATACCGAAGCAACATCAACAACGAGCCGCCGTTCGGCGCGCCGGCCGACAACCGCCTCTCACTTTCGCCAAGCGAGATCGACGACATCGTTGCATTCCTGCAAACGTTGACCGATGGCTACACGGTGATGCCCTGAAGGAAAATGAGGCGGAGCCGGCCATCCAGTCACGGGTGGCAAGCACAAGCCCTTGGCCAACGCTATTCGTCTCTTCCGCAATCGAGGTGCAAAAATACCAAGCGGATAGTTTGGAATCTCGATGGTGCTGACGCTTGTCACGGGGGCTGCGTCCTCACCAGATATTTGGTTTTCTCCAGCATCGCGAAAAGTTCGCGCGGCTGGTTAAGCGAAAAGTTGGGCTAGGCGAAAAAGAGAATATAGGCGGCTGCGCCGAGACCCCCGAGAACTGCGACCGCCGGGATGAGCCATTCCGGGACGCCAGCAAAATAGGCCCCGACCGCCGTTATGCAACCCACCAACAAGGCGAAGACGGCTGCTACAGCGATTCGCACAGCCAGCGCGGTGGTCGGATCGTGTATTTTGTTCGCCGCCCATGTTGGAACAATCGAGCGGTTGTTTGGATTTGGGCCGTTGATTGCTGTCAGAGATCGTGCGCGCGGTAAGGCCCGCCGGAACCACCGCGCCATTGGTGGTGCCGGCAAATATGTTGAGCGCTCCAGGCGTCGAAAATTCGCGGAGGGGGCAACAGGGGCACACAAAATGTAGTCTGACCCGTTATGGTCCACAATCGCCGCATATGACCGATAATCCCTGCATCAAAGGGACTTATGTAACTTCACTATGGCTGATTATTTGGCCATGGTCTACGGAGTGTGGTTCGTCGTGCCGCGGCCGCATTAGGCGTCAGCATCGTTCGGATTGAGCGCGAGCAGGCGACTACACGCGGCGATCGCTTCGTTGGATATCGAAATTTGGCACTCGCTGCAGTCATCGGCGGCGGGTTGAACGGCGGCGACCAGCAGCGAGGCAACAGAATACAAAATTAATCGGTACATGGCGATACCCCCTGAACCTCCGTCACAATAGCACCATAAAATTCCGGGCTCCGCATCGGGATCGGACGGAACGCTACGAGCAATGCGGGAAGCTACGCCAGGCGTCACTACAATCCAGGGCATAGCCTCCCAGCCGATTGGAACTTGCCCAGCAGACCACGGTTCTGCTGGACCTTGTCAGAAGAACGTCTGGTTATGGCCCAGGGCAATGCCTACGACGGCGGGGGTGATTACGACCGGAGATCGCCGACTTCGATCACGCGATCTGGCTCGATTCGAAAAATGCCAATACCTACACTACCGAAATGGAGTTCTCATGCTGTTTGTCGGAAGTGTCCTAGTTGGAGTCGCTGCCTGGTTTCTTGCGCGGTTCATTCCGGCCGGCTTCTTCACGGTCGATCCGAACGAGCGCGCGGTCAAAACTATCCTTGGGCGCGCCCAGCGACTGGGCACTGCCACCACTCTCGACACATCCTTGGCCGATCCGCTGCGTCCGGACGAACGGGAGCGTTACGTCTATCCTCAGGTCCGGGTGATAGGCCCGGGCGGGCCCTATTTTAAGTGGCCCTGGGAGCGCGTCCACAAAGTTTCGGTGGCGACCGAGACCATCAACATGGCGAAAGATTTCGAAGATCCAAGCGCCAATAGCAACGGCACGATCTTGCAAGCGGTGACCAAGGATCAGCTTGATACGGGGCTCGAAGGTCAGATTCGCTACCGGGTCTCGGACGCCAACCTCTATGCCTATCTTTTTGGGGTCAAAAACCCGGTCGGGCATGTGATGGCCTACTTCGTGTCGGTGCTGCGCGAACGCATTGCGGACTTCGAGGCGCCAAGGGCAAGACCCGTAGCCGGCGTCGATAGCCATGAGACGCCGGAGGAGATGAGCGGCCTGGCCGGTATATCTATCAACGACATCCGCAAGCATATGCGGTCCCTCAACGAAGCGATGGAGCATGAGTGCCGTTCGGCCGAGGCGCGATATGGCATTGTTCTTGACGCCTCGCTGATTACGGCCATTTCGCCTCCTGGCGAGGTCGAGCCCGCGCTTGCCGCGATTAACACAGCACATAATCAGGTATCGTCCGACGTCAGCCTTGCCCATGCGAGGGCTGATCAGCGGATTGTCGAGTCGCGGCGAGCAGTCGAAATCGAGACGCTCAAAGCGCAGGCCGAGGTGTCGCCGCTGATTGCGCTCGCCGAGCAATTGACCGCACTGAAAAGTCATGGGCCCGATGTCCTGCAAACTTACGTGCGAAATGTGCGGTTGGGACTCTATGCAAAAGCGCAGCACGCGATCGTGAAAGAAATACGCTAACGGAGGGACGATGGTCGAGTTCTGGACGACGGCGGGTCTGGTCTTCGTCGCGCTGTTTGTGGCAGAGGCGCTCATCGGCGCGCTCTTTCGGTTGTTCGGCGTTTATACGATCGTCGGAGAGCGGAGATGCCATGTCTACGTGCTGTTTGGGCAGGTCATCGGCGTTCTCGACAAACCGGGCTTGTATCTTCTCTGGACGGAGCTCGGGCCGGCGGCACTTATCGTCAACTGGCTCGGCAAACGCCATGTGCTCGATCTGCGACTGGACCAGCGGTATCTGCGCAGCCTGCCCGTTAACTCAGAGGAAGGTGCCCCCATGGGTATAGGCGTCTGGTATGAGATGCGCATCAGTGATCCCATGGCGTTCCTGTTCAAGAACGCGGACCCGCAAGGCTCTCTTGCTGCCAACGTGAGCAACGCGACGATTCGCTCGCTGAGCAATCTGCCTCTCTCAGTTATGCTTGAGACCCGCCACGAAATGAGCCAAGCGGTGCGCGCCGAGGTTTCACCCAAATCGATCGAGTGGGGCTACAAGCTGGGTTCGGTCTATATCCGGAAAGTGCATTTTCGCGACAGCAGCATGATCAAACAAATTGAGGAAAAGGTGGTCAACCGTTTGCGGCAGGTGACGTCGGCAATCAAGCAGGATGGCGCCAACCAAGTCAGCATCATAACTAGTACCGCCGAGCGCGAGGCTGCCATCGAGTTCGCGAAGGCCAAAGCGATGCGGCCAAAGATAGTTGGCGAGGCTCTGAGGATCATCAGCGCCGATCCGGAGGTCACAAAGGCTATCTTCGATGTGCTGGAGATTGAGAGCCTCCTCGAAGGCAAAGTGGAGGTCACGCTCCTTCCGGAACAGAGCGATCTGCTGGCGCAGATGACTGCCATCGCAGGACGATCGGGTTGATGCAAACGAAAGACATTTTGGCTATCCGGCTCCAAGGGTAGCCAAAGATCCCTACCGGAAACCCAGACGGCTGACGGCGCCCGCGGATCGGTAGATAATCATCCTGATGAGGGATCTGCGCCTTGATCTGCGGCGCCATCGTCGGCGTGTTCCGGTCGGGATAGCCCTGGGATTTGCCGAGGCAAGTAGCCCGCAAACTCTCGGATGATCCGGCCGTCCTTTTCTAAGTCGTCATAGATGCCGACGACCCGATAAGCCCGCACCGGCTCGGCGAAGCTGCACACGATGAATGTGTCGGTGCGAACGCTGATGTCGTTCGAGGCCCATTGACGCGAAGGGTAGGGAGACTCACTTTGAGTGGTCTTCTAAGAAGGATTCTAACAGTTCACGGCTTTGCCCAGATCTCAACCGGTTCTTGCCACAACCGCTGATGAGGCCATTGGCGATCGACGTGCCTAGCCTTGCGGCGAAGTCTTGGCCGCTGATGCGTGGACCGGCGACGTGCCGCGGCCCCGTAATACCGGCGCGTGAAGCAACATCTTGATCATCGGATGGTTCGTAAGTGCACGCTGGCATGATTTCGTGCCACGTTTGCTCGCATCACGTGTGCGAATTGTGCCGCTCTCTTGCCGCGATCAGCGCGGCGCGGGCGCCATTGCGCGCTGCAGTGGGCAGGTTTTTCGCGTCACCCCCTTCACCAAACCGTCACAGATAAACACTGCGGCCCGCCCGCATCCGCTCGGCTATTCGGTGCCTGAGGACAAGCGCGTGCTCGGAACGACTCCCTATGAAAAGAACATTCAGCGGCCGCCGGACGCGACGCTGCCATTGTCGGTGCAGGCGATCACGACTTTGACCCATACCGGGGCCGACCAGAACGTCGCTGGCTCCGCGCCCTTTCTGAAGCCGAACAACAATATCGAACCGATCCAGACGGCGAGCATCTTCTATGGCGGTGCGATCACCGAGCATCTCGGGGCCTATGCGCAGTTCACCTACAACGCTCAGCCCTTTGGACCGCCGGTGCCGCATCTGTTCACCTGGGACAATCTCGACGTCCGCTACGCCAATACGACGACGCTTGCCGGCATGCCGCTGGTCTACGGTCTGACCGTGAACAACAATCCAACGGTGTCGGATCCCTGGAATTCGACGCCGGCCTGGGGCTACCCGTTCGTCCAGTCGAACCTTGCCAACACGCCCGGCGCGAAGACGCTCATCGACCAGGGTTTTGCCGCGCAGGTGCTCGGGCTCGGCGCCTATACTTTCATCAACGACCAGTTGTATCTGGAAGCCGCGGGCTATCAGACGCTGAATCCGGGCGCACTCAATTCCCTCGGCGTCAATCCGGCGAATACGCTGCCGATCAACGGCGTCGCGCCCTATTTCAGGGCGGCTTGGGAGAAACAGTGGGGTAAGCACTCTCTGGAGATCGGCTCGTTCGGCCTGTTCGCCGAGACTGGCTTGTCGATTGCCAATTTCGTTCCCGGCGCCGGCACCAACCGCTTCAACGGCATCGGCTTCGATTCGCAATATCAGTACCAGGGCGACGGCTATTGGATCACCGTGCGGGCCACATATCTGCACGAGAACCAGTATCTGCCTGCAAGCGTAGCGGCCGGACTCGCTGCCAATCTGAACAACACACTGAACACTTTCCGTGCGCAGGCGGCGCTGACGTATGGCGTCGACGGCAAGATCATCCTGACCGGTGGCTACTTCAACACCTGGGGCAGCTCCGATCCCGTGCTTTACGCCAACAACCGCACCTTCAGTCCGAACAGCGATGGCTTCATCGCGGAGATCGCCTACCAGTTCTTCGGCAAGAACAACGCGCCGCGGCTGTGGCCGTGGTTCAACACTAGACTCGGTGTGCAATACATCGCCTACAACAAGTTCAACGGCGCGAGCACCAATTTCGACAACATGGGAACCAACGCCCGCGACAACAACACGCTTCTTGTCTATCTCTGGTCGGCGTTTTAGTAGCAGCCCACCGCCAGCCTGTTCAAATTCTCACTCGAACTTGAGAACATCATTCTCACAGTCGAATAGGAATGTTACCGCGAACGCATCGATTGATCAGGCCGCCATCAGCCTCGGCCTGCCGCGCGAATGGCCGGTGCCGGGTTGCAGAGTAGAGCCAGGATAATCCGAGCAGCCGAAAGTCGTTCTCGAAATGCCAACATGACGGCACCCGCGGAGAGGCTCCTTCAAGCCGGCCAGAGCAATGGCAGGTAGACCAAGAAGGAACGAAAGCCGTGTCGCCTCGTCCCGCTTGAAGCCGAGCGCAAGCGCCGCGGTCAAGGTGGAGCCGGACCGCGACACACCCGGGACAAGCGCACCGACCTGTGCTACCCCGACAGCGATGGCATCAACAAGTGACGCCTTCTCGATCGTGCGCCGATGGCGAGCTGCAATTTCCGCAAACGCGAGAAGAAGCGCCATCGCGACGCAAGCTCCACCGATGACGGTCATACTGCGAACCGGCGAATTGCAAGTGTTCAGCAGCTTCGCCATCAACAGGCCGGCGACTCCAATCGGAACAGTCGCGAGCACGATCCATGTGGAGAAACGCAAGTGGCGGTCGTCGAATTGTCTTCGGCCGAGAGCGGATAATGAATTGGCGGCCAGGTCTTTGACGTCAGTCCAAAAGTAACTCACCACCGCTGCCAATGCCGCAAGCTGCATCGCGGCGGAAAAGGCCGAGCCGGGGTCTGGCCAGCCAAGAAAAGCTGGAACAAGACGCATGTGCGCGGTGGAAGAGACCGGCATCAACTCGGTGATACCTTGCAGGATTCCGAGTACGGCGACCTTCACGTAGCCAAGTGCGGCAAACCCTGTATCCACACCATGCGTGCAAACATCACTCACAGACACCTCACATTGATAGCTCTGGTCCACGACATGCAGACGTCCCCGACGCAACACTTCGAATAACATTATATGCCAGAGCACAACAACGAACGAAGCGGGCGGGTGGTCGCGCTTCCGCACGGCGTAGGCGATGCCAATACCGATAACGGTCAGGACGCCAACTCCGGCCAGCCAGCGTTCATATTTGTCAATCAGGCGTAGGAATTTCTGACCCCAGAACGCGACAAGAACCGCGATCATGGCGAAATGCAGGGTGCGTCCGAGCACACTCGCGATGGTGAAGGCGAAGAGATTCATCGACGCTACGCCGGCGGCAATAGCGATGAATTTGAAAGGTATCGGGGTGAAGCTCTTGGCAATAATGATCCAAAGTCCCCAATCTTCGACAAGCTTTCGGTAGCGCTGAAAATTGTCAGCCTGCCCGTAGATCTCGACCAGGGCTTGTCCCAGCGTGGTCCAGGCGAGATGGCCGATGCCGTAGCCGACGAGGGCGCCGACGGACGATGCGACCACGCAAGCGCCGGCAGCAACCATCTCCGGTCGGGCCGCAATAGCAGCATGGGGATGAACAGCAGGTCCGGCAGGACCGGGAGGATCGAACTGTCTGCAAACGCAATCAGGGCAAGCAGTACTACGCCCGATCTGCTGGATGAGAAAGCCTCAGCGCGACGGAGCCAGGCTTCGCGGTTCCTGGAAAAAAGGGACATTTTCCGATTCGTCACTTGCTTCGCATGGATCTCCTTCTGTCGCACCGCCGACGTTATCACGACGATCAGTTCACCCAGATCAGCAATTCGCGACCGCTGGCCCCCCAAACCAACCACGGGCAGATCGGCACACCGGCTGAACCCGAATTTCTTGCTGCATTTGTGCGCTGTGCGGCCTTGTAGGCGAATTTGTGATAGTGTTCGTTTCCGGTCGTTGCTATCCCT
>Ga0307479_10007116_pt1 | contig 10310 bp, 23 predicted proteins | sample atmos_gasesECM4C_FD_203743 | JGI IMG/M metagenome (GOLD analysis project Ga0307479, IMG submission 203743) | Hardwood forest soil microbial communities from Morgan-Monroe State Forest, Indiana, United States - atmos_gasesECM4C_515 | ecosystem: Environmental > Terrestrial > Soil > Temperate...
TGGGTCTCGATTTATGAGTTGGAACAGTTCGGTAGTCGCGCCGTTCCTGCTCATCTTCCTGTTTTTAACATCGTGCGTAATCCCAATCCCAATCCCTGTTCCCGCAAGCCCGGCACGCGCCGCGGCCCGTCTCGAACCGCCCGCGCAGTACAATCATGCGTATAATGGTCGGGTCGTCGAACGCGTTATGCCGGAGACTGAAGTGCGCTCTGTTTGCATCTCGATGGGTCTTGATTTCCTCACGGTAGCTTGCTCCTGGCAGAGTAACGACACCTGCTACGTTGTCATACCTAACGACGGTCAGGCGCCGGTCGATACTTGCCGCCGGCACGAAATTGCGCATTGTAATGGTTGGCCGGCAGATCATCCCCATGATGGGTGACATTTGGTACGACTGCCAGCTGGCCACAGTAGCGTTTAGCGCGCTAGCTCCGGCAGCTTGGCGATGTTCGCCGCAATCTGCCGCGCCTCATCTTTGCTGAGTAGCTTCGATCTATCGCGGACGTGAGCGCATACGAAGCCGATAGCGCCATTTAATTGTGCCGCTGTTGCTGTCCGTACGAACTCCCTAATCTGCCGTCTTATAGTTCGATCAGTCTCAGAATGACCAACAGGATAACCGCGCCGACGAAAGCGTTCATGATCGCGTCGATCACGCCAACGCCGATACGCGGTAAAAGCCAACCGGCGATCAGTCCACCGACAATGCCGACGATGATGTTGCCAATCAGCCCACAGGCGCCACCTTTAACCACCATGCCGGCAAGCCAACCCGCAACAGCGCCAACGATCAGCCAAATAATGAGCGCCTTGGCATTCATTTTCTTGCGATTTCCGTTGCAGATTGACTCCCGCTCCTATTCGACGACGATTCGGCTATGGGCTTCAACCGCCGCTAGATGGAGGATCAGCGCCGCGAAGCCGCGGAAAAGGAAGCGGCGAACCGGCGTGCGACCGATGCAGAGGAATGCAATGGCGACATGTCCAATTTGCAAATCCGACGCCGAGGAGATCAAGTCGGGTTTTATTGACGGAAAGACGTTCCGTTGTGCAAAGCACGGCGAGTTTCAGGTTTCTGACTCGGTGCTCAACGTGCCCGCCCTCATGGATGCAGATACGAGCCAATGGGAGGCCGCATTAAAAAATGCTGCCTGGCGGGCAGACCCAGGACTGCGCCCACGAATCCTCTCATATGACTTCTAGTTTTCCCCGGCGGCATAATCAATAAGGCGCGCGGCCGGCATCGCTTGCCGCGCACCCTTACGGTGGCAGGCTAAGGTCGAAGTGCACCAAAACCCAAACTCAGGAACGTAAAAAACGCAGCGACACAGGACGCCCTTGCAGTCCAGGCATTCCAATAGCCAATGCGGTTTAGCTCTCGGACAAACGTATCAATGTTGTCCGGCACCTGAATGGTCGCCGAGTAAAACCAACACCCCGCCGCGATCAATGCTGAGATTGCTCCAATCCAGTTGATCAAAGAATGCGATGTCATGCGTGGCTCCTTGTTTTGTGCTGGCGCGGCTGATTTATTTCGTTTGCAATAGCTCCGGCAGCTTGGCGATGTTGCTGGCGATCCTTCGCGCCTCGTCCCGCGTGAGCAGCTTCGCTGCCGATCGCCGGCCCGGCTCATTCTCGAAATAGACGTAGGCGAGTTTCTGTCCGTTGTGGTCGCGCACAACACAAAGAACGCGGACGTTTCCTCGACGAACCACGGCGGCGGGAAGCGGCGGGCGAGAGGCATCTATTTATATTTGGGGTCGATATCCACAATCCCGTCACGGCTTCCGCAACAGCTCCGGTAGCCTCGCGATATTCCGCCGCGATCCGCGCCCTCCAATGAACGGTCACGGTTTAGCGACAAGCTCATCGTCACTATGCAGCCGGAAATAAACCTGTTGCGGTGTCGCCGTCTCGGCGGCGGTGCCGTGTGGCATTAGCCGCGACGCGGCAGCGACGATCAAGATCAGCAGCATCACGCCGGCCAGCATCACTAGTTTCAACATGGCAAGCCGCCCATCGTCGGAGGTCAGTTTTGACACGGGGGCGAGGTGGTCTGCTGTGAACTGCGTCACAGTCCGAGCTGCAATCCGCCGCGCCCTGAACCTTTACGACGAATAATTAACTTCAGGTTGTGTGCCGCGCGTCACAGCGCGAGACGTCCGGAAGTTCTATTTAAACGCAGTTGCAGGTGAGCGGAGGGACGTCGTGTTATCAGTCAGTAAGTGTGCACAGTGTGGTACCGATATGATCGCACCGGAATGGTCTGAGCACGTGTCGGATCGTCATGTTAGGAATTTCTGGTGTTGTGAAGCCTGCGGATATCGGTTTGAAGATACGATCTACTTTTCTTTGGTTGGCGGTACGTCGATGACCGATTCCGCAGAAGCACGAATCCGCACGGCTCTCTGCCTTGGCGTGTGGCGATCATCGATGAACCAGTAGGGGACAAAAACCATGGCTTCGAAAGTTGTTAGTCTTCAGAGCAATTCGTCTCGTCACCTGTCGTCGGTTTTTAGCGATTACCAGGGCGAGATTTGTGATCTTCTTCTGGCGGTCAACGTGGTTCGCCTTGCTCTAGAAGCCGAGGAGGACAATCGCGCTCAGAGTGGGACGGCGCGGATCGCGCTCGAGCATCTTGAGGATATGGCGACCGAGCTCAAGACAAAATGGCACGAGGACTACGCCAGCTTGAGGGAGCTGTCCTGAACCTTGGCGCGCGCACTCCCCACGTCTGACGGCGGCTCAATAGCTCCGGGAGCTTGGCGATGTTCACGCAGGCGATACTTCGCCTCATTTCTTCTGAGCCATGAACACGGTCTACGGGTGGGATGAGCCATCACAGGGGGCGGCAATGAACGATGAAGCTGACGGGGAAATTCACCGCGATCCGCCGCGCCTTGTCGCGCGCGAGGGCCGCGCCCCGGATGGTCAAAAAAGATAGCCGCTTACCCTCATTCAGAATTTCAAATGTTCTTTGATAAATTCTCTCATGGCTTTGTAGGCATCTCTAATTTTCTGCGGATCGCCGCCTTCAAACCCATGTTCTCCATTTTCGATTGGGATAAGGGTGAAAGGAACGCCCTTCTGCTTGAATTTCTTCGCCATCAACCCTGACTGTTCGTAGGGAACGTCTGTGTCCCGCGTGCCATGGATCAATAGCGTCGGGGGCCAATTACGTGTCACGTTTCGGATTGGCTCAAAGGGCGCGATCTTGTTAGCAACAGTCGAACGAGGAAAGCCGCTGACTTCTTCGGGCCACAAGCCATTTTGGCGATAATACATGTAAATCGAACCGCCATCTCCTTTGCGCTCATCTGAATCGGAAATGACCGTCCCGTCCGTTTGGCTTTCGGCCTCCTCACGACTGATCGTTCTCAGGTTGTAGCTGGGATAAGGATTCGGCTTGGAAGACCAATCGCCAACTAAATCGCCAAACCCATAGAGTGCCACCAGCGCCTTTGGTTTTGGCCGAACACGATACCCAGTTACAAGCGTAAGATAACCGCCCGCAGATGCGCCAGCCACGACAATGCGCCTGGGATCAAGATGAAATTGCTTAGCGCCGTCGCCAGCAAGCCAGCGAAACGCTTGCTCTAGATCGCTAATGATATCCGGAAGCTTCGTTTCGGGGGCCAATCGATAATCTATTGATACGACCACGCAACCTTCCGCCTTTGCAAATGCTAGGAGAAAATCGCTCTTTTCCAGGTCACGATTGCCCATTATCAATGCGCCTCCGTGAATCCAGACAATCACGGGGCGGATTTTTGCATCCTGAGGACGATATACGTCCGCAAGAATCTTGTGGCCGTCGATTCCTCTATAAGTGACCGTGGTTCTTTTGAAACTTGTTTCCGCAGCGGATCTGTCGATAGAAGCAAAGCTAAACAAGAGAAACAATCCGAGCGAGAATACTCGAAAAATAGGACGTCGTATGTTTCGGCCAATGGTTCCTAAAGTTCGCACGTCTGATTTGCCGGACGGCTGTTACATGTGTAACTAAGCTTGCATAATAACTCTTGGGGGCCGCAATACGCCGCGCCTCATTGATGTAAGCAACTTGGCTGCCGAGCGTCGCCCGGTCGAAAACGTAGCTCAACTTCTCGTGGGCTGTGACTTCCATTATTGCACCGTGAAGCTATTGATCTTGAACGTGGCGCTGCCGCTGGCCGTCCACACACCATGTGCAGCAAAGTATTGGCCGCCCAAGCCGAAGCCGACCGCGAACGCATTGGATAGCGCCTGCTGAAACGCCTGCGGATTGCTGGAAGCGGGCTTTCCAAAAACGCTTATCCACGTCAGGTCAATCTTACAGCTAACAATGTTGTGGTCGCCAATGACGAGATTGCGCTTGCATGTACCCGACCGAGCGAACCATCGATAGAACTCGTACTGACCTACGCCGCTCAGATTATCGCCGCGCTCCCAAATGAAGAAATCAATGGTTGCCGGCGGGATATCTTTCGGATCAGCAACGCCGAGCGTGGCATTGCCGTTAATCGAATAATCCAGCGTAATTGTCTTACCAATCGCCAGCGGCGCCGGCGGTTGCGCATAGAGCATGTTATTGCTGCTTGGCCTCGCGGCGATCTGAAACGGATTGGAAATTGCTCCAACGATTTCCGAACCCGTGCTGGTGCCGGAATCGGCCCACTGCCCTTTCGGCGGCTGATAGAACGAAGGAGCGGCGGGCTGGCTATTGCCCCCGCTACAGGACGCCAATACAACCGCGAAAGCGAGAAAGATAAATCTCACTTTACCAGCCGCCTACACCTAAGATTAGACTTACCGGCAACTTCGTGGCGACGCATTTTAGCACCAAACTTTGATCATGAGGTTACCCGTGACGATCGAGATCGCCGCGCTTGATGCGGTCGAGATCGCCGTCGAGCCATGGATTTGGCCGTTCGCCCAAGCGCGTCGCGCAGACATCGACCGCCATTTTGCAGCCCAGCAGCGCGAAAGGCCGGCTTTGTGGAACGGGCGCACGTTGCTGCTGCATCGTTACGCGCGAGAAAACCGCGTTTTGCGGGGGGCGGGCTTCGAGACTGACTATGCAAGCTTCCTAGCCTGGCGCGATTGGGGTTGTCCTGCAGTCGGCGTGTCCAACATCTTCGCCGCCGCTGCACTGCAATCGGCCGACGGTGCTTTTTTGCTCGGTCAGATGGCGCCGTTCACCTCGGGTGCCGGGCAATGGGTTTTTCCGTGCGGCACGCTGGACCCTGACGATATCAGCTCAGCTGGCATGCTCGACTTTGTCGGCAGTGTGGGTCGCGAACTGTTCGAGGAGACTGGCCTTGACATCGGCCTTTGCCAAATCGAGCCGGGCTGGACGTTGGTGCGCGACGGCGGCTTCATCGCCTTGATGAAACGTGTCATCGCAAACGAGAATGCGGAGCAGCTACGAGCGAACATCCTGCATCATCTGGCCAACGAAGCTCAGCCGGAATTTAATGCAGTCCGCATTGTGCGGACGCCGACCGACGTCGATCCCGTCACGCCGCGTTTTTTTGTTGAATATTTGATGGCTGAATGGTCGTGAACCGACCCACATAATAGGATGGGCCAATGGCCGCCCATTGTCGTCACGCGCGACTAAGCACGCGCGGTGGTCGCCGGCAGACTGCGGCGCACGCGGAACACGACGAAGTGTGACATTGAAAAGTTCACAATGAAGCTCGCCATGACAGCTAGCAGCTTTGCCAGCCAAACGGGTAAAAGCAGGACCTCGACGGCGACCACGAGCGCTGCGGTATTGGCAAGCCATCCGGCGACGCCGGACGCGACGAAGGTGAAATAAGCCGACCAGCGCAGTTTGCGTCCAGATTCAGCGGCAAATGTAATGGTCGAATTCAACATGTAGGAATTGCTGACCGCGACCATCCAAGACAACGTGTTGGCCGCGATCAAGGGCAGCCCCAACACGGCATGGGCAGCGAGAAACACACCATAATCAATGGTGGTATTGACTGCGCCGACAAGCGCGTAGACGACCGCTTTAAAGCTCACCGCGCGATTGCGCCAACCCGCGAGTACCCATATGCGGGCGCGCTCATACAAGGAAATGTGCATCATTGGCATTCCGGGTAATTCGCCCGCAGCACATTATCGGAAGCAAACCAGAAGTCTCGTCGGATGCTAGGTCGTTATTGACGATTGTTCGTGGTCTGTTGCGCAAATGCAACGGTGGTCCAGGGCGGCGGGAAGCGGCGGGCAGGCATAAGGCGGCCCAGTTCACAATGGGGTCACTATTTCCGTGTTTTACTTCGGCGGGGATAGGGAAAACCGCCATGCGCATTTTTGGTTATTGCGGCTTTTTGATCGTTTGGCTTTTGGCACCAGCGCCGATCGCCATCGCAGACACAGCGCCTGTTGTAGCACCAGACACAACGCAATCACCGTCTCAGCTGACTCCAGATGAGCTGGATCTACTGAACCTTCTGGATTAACGGCGCCAATCCTCGTCGGCCTCGCGCGTCAACAGGCGCACTAGCTCCGGCAGCTGTTATTCACGATAAGCCGCGAACCCGACGAGCCAAATCCTTTACCAAATCCCTCAGCTTGGCAATGCCGCAATTAAATCCCGCATCGACCGACCACGGGGGAGGGAAGCGGCGCTCCACGTCATACCTTTAGGCAGCACTGGACGGTTCGCTTGGTTCGCTTGTTGTATTTCCTGCGACTGGCTTTGTTATCCACCAGGCATGTTTGTTTATCCACGCTGTGGCATCATTCTCGGAAGAAAACTCTCACGACATAAGTTTTCGACCGTGGCGGTGGCTTTGCTGTGATTCAATCGACCACGGCGGCGGGAAGCGGCGGAGGCATTCACTAACGAAAAACGCGAAGTTTAGAGACCGCCCCGCCGACGACGACCGCACCAATGAGCCCAAAGAGAAGTATGCCGATCCATCCGCCTCCAACCACGTAGCAAGTAACGGGGCCGTGGACCGCACCAATGAGCGCACAGAGAAGTACGGCGAGCCATCTGCTTCCAACCACGTAGTGAGTAACGATGCCGAGTACAGCACCGATTACAGCCGCGACTTGTAACTTCACTCGATCCGGGTCCGTCATCGTCACTGTTTTCTGACCTTCCTCGGAGTCAGGACTTTGCCTTCGGCTTGAATGGCACTGCTAGTACTGAGCCACGCGATCCGAGACAGTGTCGCAATAAAAGAAAGCGGCCCCGCGGTGCCGGCCGGGCGCTCCTTGCGATATTCACCGCAATCCGCCGCGCCGCCATCGCGGGTGAGCAACTTGACTCCCGCGCGGTTCGATAGGGCGCACTCGCGTTAGCAACAAACTACCGCAATGCAGACGGCAAGGTCTGTGCAAACTCATTTGTGCATACACACACCAGTCGTTGTGCTTCCCGCGGAACACCCGGCTCCATCAGGGGCGCCCTCAGAACAAACAACTGAGACCAGCACCTCATCTGCATTGCAACTGACTGTTTTTTCGCCGGTCACTATCCGTAATTGCTTGTTCTTGCCTGCCGCTGGCGGAGCTGACCGGGCATCGGCCCACGGATCAGATTTCTTTTTTTCCGCGTTCGGAACCCTTTTCATTGCCGATTCGTAGGCGCGATCAATGTCTCTATCGTTTTTCTTTTCTTGTTGAGTGCGGAAAGAAGTTTGTCCGCCCTTTATATCCCGTAACTCCTCGCTATCCGTCTGTGCGGAAGCGGCCCCTATCGTCAGAATTATGATCGGCATCGAGTAGATGGTTTTGCGCAGCATGGCGGAACCCCGCATTACGGCAAGAACTGTACGGCCAGCAACAATTATCGTCTCACGCATGGTGTTATTGTGGCAGGCACGGCACCCCCGCTCGTCGAGTTACATGTTCACGGCTTTCGCAATAGGTCTGGCAGCTTGGCGATATTCATCGCGATCCCTCTCGCCTCATCATGGGGTAAAAAGATGGTTGTCGGCCGGTTAATGGGCCGCCGGTCCCCTCGCCCCAAACAAACCAACTGCGAAAGGAATAGGTAAGCTTTTGGACACATCATGTCGCAATGTCCGAAAGCAACGGCAGTCGCATTGAAGCACGAGAATGCATTCGCAAGGCAAACAGCTGCGACGATAGCCAGGACAGATGGGCGTGGCTTGTTTTGGCCAAAAGTTGGCTCTTGTTGGCAGAAGTCCAAGAGATCGCAGAGAACAGAACCGAAGCAGACAAAAGTGCCGCTTAACGCGCCTCATCCCTGCTGAGCGACTTGGCCGCCGATCGCCGGCCTCATGGGACAGGTCTCTGGCCCTGAGCAAAATCCAATCGTAACGGAACTCGCCGGCCCCTCCCAACATTTGCTCCCCGCAACCTCCAAAACCACATCTGCCAGCTCGTCGCTGAACACTTCCTCGTCATGAAACGCGGTATCTGACTCGCTCATTGTGTTTGATCCTTTCTCCGCTCCACCAAGAGCGATAGCAAAAACTACCTGCACGTTATGTGACGCGAGTCACACCAAGACAGACCACGGCGGCGGGAAGCGACGTTCTGTCACAACACTCTGTCACATTAATATCCCCGCGACACGTTACTTCGGGCATGGCGGGGACGACGGATGCACTTTGCCGATTACATCGTGCTGGGCCTTTTGATCGCCTGCATGCTTTCGAGTGCGACGATGGTTCTTTGGCGAGCTAAGAAGGGTCGCGTCTTGTGATTCTTGATCTTATCCAATGTGAGGTGCCCCAATTCTCCTCGGCCTCGCATGACGGCTTTAGCAATAACTCCTGCAGCTTGGCGATGTTCACCGCGATCCGCTGCGCCTCATCGCGCGTTAGCGTCTTCACCGTTCGGGTTGCAGAACTTCTCCGTCGAACTGTTCCATAAACGCGCGGGCCGTCTCCAAATCAGAAAAACACCACCGAAAATAGATTTGGCCTTCTCTAATAATTCTCCGTCCATACCGTGCTTGAATTTTTCGCGACCTGTGAAAGTCCATCATCCGGCGGCTCACTTCGACATCCAATTCATCGTCAGCGACGACAAGTTCAACGATGTGGGGATACTTTTGCTCGTTTGCGACTGCTTTTCCGCTAAGTGGTTGGCGCACCATATCACGCCCGCAATGACGAAAACCGCGATCCGACCTAGTTGCGGATAAACACCGGCAACCTCGCCATATTCACAGCAATCCGCCGCGCCTTCATCGCACACGAACGCATGATGCGTTGCGGCATTACGTAAATTTCACGTAGGTGAACGGTTTCTGCCGCGCCACTTCACGCCGCGTTCAGTGCCACAAGCGCATCGTCGAAACTGGAAAGAACTAAAAAGAGGAACGCGTCATGCAGACACTAGGAAAAATCGCTGCTACACTAGGCGTTATTGGCGCAATCGCCGTCGGCAGCGTGGTCCCAGCCGCAGCCTGGTACGGCTACGGCTACCATCATCGCTACTACGGCTATCATCATCGCTACCACCATCGCTACTACGCTCACAGGAGCTGGTGGGGCGGTTACTGACCCCGAACTTTGAGGCCGCCTCAACGGGCGGCTTTCTTTTTTGCGGTGATGGTGTGGCAACCGTCGATTATATTGTGCTCGCTGTCTTGATTGCCGGGCTCGTGGTCGCCGTGGTGATAACCGTGCGAAGCAACAAATAAGCGCGGCCTTGAAAGGTTTTGGCGAAGCCGGTTTAGTGTGGCGATGTTCGCCGATCCGCCGCGCCTCATCGCGCCAGCAATTTGACCGCCGAAACTGACGCGGCATCAAGGACCTTGTATCGTTGCCGACTCCAATTCCTTTGCGAGCACCCGGACGGCCTTTTCCGCTTCTGCCCTCAAGGTATCAAGCGGGCAATCGAAAGGCACAACGAGTCCAAGGCGCTTCTCAGGATCATCCTCCCATTTGAGGGTCACAATCGACCGTTTTTTGAGAACATCACGATTTAGTCCGTCAATTATTAGGGTCGTCATTAGGGCTCCATTCGTAGCGCCGGCACCCACTCATATTTAGTTAGCCGGTTTACCCATCAACGATGGGGACGCCCGGCGGGTCACTTGTTTTTGAGCAGCTCCGGCAGCTTGGCGATATTCGCCGCCGCCGCGCCTCGTCCTTGGTGAGCGACTTGACTGCCGATCGTCGCCCCGGCCCATGCGCCCCTATCGGACTACTCTTTCCTTCACGATCCAATAGGTTCGTTGTGCGTCACTTGGGACGTGCAACGAATAGAGAAGTTCCTCGGCTCGGACCTGATTCATCAGCCACTTCGCGCCATCGGACGTTTGTATGATCGCCTCGTCCCCGGAAATTTCGATTAGGTCGACGTTCACAGGTACGCTGCTCGGAAAGTCA
>Ga0307479_10007118_pt1 | contig 10309 bp, 10 predicted proteins | sample atmos_gasesECM4C_FD_203743 | JGI IMG/M metagenome (GOLD analysis project Ga0307479, IMG submission 203743) | Hardwood forest soil microbial communities from Morgan-Monroe State Forest, Indiana, United States - atmos_gasesECM4C_515 | ecosystem: Environmental > Terrestrial > Soil > Temperate...
GATGCAAAAGAGCTTGGACCAGATGAACGTACGCGTGCATCGGGCGGTCTCCGACCTCGATGGCGTGACGGGAATGGCCATTCTGCGCGCCATCGCGGGAGGAGAACGGGATGCCCAAAAACTGGCCCAGCTGCGCGACCCACGCCGCAGCAAAACCGAACAGGAAATTGCCGAACGATTGCGTGGGCACTGGCGGGAGGATCACTTGTTCAACTTGCAGCAGGCTCTGCAGATGTACGACGCGGTCGAGGAGCGAATCGCCGCCCATGAGCAGGAGATCCTGCGGAAACTCGGGGACATGGAACGCGAAGAGCAGCGGGGACAAACGGCCCCGCCTCTGCAGAACGCCAACAAGGCCAAGGCGATCAAAAAACGCGGGCAGGAGCCAATGCGGCAGGCGTTGTACCGAATGAGCGGGGTCGATGCAACCCACATCGATGCCATCGGCGTGGAAACGCTCGAAGTGCTACTCAGCGAATACGGCCCCGATTTGAGCCGCTTTCCCACGGAGAAGCAGTTCGTCTCCCACGTCACCTTAGCGCCGCATGTGCCCACCAGTGGGGGCAAGCCGCTGAGGAAGAGAAAGCGTAATAGTGCGAGCACCCGTGTGGCGGCTGCTTTGCGCATGGCGGCGCTCTCCCTAAGTCACAGCCAGACCGCCCTGGGAGCCTACTATCGCAAGATGGCGCAACGGCTCGGCGGAGACATTGCGGTATTCGCCACCGCGCGGAAGTTAGCCACTCTAATTTACCGGCTGCTGCGATGGGGCCAACCGTATGTAGACGAGGGCGCAAAGGCCTACGAAACCCGCTATCGCCACCAGCGCATCGAACGCTTGGCGGCCACAGCCAAGCAACTCAGCTATCAGCTGGCTCCCATAAATGCTTGAGTCGCATAATAGACGAGGAGAAGTCACAGTCACAGATCAGGGGCCCAGGCCCTCCCCACCCGCTATGCCCATCAGCGTTGTCATGCCCGCTCTCGAAATGGCCCAGGAAACTGGGAAGCTTATTTCCTGGTTCAAAAAAGAAGGAGACAGCGTAGCCAAGGGCGAACCACTCCTGGAGATCGAGACCGACAAGGCTGTAATGGAAATCGAGTCTCCCGGCGAAGGCATCCTGGGAGGCGTGAAAGCACAGGCCGGCGCGGAGGTTCCGGTAGGACAGACGATCGCATGGATTCTGCGTCCTGGCGAGGTAGCCCCTGCCGAAGAAGTTCGCGCCGAATCCGGCCGCCGTCACGATTCCGCAACGCTCCCATCGAACCCTCCAGCCACTGAAATGCACACAGCCTCATCGCCAGCTGCGTCACGGATATCTCCGAAAGCTCGTCGCCTGGCCAAAGAGCAAGGCGTCGACCTCGCCCACGTGCGCGGCTCCGGTCCCGGTGGGGAGATTCTGGCCTCCGATATTCAGGCGGCCGCACAGTCGAGGGAAACAACGCCGACAAAGCCGGCGGAGCATCTCGCGACGCTCAGTCCGATCGCGCGGCTGATGGCAGAGCGCACAACACAAAGCTGGACCAGCATTCCTCATTTTTTCGTGACCCGCGAAGTGGATGCGACCGCGCTAAACCAGACTAAGGAGCAGCTGAGGGCCGCCGCCCTCAGCACCGACGCACCGCGCGTAACGCACACCGATTTGTTGGTTGCGCTGGTGGCACGGGTGCTCGCGAAGCATCCCCGGCTCAACGCCAGTTGGAGCGAGGAAACCGTTCGCGAGAACCACAACATCAACATTGGGCTGGCGATGGCGGTGGACGAGGGCGTCGTCGCGCCGGTGCTAGCAAATGCGGACCGAGTTCCGCTGGCTCAAATTGCTGCCCACCGCAAGGATCTGGCCGATCGCGCGCGCTCGGGGAAACTGCGCCCACAAGACCTGTCGAGCGGGACCTTTACGATCAGCAATCTGGGAATGTTCAACGTCGACGCATTTACCGCGATCATCATCGCTCCGCAAGCGGCGATTCTCGCCGTTGGCCGCATCGCAGACCGAGTCGTGCCGAGAAATGGCAAGGCAGTAGTCTGCCCTATGATCTCGCTTACGCTTTCGGTCGACCACCGCGTGGCGGATGGCGCGCGCGCCGCGCTGTTCCTCGACGATCTGGCGCAGGCGATGCAAAATCCGGCCAAGTGGCTGGATCTCCCGTGACTACCCGTGTTGCAACGGGGCGGGAGCGTAGGGCGAACAGGAGACACGGTTCGCCATATCGGAAGTGGAGCGAGTTCCGCCTCGGTCAGCGGTCTGACCAAGAAACCGGCCTATTCGATGACAATTTTTTCCGACCACGGGTCGGCTCCCGTCTCCAGAGTTTCGGTGGGTGGAGGTGGAAGCGGCGGTGGAATCGCGGGCTGCGCAGGGGCGGCCGGGATATCCCGCGCCTGATTCTCGCGTTCCGAAGGGGGCGCAATTACGCCCGTATCCACGGGAAGCAGATGAGCATTCTGCGCCGCCCACTTCGCGGCCAAACCATTCAGCGGGCTCTTGGTGTTGTATTCCTGATAGGCGATCATGCGCCCGATCCGAATGATCAGGTCATCGAGTCCTTCCGCCGCCGCCCAGAAGTCGCCGATGCAAACCATCGAATCGTCGAAGTTGGGATGGAATACCGGTGTCAACATGCGGCATTGTGGAGCGCGCCGCGGATACCCTAGCGACAGGTTTACCTCGAGCACGTGCGCGTCGCGTTCCAGGATCTCGCCCGAGCCCGCCAGATACAGCCCGCGAATCCTGTAGGTGAAGCGGTACAGCTCCGGTGGCATGCCCGCTTTCCCGGTAATCGTGATGCGTGGCCAACCGCGCAGGCGGCGTTCGAGCACCTGCTCATCGGCGATCAAGCGGCGCGTGCGCGGCGAAGGCATACGAAGGTCCGAACCTCTTCCCTAGGAAAGCACGCCCGTCTTCTTCCACCGTGCCAGCCGGTTGACGTGGTATTGCAGGTAAATCGTACTGAAGAAGAAAGTCATGGGCCCGCTGAGCGTGAGGCCGATGTTCTCGGTGGAGTTGTAGTACTCTTCCATCGCGTCGCGAATGGAGAAGATGCCCCAGAGATAAACAATCAGCCCCGCCAAGATCAGAATTCCGGCGACAGCAGGGGATCGAGTGACTGCGGCTGCAATCATCCCCGCGATAATGGCAGCGGGATACATGGCCACCAGAACCATGGGCTTATTGTTGCCGATGAGTTTGCGTCCCCAGTTGGCGAGAACAAGTGCCCAAATCAGGTTGAATAGCTGACGCGTCACAACGTCGAGGACCAGTACGATCGCCCAGTGCAGATTAGGAGGAAGCTCCACCAGTGCAACCGCCGGTGCTGTCAACCCGGTGGAAGCAACTGGGGCCATCGCGGCCGCCGGGATGTCTCCCAGCACCTGCCGAACTAGCACCCAGTCGGTCATGGCTTCGCTTTGCGCAAGATCTTCCAGCAGCACGTTTCCGGACTGCACGTAGCGCTGTAAATCGGTCAGAGAGTACGGACCGAAAGTCTGGTCGCCGCGCTTCACTCGATAGTCCAAGGGGGTTGCGCTCCTACGACGTAAAGTTCACTCCATAGTTGTCTCGGTCGATGGTGCAGACATCGATGATGGCCCAAATCCAGGTCATGGGTCCGGCGAACCCGAGCGTTAACACGGTGATCGCCAGCTGCGCCAATCCCTTCTTCTTGTATCCCGCATAAAAGCTGTGCGCCCCGAACGCCCCCAGCAGCGCACCTAGCAGGATAAACCCGGTGCGGCTCTTGGGTTCGTGGACTGGCTCGGGTTCGGCTCGGGATTCGGTCTCGCTGTAGTAGTGACCGAAAATGGAGGGTACGACGCTGGCCGCCAAATCCTCCACGCGAGGCTCGGGTGTTGGCTGGACGGGAACGCCGGGGATTGGGGGCGGCGGCGGAGGCGCAGGCGAGTAGGGCCGCACGCCAGTCGAAATAGGCGTCGGCGCCAGATCGGGCGCAGCAATGCTTACCTTGGGTTCTTCCGCGGGAGCGCAGCGGCACCCGAACACCGTGCAACCGCCATTCTCGGCGAAGCAATCCGAGTGGTGCTGCGTCCCGCAGCCCTCACAACTCGCCGATTCGGCCGCCGAATCAATCTCCATCCGGCAATAAGGACACACGGTTCCGGTCACGCGCGCTGCTTCTCCTTGTATCGGAATGAGTAGCGCCCGATCTGCAGCAGATCGTTATCCTGCAGCACCCGCGACTGAATCGCCGAGCCCCCAAGGTAGACCGGTCCCGCGGCCCGTACCTGAACACGGGCTCCGGCAAGTTCGAAAGTGGCGTGCTCGAGAAGGATGTTGGAGTCCTTGAACAGGTAAATGTCGCACTCCTGCTTACTGCCGACGGTGGTGCGCGGCTTGTACAGGATGAATTGCTTTCCTGCCAGAGGACCAGAAGTCACGTAAAGCCAGCGATCCTTGAGCGCGCTCTCCACCAAGCCCATCCCAACACCGGTCGCCATCCCCACTAAAGCAAACCCGACGGCCCGGCTCATCCCCCCTCCATGCGTCAGGAAGGAGATCGGGTCAAAGACCATGCCACCGATGCCGGCCCCGATCATGCCTCCGATCACGCCATAGGTTCCTTTTTTCGACGATTGGCCCACGATTCCATAGATCAGCCCCCCCGCCGCTCCGAACGATGCCCATGCCAGACCGCGCGCGATCCAGAACGCAGGATTATGGATAGTGCGCGCCCCCAAATCGTAGGTAATGCCTATCAGGATGTTGAAAATGAGGTTCCCTACGAAATAGAACATGAATCCTAGAAACACTCCCAGCGGCAGAGCCAGCACGCCTCGCAATAGCGCCTTCTTGGCGGAGCGTTCTACGGTGCTCTCTGCAATCCCAAAACTCAGGCACATCAAGGTCAGGATGATGGGAACAAGCCAGATGTTGCCCCAGCGGTGCGTTCCGGGACCATCTACAAACGCGGGTTCGGCGATCCCCCACCCCACCACTGCGCCAAGAAGCCCAGAGAGTCCAAGGTAAAACCAGCCTTGCAGCAGGATGCTACCGGACTCCTCCGCGACAGCCGGGGCTTGCCCGGCGGCATCCGTAATCGTCCCGTAAGACCTTGTGCCTGGCGAGGCGGGCAGAATCGGTCCCGTGCCGGCTTGGGGCACTTTCACGCGCGCCAGGTCGTCCAGCGTAATCTTGATGACGTCGTTGTTATCAGTGTTGGGCATCCCCCTCCTTTGCCGGAGTGCCGGCGGGAGCTGCGGGTTTCGGCTGCTCGTTCGGCTTCTCGTCGTTTGAGGGTGCAGCCCGAAGTGAATTCAAAATCGATTTCGCCGGAACTTCGATCATCGGCCCCATGGGCTGCCCAGTCCGCGGATCGATCGGAACCGCCATGACCATGATTTTTGGAAATAGAAAGTAAGAAATCGCGAAACCCAACAGCAGCACCGAGAGATGGCTGAGCACGGCACCGACCAGGCGTTGCAGGGAATCCTCCTCAGAGACCACATCGCCCTCAACCCGGGCGAGCCGGACCTTGGGAGCGAAATCGTCCACGGTGCTCTTGGTGAAGATCGGCTCGGGCTTGCTGGTGTTGTCGGCTCGCTCGCCGCCACGGCGATCGACGATGGCGATGCACGTCAGGCGCACAATCCGGCTCTCCTGCCATCCGAAACAGCCTTCCTCGTCAGAGTGCGGGTCGTACACCCACGCTACCTGACGTGGAGAGGAGAAGAAGTTCTTGTGAATGAAAGTGTCGTGATCTGACAAGAACACTCCGAAGCCGGGATGCGAGTGATACCAGCCCAGGATGCGCTCGTTGGGATGTTCCTTGTCTTTGATCTTGTAAATATGCTCCCAGGTGTCCTGCGTAAACGTGACGTGGGCGCCGCCCTGGGCAGCGTTGACTCCGGCGATGCAGGCCTTTATCTCGATGCCCTCTGCCGTTTCGCGTCCAATGAGCACGCCGCAAACTTCGGTCTTGTTTTCTGACCGAGCATGCTGCCGGATCTGACGAACGACCTCGCTGTCGATCCGCAGCCCCGTCTGGTCCTGACCTTTCGGCTTGCGGCTCATGGAATGGCCTCCTCGTGCGCGACTTGGCCAAGAACTTCCTCGGCATCACCGAAGGGAATGTAGCCGATCTCTTGCTCGCCCGTGCGTGCCACAAACAAGTCAAGAAGCGGGAGGCCGAGCTGATCCAGACGGCGCTCCCCAAGTCCCGTTTCGCCTGCGTAACGATGTAGCGTTTCCACGGTCCGCAGATGGCCGTCGACCGGGCATTTTGCGGCTTCAAAATGGATGCTGCCCGCGGGAGCAAACTTGTCCTCCTCACGGCCACATCCCGGGCACACAAACCGGTGGATCACGTCGCGGCTGAATTCGATCACGACAGCGCTGGAATCCAGGTCTTGCTGCGCGCGCTCACGGAGCTGGCTCAAGGTCAAGTAGTGCGACGTGTCGGGCAAATGCACGATCTCGGGAACGGTGTAGTGACTCATGCAGTCCGCGTTTTCGGTGTACTCGACGACGTAGGAAGAGTGATTCAAACCCTCGAAAACATAGCCTTTCCCAGCCAGCGTGGGCAGGCCGTGAATCAGCTTCACCGCTTCCTGCACCTGGAGTCCGGCAATGATCGACGAAATCGTCGGGGTGGTGGGAATCTTGCCTTCGCTGTCCTGCTCAAGCACAAGCAGATTGCATGACATGCGCTTCTGGAGTAGGTTCCAGTCGACTTCGCCCAGTGTGCATTCGTAGCACGGTGGATCTCCCGGCACGAATACGCGAGCAACACCGTTGATACCCTCAATCGCCCCGTCGATCCAGGGCCGATTCACTTTCCAGGCGGAGCGGTTGATCCACAAGCGGGCCTCTCGGTTATCGAGACCGGCAAGAATAAGATCGCTCCACTCGAACACACCGAGTCCGATCGCATGGACCACGTTGGCGACCATGGGTTGCACGGTCGCATCGGGAACAATTTGCCGGCAGGAGCGGGCCGCCACCTCGGCCTTGAACTGTCCAACGTCCTCGCTGCGATAAAGTACGGTGCGTGAGAGATTCGATTCCTCGATGCGATCAAGGTCAATGACCACGATTTGGCGGAAGCCCAGGAGGGCGGCATTCTTGAGAATTTCGTTCCCCAGCGCACCCGCGCCCACCACCAGCAGGCGACACTTCGCGATCTTCGCCTGATCCCACCAGGGGATCAGACGCACGCGGCTGAAGCGGTCCTCCTGCAGACTGCCCTTAAACATGGGCGCCATGGCACCGGGACTTAGCTGCGTCCGGCGGTGATTTCGGGTTGCAAACGGAGAATGTCTCCATCCTGCACTTGCGCATCGGCCAGGGTTTGGGCGTCCTGGATCTGACGTCCGGAGTTCTTGTGATGAAATTTGTAGCTCAAAGGCGCGCCGTCGGGACCGTGCGTGGGCAAGCGCAGCTTTTCCACCAGCACGGCGATAATCTTGTTGCAGGGGGCATCATTGGGAAGTTCCACGGGAACCCGCTTGTTCTCGGTGGAGTCGTACACGGTGACGTTGATGTTGGCCATGTCCAGTCAGTTCCTGGTCTCTGATTGATTAGTGACGTACCTCTTGGAGCGCTTTGCCACGCTCGCTGCGCGCGGCGAGAAAATCCGAGAGGCGCCGGGCTCCGTTGCTTCCGAAATCCCAGCTCGAACTTTGCAGCAGGGCGTCCGCGCGCACAGCGAAATTGAGGTTCTCTGCGTTGGGTGCCATTTGCTTGTCGACCATCGACGTCACGACGCCGACCAGTTCGCCTTTGTCATCGAAGACGGGGCCTCCGCTGTTTCCGGGGCTTACCGGCGCTGACATTTGAAATACCTCGCGATCGGTGCGCGAGATAATGCCGGTGCTGAGCGTGAAGCGCAATCCCTCCGGGTGCCCGATAACGAAGACGGTCTCCCCGTCGCTGACTTCGGCTGGCGTGGCAATAGGCTGCGCGAATACCCCGTGACCCTCTTCGCGTTTGACCCACACCAACAAGAGATCGAGATCCTTGTGCCGGGCAACGACTTGCCCCTGCCCCCACGCTCCCGAGCCCATCGCCACCAGAACATCGTTCTCACCGCGAGTGGACTTCCAGCCGAAACCATCCACGACGTGGCGCGCAGTGGCGAATAGGTAGCCATCCGCGTTGGCCTGTAGCAACATCCCTGCGCCGAAGCTGCCGCTTGGTGCTTCCTGATTCGTGAACCACGTACGGCGGACGGGCGACATCACCGCCACCAGCGGTTTCAGGTTCTCTGAAACTTGTTTGGCCGACATCGGCGCTGTCGTCGGCAGCGCGGGGAAGTCGGTTCTCTCGTCGAGGTCGGCCAAGCCGCCTCCCACCAGCGAGGGCAGGGGGTGCAGGGTCAGCAGCAGGACTGCTGCAATACACGTCAGCAAGCCACTGATTGTTAGCAGCGTGGCGAGGAGTCCCGTCCATGCGAAGCGCGTTCGTGGCGGCAGACCACGCATTGCCACGCGCAAAACCACAGCCACCAGGCATAGCAGCGGCAGGAAAATGACGAGAGGGCTCAGCGCGAGTTTGGCCCACCAGGGTACAGCGGGTGGCAACTTCGGTTCGAGGCGGACAGGCTGCTCAGCAGGAGTACCGGTTTCCGCTACCTCATGGCTGCTGATTACAATTTTTTCCATGCACAGGGAATGATGCTAGCGACATGGGGAGGCTAGATTGTTGGGCATTCTCCCTGAAATTGCAAGAGGATGTTAGCGAAGACCTTAGGCTGGCAAAGTCTCAGGAAAGCTAACCTACTAAGTCGCACACCGTAGCCACGCCTTTGCGCGCCATGTTCTACCAGAACCCTCTCGCTGGAGGGCGCGACACGGATGCAAACGATTGATAAAATTGGCGTCCTGGGAGTTGGGCAACCCAGTTCTCGAAATGGAGTCACGATGAAAGATATGGTCGTCCTGGTGACCGGAGCCGACGGTGGTCTGGGAAGCCATGTTACACAGGCGTTGCTCGACGCCGGGGCAACCGTCGTGGGCACCTCTCGAAAGATACGGCAGTCGGCTTTCAGTAGTCCGCGTTTCACCGCGATGCCCGCCGAGCTTACAACCCTCAAGGACGCCAAGAAACTGTTGGATCAGATCGTCGGGCGGTTCGGAAAACTGGACGTACTAGCGCACACGGTGGGCGGCTTCGCGGGTGGCCAGTCGGTCGCGGAGACCGACGACGCCACGTTCCAGCGCATGTTCGGCATCAATCTGAATTCCTTGTTTCACATGTTGCGCGCGGCAGTGCCGGTTCTCCGGCAGACGGGCAGTGGCCGCATCATTGCAATCGGAAGCCGCGCCGCCCTTGATCCCGGACCGGGGGTAGGCGCTTACAGTGCGTCGAAGGCCGCCATGGTTTCGCTGATCCGGACGGTCGCGCTCGAGAACAAGGATGCGGGACTGACTGCCAACGTCATCTTGCCGGGAACAATAGATACACCGGCCAACCGAGCAGCCATGGCCAATGCAGATTTTTCCAAGTGGGTGCGGCCATCGACGATCGCCAGTTTGATCACCTGGCTCGCAGGGGACGCGGGGAAGGACGTCAACGGATCGGTTATTCCTGTCTACGGCAGCGAGGGTTGAGACTCATACAGCCCGAGGGTTGAGACTCATATCAGTCCGCGGCTGAATCCAAGGTGGCGGATCCGCTTTTCTTGCGTTCAGAAAACTCTCCGCTCTGCTGGATCAACTTGGTGACCACACCGGTCCATCCGGTCTGATGGCTGGCGCCCACGCCCGCCCCCGAGTCGCCGTGGAAGTATTCGTGGAAAAGGACCAAGTCGCGCCAGTGGGGATCGGTTTGAAACTTCTCCACACGCCCAAACACGGGACGGCGGCCGTTGTCGTCCTGCAAGAATATGCTGGTCATGCGGCGCGACAATTCTCCCGCCACCTGCCACAGAGTAAGCATTCTCCCCGACCCGGTGGGGCACTCTACCTTGAAGTCCTCGCCCAAGTAGTGATGGAACTTCTGCAGCGATTCGATCAGCAGGTAGTTCACCGGAAACCAGATAGGACCGCGCCAGTTGGAGTTGCCACCGAACAACCCGGTCGTGGACTCTCCCGGTTCGTAGTCCACGCGGTGTTCCATGCCGTGAACGCTAAGCCGGTAGGGGTTGTCGCGATGGAATTGCGAGAGGCCACGAATGCCGTACGGCGAGAGAAACTCGCGCTCGTCCAGCATGAACTTCAGGATGCTGCGCAGCTGGTCCTGGTTGGCAATAGATAGTAGTCTCCGCTCGCCCATGCCGCCGGTATTCATGCAGGCCAGATTTTCGGTGAGATCAGGCCGGTTTTCGATGAACCATTCCAGACGCCGCTTAAAATCGG
>Ga0307479_10007119_pt1 | contig 10309 bp, 10 predicted proteins | sample atmos_gasesECM4C_FD_203743 | JGI IMG/M metagenome (GOLD analysis project Ga0307479, IMG submission 203743) | Hardwood forest soil microbial communities from Morgan-Monroe State Forest, Indiana, United States - atmos_gasesECM4C_515 | ecosystem: Environmental > Terrestrial > Soil > Temperate...
GAAGCTGGAGAGCGACACATTTACAACTATTGGTCGAGCTGCGAGAGAAGCGAACCGAGCCGAGCACGGCGACGGCTGCGATCTTCCACAGAGAAGAAGGAGCCGTCCGTTTTCACCTATCGCGTTACCAGCGCTACCGTGGGATCATTGGAATCCAGGCGCAAGAAAATCGGAGTATTCACCGGCAGTTCGACATTTGAACCTTTAGTGATGAATGCATCGCAAAGTCTCTTTGCCGCGCCAAAGTATCCAAACCCAATTGCCGTGCCTGCAGACGCCTGCGCTGCGCCGGCTCCGAGCAAGCCGAAGCCTTTCCGGCCTTCGCCGGACCGAGACCATGCTGTCTTCTGCAGAGTCGTGTCTGCAACCGCTCTCGATGGGCCTATAAGTGAAACGGGAGCCAGAAGCCGCGCGAAAGTCGAAGTCGTAGCTTTAATTTCGCCTTCCTTACCGACATCCAAACCTTCCGACTGCTCGGCTTGAATGCCTCCGACAGTCGGATGGATATCTCTCGCCGTGCCGTCCGGCATCTGGACGGAGCGGAATGCAAACAAGATGCTTCCGTTTCTCTTCATCCACCTCGCGGAGGAGGCTTTCTGGACCGTCCCGGTGATTCTTGTCCCGGCGGAATAGAGCAGTTGATGATCCGCCTGGTAGTACGGCTGCGAAACAACGGCTTCGATTTGCGTGCCCGCCGTGGACGTACTTGAGTTGACTGGGGTCAAGAGGTGAAGGTGGAGATAGTCGCTCGCTTGCGAAGACGCCGTATTAGGCTGAACGGGTGCGGGTAGCGTCAGCGGTTCGAGCAGGGCAGCGTCAAAAACGGTTCCTTGATCGATGTATTCCGGGTGGTATGGCAGGCTGGTTACGGCGGCCTCGCCCAATCGCTGCAGCTTATTCGGTTCTCGTAGCGGGGCAATAGCGCCCTTGAGTTTTTGGCGGAATCCAGGACGCTGCGCCTTGGGAAGATATCGTGAATTCGCCACGCGACCAAGTCCGACAGCGGAATCGCTGTGAATCGGCACTATCGTTCCATCGGAAAGCACCAGTTGATCGAACGTCACCTGCGCCGTCTTAGGCGGCGTAAAGTCGCCGTTTAGGAGCCTTCGGGTGCGTTTGCGCATCGGAGCCGTACTGATTGCAGAAACATGTCCCTTGATCGTCGAGCCTGCCGGGATCGCGAGAGCTTCTCCGGCGTAGACCGGCTCAAGCAGCTTTGCGGTAATGGGCTGCCCTAAGGCTTTGAGGCGCACTCCTTTTTCGAGCGCGGCACGGAAATCATTGCCGGGCTCTACAACTAAAGTTTTCCCTTCGGACCTTGTCTCTTGCGCGTGCACTGGAATGCCCGTGAGGCCCAAGACTGAATGAGAAAGCAAAATCCACACAAGTTTACGTTTCATGTTGGACACGTCACGATTTTTCATGGACATCTTCGTTGTTCTCCTTGAATTTGGTTGCAGTCACGCTCATGCGTATTTCCTCAGCCGCAAGCTGGCACACGGAGGATAGATGCAATAGAATGGGACTTATGAGCACCAGCCGTCTGAAAAACATGACCGATCGTCCAGTATTTGGACATCACCTGGACCCGCTGTCTGAAGTCTTTGGATCGATGAGAATTCAGGATGCGATTTATACGCGCCTGGAGGCGACGGCCCCCTGGGGTTTTCACTACCCGGGAGACACAGTTCCGCGGATACGCTTCGGGTTAATGGTTCGCGGATCGGCGGTTCTGAAATTCAAGAACCAGCGGCAAGGCATCCCGCTCTCCGCCGGCGATGTTTTCATTTTCATTCTCAGCAATGAGGCGTTTACCATAGTGGATCATCCGCGTTCCCGCGTCGTGGACTACCGCGAATTAAGAAAATTGGAAGCGGATTGCGTGATTTATTACGGAGGCGGCGGCGCGCTCACTACTCTGGTGAGCGGGTCGTTTGGCATGAGCGCATTCGGGGCCCCGCTCATTTCCACCATTCTGCCTGGTTATCTGCACCTGCGGCTGGACCAAAATCGAAGTCACGCTTTCCAATCCGTGCTGGATCTTTTGGCGGCAGAAACGGCTCAGCCAGGGATAGCTTCATCGCGCTTGATCAGTTGTCTTTATGAATCGCTGTTGGTCTACGCCATTCGAGCTTACGCAAGCAGCTCCGCGGCTCCGCCGAAGGGTTGGTTGGCGGCCATGTCGGACGAGCACGTCGGCAAAGCTATACAGGCGATGCATTCGGACATTGATAGGAGCTGGTCCGTTGGGTCACTCGCTCGCGAAGCACGCATGTCGAGGTCTGCCTTTGCCTTAAAATTCAGGACCGTCTTGGGCCAGACTCCTCTCGAATACCTTACGCGCTGGCGGATGTACAAAGCAGGTGCGATGATCCGCTCGAACAATATGTCGTTCTCCGAGGTGGCTTCAGCGGTTGGATACGGATCTGAAAGCTCTTTCAGTCGTGTCTTTAGGCGGGAGATGGGCGTACCTCCCAGGGAATATCGGCGCAAGTGCGCGCTTCTGGAACGTCCATCGGAGAATGAGGGGAAGCGTGAGCCAGCGCAGTTCGGGATTAGAAAAAGCGCGTGCGCGCGCGATCTGGCAGAGTGTGCAAATCGACTAACGTCAGGAAATCGATGGTCTTGAATTCGCGGTCAATCGCCGGGGGGCCGCAAATGTGCGCGGAAATATCGAGGTATGCGCGCAACAGCCGCGGGGGCCGCGGCGCCGGCGGAAGCACTCCGCTCGATTTGCAGCGCCGGCTCTCTACCGGGTTGGTCCTCAGCGAGGGCTCGACGATGTGTTTTTTCCTGAGCACTTCGTAAAGCGCGATTCCCTCATCCTCATTCTGGGAGGAGAGGGAGCTGCATCCGATCAAATACCGCGCCCCGCAACTGACCGCATATCTTGCGATGCCCTTCCAGAGCATGTGCAGAACATTAGTGTTGCGATACTCCTTATGGACGCAGGCCCGGCCGAGCTCCAGGACTTCGCCGCGGATTTCTTCGAACGGGCTAAAATCAAAGAATTCCTCGCCGTAGTACCCGAGGTTTCCTTTGGAGCGGTAGCCGCTTTGCATGCGGTAAGTTCCCGCCAATATTCCGGTCGCCGCATCTTGCACCATCAAGTGATCGCAAATAAAGTCGTAGCGGTCGCGGTCTAATCCGGAATTGGCAGAGCTTTCGAGCCCTTCTCCAAGCTCGCAATTAAAAACCAGATAGCGCAGGCGCTGGCATTCCATGACGTCTTCGAGCGTTTGCGCCATGCTCACGCGGAAGCGTTCCGTTGTGGCGAGAGGATCGCCGCACTCGTGGACTAGGACAGCCGTCGTGGGCATGAAGCAAGTCTCAAGCGAAGCAGTTTACGGAGGTATTTCAGGAATGTGAATTGGATGTTGCCTGACCGTATCTGATTGGCTACAAAGGCATTGGAGGAGGCGAGGACGGCGGAGCTACAGCCGTGCAAACTACCGACGAAGCGAAATCCCAAGGCAGTTGGCCGCAGCTTGTGGGCCAGTTTGCAGGCGCAGTAGAATGGGTTGTTTGAGGATCGGGGAGGGTAGCTACCATGGCCACGGCCGAACAGATTGTTCACGTTTCGGAGTTCACCAACGAACCGTTTATAGATTTTTCGAAGGCGGAAAACCGCTCGCGCATGGAAGAGGCGCTGAGGAAGGTGAAGGCGGAGTTCGGGCGCGAATACCCCATGTGGCTGAACGGGAAGAAGGTGACGACGACGGAAAAGCGGACGTCCACGAATCCTTCGCATCCGATGGAAGTTATCGGCGTTTTCCAGAATGCCACGGCGGAGATGGCGCGTCAGGCGGTGGAAGACGCGCACAAATATTTTGATACTTGGAAAAAAGTCTCGCCCCAAGAGCGGGCGAAGTGCCTGTTTCGGGCGGCAAAAATCGTGCGGGAGCGCAAATTCGAGCTAAACGCGCTGGTGTGCTACGAAGTGGGAAAGACTTGGGTGGAGGCGGATGCGGACATCGCGGAGACAATCGACTTCCTGGAGTTTTACGGGCGGGAAATGCTGCGCTTGGGCGAGCCGCAAAAGCTGACGCCGATGCGCGGGGAGCGCAACTACCTTGTGTATATTCCGCTGGGCGTGGGGGTGGTGATTCCGCCGTGGAATTTTCCTTGCGCGATCATGGCGGGAATGACATCGGCTTCACTGGTTACGGGGAATACGGTCGTGCTGAAGCCGGCGGCCGACTCGCCGACGATTGCGGCAAAATTTGTGGACATTCTTTTTGAGGCGGGAATTCCTAAGGAAGCGTTGAACTTCATCACCGGGCCAGGGAGCGTGATCGGCGACGTGCTGGTGCAGCATCCGAAGACGCGGTACATCGGGTTCACAGGCTCGAAAGAAGTGGGACTGCGCATCAGCGAACTGGCGGGGAAGACCGTTCCTGGACAGATGTGGATCAAGCGCACGGTGCTGGAGATGGGCGGCAAAGACGGGATTGTAGTAGACGAAGAGGCGGACATTGACGCCGCGGTGGAAGGCACGGTGCAAGCGGCCTTCGGGTATCAGGGGCAGAAATGTTCGGCGTGCTCACGCGCGATTGTTTCCGAAAAGATTTACGACACGTTCGTGAAAAAGCTGGTGGAACGCACGAAGAAAATCACGGTGGGGCCGAGCGACGATCCGAACAATTATATGGGGCCGGTGGTGAGTCAGTCGGCGATGAAAACGATACTGGATTACATCGAAATTGGAAAAAAGGAAGGGAAACTGCTGGCGGGCGGGAGGCGCGCGGCGGGAGATGGGTATTTCATCGAGCCGACAATTATTGCGGACGTGGATCCCAAGGCGCGGCTGGCGCAGGAGGAAGTGTTCGGGCCGGTACTGGCGGTGATCAAGGCGAAGAATTACGACCAGGCGCTGGAAATCGCGAACAATACCGAGTTTGGGTTGACTGGCGCGGTGTACTCGAAGAATCCGGAGAAAATTAGAAAGGCCGAGGAGACGTTTCACGTCGGCAATCTTTATCTGAATCGGAAATGCACCGGAGCGATGGTCGGCGCGCATCCGTTTGGCGGGTTCAACATGTCCGGAACGGATTCAAAGGCGGGCGGGAAAGATTATTTGCTGCTGTTCATGCAAGGGAAATCGATCGCGGAAAAAGTCAGCTGAACGGAAACTTCGCGTTCAGGCGGAAACGAGCGCGCGCGGTTACGCGGGCATACTTTGGCGATTTGAAGCCCACTTCAAAAGGCGGAACACCGGATAGCTGAGTAGGAGCATGCCTAACGCCAGCGGGGCGTTTTGCCGGTCGGTGGCGATCGAAGCGATCAGGAACAGAATGGAAGCGGCGAGCGCGATTCCTGTGGTCCAGGGATAGCCCCAGGCGCGGTATGGCCGCGCCATTTGCGGTTCGCGCAGGCGCAGGACAAAAAGCGATGCGTACGTGAGCATATAATTTGTCACGAAGAAAAACGACAGCATGGCAATGACGCGTTCGAACGATCCGAGGACAAAAAACAAGCTGGCGGCGGTGCTGAGAAAAAGTGAGAGAGCGGGAGTGCCGCCGGGGTTGACGCGCGCCACGGGGCGAAAAAAGAGGCCATCGCAGCTCATGGCATGGAGAGTGCGCGAGGAAAAGAGGAGATTGGAGTTGACGCAGCTCAACATCGAAATGATCATGATCGAGCGGATGATGGGGTCGCCAAGTCTTCCGAAGACACGATCGACGACGGTGCCCAGAACAAAATCGTTACCGGCAATTTCGTTCATGGGGAGCACGTACAGGGCCACCAGATTCAGAAGCAGATAAATCCCCATCACAGTGAAGACGCTGCCGAAAATGGCGCGCGGGATGTCGCGGCCCGGATCACGTACCTCTTCGCCGAAATAGATGACACCGTCCCAACCGTCAACAGTGTAGACCACGGCCTGCAATCCAAGAACGATGGCGACGGCGAGCGGCCAGCCGGCGGGCATGGATGGGAGAGGCGCGGTTGAGGCCGGAGCGGCGGTGCGCGCGTGAGCGCCAAGAATAAAACAGGCAGCGACCAGAACAATCAGCGCGGCAGTCTTAAGCGTTGCGGTCAGGAGCTGCGCGCCACTGCCCCACCGGACGCCGCGCCATTGCAGAATGCCAAATCCGAGGATCAGAGCGGCGGAGATGAGTTTTACGTGGCCGGAAAGTATGGGAAAGAGATGGCCGCTGTACTCGGCGATGACAATGGCGACGGCGGCGGTGCCGCAGGTGGAGAGCCAGTCGCTCCATCCGACGATGAAGCCGGCGTAATCGCCGAGAGCACGCCGGGAAAAATTGTATTGGCCACCGCTGCGGGGGATGGCGGCGCCAAGCTCGGCCATGGATGAGGCGCCGAAAAGTGCGTAGAGTCCGCCGGCGATCCACACACCGATAAATAGCCAGGCGTTCGGAAGACTCTTCGCAATTTCGCCGGGAGTTCGAACGATTCCCGCGGCGATCGCATTTCCGATAGCCACAGCCATGCCGAACCACATGCCGAGAACCTGGAGCAGCCGTCCGCGGCTGATTACGCGAGCGACGCTTGCCGTGGAAGAGGCTTCGGATGTGCCAGGCAATGTGAAGTCTCGAGGGATGCGCGAGACGCAGCCATCATATCGGCGGGAAGAGAAAATGCAAGTTGGAAGTGGTGCGTTCGAGTGCTAGTTTGTTTACGACTGACTTCTTCTTGGCAGCGCGGCGCGCAAAGTTCGAGGCGCATAGTTTTCTTCACTGTTGCTCGGCTTCTGGTGATCCTCCGGCGCAGGCCCGGGCGCGGCCAAGCAGGAATTCACGCTCGCGTGCGTTGCGCGTGAGTGACGCGGCGCGCCCGAACTCCGCCTGGGCTTCGGCAAAGCGGCCGAGCTTGAAAAGAAAATCGCCGCGAACGCTGGGCAAGAGGTGGTAGGACTTGAGAGAAGGCTCCGAGGCGAGCGTGTCGATGAGTTGCAGGCCGGCTGCCGGGCCAAAGGCCATGGCGACGGCGACGGCACGATTCAGCTCCACAATCGGCGAAGACATGAGGTTGGCGAGAGCGTCGTACAGCTCGGCGATGCGTCGCCAATCTGTTTCCGCGGCAGTACGCGCGCGAGCGTGACACGCGGCGATGGCGGCCTGGAGCGCATAAGGGCCAAGCCCGCCTCCGAGCCTTTCGGCGCGCTCGAGGGCGGCGAGACCACGACGGATTAGGAGCTGATCCCAGAGCGCACGGTTTTGGTCGAGCAGGAGGACAAGCTCTCCCGAGGGACCAACCCGCGCACGAGCTCTCGAAGCCTGGATCTCCATGAGTGCGACGAGGCCGTGGACCTCGGGTTCATTGGGAGAAAGCTCGGCCAAGATGCGCCCGAGGCGAAGGGCATCATCGCAGAGGGCGGGGCGCAACCAGTCCTCGCCGGCGGTGGCCGAGTAGCCCTCGTTGAAGATGAGGTAGATCACCTCCAAGACGGAGGACAAACGCGCGGCAAGATCGGGCCCGCGGGGGACTTCAAAGGGAACGTGCGCGTCGTTGAGAGTGCGTTTAGCGCGGACGATGCGCTGTGCGACGGTGGGCTCCGGGACGAGGAAAGCGCGGGCGATCTCGTCGGTCGTCAATCCTCCGAGCAAACGAAGGGTGAGGGCGACTCGAGCTTCGGTGGAGAGGACCGGATGGCAGGAGACGAACACGAGGCGCAAAAGGTCGTCACCGATGTCATCGTCGAGCGCGGCGCTGAAATCCGGCACGGCCATCTCCTGCTGCGCCTGGAGCTCGCGGCCAAGCTCCTGGTGTTTGCGCTGGAGCAGCTTGTTTCGCCGGAACATGTCGATCGCGCGGTGCTTCGCAGCGGCCATGAGCCAGGCGCCCGGGTTGTCCGGGATGCCCGATTCCGGCCACTGCTGAAGCGCGGCGACGAGGGCGTCTTGCGCGAGCTCCTCGGCAAGACCGACATCGCGCACGATGCGAGCGAGGCCGGCGATGATTCTGGCCGACTCGATTCTCCAGACCGCGTCGATGGCGCTATGTGTGCTGGTAGCCGTCACGGCCACCCATCACACCATCTTCAATTCGCTCGCGCAAGTCTGGGCGCGCAGCGGCTCTATTGTCGCGCCGGTCCGCATACGCGGGAACTTCTTAGGCTTTTGGAGCGAAGTCTTCCGGGCCCAGTAGCTGGCGAACTTCGGTCTCGCCCTCCCAGCCCGGCCAGTGTTTCTTGTGAAGTTCCATGAAAGCAATGGCCCCTTCGAGCGCCTCTTTTTTCGACTTGTACTCAAGAACCGCAAACCCGCCCACGACTTCCTTGGCCTCGGTGAAGGGCCCGTCGATCGCGCGCACTTGCCCGTTTGAAAGCCGGACGCGCGTGCTCGTTGCGGTTGAAGCCAGCCCGCCGCTTACGACCATCGTTCCCGCTTTGACGGCTTCTTCACCAAGCTTCGCCATCACATCCATGAATCCCTTGGGCGGGGGGCCCTGGTTCTCGGAGTGCTTGACCATCATCATGAATCGCATTGCGACACCTCTTCTGTGTGCTTTATTTTGCGCTTCAGAGCTGCATTCCCGGGCAGTTTCGACCGGGAGTGCAACCCTGCTCTACTGTTACGTCGAACTCAGGCCCACAAAATCGACACGAACGACCCCATTTGTCGATCCCGCGGGCCCTGGCAAAACCTAGGCGCTCTGCGACCTGGCTCCCGCGGCCACATCGGAGCAGGTATGTTGGCCGTCTCCGAATAGCTGGCGAAGCTCGCATTCACCGTCACCGACTTCCTGGAGGAAATTCTTGGCCAATTGGATAGCTTCTTCCTTGGAGTTTGCCTGAAGAATTGCGAAGCCGCCGACCACTTCTTTGGCTTCGGTGAAAGGCCCGTCGGTGACCGTCAGCTTCCCATCGGACCTGCGAACGCGCGCCCCAAGGGCGCTAGGCAGGCAGCCTTCCGTTCCGAGCAACCAGCCGCCCTTCATGCCTTCTTCGACCAGCTTGCCCATCCGCGCCATTTCCTCTTGCGAGGGAGGAGCATTTCTCTCAACGGTTTTGTAGATGCTTAGGAATCGCATAACTTCTCCTTTTGCCGGATTTGCAAGCCCGGCTAGTATTTTGCCAAAGACTCCTGAACGGCTGTAAATCCCCGCTCTACTACACGTCGAACGGGACCCTGCAAAATCGACAGCTTCGAGAATTTTTATTGAGGCGGCAGGACCAGACATTTCCCGGCCCTGGCGCCCATAGCGCGAAAAGGTTGGCGGGCATCATCGGGCGAAATCCGCCGCTTCGCGGACCGGGCGAATTTCGACTTCGGTCTCCTGGTCAAATGGGGCGCGCTTGAGCCACTCGACGGCCTCTTCCATGGACTTGACTTGCCAGAGCCAATAGCCGCCGATCAGCTCCTTGGTTTCGGTGGAGGGGCCATCCGTCACGGTGCGCTGCTGTCCCGAAAACCTGACCCGCTTGCCCTTGGAGCTTGGATGTAATCCATCGGCCGCGAGCAGTACGCCTGCCTTGATCAATTCCTGGTTGAATTTTCCCATCTCGGCAAGAAGCTTCTGGCTGGGCATGGCCCCCGCCTCGTAGTCTTTGCCGGCCTTCACCATCACCATGACGCGCATCGAAATCTCCTTTGGGCGGGATTAAGAGTTGCAAGCAGTGTTTTTGGGGCTCGACTTCATAAGCACATCTCCCACTAGCACGTCGAACGAAGGGCACGAAGATCGACACGAACAGCAGTTTTTCTTGGAAGTATTTTCCGTGACGGCATTTTCTGCCCAATCCGTCCAAGCATCCCATTAGGCCGCTCCAGCCAGGCCGTTGACCAGCGACCAGCAGGATACCAACATCTGGAGAAGGCATGGAGAAACCTCTTGGTGATCGAAGCCATAGCCCTGCAAAGCCCGCCAGGCCGCGGGGACGACATAGGGGAGTAGCTCCGTGGCCTCCCTCGCAACGAAGCCCACGGTGTTGGTCACCTGGGCTGCGGGTTCACTCACCGTCCCGAACAGAATAACAAGCCCCAGCCCGATGAGGGCGGCTGCCGCGATTGATTTCACACTCCGAACCGTTGCTTGCTGCCGTGCCATATTCGCCTCCCGTAGAAGCTTTCTTTAGCTCTACTTGTATGTCGAACGAGGGGAGGCGAGATCGACAGGCGGGGTATCGTTTGTTGGAGGCACCTGTCGGAAGGTTTTCAAGCGGCAGGGCAATTCGTGGAGGCAGTTGTCGCTGACGAGGAAAGGGTGCAAACCTCGCAGAATGGCGATCGACGTTGGGGCGCACGGGTGAAATGTCCGGGGGAGCGCGATATGATGGTGCCGCCAATGGGTACGGTCCTAGCATCCGAAAGTACGCAGCCTGCGCGAACCGATTTGTCGCGCA
>Ga0307479_10007120_pt1 | contig 10309 bp, 10 predicted proteins | sample atmos_gasesECM4C_FD_203743 | JGI IMG/M metagenome (GOLD analysis project Ga0307479, IMG submission 203743) | Hardwood forest soil microbial communities from Morgan-Monroe State Forest, Indiana, United States - atmos_gasesECM4C_515 | ecosystem: Environmental > Terrestrial > Soil > Temperate...
ACGTGCTTTTGCTTCGCCGCTACGAAACGATTCCGGACGCCATGCGCCTTCTCACGGACGCGGGCATCTCGCACAAGTTCCTCGGCGGCGGCACGAACGTCCTCGTCGCCGATGGCGAACTTCCTTGGGTAATTCTGCATCTTCCATCGGCGCATCCCGGCGTTCGAATCGAAGGCAATATCGCCCATGTGGACGCCTCCGCCGATCTCGGAGGCATGGTGACATTCTGCGCAAAAAACAATCTCGGTGGCATGGAAGGCTTGATTGGCGTTCCGGGAAGCGTAGGCGGCGCCTTGCGGATGAACGCAGGCGCCTATGGAACGCAGATTGGCTCGTACGTCCGCGAAGTCGAGCTGTATCGCGCATCCAGCGGACAGATCGAGACCGTCCGCGGCGACGATATTCGCTTCGATTATCGCCACACCTCATTCGCGCCCGATGACGTCATGCTGCGCGTCAAGCTTGAATTGCCGTCGAAGCCGTACGCCGAAATCCTCGCGGGAATCAAAATTTGCAACGAGAAGCGCCGATCGAGCCAGCCGCTCAACCAGAAAAGCGCCGGCTGTATTTTCAAGAACCCGCAGGGCGGTTCGGCGGGGCGGATGATTGACGAGCTGGGTTTGAAGGAGCATCGCTCCGGCGGAGCGATGGTCAGCGATCGCCACGCGAATTTCTTTGTGAACGCGGGGGGCGCCACTTGTGCGGACATGCTGCGCCTGATTGACGATGTTCGCGAACGCGTGCGCGGCGCTTACGGCATCGTTCTTGAGAACGAGGTGATCGTCTGGAAAAACTGAGAGCCATGGACGCGGAAGCGTATCCCCAGGAAGTCCTGGCCGAACAGGAGCCGCGCTATCTCCGGCGGCAGAAGCCGCTCGAGATCAAGCGTCGCAAGTTCGGTCGTAAAGCCTGGATCGCGTATCTTCGTGTCGCCGGATGGGCCCTTGTCGGCCTCGCTAGTGCATGGACGGCGTACGCCTGCGGCCATTTTTTGTACTCCTCGCGCCAGATGGCGCTGATTCATCCGGAGCAGGTGACAATCAGGGGAATTGATGGAGCGCAGTTACGCTATGTTCCGCAGGCCAGAATCCTGGAGGTTTTCGCCGCCGATCGCAGTCACAGCATCTTGCGCATTCCGCTCGATACGCGCCGGAGGCAGCTCGAGGCGATTCCCTGGGTCGAGCAGGCTATCGTGCGCCGAGCGCTCCCAAACCGCCTCCAGGTCGAGATTGTCGAACGCACTCCGGTCGCATTCCTCCGGCAGGGAAGCGAGCTGGCTCTCGTGGATGGCCACGGCGTGATCCTCGAACGCCCGGTCAAAGCCAATTTTCATTTCCCCGTCGTCACGGGCATTTCTGCGGAGATGACTCAGGAAGACCGCGAGCATCGCATGCAGCTTTATACGAACTTTTCGCAACAGATTGCATCCGCTCGCAGCGGCGCGATGGAGCAGGTCAGCGAAGTGGATCTCTCGGACGCAAACGATCTGCGCGCGACCGTCAGTGGGCTTCCGGGCGCGAATGTCTCGGCGGGCGACTCAGCCCGTGCCGATGCTCCGTTGCTTGTGCATTTCGGCGACAGCGATTTCGAAGGGAAGTATCGCGCATTGCTCGAAAATATCGGCCTGTGGCGCGCCACAGCCGGCCGCGTGGAATCGGTGGATTTGCGATTCAGCCGCGAAGCTGTCGTGAACCCGGACACAACAGCCGTCGCGCAGCGGACGCGGAACCCCGCGCGCACGTACGCGCCCGTATCTCACGCCCACGCGTCCGCGCACAAATCATCTGCGGCCCAAAAGCCGGCCCAGAAAGGGGCCAAGCATGCGGGGTGACCTAGTGCGTCAGGGCACGGCTTTAGCCGTGCCGAAACAGCAGCGAGAGTCGGGCGGCTTTAGCCGCTTGGAGCAACGGGGTTTCACGCTGTCATCCTGAGGCCATCCGACGAGGATGGCCGAAGGATCTCAGCTTCAAATACTTGCACCGCGTCGCCAATAAACAGGCTGGCGCTGAGGGGATCAACGGGAGTGGCGGATTGACGAAGAAAGAGCGGCATATCGTAGCGCTGGACATCGGCAGCACGAAAACATGCGCCCTGATCGGCGAGCAGGATGACGGCGCTGCGCTGAAATTTGCGGCTCTCGGAGCGGCGGAATCGAAAGGCTGGCGCAAGGGACAGATCGTAAATCTCGATCTCGCCGTCAGCTCGATTCGCCGCGCGGTGGAGGAAGCCGAAGGAATCACCGGAGTGCCTGTTGAATCAGCGATGATTGGCGTGGCAGGCGGCCACGTGCGCGGTGTCAACAGCCGCGGCGGGATCACCATCGGTGCCAGACCCCGCGATGTTCACCGCGATGACGTTCGCCGCGCCATCGAGGCGGCGCGCGGAGTCACTCTTCCCGAAGACCGCGAAGTTCTTCACGTCCTCCCGCAGGAATTTTTTCTCGACGGGCAAGACAACATCCGCGATGCAATTGGAATGGTCGGGCAGCGCCTCGAGGCCAACGTACATATCGTCACCGCGTCCGGCACTTCCACACAAAACATCGTCACCGCCGTGAATCGCGCGGGCGTGCGCGTGGACGACACGGTGCTCGAGCCGCTCGCCTCCGCCGAAGCGTGCTTGACGCAGGACGAGCGCGAGCTCGGCGCGTGCCTCCTCGATATCGGCGGCGGCACCACGGAAATGATCGGTTACACCGGAGGCGTCGTGCGCCACACCGCGGCTGTTCCCGTCGGCGGCGACCATTTCACGAACGATCTGGCCGTTGGCCTGCGTACGCCAATCCCTGAAGCGGAAAGATTGAAGCGCGACTACTCCTGCGCGTGGCGCGAGCTCTTGACCGAGGATTCTCCGATCGAAATTGCGAGCGTGGGCGACCGTCCTCCGCGCACCGTGTTCTCTCGCATGCTTGCTGATATTGTCGAGCCACGCGCGCAGGAATTCCTGATGCTCGTTCGCGACGAGTTGCGCCGCGCCGGTCTCGAATCGCAAATCCCCGCCGGAATTATTCTCACGGGTGGTGGGGCGCATCTCCGTGGACTTCTCGAGCTGGCCGAGCGGGTTTTCAACCTGCCGGTGCGCGTGGCCGTGCCGCGTGGGCTCGCGGGGATGAGCGAAGAGGCTTCCCGGCCCGAGTATTCAACAGCCGTGGGCTTGATTCTGTACGGGGCGCGCACGCGGCGCCTCGCCGGAACACGCCCCACTGGCTGGGTAGGAAAACTGAAGAGCATGTTTGCGGGCGCTTGAGTGCGGAGCACAAACATCTGGACTGAGAATTGATTTCACCCTGGGGGAGGAAAGCATGACGCCGAAAGAAAACGTACTGAGAGTCGCATTTGCCGAAGAAGCGCAGAACGGCGCGAAAATAAAAGTGATCGGTGTGGGAGGCGGCGGTTCCAACGCCGTCAACCGTATGATCCGCGCCAAAGTGGAAGGCGTCGAATTCATCGCCGCCAACACGGACTTGCAGGCCCTGAAACTGTCGCAGGCGCCCGTGAAGCTGCAGCTTGGCGCGAAACTCACAAAGGGATTGGGCGCAGGCGCCAATCCTGAGATGGGCCGCAAAGCCGCGCTCGAGGACACGGAAAAAATCCTCGAAGCTCTCGATGGCGCGGACATGGTGTTCGTCACCACCGGTCTCGGCGGCGGCACCGGCAGCGGCGCCGCGCCCGTCGTTGCGAATCTTGCGAGCGAGCTCGGCGCGCTCACTGTCGCCGTGGCCACAAAACCGTTCGCTTTCGAAGGCAAGCGCCGCATGCAGCAGGCCGAGCAATCCCTCGCCGAGCTAATCGGCTGCGTGGACACCGTCATCGTCATCCCCAACGAGCGCCTGATGGATTGCGTCGAGCACGGCACAAGCTTCTTCGAAGCCTTCCGCATCGCCGACGACATTCTGCGCCAGGCCGTCCAGGGCATATCCGACATCATCACGATTCCCGGCATCATCAATCGCGACTTCGCCGACGTGAAAACGATCATGTCCGGCCAGGGCTACGCCGTGATGGGCACGGCTATAGCTACCGGCTCGAACCGCGCCGTGGACGCCGCCAATCGCGCCATCAATAGCCCGCTTCTCGAAGACAACTGCATCCAGGGCGCGCAGGGAATTTTGATCAACATCACCGGCTCGTCAAGCTTGAGCCTGCAGGAAGTCCACGAGGCTTCGTCCGTGATCCAGAAAGCAGCTCACGAAAATGCGAACATCATTTTCGGCGCCGTGCAGGACGACGCCATGAAGGAATCCGTGAAGATCACTGTGATCGCCGCGGGCTTTCGCGAAGTCGCTGGACGCAAGACGCACACCCGTCCGTCCTATTTGCCGAAGACGTGGAAATCAGGCCGCGAGCAGAACGCTCCCATAGCTCCCGAGCAGACGAACGTCGTTCAGCAAGTCGCGCGGAACGTCAGCGAAGTGATTCACGACATGCCTTCGGACGATCTCGACGTCCCCACGTTCCTCCGCCGCCAGGCCCAAAAAGCTTAGCTGCAGAAAGGTTGCTGTAGGGGCGTCCGCCGCGGCGGACGCCCCTTTCGGCGCCTCGTCAAGCTTATTCGTCCTTAGGCTTAGGAGATCGCGAGAATATCGGTCCTCGGTATGTAAAACCTGCCGCGCCGCAGCCCATTCCAACTGCGAAAACTAACAACCCAGAGAACCCGCACGCGTAATGCGCGAGCAGCAGCCAAGAGTTATCGAGGCTGATTCGCTGGGCTTCTAGTATCAAGAGGGCGCCCGCGACCTCGGCGACGACAAACACAGTCCAATACATTTCCTTGCTGAAGTTCTTCGGGAGTCCCTTCCACGCGGCGTACGCGACAGCTCCTGCTATGAATGGCATGATCGCTAGCATGACCAGGAATACATAACTCATCAGGAGAACCATGCGAGCGTCCGGCACGGAGTTTATTTAAATGTAATTCCACCATCAACTAATTTTCTTCTTGAATCAATTCTGGTTGAGCTTGGGAATTGTGAGGAATCCAAGGAGGCATAAAGATAGACTTCACTCATGCCCAGCGCGATTCGAGTGCGAAACGAAATTCTCGACGCAATCTGCAGTCACGCGCAGCACGACACCACGCGCGAATGCTGCGGCTTGCTTGCTGGGAGCGGCGGCATCATCACGCGCGCATTTCCCGCGGCAAATGCCGCCAAAAATCCCGCGACGGCCTACGAAATCGCGCCCCAAGAATTATTCCGCCTGATGCACGAAATCCGCGCAGCAAGGCTCGAGCTCCTCGGCATCTACCACTCGCATCCGAAGGGCGAAAACGAACCTTCTCCGACCGACATCGCTCGGGCGTTCTATCCGGATGCAGCCTATTTCATCATTTCGCCGCGTGCGGTTTCGATGAGCGGAGGCGCCGCGCAGCCGGTTCGCGCGTTTTCGATCCGCGATGGCCGCGCCACGGAATTGAAGATGGAAGTTCTATAGCACTTTCAGCACGACTGCAGTGATGTCGTCATGTTGTTGCGGGCGCGCGCCGTTCGCAAACGCGCGTATGCAACTAAAGAGATAATCGAGCGATTCATTCGCGGAGCGCTTCGCGCATTGCCGCCACAGCTCGCCGAGTTCTTCGGCATCCATAAACTGATCCTGCGCGTTTTTCATCTCGTGCAACCCATCCGTCGCGAACAGCACTGTGTCTCCCCGGCTAAGTTGAATCGAATATTGGTCGTACCCTACCTCGGCGAATATTCCTGATGGCGTTCCCCCCTCGCCCAGCTGTTCGCAGCGGCCCGTCGACGCGCGCAGCGGATGCGGTAGCCCCGCATTCGAGAATTCGAGTTGGAGAGTTTTCGGATCGAATGTGGCGTACAGCGTCGCGCAGTAGCGCGCCGCTACCGGGCGCACCATCAGCCGCTTGTTCAGCAGCGTCAGCACGGAAGCGGCGGCCACGCCGGATTTGTGAATCCCGCGCAGCATGCCCATTGCCAGGGCCGCATACATCGCTGCCGATAATCCCTTGCCGGCAACATCGCCCACATAGATTCCAGCGCGCCCGTCCAACAAGTTGAAAAAGTCCGCGAAATCGCCGCCGACTTCGGAGTAAGGAGAGAATTTGCAGGAAACTTCGAACGACGGGCCACGCAACGAGCCGGCCGGCAGGAGCGATTGTTGAATCACTCGCGCTTCTTCTTTTTCAATTTCCCAGCGTTGGTCGGTGGCGGAAATTTCCACGGTCACACGCGAACCCTTCTCAAGAGCATCCCAAGTCCGGTTCGCGAGATGCGCGCCACATCCCAGAGAGGGGCTGCAAGAAAAATGAACAACTTCGGTGAGAATAGGGCACGCTCACAGCGAAGTAAAGGGTTTACGGGGCATCTAGTTCCATACAGAAGAATCATTCCAACAACTCAGGGATTTGCGCGGTAGCTTTGAAGCGTCGAGGCCACGTCCGCGGCTTCCAGACGCCGCGCATACAAAGGGAACTTTGCGGCGAGCGCCGCGACTTCCCCGCGGACGCGCTGCTCCGTCGCCGTGTCACCCAAATGCGTTAGCACGTCGGCGATCCACGCGGCGATTTTTCCCATCTCCGGTTCGCGCATGCCGCGCGTCGTCACCGCCGGGCTGCCGACGCGAATGCCGCCCGCTTTGAGCGGCGGCAGAGGATCGAACGGGATCGCATTCTTGTTCACCGTCATTCCGGCGCGTTCCAGCGCGAGCTCGGCGTCGCGGCCCGTGGTTCCGCGCGAGTGCATGTCCACGAGAAAGAGATGCGTATCCGTTCCGCCGGTGACGATGCGGAAATCGCGCTTCGCAAGGCCGGCAGCCAGCGCGCGCGCATTCGCAATTACCTGTTGCTGGTACGCGCGGAACTCCGGCTCCGTCGCTTCGTGCAGGCACACCGCTTTCGCCGCGATGATGTGCTCGAGCGGGCCGCCTTGAATTCCAGGGAACGTGATGCGGTCGAGATCCTTCGCGTACTTTTCGCGGCAGAGGACGAGCCCGCCGCGCGGGCCGCGCAGCGTCTTGTGCGTCGTCGTCGAAACGAAATCCGCATGCGGCACCGGGCTTGGATGAATGCCCGCCGCCACCAAGCCGGCGATGTGCGCCATGTCCACGAAAAACAGGGCGCCGCACGACTGCGCGATTTTCGCGATTCGCGCAAAATCAATCACGCGCGCGTAGGCGCTCGCGCCCGCGACGATCATCTTCGGCTGGTGCTCGCGCGCCAGCCGTTCGATCTCGGCGTAATCAATCGTCTCGGTCTCTTTCGTCACGCCGTAGGCGATGAACTTGTACATCTTCCCTGAAAAATTCAGCGGGTGTCCGTGCGTCAGATGGCCTCCGTGCGCCAGATTCATTCCCAGCACGGTCGCGCCCGGCTCGAGCGCGGTCATGTAAACGGAGATATTCGCCTGCGTGCCGGAATGGGCCTGCACGTTCGCGTGCTCGGCACCGAAGAGTTTCTTGGCGCGCTCGATCGCGAGCCGCTCGACGCGGTCCACGTTTTCGCAGCCGCCGTAGTAGCGTTTTCCCGGATATCCTTCGGCGTACTTGTTCGTGAACACGGAGCCCATCGCTTCGAGCACCGCCTCGGAGACGAAATTCTCCGACGCGATCAGCTCGAGTCCGGTCGCTTGGCGGCGCACTTCGTCGCGCAGCGCCTCGGCAACCTCGGGGTCGGTTTCCTCGAGCGTCCGGCTCATTCGCTTCAATTCAGGCGTTTCCATTGTCATTTTGGTTTGATTCCGTTCCGTCGAGGCTCAGCCCTGTCTGGGCCGGCTCCCGGCTGGCGCGTCCCTGATTTCTTTCTGCGCGATTTTCAGTGCCAAGGACGCCCGCCTTGCGCTCGCGATTTTATCGCGGTTTCCGTCCACTGGCGAGCGCTCAACGAATATGAATTTCATTCCCGATCTGGCAAGACCTCGTTCCTGTGTCTTCAATGGGTTAGGGTGAATCCAGCTTTCATGCCATTCCTGATCGGAAGTGAGAGTATCAGGCCGGTCTTGGGGATTCGATTTTCGTTGAAGCCTCTGCGGCGCTCAAGTCATCCAACCTCGTGTAATCAGCAAGTCCAACAATTTAAGGAGCATCGAATGACCAAGACGACCAACACAACGAAAGTAGCGTTCATTACCGGCGCGAATCGAGGCCTGGGCCTCGAAGCTGCGCGGATTCTCGCCCAGCAAGGCATCACCGTAGTCCTTGGCTCGCGTGAGCTCGACAAAGGCCAAGCGGCGGCGGAAAAACTCCGCAAAGAAGGCGCAAAATCGGTCGAAGCCGTGCGCTTCGATGTCAACAAAACAGCCGACCACAAAGAAATCTACAATCACCTGGATCACAAATACGGTAAGCTCGACATACTTATCAACAACGCAGGCATCATGGACGAAGGTATAAAAAGGCCGAACGGCGGCAGCTCTTTCAACTCCACATCGGTCGTCAGCCAGGAAAGCCTGCGCAAGACATTCGACACGAATTTCTTTCAACTCATCGCGCTGACGCAAACTCTCTTGCCGCTGATCAAAAAATCTCCAGCCGGCCGCATCGTGAATCTTTCGAGCGTTCTGGGCTCGCTCACTCTGCACGCCGATCCTAAATCGCCAATTTACGATAAAAAGACGTTTGCCTATGACGCGTCGAAAACCGCGCTCAACGCCTTTACGGTCCATCTCGCCCAGGAACTTCGTGAGACGCCGATAAAAGTGAATTCAGCGCATCCAGGCTGGGTGAAAACCGATATGGGCGGCGAGCAAGCTCCGATGGAACTCAGCGAAGGCGGCAAAACCAGCGCCCAACTCGCCACACTACCCGAAGACGGCCCCTCCGGTGGCTTTTTCCACTTGGGCCAGCCGCTCCCCTGGTAGTTTTGCCGCGCGGGATTCGCAGCATCGTTTTGCGCCGTCGTCCTGAGGAGCACAACGACGAAGGATCTCTCTTCGATTGCGCACTTACACAGCCCCAAGCATCGAAGAGAGGTCCTTGCTCCGATCAGGGTGCCGGTGCTGCGGAGCGAAGATGGCCACCCGAGGGAGCGGATTCCCTGAGGCCCAACTACTCAACCAGTGGAAACTATGTGGAGGAAACCATGAGGAAATTCGTCACGCGGCGTCGCTCGACGCTCGGTCCGTTCATCGCGCCATTAATCGCCATCGGCGCGCTGCTTGCATTCTTGATCGCGAGTGGCGGGCCGCGCGTTTCGGCCCAGGCGCCTGAGCGCAAGGCGGCCAGCCTCGATCCGGCAGCGCTCGTGTACAAATTGCCGGATCAAATCCAATGGAACGATGACCCGATCGGTGCGAAGATGGCCGTCCTGCAAGGGGACCTCTCGAAACCGGGCCTGTACGTGGTGCTTGTGAAATGGACGCCTCATCATATGAGCCATCCGCACTTCCACCCGAACGACCGGTTCATCACCGTCCTCTCCGGAACGTGGTGGGTGGGCACGGGCGCGAAATTCGATCCGGACAGCACCGTTCCGATGCCCGCCGGCACGTTCGTTACGCATTTTGGGAAACAGATTCACTACGATGGCGCGAAGGACGGCGAGGCGATCTTGGAAATCGTCGGCGAGGGACCTGCAACAGCGATGCCCGCCGAAGTGAAGTGAATGAATGAGGCCATCGCGCGCTAGCGGCCCTCGGCTTTTTCGCCGTGCAGGACGAGGCATGTGGAGGCGGCTTTGGCGATGAGGCGGCCCTTCTCGTCGGTGATATCGCACTCGACGTAGCCAATCATTTTGCCGCGCCGTACGACTTTCCCTTCGGCGCGAAGCTGCGCGTTCCACACCGGCCGGAAGAAATTAATCTTCAGCTCGATGGTAGTGAACGACTCGCCCTCGGCAAGCGTGCTCGCGAACGCAACGCCCATGGCCGCATCCGCGAGGTCGCATAGGACTCCGCCGTGAAGCGTTCCCATGGGGTTCGCATGCTGCGGGCCTGCTTCGAGGGTTGCGACGGAGCGGCCACTCGCGATTTCGGGCACGAGAAATCCGATGAGCTCTGCCACGGGGGCGCGCACTTTCGTCGCGCGATCCGCGAGAGCATTTTTCCCCGCGGCACTCTTGTTCATATCGCTCGATCGCTCGTCAGGCATGCCGGCGCCTCCTATTTGCGGGAAACAACCAATCGCTGGAATTGGATGCTGTCCGCGCGCTGCCGGGTTCGGACAATATCACCACGGAGAACCAGGCTTGATTTCGGCGGCACGCGGGGTTACCCGCGCGAGCGCCGTCGCTGAGATACTCGCGACTTGCTAGTGCTTTCCGTGGAAGCGCGGCAGCAGGGTGTGCGGGCCGCCGTAGAGAAACTCGAGAGCGAAATTCTGGGCGGCCTGGTTGAGCAAGTTGTAGTTGCCCATCCGGA
>Ga0307479_10007122_pt1 | contig 10308 bp, 7 predicted proteins | sample atmos_gasesECM4C_FD_203743 | JGI IMG/M metagenome (GOLD analysis project Ga0307479, IMG submission 203743) | Hardwood forest soil microbial communities from Morgan-Monroe State Forest, Indiana, United States - atmos_gasesECM4C_515 | ecosystem: Environmental > Terrestrial > Soil > Temperate...
GAAACTAAGTTGTTAAATTCGCGGAGGTTAGTGGGCTTGTGCTTGCCCGCGAAAGATTTGCATAGGTCCTTCGCTTTGCTCAGAATGACAAGCGTGAGGGGTGGTTTCTCAGCGTGCGAATCCCGCACGTGCCAATTCGCTCAGGCTCCAGAGAGCATAGGCGAGCAGGAGACCGGAAATGCTGGCCAGCACAAGCATCCGTTGTTTCGTTTCCAGCAAGTCCGCGAAAATTCCGGATACGAAGACAAAGAGGAAGGGCAAGGCGACAAGCTGAAAGCCGAGGCCTTGATAGTGCTGCGCGGCAATGCCGAGCACGAGGCAAAGCGCCGCTACGAGCAAGGGCGCGGTGTTGCCAAAATAGCGTGCTCGTGGCCACACCGCGTAGGTGAGGAGCGCAGCGGGTAAGGCGAGAACCAGCGCGGGGCTGCTTTGACCGAGTTGAATCAGCAGCTCGCGATACGCTGTGGACATCGTGAAAGCCTGCGGGGTGATGCCAAACCATGCGGCGTGGCGGAGTCCATCCCAGAAGGCAGCGGGATGAAAGAAATACGCGGCGAGCAGGAGAGCGAGGGCGATGAGGCAGGCTGCAGTCCAGATGATGGCGGCCGCAGCGCGGCGAGTCGGCGCGAGATAGAGCATGAACACCAACGCAAGGGGGACCATTACGACGAGAGAGAATTGGCTGCCGACAGCCAGCGCGATTGAGATTCCGAGCAGCAACATGCGGCGCCAGTTCCATAGCACGACTTCGCGTGGAGCGTAGAGAGTATGAGCGACGGCGATGCCGGTGAAAATCGTGCCAAATGCCCCCCAGACAGCGCCGATCTCGGGTTCGGCGAACCAGAGCGCGGTGGCGCGAATCACGCCAGGAGAGAAGCAATAGAGGGTGAGGGCGACGAAACCGCCTTCATTGCCGTAGAGACGACGCGCGACGTACCACAGCGAGGCGCCGAGCAAGGCTCCGAAAACGAAATGCGGAATGCGGGCGAGCCATCCCCAATCGGGGAGCGTTTCGGATTGAAAGCGTCCCGGCCAGAGCGCAAGTGGTGCGGAGGAGATCAGGTACCAGAGGGCGGAGTGGTCGGGATCGAATCCGTCATTGTCGCGGATGCGTGGCGGAGGGCCTGGGCCAACAAGGGAGTGCGCATCGGGAGTTGCGCTGGGGCGCGGCGAATTATGCCAACGGCGCAGACCGGTGTCGAGGCGGTACCACTCGCGGAGATCGATTTCACCGGCTTGTAGGCTGCGGCTTACGAGCCAGGCACACTGTGCGAGGAAAACCAGAAGCAGTGCTCCGGCGATCCATTGTGGTCTGCCTACAGGTCCAAACATGAAAATCAATCCACAGGATAGCGAGCGAGTGTTTTACCATGGCGAGGCCCAACCCCGCAGAACTTCTAATGAGCGAGCCGGAAACTCCGCCGTCGATGCCGCCTGAAGAGCTCCGTGAAAAGAGCGCTTCGTACGAAAATTCGTCCACTTTGTCGCGTGGAGAAACCCTGTTTCGGGAAATCTTCCGCGGCGGGCAGGGCGTGCACGCCATCTGGCGGCTGGCAATCTACATCATTTTGGGCTTCTTCACGGCTTATTTTGCATTCTGGATTGGAGCCTCGTTCTTCAAGGAGCCGGTTCGCGGCGTGGCTGTTTTGTGGCAGGAGATGTATGGACAGGCGGCGCTGGTGATGGCTGCATTCGTTCCTGCGTTGGTGATGGCGCGCCTGGAAGAGCGCAGGGTGGATGAGTATGGGCTGCCGCGGCGGCATGCGTTCGGGAAGATGTTCTGGGTGGGAGCGGCGTGGGGCTTGGCGGCGATCAGCGTGTTGATGATCGGGCTGCGCGGCCTGCATGCATTTTATTTCGGACATCCCGTGTTGCACGGCGGGCGCGTTTTGAGATTTGCCGTGTTCTGGGCGGTTTACTTCGTGCTGGTGGGATTGTTCGAAGAGTTCCTGCTGCGGGGGTACACGCTCTACACGGTGTCGCAAGGGATTGGGTTCTGGCCAGCGGCGGTGTTGCTGTCGTGTGCGTTCGGCGCGATTCATTTTCGGAATCCGGGTGAGAGCTGGATTGGGTTGGCGGCAGCCGCGGGGATCGGAATTTTCTTTTGCCTGACGTTGCGCCGGACGGGCGATTTGTGGTTTGCGGTTGGGTTCCATGCGTTCTGGGATTGGGGGCAGACGTTTTTATATTCCGTGCCGGACAGCGGCACCATGGAGCCAGGTCATTTGATGCGGCCGTCATTCGCGGGTCCGGATTGGCTGAGCGGGGGGAGCGTAGGACCGGAGGGGAGTGTGTTGTGCTTCGTGGTGATTGCGGGGTTGTGCGTGGTGTTTGGGCGGAGGTATCGCGAAGTGAAGTATGGGGCAAGGAGGGTCTAGGGATCTCGTCCTTTACGTCGATGAAAACCAGCGCCGTTGGTTTCGCCCCGCTGGGGCTCGTTTTCTCTTCTCGCCTTTCCCAGCGCTAACACGCTGGGCTAATGAATGTCACCGCCTGTGGCGGCTTGTGAGTTGGATGTTCCAGGGCGGCTTCATGTATACCAAGCATGCGAATGGGAGAAATATTCCCACGCTCATACAGGTGCTTGAGTAACGTCATTTGGCAGGGTTCTGCAGTGGCAACAAACGAGTCACCGGCTTCGCCGCTTGACGGGCGGGACGCCCGTCTTTGCATTGGCGGGCGCGGTTCGTCGCGGATCATGACGGTCTTTGGGCGAAAGGCTCGGGTTGACGGTAGTTTGAATACAGGGCTGGTCGCGGCCGGTTGTGGAGGGTTTCCGGCTTTGACCAGCCCTGGCTTTCTAACGGCGTGGTAGCGAAACGAACCGGATGGCAGTCAGTTTCGCCAGGGTTTCTAGTTTGTCCACGGCAAGAGTGCCGTTGAGCATCTTGTTCGCGGGGTGGTCTTGCTTGAGATCGAAGCCGAGCGCTTTGAGTTGGGCGCGCACGGCGGGCGAGTCTTCAGTGAGCCAGATCTCGAGGGCAATTTTGCCTGCGTGAACGTTCGCGCAGGACCCGGAGTTCTTGGCCGCGCAATCGAGGGCGGCGAGAACTGCGGGCTGGAACTTGCTCTCGAGAAGCTGGCGTTCTTTGGTGAGCGGAACAGCCGCTGGGAGTACCGCGTTCTTCTCATCAAGGGTTGCAGCTCGCTGTGCTTGAGCAGGCGGAGGAGGTGGCGGTGGCCCTGGCGCTGGGACAGGCGCAGCCAGCGCAGCACGCGCAGTGGCCATCGGCATTGATTTACTAACGACGCCTCCACTGATCCGACCAGCCTGGCCGCCGTAGTAGTCGTACTGGCGCTCTCCGAAGACTGTGTCACGATTCACGCCTTCAGGGATTTCAACCGGCACTTCCATACGCTGCGGCTTGCCGTCTTTGGTCACGATGCGGTCTTCGACTGCTACGAACGATGTGAACTGCGTCATCAGACGATAGTCGAGGCCGAGTTGCGTGATCTGCTCCTTGAGGGCGGGTTTCATCGCGCCTTGCTGCAGGCCGAGCCAGTCCTGTGACATGAGGTCATCGATGCGGCGGCGGGCCCAGAAACCGGCGAGCGCATCGAATGGGGGAGAGCTGGGGGAGAAGGTCACCGGGATCTCGCGGGTAAACGGGCCTCCGGCGCGTGTGCCTTTCAAGTGGATCTTTCCGGTCGCAGATTGCGTGTAGCGGCCGCTGATGACGAGCGGCTGGCCGCTGAACAGATCGGGTAAGCGTTGCGGGTACACATCGGTAACGGGGAGGCCTCCCCAGTCGATGTAGAGATCGGTGAGCAGCGGCGAGCGCACGCGTTCGTAGAAGCGGTGGGCAGCTTCGTCGGCTTTGTCGGCGAGCGTGACGTATTCGACCGCGCCGCGGCCGCTTTCGGCCATCTTGTCGAGCAGGAAACGATTGACGGCGGTGCCGATGCCGAAGGCGAAAACGCGCGCATTGGGATGCTTCTGGACTTCGCCGACGATTTCCATGTCGTTGCCGACATAGCCGTCCGTGAGGAAGCAGACGACGCGGACGTGATCCTGCTTGTCGGAGGGCACGAGGGCGGCACGGATGGCTTTCATCATTTCGGTGCCGCCTCCGCCGGTTCGCGTGGCGAGGACCGCTTTCGCCTTGCGGATGTTTTCGGCGGTGGGATAGACGGGTTCGGGGAAGACGATGTGCGTATCGCCGGAAAAGGTGATGAGGTTGAAGGTGTCACCGGGATAGAGTTCATCGAGCGCACGGCTGATCACTTCTTTCGCCTTTTCGAGAGGGAAGCCCCACATGGAGCCGGATGTGTCGAGTACGAAGACGAGTTCTTTGGGCTGGATGTCGGATTCGGGCAGACGCGCGGGCGGCTGCAGGATCATGGTGAAGTAACCGCCAGCGCCCTTGGAACGTCCGGGAGCGGGCGTCGAGAGAATGGCGTCGGCGATCTCCGGTCCGGCGACGTCGTATTTCAGGATGAAATCTTTGTTCGGGATGACAGCTTCGTCGCGCAGGCGGATGCTGGCGCGGCTGGCGCTCTGGCGATTGACGTCGATGTCGTGAGACTTCGAGCGAACATCCTGAATGGGGATGCCGGCATCGAGTGCGAGTTCCAGTGAGATGTCGTGCCCGGTGCGCGGCCCTTTGCCGCGACCCACGGGGTGATGCGAGAGGCGTCGGGAACGCGGTTGGTATCAGGCGCCCAGCCGCCGCCCTGATGGCCGGTCGCCTGTCCCGGGATGTAGCGCGGGCCGACCACCATGGGAAAGACGAATTCGTACGAGCCCGCTTCATAGCGCAGGGTTTCGACGTAGCTGATGGTGACGGTGACTTGTTCGCCGGGGAGGATGTTCGCGACCGACTGCGTGAAAATGTTCGGACGCTCCTGATCGAGCAGGGCGGCGACGTGGCCGGTGTTCCTGGCGTGCTCGTAGATGGCGCGCGCTTCTTCGCGGCGCTTGATCACGCTGCGCACAGTGCGGTCGCCTATCTGGATGGTCATGTCGTCGACAGCAGCATCTTGCGGGAGCGGGAAAGTGTAGACGGCTTCGATGTTCTGGGTGGCCGTGTTGGCGAAAATCTGCGTGACGGTGACGCGGGCGAGAAAGCCGCTGATGCCGGCGCGCACGTCGGTGTGCTTGAGCGGGCAGGCGCCCAGGATTTTGCCATCCTTGCCGACGATGCCAAGGGAGCCGGGCGTGGTGCCGGTGGTTTCTCCAGGCGATGCGGCGAGAACAGCGGGTTGCGGGCTGGCGACGGCGAGAACAAGAACCGTCAGGAAAATCGCGAGCATGGAGAGACTGGAGCCCCGGGGATTGCGTTTCATACAAACCTCCGCGACGTGAATGACCTGGAACCTGGTGGACGAATTGGCGTTGCCGGTGCGCATGGGATTTTTTGTTCAGGCCTGCGCGGGATTGGCGACTTTCCGCGCAGCAGTGGGCCAATCGAAAAAGCGGCGGCCGGTCCAGCGGAGCGCGCGCCACGCCATGACGGAGGCAAACAGAATTGTCACGCTCCATGCGAGGATCACGGGCACATAGAACAAGATTGCGGCCATGGTGGTGGCGTAGTCGGCGAGGGTGCGCAGCGAGATGCTGATGATGGCGACGGTTTCAACTTGCTTCGAGAGCGTCTGGAGTTCGGCTTGTTGCTGCTCGATCTGGCCGCGAACTTCGCTGAGCTTCTGCTCGACCTCGAGAAGGTCGCTGATTTTATAAGCGCTCTTCATGATGGTGAGGTACTGGACTTCTTCGGCGCGCAGGTTGCGGAGGCGCGCTTCCATATCGACGTACTGGCGGGTCATGTCGCGCGCGTCGGTCTTCTCGCTTTCGACACGCACAGCGAGCTTGCGGATCTGTGCTTTCGCGTCTTCGAAGTGCGGGGCTGGAACGCGAATGGTGATGTCTGCTGTCGGAGTTTCCCTGGTTCCAGCGATCTGCGCGGTCTCGAGATAACCGCCCATACTTTCGGCCATGCGCCGGATCTGCTCAGCAGCATCCGCGGGACTCTTGACGGTGAGTTCCAGCGCACCGGTGCGCACGATCTTGCGATCAGCGGACTCTTCTCCAGCCCGGGCCGCGGATTTGAGTTTGGCGGTAGCACCTGCGGTTGATAGAGACACGGGAGCGGCATCGGGGAGAGTCATATTTTGGAGGCGGTTGCTGGCGTAGAGGTGATCGGTTTGGGGGATCGAGCTGGGGCGAATTGGCGATGCAGCTTGACGATACGCGGGCTTGGACAGAGATGCTGCGAGAAGCAGAACTCCACTCAAGAGGACAATTGCCACCCACGGTCTATTTCCGCGCTTGAGTGACTCTGTGATGGCTGGCATGTGTTGTCTCCTGTCCCGAGAACGAATGTTCCTTGGGAGCTTGCAGGAGATTTGTTGGCGTAGGCCCAGACGCCCTCGTCTGGGCGGGGGCAGCAGCCCGCGGAGGATGCACAAGTAAGCTGCGGAGCTTCGCTCCGCTGGGCAGACGAGGGCGTCTGCCCCTACGCGGTTCGTGCGATGGCGGCGGCGAAGCGGGTTGGGGCTTGGGGATGGTCGGCGAGGAAGAGTGCGGGCTCGATGAGTTCGAGTTCCATCAGGAGGAAATGGCCTTGATCGACGACTCCGTCGACTCGCGCGTAGACAGTGGGGTCGACTGCTTCGATGGTGCGGATGGCGCTGGCGAGGACATGGGGTGGAGGATCGGCGAGGCGGGCGGTTCCTCCGAAATCGTTCTGCACGCGGAAGTCGCCGGATTTCGGTTGCTTGATGACTGCGTGGCTGAATTTGCCGGCGAAGAAGATGAGGGACCACTCGCCTTCGGTGGTGATGCTGGGCATGAATTTCTGGAGCATGGCGCCGTGACCGCGGCGGAGTTCGTCGAAGAGTGGCTGGGCGGTGGTGGCATCGTCGCGGGTGACGAGTTGCGTGCGGTAGGCGGTCGCCGAGATGCGCGGCTTGAGGACGGCTTGGCGCCACCCGAGATCACGAAGCTTTTCACTTAAAGTAACCGGGCTGCGGTTTTCTTCTTCGGGCCAGAATGTGGGGACAATCGGAACGCCCCTGCTATCGAGGTCGCGCAGGTAAGACTTGTTCGCGTTCCAGCGGAGGAGCGGCGCGGGGTTGAAGATGGGGATGTTCGCGGATTCGAGTTGCTGGATCCAAGCGAGGAATTTGTGGGGTTGGAGGTGGTAGTCCCAGCAGGAGCGGATCACGACTGCGGCGCAGGCAGACCAGTCCTGGTTGGGATCGTTCCAGATGGCGGGGTGGGCCTGGATGCCGTGCTGGGCGAGCGGGTCTAGAAGGAGACGGTCGTCTTCAGTGAGTGTGGGGAATTTTGACGAGGTGGCTAGGGCCAGGTGGGGCATGATTGGGATATTGAACTCTTACGCGATTTCGGAATCACCACAGGATTTCGGAATCACCACAGAAAGAGCAAGCCGAGCTTCGCTCGGCTGGGCAGACGAGGGCGTCTGCCCCTACGCGAGCGGTCTAGATGTCCAGATTCTTTACGTCGAGGGCGTTTTCTTCGATGAATTTGCGGCGCGCTTCGACGTCTTCGCCCATGAGCGTGGTGAAGATGGTTTCGGTTTCGGCGATGTCTTCGAGCTTGACCGAAAGTAGGGTACGGCGCTCCGGGTCCATGGTGGTTTGCCAGAGCTGCTCGGCGGTCATTTCGCCCAGACCTTTGTAGCGGGTTTTTTCATAGCCACGGGCACCGGCTTCCTGCACGTACTTGAACAGCTCGCGCAGGTTGGACTTTTCGATGACGTCAGGCTCGGCTCTGCGCTTTGCGACAGTCTTCGCGGCGGTTTTTTTCTCCGCGTTGACAGACTTTTCTTCCGCGCCCTCGGCTTGGCCATCGGCCTCTTCGTTGCTTTCAGCGCTGGCCGATTCCTTGACGATGGTTTCGACCATGAAGGGCGGCTCCATGTACGGCTCGATCTGCTTGAACTTCGCCAGCAACTGGCGGTACTCGGGCGTGGAGACCAGCTCCCAGTTGATGAGCCGCTCGGTACCCTGATTGCTGACGAGGCGAACTTCCCAGAGGTTGTGTTCTTCGTCGAAGCGGCTGCCGATTTCTTTAAAAGCGCGATCTTTCTGAATTCTCTTCAGTTCCTTTTCGAGCTTCTCGACTTTCTTGGGCGGGGAGTTTTTGTCGCCCTCGAAGTCAACGCGCTTGGCGAGATCGAGTTTGGGGATGAGTTCGGTAACTTGCTCGTCACGGAGGCGCTTGTCAACCTTGTCGAAGTAGCCGAGATATTCCTTGAGCTGCGCCATAAAGCGGGAGAGGCTGCCGCCTTCGAGCTTGGCGGCACCCTGGCCGTATCGGATCACGATACTATCGGCGGCGCGCTTCAGCAGGATCTTGTCGAGCGCGTCGTCGTCTTTCACGTATTGCAGGCTGCGGCCCTTCTTCAGGCCGTACAGGGGCGGCTGGGCGATGTAGACGTGGCCGCGCTTGATCAGTTCCTGCATGTGGCGGAAGAAGAACGTCAGCAGGAGGGTGCGGATGTGGCTGCCGTCGACGTCGGCGTCGGTCATGAGGATGATCTTGCCGTAACGAACCTTGGAAGGATCGAAGTCTTCTTTCGAGATGCCGGTGCCGAGCGCCGTGATCATGGCACGAATTTCTTCGTGCGCCAGCATCTTGTCGTAGCGGGCCTTCTCGACGTTGAGAATCTTGCCCTTCAACGGAAGGATGGCCTGGAAGCGGCGGTCGCGTCCCTGCTTGGCGGTGCCGCCGGCGCTCTCGCCCTCGACGAGGAACAATTCGCAGCGGTCGGGCTGGCGCTCGGAGCAGTCGGCAAGCTTGCCGGGCAGGCCTCCGCCATCGAGTGCGCCCTTGCGGCGGGTGAGGTCGCGCGCTTTCCGTGCGGCTTCGCGGGCGCGGGCGGCGTCGATTGCCTTGTTGATGATTTTGCGGGCGACGGTGGTGTTCTGCTCGAAGAAAGCGCCCAGCTTTTCATTGACGAACGCCTGCACGATGCCGGCAATATCGGAATTCAGCTTGCCCTTGGTCTGGCCTTCGAACTGTGGCTGTGGCAGCTTCACGCTGACTACCGCGACCAGGCCTTCGCGCACGTCGTCGCCGGTGAGATTCTCTTTCACATCTTTGAAGAGACCCATCTGCTGGCCGGCGTAGTTGATGGTGCGGGTGAGCGCGGTGCGGAAGCCGGAGAGATGCGTGCCGCCGTCAACCGTGTTGATGTTGTTGGCGAAGCTGAAAACGCTCTCGGAATAGGCGTCGTTGTATTGCAGGCCGATCTCCATGACGACGCCGTCTTTTTCGGCTTCCATGTAGATCGGCTTGTCGTGAAGAACCTGCTTGCCGCGGTTCAGGTGCTTGATGAACTCGGCGATGCCGCCGTTGTATTTGAAATCCGCATGCTTGGGCTCGCCGGTCTTGGGGTCGGTGGTGCGCTCGTCGGTGAGAGTGATGAGCAGGCCCTTGTTGAGGAAGGCGAGCTCGCGCAGGCGCTGGGCCAGGGTGTCGTAGTTGTACTCGGTCGCGGTGAAGATGCTCTTGTCAGGAAGGAAGCGGACCTTGGTGCCGGTCTTGGCTTTCACGGCGCCGGTCTTCTTCAGCTTGCTGGTGGGTTCGCCTTTAGAGTACGTCTGTTCCCAGGTGAAGCCATCACGCCAGATTTCGAGTTCAAGTTCCTCGCTGAGAGCGTTGACGACAGACACGCCGACACCATGCAGTCCGCCGGAAACTTTGTAAGAGGAGGAATCGAATTTTCCGCCAGCATGCAACTTGGTCATGACCACCTGGGCGGCGGGAACTTTTTCGCCGTCGATGTCCATGTTGTCGACGGGGATGCCGCGGCCGTTGTCGACGACGGTGATGGAGTTGTCGATGTGAATGGTGGCTTCGATCTTGTCGGCGAATCCGGCGAGCGCTTCGTCGACGGAATTGTCGACGACTTCGTAGACGAGGTGATGCAATCCCATCTCGCCGGTCGAACCGATGTACATGGCGGGCCGTTTGCGGACGGCTTCCATGCCGCCGAGGACTTTGATGGATTCGGCAGTGTAATCACCGTTGACTCCGTTGGGAGCCTTTCCGTCTTTTGTTTTCGCGTCGGTGACCGCGGCAGGGTTCAGAGTCTCTTTTGTGGCCATTCAGCTCCGTGGAAACAGGCTTGGTCTTGGGCCCAGGCTGGTGGTACTTTTTCGGGTGCCCCAAGATGAGTCAAATGATTGATATTTATTGGACTTAGGGGCTTCCCAAGGTTTATACATTCTACCACAGAAAGGGGCCTTTTTCGAGCGCCGAACCGGGTCGGTAACCCTTGCGCTGGGAGGGGTTTAGGAGGTGTGGAAAAGGGGAATTTCCGTGGGTCTACTGCGGCT
>Ga0307479_10007125_pt1 | contig 10306 bp, 7 predicted proteins | sample atmos_gasesECM4C_FD_203743 | JGI IMG/M metagenome (GOLD analysis project Ga0307479, IMG submission 203743) | Hardwood forest soil microbial communities from Morgan-Monroe State Forest, Indiana, United States - atmos_gasesECM4C_515 | ecosystem: Environmental > Terrestrial > Soil > Temperate...
GCATGTAGATCGCAAAAGTCAACAGAAGCCCGTGCAACACGACTTCGATTTGATGGTACGGAGCGCCGCTTTCGACGGTGAACCGATTTCCGTCGGGCGTGGTCAGGGTCATCGAATTGATAAGCAGGCGATTGCCGGATCCGAATTGAAGTTTACGGGGACCATCCATTTCCCTGTCACTGGGAAACGGAATTCTCCAGGGGTCAAAGGTCCCGTCCTTCGGCGCGCCCGAAAGGTAGACCACGCCAACGTTCTGGTGGACGACGCGAATAAAGAGGCCATTGACCTCCGGGGCGTAGGCCTCGTTGATCTCAGACTCCAGCCATGCCGTGTCCTTCGCGGGTAGTTGCGAAAGCAATTGGGTGGAAATGGCGCGGCACTCCGCCACCAGCGTTCTCTGCAGAGTCCAATCCAGGTATCGTTCCAGACCCAGATATACCGAAGCTCCGAACACAATGAGGGTTCCCGTGAGCAGGCCGGCATACCAGGCTGTGATGCGAAATTGCAAAGACCGTGTATTCATCATGGCTGCGCACCGTGACCGATGCTGTATCCGACCCCGCGCACCGTGCGGATTAACTTCGGATCGAAGGCGTCGTCGACCTTACTGCGCAGATGCCGGACGTACACGTCGACAATGTTGGTGATGCCGTCGAAACTGTGATCCCATACGTGCTCGATAATCATAGTTCGAGATAGAACTCTGCCGGCATTCGACATAAGATATTCCAGCAGCGAAAATTCCTTAGCCGTGAGATCGATCCGCTTGCCGGCGCGCCGGACCTGCTGCGCCAGACGATCAAGTTCGAGATCGGCGACGCGCACCACACTGCTGCGGCTAACGGGTCCGCGACGAAGCAATGCTTTTACCCGCACCAACAACTCGGCAAATGCGAAGGGCTTTGTCAGGTAGTCATCGGCCCCCGCTTCGAAATTACCGACTTTGTCCACAACCGCATCGCGCGCAGTCAAGATCAGGACCGGAACCTGAACGTTCTCCGTGCGCAGCCGGCGAAGAACCTGGCTGCCATCCAATATGGGCAACATGAGATCGAGAATCACCAGATCGTAGTGGTAGGTTGTCGCCAGATCGAGGCCCGATTTGCCGTCCGCGGCAACATCCACCGCAAACCTCTCCTCGGTCAATCCCCGCGCTACGAAGCTTGATACCTTTGTCTCGTCCTCGACCAGCAGAATACGCATCCGATTTCCCGCCCAGCAAGTATATTGCGGTTCGGACAGAAATCGTTAGAGAAGTCAGATGAAAAATCATTCAGAAAGGTAAATTCGGTTTCCACCGATAACTTCGTCATTATGTATCCCGGGATCATGAATAAGCTTTCATCTGGCCTTCATCGAGCATTCATGTGGACCCGCCACGATTGATGTCCCGCGATGCTAAGAAAATATGGTGCCGGGTTCCTGCTGTTGGTCTGCGCGCTCGCTTCCTTTTCTGCCTCAGCTCAATCGACCCCGCCGACGGATCACTGGATTGCGGTCCGCGCCGGTCGACTGTTCGATGGAACCGAGAGACTCGCCGTCAATCAGGTCATCTTGATCAACGGGAATCGCATTGCCAAGGTTGGTCCGGCCGGTCAAGTAGAGATTCCGGCAGACGCCGAAGTTCTGGATCTCAGTCATGCTACTGTCCTTCCCGGGCTGATCGACGCCCACACTCACGTCTTCGGCAACGGTCCGGATTTCGATAATCAAATTCTGCGCGAGTCTTACCAGTACCGCACGTTGACTGCGCTCAATAATGCGCAGAAGGACCTGATGGTCGGCTTCACCACGCTCCGCGATCTCAAGACTCTAGGCGCGATGTACAGCGACGTGGACCTGCGCAATGCGATTGACCGCGGCATCGTCGCCGGGCCTCGCATGCAGGTAGCGACCAGAGGAATTCAGGCTACGGGCGGATTCATCATGAGGGGCTATTCTCCCGAAGTTCCTCTGCCCAGCGCGCTGCAGGTGGTGGATTCGCCCTGGGCGGCCCGGGAGGCTGTGCGCGACCAGGTCGCGCATGACGCCGATTGGATTAAGGTGTACTCGGCGTACGACTTTCATTTCACCAGTGATGGCAAACTCGTAAGTCCGCCGACATTCACTGCGGAGGAAGTGAACGCCATTGTGGACGAGGCTCACAGGAAGGGACGCAAGGTTTCCTGCCACGCCTTCGCAGGAGAAGGTGTTCGCAACTGCTTAAGCGCGGGAGTGGAATCGCTCGAACACGGCGCCGATCTGGATGATTACGACATCAAGCTGATGGTGCAAAAGGGAATTTATCTTGTGCCGACTCTCTACCATTACCAGCTTGACCGCGAGCACGACATGAAGAAGTATGGAGGGCACAGTGTCGCGGAGGTCTCGGAACGCAGCTTTCGCAAGGCCTTGGCGGCAGGCGTCAAAGTCGCGTTCGGCTCTGGAGTCGGCCCTTTTCCGCATGGCACACAGACCAAGGAATTCGAATACCTGGTGAAGTTTGGCATGACGCCGGCGCAGGCAATTCGATGCGCAACTTCAGATGCAGCGCAGTTGATGGGATGGCAGGACCGGATTGGCTCGGTGCAAGCGGGCAAGTTCGCGGATCTGGTCGGGGTCGCGGGCGATCCCATCGCAGACATCACCGAACTGGAGCGCGTGCAATTCGTCATGAAAGACGGCCACGTATTTAAGAACGAACTGAAATGAGTGATGACATCGTATGAGCGGAATTATGAGCAGCGGGATGAAGAGACGCGCGTTTTTGAGAAATGCAGCCGGAGCCGGAGTGTCGTTAGGACTCTTGGGTGCTTCCGAGTCGACGATTGCTCACGCCCAGAGCGCTCCGGCGTCCGTGGCTCCGGCGTCGTGTGAAACGAGCTTTCCACAAGTTCCAAAGTTGACGACGCACACGGCAGAGTTTGTCGTGAACCTCAAGCTCGCGGACATTCCCGCCGAGGCGCTCGAACTCGGGAAGAAATCGATTCTGGATGGTCTTGGACTCGCCCTGAGCGGCTCCAAGGCCGAGACTTGGAAACTGATTCAGGAGTATCTGAAACCGTTTGGCCTTCCCCCACGCGGTGGCGCGGCGGTGCTGGGATCCGCAGTTCGGCTTCCAGCCCGCTTTGCCGCTTTTGCCAATGGAGTGGCGATCCACGTCGATGACTACGACGATACTCAACTCGCCGTCGGCAAGGACCGTGTGTACGGCTTACTGACTCATCCCACCGTCTGCGTGCTGCCGGCGGCTCTCGCTACTGCCGAGGTTGAAGGTAAGAGTGGAAAGGATTTGCTGGTCGCCTACCATAGTGGAGTGGAGGTGGAGTGCAAAATCGCAGAGGCGATCTCTCCGCGCCACTATGAGGATGGATTTCACTCCACCGGTACTTGCGGAGTTTTCGGCGGTGCGGCGGCCTGCGCCAAGCTCAAAGGGTTGGACGTGGTCCACACCTCACGTGCATTTGGAGTGGCCGCCAGCCACGCTGCCGGACTGCGCGAAAACTTCGGCACAATGATGAAGCCATTTCAGGCGGGCCATGCCACCGAATCCGGCGTGGTCGCAGCCGACTTCGCCGCTATCGGCTGGACTGCCGCGGAACAGATTCTGGAAGCCCAACGCGGATTCTTCCATGCTTACGGCGGCACTTACGATCCCTCTGCGATCGTGGATAAATTGGGTAATCCCTGGACCTTGCAGAACCCTGGCGTCTCCATCAAGCCCTTCCCCTCCGGTTCCTTGACTCATCCCGGCATGACCGAACTTTTGCGCCTGATTCATACCAACAACATCCGGGCGGCTGATGTCGAACACGTGGAGGTCGGCACCAATCACAACATGCCGAACGCGCTGATTCACCACCATCCAACGACCGGGCTGCAGGGAAAGTTCAGCATGGAGTTTTGCATGGCAATTCTGTTGCTCGACGGGAAGGCGGATCAGACAAAATACACCGATGCAGTCGTCAACCGCGACGATGTGAAGAAGATGATCGAGCGAGTTCACTTCTACGTCGACCCTGAAGCGGAGAAGGCGGGCTACGATAAGATGACGACCATCATTAAGATCACGTTAAAGGATGGCCGCACCATCTCGGGCCGGGCGGATTTCGGCAAAGGTAGCCCAAGCGATCCTATGAGCTATGACGAGGTTGCGGAAAAGTTTCGCGGTTGCGCCGCATTCGCGGAATGGCCCAACTCGAAGGCGAACCAGGTGATCGACATGGTCCGCAAACTCGAAGACGTGTCGGATGTTCGCACTCTGACGGCGCTTCTACAATAACGAGCTGCGGCATTCATAAAAAAACTCTGGGACTGTGAGGAATCTTGAAGAACTACAACATCGCTGTGATCGAAGGAGATGGCATTGGACGGGAAGTAGTCTCCGAGGGAATTCGTGTGATCGAGGCGGCGGGCCGCCTTTTTGATTTGTCGTTCTCGTGGCACCGTTTCGACTGGAGCTGCGAGAGGTACGCCAAGACTGGCCGCATGATGCCGGAGGATGGTCTCGACCAACTGCGTCCCTTTGACGCCGTTTACCTGGGCGCAGTGGGTTATCCGGGAGTGCCCGACCACATCTCGCTCTGGGGTTTGCTGATTCCAATTCGCCGGGGATTTCAGCAGTACGTCTGTCTTCGCCCGGTGCGCCTGCTCGAGGGCATCACAAGTCCGCTCAGCGGCCGCAAGGCCGGGGATATCGACTTCACCATCATCCGGGAAAACAACGAGGGGGAATACTCGGAGGTCGGCGGACGGATGAACCGGGGCACCGACTTCGACATGGCGATACAGCAGAGTATCTTTACCCGGCGCGGCTGCGACCGCATCATCACCTACGCCTTCGAACTGGCTCGAACGCGCAAAAAACATGTCACATCGGCTACCAAGTCCAACGGCATCGTCTACTCCATGCCCTTCTGGGATGAACGCTTCGCCGCCATCTCAAAGAAGTATCCAGACGTAAAGACCGACCAGTACCACATCGACATTCTGACCGCGCATTTCGTCGCTCACCCCGACTGGTTCGACGTCGTGGTCGGATCGAATCTTTTCGGCGATATTCTTTCCGATCTTGGAGCAGCGGTCGTAGGATCCATGGGGCTCGCGCCATCGGCCAATATCAATCCTGAAAGGGAATATCCCTCGACCTTTGAGCCGGTACATGGCTCCGCTCCCGACATCGCCGGGAAAGGGATTGCGAATCCGGTAGCCCAGATATGGTCCGGCGCAATGATGCTGGAACATCTCGGCGAAAAACCGGCGGCTCAAGCTATCGAGCAAGCCATCTTCAAAGTGCTGGCGCACTCCGCCGTTCGAACCCGCGACATCGGCGGTAATGCGAGTACGAGGGACATGGGAGAAGTCATTGCGGACGAGGTTTCGACGGTTGGCGTAGCTCGGTGAAGCCTATCCCCTAATCCGCTGTGCAAGTTTGCGAGACGTGCGCCGCTACGGTAAAACTTCGTACACGCGCAACTCTGCTACCTGTTTTTCGTGGTGCGGAACCGCGAGGTAATAGTGTTTTAATTCAGGAACCAGGACACCTGTCTTCGCGCGGAACGCGGTCGCGATGTGGCCGATGCGGTCGTAATGGTCCGGATCGGTCTCATGGAACACGTCCATAAATTCGGTTCCGGCAAAATAAATGCGCTTGCTCTGGCTGTCATAGGCCAAGTCGTCGATCATGGCCGCGGCCGGATAACTGGTGACCACCTTGCCCGAATCAGAATCCAGCACTACCAGTTTTCCGGGGACGCGAGTACCCAGAAACAACCGATGGGCATCCTCGTCGAAGGCCATGGACGTAGGATTCTTTCCCGTCTCTGCAATTGACCACGTCGCCTTGAGTTCCCGGCTGGTCCGATCATAAACTTCCACTGCATTCTTCCCGCGCACATTTACGAACATTCGCGGTCCTGATTTCTCGAAGGCCACGCCTTCCACGTCGTTAGAGTCGATCTTAATGTCGGCTTCAGTCTTGCCGGCGGCCACGTTAACGACGCTGATGTAGGCGTTGGGCAGCTTGGCATCTTTGCCACCGTTCACGACGTAATACAACTTCGTGGACGGATCGTAACCGCTGGCATCTGCGCCTTCGCGAAGCTTGATGCTTCCGGCTGGCTTGTAGGAATCAGTGTCGTAGATTTTTATCTCGCCGGGATCGCTATCGACCACGAAAAGCTTCTTCAGGTCTGCGCGATAGAGTATGGAGTGCGGCGCTTTGAGATCGTCGAGGGTGTGGATGAGTTTGTCCGTCTTCAGATCAAAGATCAGAACTTTCGAGTTTTCTTCCGCGGTGACGAACAGCCGGTTGCCTGCGACATCCGGAGTGAGGTGGTCGAAATCACCATCGTGAAGCTCTGGCAGCGGCGTCGAGTGCAAAAGTTTTAACGGAGCTTTGTCCTGGGCCGAGGCACCGATGGCGAATGCCAGAAATACTGCCGAGAAGAGCGTTGCTTTCGATAAACTCAAGTGGATCCTCCAGTTTTTTACGATCTCAGACGAACCTGAAACTGTCATTAAAGGGACATTAAAAGCAGTTCAGCGCAATCTGTTAGGCGCAGCGGGAGCGGTCGCAACTGCCAGCCGTTTCGGCACTTTCCCCACCTTCACGCGTGCGACCTCACGCCGGGCTTTTACGTCAATCACGGAAACATCGTCACTGTCGGTGTTGCTGATGCAAGCGTACTTGCCGGTGGGTGTAAATACGATCCAGTTCGGCCCCATACCGGTGCTTACCCGCCCGGTGATTTTCTTTGCCTTGACATCGTAGATGTACATCGCATCATCCAGCAGGCTCGAGACCCAGAGCTCGCTTCCATCCGGAGTAAGCGCCAATCCGTGGGTGAGAGTGTCCTGGCTTTCGTATTGTAATTTTCGCAGCGTGGCGTGCTCGGAGGGGATTTCCACCCGCTCAAGAACCTTTTTCTCTGGGATGTCGACGATCACAAATCCGTGCAGATCGGCGAGCGCGACGTACATCGTGTTTCCATCCGGAGAAACTACATAGGGCCGAGGCCGGCCACCAACGGGAATGTGCGCGGCGTAATCCATCTTCTCCAGATCGATCAGGTCGATTTCGTGCCCACTCATTGAACTCACATAGATGTAACGGTTGCTGCCGGTGTTCAGGGCGTTATGCGGCTCCTTGATGGGCAGATTCTTCACAATTTTTTCCTGTTTCACATCGATAATGTCCACGCTGTCTCCATCTCGGATCGGAACCACCACATACTTCCCGTCCGGAGTCGCGGCGCACTGGTTGGGACGTCCCGAAACTTTTATGGTTGCAACGGTCTGCCGGCTCGCGGTGTCGATGATCCTCAGAGTCTGGTCGGTCTCGACGGTTGCGAATAGTCGCTTGCCGTCGGCCTGAACGCATACTCCGTGCACGCGCTCCCCCGCCTTGATTTCTCCAGTCACCTTCAGAGAGGCCAGATCGACGATGCTGATGTCGTCCCCGCGGCTACTTCCGACGTAGAGTGTGAAGTTCTGGGGTGCGGGATTTTCCGCGCCCCAAGCCAGGAGGCAACCGAGGAACATTCCCGCGAAGAACCGAAATTTGGACCGCAACCTGTATTTGGATGGCATGATGACACTTCTCCTTAATCAGTATTCCGAACATCCACTATTGCGTACGTACGGTATCGCGCCCCAGCGGAACCTGCCTTCCTACCACAAGCATCAGACCACCTGACACGAACAGACTCGCCACCAGATACAGCAGACCTGGCGAAAAAGAATGCGTGCGGTGGGCGAGATAGCCCATCACCATCGGCCCCACAAATCCGCCAAGATTGCCCACCGAGTTGATCAGCCCGATGGAAGCGGCAGCCGCCGACTCGCTCAGAAACAGAGTGGGCACGGCCCAGAAGACAGGTTGAAAACCATAAAACGAACCGCCCGCGATAACAAAATACCCGATCGAGACCGGCAGGTTCGTGCTGTAAGCAACCGCCAACGCCAGCGCTATCCCGCACAGGAAGACAGGTATCGCGGCGTGCCAGCGGCGTTCTTGAGTGCGGTCAGAGTGCCAGGCATTCACCTGTTGGGCGATGAACGCGGCTATGTAGGGCAGCGCCGCCAACAGGGTTACCTTGAAATCACTCTTTCCCGAGAGGCGTTTCAAAATAGTGGGCAGCCAGAACGCAATCCCGTAACTGCCAGTCATGGCGCAGAAGTAGCATGCGGTCAGCAGGATCACGTCCCGATGGCGCAGCGCCTGCCACACGCTGTAGGAATGCCGAAGCTTCTTGGCCTCTTTCTCCCGCTGCAACTCGGTGGAGATCCACAATTTTTCGTCGGCGGGAAGCCAATCCGCCTGTGGCGGCCAATCCGTCAAATACCAGAGCGTGATCACACCCACCACAATGGCCGGAATTCCTTCGATGATGAACAACCACCGCCATCCTCTCATGCCGAGCCACCCGAGCCCCAGCAGCAATCCAGCCAGTGGCGAACCGATCACATAGGAAAGAGGATTCGCAGCGTAGAAAAATGCGATGGCTTTGGCTCGATCCCGATACCGGAACCAATAGGTCAGGTACACAATGACCCCAGGCAAGAAGCCCGCTTCCGCGGCTCCCACCAGGAAGCGTACGACATAGAATTGCCGGGAAGTGTGGATGAAGGCCATCAACACCGTCATCAGACCCCATGTGATCATGATGCGCGCAATCCAGCGGCGAGCTCCCCACCGCTCCACGATCAGCGCACCGGGGACTTCCAGCAAGAAGTACCCGAGAAAGAAAATCCCCGCCCCAAACCCGATCACACCTTCGCTGAAGCCGAGATCGTGTGGCATCTGGAGCGCTGCCGCGCCAACGTTCATTCGATCAAGAAAAGCAATCACGTATAGCAGGAACAGAAAGGGCAGGAGCCGCCGCGCAATACGATGCCGGGCGCTCTGAGCAATTTCGGACTCGGGGCGGGAGGATACGACGGCCTTCCCAGCATCGGTAGTCGTAGTCATGCAATCGTGGTTATGAAAAGTCCGCAATAAATTAGCAGTTCAATGCCACCCCAGGTGAACGCATGCGGCCGACCGAAACGATCAATCGGCCGCGATGGAAAAGAATCAAAAGCTCGAGTCATGGAACTAAAAGATTACTTTTACTGCAAACTGAATCTCCCGCGCGGTTGTCGTGGTCCGGGTCAACAAGCCCGCGGTCGGGTTCGGGGTCCCAGTGCCATCGAAAATATCAGTGTTGACTCCCTGAATCGGTGGCGCGAAATTGGGATGGTTCAGAATATTGAAAATCTCTGCACGGAACTGGAGGTTGAACCGCTCCGAGATGCTCTTGATGTAGTTGTTCTTGAACAGGGAGAAGTCCAGTGAGGTGACGCCCGGACCGATCAGGATGTTTCGCCCGGCATTGCCCCGGAGATTAAAGCATTGCGGGAAAGTGGCTGCGAACGGAGGTCCTGAGGAGGGCTGTGCGTTGGGAGGGAATTGATCGCAGTTTGCCGCCCAGGAATTCATATCGCCCGGCCACGTGGGGACAACAAAACAATTGGTCTTGATATAGTTGCTAGGATTGCCGGGGTTGGTGAGCGTCTTACACCCGGATCCACCGAGCCGGTTCGGGAAGGCCCAATCGTCGCTGCTGAGAGTGAATTGCGGGTCCGAGCCGGTTCCCCAGGTTGGGGTGAACGGAACGCCGCCGCTGACTGTAAAGATCAGTCCCAATTCCCATCCACCCAATGCCCATTGGGCCGGAGCGGAGAGTGACTTTGGAGTTCCCAACTCCCAGGTTCCGTTTATCACCAGTGTCTTGTCCACGTTGAAGTCCGAAAGGCCGCGGCTCAATCTCATGTCAAACCAGTGAAGACTGGAGATGGAGTTCCCGAACGTGTCACCGGCAACTGATGCCGAACTCGTGTCCATGCTCTTAGCCCAGGTGAAGACTCCCTGCACTTGAAATCCGTGGCTCATGCGTTTGGACAGTTGCGCCTCCAGGGCGTTGTAGTAAGAGTGTCCTTCATAAAACAGTCCCCGAATCGACCCGTAGTTCGGATTGATGGTAGCCGGGGGGTTCCCGGCGTTGGGGCCGGTAGTCAGGTTGCCGTTGATATCTACCTGGGGCCAGAGATATCCATACGGACTCTTCGGAGGGATGACGAGGTCTGCTTCATCCACTTTGAATGGTTGATGGATACCGCGCGATCCCACATAGGCAACCATTCCAGCCAGCGACGGCGCTATCTGCTGCTGAATATTAAAATTCCACTGAATCACGTAATCGCGGTTAGCATGCTGCACATATGTGGAACGTAGTGTGTTGTCAGGAAAGTTAGTGAGACCCGAAAAGAAAGTGCCCGGCCCCGG
>Ga0307479_10007127_pt1 | contig 10305 bp, 10 predicted proteins | sample atmos_gasesECM4C_FD_203743 | JGI IMG/M metagenome (GOLD analysis project Ga0307479, IMG submission 203743) | Hardwood forest soil microbial communities from Morgan-Monroe State Forest, Indiana, United States - atmos_gasesECM4C_515 | ecosystem: Environmental > Terrestrial > Soil > Temperate...
CTGCAAGGCGACGTCGGCAGCGGCAAAACCATCGTCGCCCTGCAAGCCGCCGTCGTCGCCATGGAAAACGGCTGCCAGGCCGCGCTCATGGCCCCCACGGAAATTCTGGCTGTGCAGCATTTTCTTTCCGCGCGCCGCATTCTCGAGCGCGGCGGCTATCGTGTCGAGCTCCTAATCAGCGGCCTGAAAGCCGCCGAAAAATCCGCCGCCCTCGAACGCATTCGTTCCGGTGAAGCACAACTCGTCATCGGCACGCACGCCCTCATTGAAGACAACGTCGAGTTCGCCCGTCTAGCCTTCGTCGCCATCGACGAACAGCACCGCTTCGGCGTTCTCCAGCGCAAGCGCCTGATGGACAAAGCCGCCGCTCACGGCCACGCCCCCCACGTTCTCGTCCTCACCGCCACGCCCATCCCGCGCACGCTCTCGCTCACCCTCTACGGCGATCTCGACGTCTCTGTCCTCGACGAGCACCCGCCCGGCCGCACGCCCATCGAAACGCACCTTACCTCCGAGCCGCATCTCCCCGGCGTTTGGGGCAGCATCCGCCGCGAAGTCGAAGCCGGCCACCAGGCCTACGTCGTTTATCCCGTGATTGAAGAATCCAAACTAGAGTTGAAAGCCGCGATCGAAGAATATGAGCGCCTGTCGCGAGAAGTTTTCCCCAAGCTGCGCCTGGGCCTTCTACATGGCCGCCTCTCCAGTGAAGAAAAAGACGAAGTCATGCAGCAATTCCGCAAAAACGAAGTGCAAATCCTCGTCGCCACCACCGTCGTCGAAGTCGGCGTCGACGTCCCTAACGCCACCGTCATGGTCATCGAGCACGCCGAGCGCTTCGGCCTCTCCCAACTCCATCAGCTGCGCGGGCGCATCGGCCGCGGCGCGCAAAAATCCCACTGCGTCCTCGTCGGCCCCGCGCGCATGACCGACGAAGCCCGCGCCCGCCTCGAAACCATGGTGCGCACCTCCAACGGTTTCGAAATCGCCGAAACCGATCTGCAACTCCGCGGCCCCGGCGAATTCTTCGGCACCCGCCAATCCGGCGCCTTCGGCTTCCACATCGCCAATCCAGTTCGCGACCGCGAACTCCTCGAGCAAGCCCGTCGCGAAGCCTTCGCCATCGCCGACGCTCCGTCGCAAAAGCCCGCGCTAGATCGCATCCTCCGCTCCCTCCCTCCCGAATGGCAGCGGCGGTATCATTTGGCGAAAGTCGGCTAGAAGGCTATGCGCATCATCGCCGGAAAATATCGCAGCCGCATCCTCAAATCCCTCAAAGGCAACGCCCTCCGCCCCACCAGCGACCGTCTTCGCGAAACCCTCTTTAACATCCTTGGCCCCAACGTCACCGGCTCCCGCTTCCTCGATGTCTTCGCCGGCACCGGCGCTGTCGGCATTGAAGCCCTCAGCCGCGGGGCCCTCGAAGTCGTCTTCATCGAAAACCACGCCCCCGCCGCTGTCCTGATTCGTCGCAACCTCGCATCCCTCGCAATCACCAGCGGCGCGCAAGTCCTCGCCCTCGACGCCCTCCGCGCCCTCGAGAAAATCGCCCACCAGCACAAAGCGACCGACGCCCCATTCGATTTCGCTTTCGTAGACCCGCCCTACGCCGAAAAACCTCAATACGACCGCGTCCTCGGCTTCCTCGGCTCTGCCCCATTTCTTAGCCAAGGCAGCCTCGTCATCGCCGAGCACCGCCGCACCTTCGAGCTCCCTCGTCGCATCGGCCGACTCCTGCAAACTCGCATCCTCCGCCAAGGCGACGGCGCCCTGAGCTTCTTCGAGCACCAAGCCGCCGAACCAGACGAAATCCCCGAAGCCGCTTAGCAAGCGTTGTAGGGGCGCGCTTGAGCGCGTCCCAGCCACTTCAGCCGCGATTCGGAATAGTATTTTTTGGGAGTGCGGCGGCCTGGCCGCCGCTTTCACGCCGTAAGCATTCCAAGCAGAATCATTCTTAGCTCGAGACTCTCACCCTCACAGAAACTTCACCAGCGCCTCCGTTGTTTCTTTCGGCTTCTCTTCCAAGATCCAATGCCCGGCGTCTTTCAACACCACGACAGTCACATCCGAAGCGACCAACATCATCTGCTCTCCCAGCACTACTCCCAGCGACTTCTCCCCGCCGATCGCCAGCACCGGCATGTTCAATTTCGTCTGCGACAATTGCGCAAAATCCTTCGCCGCTTGCGGGAACGATTCGAAGTAAGCCCATCCCGCGTTCATCCGTCCCGATCGCGCGTACGCCGCGGTGTACGCTTCCCGGTCCGCCTCCGGCAACGACCGATTCTTATCCGCCGCGAATTCATTCCAGTAATAGTCGAAATACAGGCGCTCCCGTCCTCGAACCAACGCCTCCGGCGTCGGCCCGTGAAATCGGAAATGCCACAGACCAGGATTGTTGTACACCCCCTCCCACCCGCTCACCCCCGGCAGAAACGCATCCATCACCACCAGCTTCTCCGTTTCCGCCGGAAACTGCGCGGCGTACGCGTACGCGACCATCAGCCCGATGTCGTGCCCGACGACTCGCGCTTTCTCGATACCGAGCTTCCGCGCAAGCCCATGAATCCGAATCGCCGCCGTCTTCATGTCCGAACCGTTCGGCGGAATCGCCGAATCCCCGATTCCCGGCAAGTCCGGCGCAATCACCGTAAACCGTTCGGCCAGCACCGGTATGATCGGTTTCCACATCCGCGAGGTTTCCGCGTAGCCGTGCAGCAAAATCACCGCCGGCCCCCGCCCGGCCGTCAGATACTGCAGCCGCACGCCATCGACTTCTTCCGTGTGCGAGGCAATCGTCCTATCTTCCGCGCTGGCCGACGCCGCCATAAACAAACCACACAGCGACACCACGCTGAATGCAGCAATCTTCGCGAGTCCATGAAAAGTGCGTTCCATATGTCCCCCGGATGCATGTTCGAAAACTTTAGGTTGCTGCCACAAAAATCCTATCACACTCGATAACGCCGTCACGCCGTTCAACGCGCCGACCAGCTCTCGCCGGCGCCCATTCACAAGGAACTGAATCGGAGGCTTGACGCCAGTCCGTTCCTGTCGTATATTGCCGTTAAGTTATGCAACCTCGAGGTTATGGACAAATGTCTCCGGATCGCCTCGACGCTACCTTCGCGGCCCTCGCCGACCCCACGCGCCGCGCCATCCTCGCCCGCCTCGCCTCCGGCCAGGCCTCCGTCACCCAGCTCGCCGAGCCCTTCGCCATGAGCCAGCCCGCTATTTCCAAGCACCTCAAGGTTCTCGAGCGTGCCGGCCTGATTTCCCGCCGCCGCGACGCGCAGCGCCGTCCCCGCTGCCTCGAAGCCAAGCCCCTCGCGCAAGCCACCGAATGGCTGGAGCGCTACCGTCAATTTTGGGAGGGCAACTTCCAGCGCCTGGACGCCCTTCTCGACGAACTGAAAACCGGCGAACGCAAAGCCAAAAAGGAAAAACGCAAGCGCGCCAAGCGCTAGAGGAGACCACCGATGCAGAACACCGGAACTTTGAAACTGGAGACCCGCGGCGATCGCGAAATCGTCATGACCCGCGCCTTCGACGCTCCGCGCAACCTGGTTTGGGACGCCTTAACCAAGCCCGAGCTTCTCAAGCGTTGGTTCTTCGGGCCGCCCGGCTGGTCGCTGATCGTTTGCGAAGTCGCGCTGCACGTGGGTGCCACCTACCGTTACGTGTGGCGTGGCCCCGACGGAACAGAAATGGGCATGGGCGGTGTGTGCCGCGAGTTCGTTCCACCCGAGCGCGCCGTCTGTACCGAAAAGTTCGACAATCCCTGGTACCCAGGCGAGGCGCTGGTAACCACCACCCTCGTCGAGCAAGCCGGAAAGACTACGCTCTCGCTCTCCGTCCTCTACCAGAGTGGCGAAGCCCGCGAAGCCGTTCTCAAGACCCCCATGGAGCATGGCGTGGCGATGGGCTACGATCGCCTGGCCGAGCTGCTGGCATCGCCGCCAGCGCAAGGAACCGAGAAAGGAGCAGGCGCGTCATGAGCTCCGCCTGATGCAGAATGCAGTGTAGCGTTGGGTACACACCGTTTTGGGGAGGCCTGAAATGAAAAAAGCGAAATCCAGCCATCGCGCTTCATCCATGAAACGCAGCGCCGCTGCAAAAAACGTGGACGAGTACCTCACAGCCGTCCCAGAACCCGCGCGCACCACCTTAAACACCATTCGCGCGGTGATTCGATCAATGGTGCCGCCCGAAACCACCGAGGCCATCACCTATGGCATTCCCACCTTCAAGTACAAAGGATCGCTGCTGGCCTTCGCTGCGTTCAAGAACCACTGCAGCTTGTTCCCCATGAGTCTGGCCGTGATCGACACGTTCAAGAACGAGCTTAAGCCTTTCCTCGCGTCCAAAGGGACCATCCACTACCCGCTGGACAAACCTTTGCCCTCCGCTCTCGTGAAAAAGCTGGTGAAAGCGCGTATCGCAGAAAAAGATCGCAAGAAACAGCGCTGATCGCGCCGTCTAAGATCCGCGCGGCAATTCACGGCAATCAATAGCTGTACGGAACAAACGGCACTTGCTCGGAAGCCTGGAACGGAAAACAAAACTCGCCCTTGGGATGCAGCCAGCGATCTGTCGGTGCAGTCGCGCGCGCATCTCGGTCATCCGTGGCAAACGTCGCGCAGAGTTCGTATTCTTCATTCGATTTTGCGTGACAGACGAACGCCCTGCCGCTCACCGGATCTTGTTTCACCGCAATGTGAAACTTGTCCAGATTTTCTGGAAGCGTCTTCCCTCCCGTCGTCCATCTCTGATTGATCTGTCGCGCGAGTTCCGAAAGCGTGCGCACCGTGCGCAGGTCCGCCTGCACCAGCCGCTGATTCGCCGGGCCTCCCAGCACGCGAAATCCCAGTATGACCACCACCGCCACCGCGACGGTGGCCGCGATGCCCGCCCACACATCTCTACTCATCCGCCTTCCTCGCGGCCGCTGCGCCCTTTTGCAGCGATCCCAGGTAATACCAAAAGACCCCGCCCGCGATCACCAGCACCACGGACGTTTTTGCCATGAATCGCCCGGTCAATTCCCCGCGCAGGAAGTACGTCAAAAACGTTATCAAGTCTCCGACCACCACGCCCGCCGCAATCAGCAGCGCGATATAACTCAGCCACTTCCGTACCGGCGACTCCAGTTTCTCCGGATGAAGCCCCACTTCCCGCAAAATAGGGCGCATGGTCAAAAGATACAAAGGAAACGCCACAATGATGCACGCCAGCGAATCCGCGATTTGATAAGAACCGCCGGAATAGTAATTGTTGGCGGGGCTGAGTGGATCCCGGATCCACCGGTCGACCAGCGTGAACATCACCGATCCCAGTCCGATCGTCCACGTCGCCAGCATGGAGAAGCTCAGCAAGTACAGAAACGCGTCCTTCGCCGAACCCGAGCGTTTGTACGCCGGCACGCGAACGCCGCTCTGATTCTCGAAATGGTCCGCGAGCGCGCGGTATACGTCATCCTCCGGCCAGCCGCGCCCGCGCAGCAGCGCCACCAGCGATTCGTCGCTGGCCCCTTGCCGCTTAGCCGCATCCAGAAATTCCTGTATAGCCTTGTTCACCGCCGCCGATTCTACCGTAACTTACGGTTCTCTGCGTCCTCTGTGGTCGTTCTCTGTGCGCTCTGTGTTAAAACCCCGGCTTCTCTCACTCCGCCGATGCCACCGCCAACTCAGTGCTCGCCCCAGCCCTCGTATAATTAATCCAAATCCGCCGCAATCATCTGCAGTTTGAACCTGCGACCCACTGGCTCACGACTCACTCTCCAGACCGCGTTTTCGCCCTACCTCCAGAATCGGATACAATTCCCCTGTTCGGCCTCTGCCGCCCGTCGGCGAAGGCGCGCCCCGGCCGCCCTGCGGGTTCCCACAACACATTCAGGCGAGGTGCCATGACGCGAGGTATTCCAATGTATAGCCGCCCACAACGGCGCCCGGCACGCCGAAAGAGTGAATTCACCGCTGTGGCGGCGATTCTGTCGATTTTGATTTACCTCGCTGCCTGTTTCGCTGCGACGCCCGCCGGCGCCCAGGAACGCCGCGACCACGAGCCCAATAGCGTCTACCTCGAGCGCCGCGCGAAACTGGCCGCGCTGGTGGATTGCCCCATCGTTCTCCTGGGCCTTACCGGACGCGAGGAATCCTCGCAAGCTTACATCTTCGAGCAGGAAGAAAACTTCTACTACCTGACGGGCCACAACGAAGAAGGCGCCGGCATGATAATCCTCCCGGCAAAATCGTCCGGCGGCGAAGCATCGAATTCCCCGGGCGAAATCCTCTACCTTCCCGGCAAGAATCCTCAAAAAGAAAAATGGAACGGCATGCGCATGTCTCCCGGCGATCCCGGCATCGAAGCCCGCACCGGCTTCGCAACTGTAAAACCTTTCCCGGAGATGCGCTCTGCGGTCGAGAATTTGGCGAAAACCTATCCGTGCATCTACACGATTCTTCCCTACGAAAAAGAGTTGGGCGGCTACCCGCACGAAAAAGAAAGTGTCGACTGGCTGCAGCAAGCCGCACCGCAGAGCAAACTCAAAGACATTCGCGCGCAAATTACGGCCCTGCGCCAGATCAAATCCCCCGGCGAAATTGCCTTCCTGCAGCGCGCCATCGACCTCACAGTTGACTCCCACCTGGAAGCCATGCGCATGATGCGCCCCGGACTCCACGAATACGAGGTGGCCGCGAAAATGGTGGAAGTCCACGCCATGGGTGGGTCCGAAGCGGAGGGCTACGCTCCCATCGTGGGCGCCGGACCAAATTCCACCGCGCTCCATTACGACCGGCTCTCCCGCAAAATCGAAGACGGCGACATCGTCGTGATCGACGTCGGAGCGCAGTACTCCGGCTACTCCGCCGATATCACCCGCACCATCCCCGCCAACGGGAACTTCACGCCGCGCCAGCTCGAGATTTACAACATCGTGCTTGGCGCGCAGAACGCCGCGCTCGCCGCGCTCAAACCCGGAACGGATCTGTGCCAAAAGGGGCGCAAGAGCCTCTACAAAATTTCCTACGACTACATCAATTCCCATGGCAAGGATCTGCACGGAAAAGCGCTCGGCCAGTATTACATCCACGGACTCGGCCACAACCTCGGCCTCAACGTCCACGATCCCGGAGAATCCTGCACGCCGCTCGAGCCCGGCATGGTCGTCACCATGGAGCCCGGCGTCTACATCCCGGAAGAGAATCTCGGCGTGCGCATCGAAGATGACGTCCTCGTCACCGAAACCGGCTATAAGCTCCTAAGCGGGCGCTTGCCCCGCGACCCCGCCGAAATCGAAAAGATCATGGCCCAGGGCGCCGACCAGCGTGCCAAGGCCGCGAAAAGAGGCAATGATTGACCGCATAGAATCGCCCCGTCTATACTGTCTCTTCGCGCTGGACGCGATTTTTTCCAGCGTGCCTCGAGTCATTCCGCGCGCAGCCGTAAAGCTCAGCAGGCCGCTAGCTGGAATTTCCGAAATGGTAATCTTTAGGAGCCTTCGGCCCTCCGCGGCCGCGAAACTATGAGCAGCGTCAAAGCCACCCAACTTCGCCCCGGCATGGTCATCCAGCACGAGGGCCAGCTCTTCACCATTTTTAGCGTCGATCACCGCACCCCGGGCAACAAGCGCGGCTCCATGCAAACGCGCATGAAAAATTTCAAGAGTGGCGCGATCATCGATTACCGCTTCCGCGCCGAGGAATTTGTCGATCGCGCCATTCTCGACGAAGTCGAATTCGAGTACCTCTACAATGAGGGCGACGAATTCCATTTCATGAACACGGAAACCTACGAGCAGATGCATCTCACGCGCGAGCAGCTCGGCGAAACCGTTTACTACCTGATTCCCAACACCGTCGTGAAAGTGGAATTTTTCGAGGACAAACCGATCGGCGTGGACCTGCCCGACACCATGGAGCTCAAGGTGGTCCACACCGAGCCCACGCTGCAGAAAGCCACGGCCAGCGCGGTCGGCAAGCCCGCCACGTTGGAAACCGGTTTGGTCGTGCAGGTGCCGCCCTTCGTGAACGAAGGCGACAGAATCAAAGTGGACACTGCCGAAGCGCGCTACGTCCAGCGCGTCGAGTAGATTTTCCGCCTCCCAGCTTGCTGCCGCGAAAGTAGCAGCGAGAACGAGGTCAAGACAGCGCCCCGGCGAAATCCGGGGCGCTCCGTTTTGCGGGGCAATTTTTGAAGCGGGGCAAAGCAGACTTTATTTTTTGCCGGCCGAACCGGCCGCGGATTTTTCCGGGGCTTTGCGCCCAAAGACGCGCGCAAAAATCGCATCGATGTGGCGAAGCTGCCGCTGCAGATCGAATGCCTGCGCCAGCGCGTTGGCATCCAGAAATTTCGTGATGCGCGCGTCGCCGGCGACCCGCTCGCGAAAATTCGACTCCGCCTCCCAAGCAACCATGGCATTTTCCTGCACCGCTTTGTAGGCGTCATCGTGCGGCATGCCTTTTTCCACGAGATCCTGCAGAAGTTGCCCGGAGTACGCCAGGCCGTGCGTCATTTCCAGATTGCGCTTCATGCGCTCTGGAAAGACGCGCATGTTTACGACGATGGTGGTCATTTTCGCAAGCATGTAATCCACTAAAATTGTGGAATCCGGCAGAATTACGCGCTCGACCGAACTGTGGGAAATGTCGCGCTCGTGCCAGAGCGCGACGTTTTCGAATGCGGCGACCAGATTGGAACGCACCAGGCGCGCTAACCCGCAAATCTGCTCGGAAGCCACCGGGTTGCGTTTGTGCGGCATCGCGGAGCTGCCGCGCTGCTCGCCGCCAAACGGCTCTTCCACCTCGCGGACTTCGGTGCGCTGCAAGTGGCGAATCTCCAGCGCGACTTTCTCCAGCGTCGCGGCGATCAACGCGAGCGAGCTGAGATAGTGCGCGTGCCGGTCGCGCTGAATCACCTGCGAAGCCACCGGCGCAACCTGCAAACCGAGCCGCTGGCAAATGCGCTCTTCCATGTCAGGGCCGAGATGCGAGGCGTTTCCTACCGCGCCGGAGATTTTGCCTACCGCCATTTGCGCGGCCGCATCTCGGAATCGACCGATATTGCGCTGATTTTCCGCGAACCAGTTGGCGATTTTCAGTCCGAACGTGATGGGCTCCGCGTGAATGCCGTGAGTGCGGCCGATTTGCGGCGTGTCTCGAAATTCGTGAGCGCGCGAATCGAGCACTTCACCGAAGAGAACGAGACCGCGTTCTATGAGGTGAGAGGCATCGCGAACGAGCAGGGCCTGCGCGGTGTCGACCACATCGTTGGAAGTTAGCCCGTAGTGCAGCCAGCGCGCCGCAGCCGGATCGCCAATCGATTCGCCGACGGCCATGGTGAACGCGATGACGTCGTGCTTTACGCGCGATTCCAGTTCCAGAATCCGCGCAACGTCGACTTTCGCCCGCGCGCGGATCACCGCCGCCGACTCCTTCGGCACTTGGCCCGCCTCGGCAAGGGTCTCCGTGGCGGCTAGCTCGACGTCCAGCCAGCGCGCGAATTTGTTCGCATCGCTCCAGACGCGGCCCATCTCTTCACGGGTGTACCGTGCTATCAATTCCGCTCCTCGCTGCGGGCAGCCGCGCCAGCCCGGCTAACCCGCAAATCCTTTGTAATGATACGGTATTTCCAATCGGGGCGCGACCAAGGGCCGGAAGCACGCCGTTTGGCGGAATAGCCCTGAAACTGACCTAACCGCGACCCCGAAATCCTGTCTAATGAACCGGATGCCCAGCGTCGAGACCACCGCAGAAAGCGACGCCATCGCCGTCGAGCGAACGCTCGCAGGCGATCGCGATGCCTTTCGCATTCTGGTCGAGCGGCACAGCCGCAATGTGTACCGGCTGGCCTATCGCATGACAGGGAACCAGCATGACGCGGAGGAAGTGGTGCAGGAGGCATTTTTGCGGGCGTATCAAAAACTGAGCCAGTTTGCGTCGCGCGCGAATTTCGGGACTTGGGTTTATCGCATCGCGGCGAACTACGCGATCGACCGCATGCGGCAGAGAAAGAGCGAAGATTCGAATCGCGCCCTGCCGGCCAGAGAAACCGAGGATGGCGTGGAGATGGACTTGATGAGCGCGCTGCCCGACGGCGCACCTTCGCCCGAGCGCCTGGCGCAGAGCGGCCAATTAGCCGTGCAAATGCGCCGCGCGCTCACCCAGCTCACCCCCGCCGAGCGCACGGCCTTTGTAATGCGGCACTGGGGCGGCTCGGGAATCGAAGAAATCGCCGAGGCGCTGAAGTCCAGCACCAGCGCCGCGAAGAACACGGTCTTTCGCTCGGTGCAAAAACTTCGCAAGACGC
>Ga0307479_10007128_pt1 | contig 10304 bp, 7 predicted proteins | sample atmos_gasesECM4C_FD_203743 | JGI IMG/M metagenome (GOLD analysis project Ga0307479, IMG submission 203743) | Hardwood forest soil microbial communities from Morgan-Monroe State Forest, Indiana, United States - atmos_gasesECM4C_515 | ecosystem: Environmental > Terrestrial > Soil > Temperate...
GCATCCGACTCCTTTTTGCGACCAAGCGCGTAGTACGCAATCGGATACAGAAACGCACGTGCCGGGTCATAGCGTACCAGCTCGATTTCCGGCAAAGCATCTTGAGGTCGTCCTTGCATGATATATATCTGGCTCAAGAAGATATGGCCGTTCCAAAGATCGGGGTTCAGTTCAATGGCCTTCTTGAGATCCGCTACAGCTTCCTCTGGCTGCCCCATGAAAAATTCGATCTCTCCAAGGCTGTCCCAACTACCCGCATTGAGCGGATCCAAACCAACCGCTCGGCGACTCAATGCAAGAGCCTGGTCAAAACGGCCCAATGTGGCTGCGGAGAGGGCCGCCTGATCCAGATACTCGGGATTTCCCGGCTCGAGAGCAATCGCCCGCCGGATGAATTCATCTGCGCCCACCCAATCGAAATCGACAAAGTTCTTAAGTCGGCTCATTTGGGAGTTTGCCTCTGCGAGGTTCGGGTTCAGCTCTAAAGCCCGCTCAATCGCCTCACGGGCAAGCCGGTGACCCTCCTCAGTGGGAATAAGACCTACCTGGGCCTGCCAGTTGCGTACCCGAGACAACCCGGCCCAAGCCAAAGCATAGGAGGGATCAAGTTGAGTCGCACGTTCGAAATACTTTGCTGCCATCTCCGTATCTTTGTTGGTGTTCCGCTCAAAGAAGTAGTACCCATGCATGTAGGCATCGAAGGCTTCCGGGTTGACTGGGCGCGACCGCGATAACGCTGCCTGCTGTTCTGAGGTCAAACGGAGTTGGATCTCGCGCGCAACCGCCTTGGCCACATCGTCTTCGATACTAATAATGTCTTTCATCGGATAGTCGTAATCCTGAGACCACAGATGAGTTTGGTCCTTCAGCTGAATAAGCTGAGCGGTAAGACGTATGTGGCTTCCGCTTTCGCGCAGGCTGTTTTCCAAGACATACTGCACGGAAAGATCGCGTCCAATCTGGTCCAGACGTTCGCCCTTGTGCTTGTATGCCATGACGGAGGTCCGCGCGATCACGCCCAACTGTTCTGGGTTAAGCCGACTTAGCTGTGAAATCGTTCCCTCGGTGAGACCGTCCGCAAGATATTCCTTATTGGGATCGCCCGTCAGATTCTCAAATGGCAGTACCGCGAGCATGATTTTTTGCGACCTTGGCGGCGTTATGCCCGCGAAGTTCCGCCAGGACACAAGACCGACGACCACCAAAAGGACGGCAGCAGACGCTCCCACGACCGCAGCTTTTCGCCAGCGGCCGGGTGGTTGTGGAACTGCCTCCTTTACTGGAAGTTCGTCGACTGGTCGCGCATCGGCTCCCATACTTTCGGCAGTCGGGACTTGAACCATGGCCTGTTTTTCAGCTGCTTCGCCTACGCTCACAACGGCGGTGAACTGATAGCCCTTTCGAGCAATGGTGACGATCAAGCGGGTGTCTTCCGAGTTGTCGCTCAGCGCCGCGCGTAAATGCGAGATGTATCGTGTCAGGTTGCCCTCTTCCACGAAGGTGTCGCCCCACACCGCTTGCAGCAATTCCTCCTTGGTGACTAAGCGATTGGGGTTTTGAACCAAGAAGGTCAGGACGTCGAAGGCCCTAGGGGTGAGAACAACGGGTGAATCAGCGCGAGACAGCGTGCGTCTACGCGAATCTAGCACAAACTGCCCAAAGCGATACAAGCTTCCGTGTGCCAGATTCGACTCTCTAACCTTACCGACATTGCGCGATGGGAGAGCCAATCTAGTTGCCTTCCACTTGACGCTGGATCCTATCTTTAATGAGCTCGAAAACGCGGTCCACACCGCTTCGCTCTGGCTAAAGCCAGCGCCAGGAGCATCTTCGGGGGCGAAGCATCTAAGCCAATCCAGTTGCTTTGCTTATGGTACAGCGCGTTCAGCTGAAGAATTCCGAGTTTTTCATCCTTTTTCCGAGTCTTCGGAAGGACTTCCCAAAGCCTCTCGTCGAGAATACGGCTCTGCGGGTTTTCATATTCGCCTGAAAGAGGGCGTTCAGCAAAAGCAATAGCCTTGCCGCCAGGTGAACCGCATCACTCGTGTATCAATGAGGGGCTTCATGAGTTTAATTCCGGTCATAAGGAAAACCAACGATGAAGCCAAGATCGCCGAGAAGACAATTCGTAAAGGCCACACGGAGGTTATCGCCATGTTTGACCTGGAAGCGAACAAAGCCATCGCGCTACGACTGGTCGAGGTTTTCAACGGCCGCCGACTTGACCTGCTTGAAGATGTGCTTCATCCCGAGTTCCGCGAGCGCGGACTCTCAGCCTTTCCCCCTGCGGGCACCGAGGTTGGATCCGGTGCCCGGCGAAAGCTCTACGAGATGTTCTATCAGGCGATCCCCGACGCGCGAGCCGAGGTGCTCGACGTTGTCGCGGAAGGCGACAAGGTCGTACTCGCCGATCGCTTCGGTGGTACGCATCGCGGGGAGTTCCTCGGACGTCCCGGCACGGGCAATCACATCGAGTGGATAGCGATCCATATCTACACGATTCGTGATGGCAAAGTCATCGAAGACGCCGTCATGACGGACGCGTTTGCCATGGTGCAGCAGCTCGGCCTCGCGCCGAGCCTCACCAAGGCGGAGTAGGAGGGGCGATGATCGGAAGTCAAACGGCGCCATCTATCCTCGACGAAGCCGCCGCCGCAATTGGAGGCTGGACCGCTCTTCAGTCCATCAGGTGCGTACATTGGGATTCCGAGGGGCAGGATTGGGAACCGTGGCAAGCGCATGACATCGGCGGAACAGTGGGTGCTTCCACTTTCCGAGTTGCGACTGATCTCGACTTGGGCGCGGGCACGAGCCGCGTCGAAATGGACGCCGAGGTGGTCTATCCTTGGCCGCATCGGGTCGCTTACATCGAGATCACAGACGCTGAGGCGGGTATGCTGGCTGACCTGAGCCTAGGTGCAGTCGCTATCAGGAGGCTCCACCCAAGCCTCTACGCCACGGCGCGCCGGGATTTTACCGCATTTGCCCCGGAAGCGCTACGTCTTGCGCGCGCCGATGCTGACGCCGTGCTGGAAGGGAGAACATCGAAGTCAGTCCGCTTCCGACACCATGATGCCGACCGGTGGGCGACGCTCACGCTCGCTGACGATGGTACGCCGATGAGCCTGACTTACGACGACCACGACCCGGCACAGGGCGATATCGCTTACCGCTTCGAATGGTCTGATTGGAGGGATGTAGCTGGCATTCGTCTGCCTTACAAATTGCGGCGCCTCATCGATGGTCGCCCGATCCGAGAAGAAAGATTGAGCCGTGTCACTCTGAACGAGCCAGTATCGGATGAAAAATATAGGATCCCGGCAATTGTTCGTGCTCAGGACGAAGCGGGTCGGCGCATCGTCACCGGCTGGACGCAGCGACGCCGCGCTGCGGGACTGCCTTATGAGGAATTTACTCGGCCCCAACAAATAGACATGACGCCACTCGCATTTGGCGTGTGGCTCGCGCGTGGCGGGACCCACAACTCTTTGGTCATCGAGATGGCCGATCACATTGTGGTTTTCGACCCGCCTCTCTTCGAGGGGCGTTCGGAGGGGGTGATTGCCGCGGCCAAGAAGTCGGCTCCGGGAAAGCCTATTCGCCACGTAGTGCTCAGCCATTTTCACGATGATCATATGGGCGGAGTGCGAACTTATGCTGCCGAGGGTGCGACCGTCGTCGTCCACTCAAGTGCCGGCGATTACATCCGCGCGGTGCTTGGTCAGCGGCGAACGATTGAGCCAGATCGACTGGAGATTGCGCGCCGCGAAGGCCGGCAGAGCCAGCCTGCGGTTACGGTCGTCGAGGACGCAATCACGCTGACGGACGGGACACGGGAGGTCACGCTCTACCATGCTCCGAACAGTCACGTGTCCGGCATGCTGGTGGGTTATGTGCCCGACGCCCGTGTTCTTTTTACAGCCGACCTCGTCAGTGACACGTTTCCACTAATTCCTGTCTTCGCCTCGTCGGTCTATGAACTCATCGAAAAAAACGAGCTTTCGGTCGCGATGATCGCGTGTGGGCACGGCAACGCCATGCCTTTCGCTCAGCTTGCCTATGTACTCGGAAAATAAGCGGTCATGAACAACCGCACTTTGCCAGGAGGACACACATGGTGGATGATCGCTTGATTCGCCGCGGGGCTGACGGATACGATGAGGCGCGCTTCGCGCGCGTATTCAACACTCGTCGCCCCGAGCGCTACCCGGCTGCGGTGCTGGTCGCCGAATCCGAGGATGATGTCGTCAAGGGTGTTCGACTAGCACGGGATCGCGGTTGGAAGGTGGCGATCCGTGCGGGCGGTCACAGCTTTCCGGCCTGGAGCCTGAGAGACGACGGATTGGTGATCGATCTCGGCGGCTTCAAGCAGACCGCCTTCGATGAGAGCACGGGCGTGGTCAGCGTCACGCCCTCCGTTTCGGGCGGAGAGCTTAACTCCTATCTATCCGGATACGGCCGCTTCTTCACCACCGGTGACTGTCCCTCCCTCGGCCTCGGTGGTTTCCTGGTCCAGGGCGGGATGGGCATGGGCTTCCGTGGCTGGGGTTACGCAGCCGAGCAGATCGCGTCGATCGACGTCGTGACCGCAGACGGTGAGTTGGTGAGGGCAGACGAGCAGAGCAACTCCGATCTGTTCTGGGCGGCGCGCGGCGCGGGTCCGGGCTTCTGCGGCGCGATTACGCGTTTCCACCTCAGGACCCGCCCCGTTCCAAAGGGACTGGCCGCAACAACGCACATCTATCCCTTGGCACGCTATGCCGAGGTCGTCGAATGGGTGTGGAAGATCCACCCCAGCCTCTCGCCGGAGGTCGCCCTGGTCGCCGTCTCGGTGGTCCCGCCGTTCCCAGTTCCGGGCGCCGATGAGGGCTTCATGTTTGTTGTTGCCGGGGTGGCGTTCTCGGAGTCACGAGACGCAGCCCTTAAGGTGCTCGCACCGTTCGCGGAGTCTCCCTTCCTCACCGATGCGTTGGTCGTCCAGCACGCTCAACCAACGACGATCGCTGAACGACTCGAGTTCGCCGGCGCCATTCACCCACCAGGCAGGCGCTACCTCGTGGATTCGGCGTGGGTCAAGGGCCCGCCACGCGACGTCATCGCCGCGGCCAAACAACTCGTGGCCGAGCGGCCGAGCGGCACACGGGGCCATGCTTTCTTTGACTTCTCCCTTCCTCGTAGTAGCGTACCGGACATGGCAATGTCGCTACGCACCGACGTCATGCTCGGCTCCTACATCATCTACGAGGGTGCGCAGAACGATGAAGCCTACAGTGCGTGGCATCTCGATGCGATGAAGCGATTGGAGCCGTTCACCGTCGGCCAGTACTGGGGGGACTCCGATCAGACCCGGCGCGAGGTGAAAACTCTGACCGATGATGCATGGGCGCGTCTGCAGCAGGTCCGTGCCAAGCGCGATCCGAACCGCCTGTTCGCCGACTACCTCGCCGGCCCAGGTGGCTTCCGCAACCGGAATGGCTGGGAGACCAACCAGTGACGTTGCCGAGCAAAACAGGAGGATCCATGATGTCCGACAGCGCCCAGCGAGGGAAGCCACGCAAAGTCAGCGCCAGCGGCAAAGACGCCGAGAGACCTACGGGCCGACGCAGGTCGGGTTCTGCCGTTGAGTCAGGTCCAGCCGTTCCGGCTCTTCGAACGGCTCCCGGATCAGCCGAGATGACAGCGATGGTGCTCAGGGCCGATCGCAGCATCGGCCTCGAGCGCCGACCCGTGCCGACACTCCGCGACGATCAGGTGCTTGTCGACGTAGACCTGTGCGGCATCTGCGGAAGTGATCTGCACTCCCCCCAGACCCCGGAGGTCTACCTCGGCGGATTCATCATGGGGCACGAGCCGGTTGGCCGGATCGCTCGCGTTGGGCGTGATGTGACCGGTTGGCATGTCGGCCAGCGCGTCTGCATCAACCCGAACGGCGACACGTGCGGCGTATGCGAGGCTTGTCGGTCGGGGCGTCTGAACCACTGCATCCCCGCGACGCTCGAGCGGGCTATCGGGCTCCAGGCTGACGGTGCTCTGGCGGCGCATGTGGCGGTCTCACCGAAAACCCTGCACGCTGTGCCGGATGAGATGGGGCGCATCGAGTCTGCCTGGGTAGAGCCAGCCGCCACCGCACTGCGCGCCGTCATGCTCGCCGGTGACCTAGCCGGGCGATCCGTACTCATCGTCGGTGGTGGTCCGATCGGTCAGCTGTGTTGCCGGCTCGCACGCCACTTCGAGGCAGGGCGAGTCTGGCTGAGCGAGCCGTCCGCCGAGCGCCGCAGCTATGCCGAAGCCTCACAGGTCGATCGCGCATTCGACCCGAGCGTCGACGAGGCCGCGCTCGAAGGTCTGAAGGCCGACTTGGTCCTTGAGTGCTCCGGCAGTGAACCGGGCTTTCGCACGGCTCTGGCGGCGGCGAGGCCCGAGGGCACAATCGTGGTAGTCGGCGGTGGGCGCGCAGGTCTCGATCCGCTGACGATACTGGTCAAGGAACTGCGCGTGCAGGGCTGTTTCACATACGTCGACGAGTTTGCCGAGGTGATCTCCCTACTGACCGATGGACGGCTCCAAGTCGCTGATCTGACTTCCGAGATCGCCGGCATCGACGACGCCCCCGCCGCTTTCGAGCGACTCAGGAACGCGAGCACGATGAAGATCTTCATCGCACCGAATGGTTCGTGATCCGGTGCGCAGCCTATCAGCTGAGAATCGGTCGCCTGACCATAGCGTGTTTATGGCTCGTCCTCAGCTCGTCAGATCAAGGAATTTCCATGAAGTCCATTTTCCCGAGGGAGACACGAACGCGAGATCACCACACAATCGTCCAGTTAGTTTCATTCTTACAAACGGAGAAGACAGTCCATGACACGCAAAGTGGCTTATTGGGTGAGCACCGGTTTGTTGGCCGCGCTGTCGGTCTTTGCTGCATTCACTTACCTATTGGGTAGTCCGCAGACGGCTCAAGAATTTGCGCACGTGGGATATCCGCAGCAACTGCGCATTATTCTTGGGATCGCCAAACTCCTTGGCGCGATCACCCTCGTGGTCCCTGGCTTGGCCAAACTGAAGGAGTGGGCCTATGCCGGATTCACATTCGCGTGGATCTCGGCTTTTGTAGCGCACTATCTGGCGAAGGATGGCCCGAAAGCATTCATGCCACTAATCTTGCTGCTGGTCCTCGTCGTCTCCTATGCGACCCGGCCAGCAAATCGCCAATGGCAGGCGAAAGTCACGACGGTCTAAAGATGATGAACACGAAGCTTTGGCAGCCGATTCAAGTAGGCGATATCAAACTTAACCATCGTCTTGCGATGGCACCAATGACACGCAGCCGGTCCGCAGCCCAGGGCGTGCCGACGGACTTGAATGCCGAGTATTATGCCCAACGAGCTTCAATGGCCCTGATCATTTCAGAAGGTACGCAACCGTCTGACGACGGACAGGGCTATCTGTTCACGCCTGGAATCTACACCGATGAACAGGTCATCGGCTGGCGCAAAGTGACCGACGCTGTTCGGAGCGCAGGCGGCCAGATGTTCATTCAGTTGATGCACGTGGGGCGGATCTCTCATCCGGCGAATACGCCGCGCGGAAGGCAGGCGGTAGCGCCGTCCGCTGTCAAGCCCAACACCAAGATGATCACTCCTTCGGGGCTGCAGGACATTCCCGAGCCGCGTACGCTCCGGGCTGATGAGATTCCGGCGGTCATCCAGGAGTTCCGGCACGCCGCTGCCGCCGCGAGAAGGGCCGGTGCTGAAGGCGTAGAGATACACGGCGCGAGCGGCTATCTCATTCATCAGTTCCTTTCGGATAACGCAAATTTGAGAACCGACCAGTATGGCGGGCCTATTGAAAGAAAAATTCGTTTTGCCGTAGAGGTGGCCTCAGCCGTTGCGGACGAAATTGGCGCAGGCCGCACGGGCATCCGAATTTCACCGGGAAACAAATTTAATGACATCGCAGAAAACGATGTTTACAGCGTCTACGGCGCTTTGATTCGCGAGCTGAGTCGCCTCGGGCTCGCGTACCTGCATGTCGCGCATATGGGCGATGAAGTCTTGCTCCGGAAAATTCGTGGCATCTGGCCCGGCGTGCTTGTTTTGAATCGCGGAGGGGCGGACCTTCCGACCAGGATTGCGGATATCGATAACGGTACCGCGGATGTGATTGCCGTCGCGTCGATGAGCCTTGCGAATCCGGACTTAGTGGAACGCATCAAGTCAAACGCACCCCTGAATGCCCCAGACCCTTCGACGTTTTATGGCGGCGGGTCAAAAGGCTACACGGATTACCCAACCCTCGTGATGACGGCACATCAATGAGCTGGAAGGCTATCGCGAGGGATGCTGGCAAGAGAAGGCCGCAACGAAACGGTGGGTGGCTTGCGACAGTGGTTGAGCGGGCGAGGCAGATATCGAAGAAATCGGATTCTAAGTTCTTGGGGACTCAAAATGACCACCGTATCGAATGAAGAAAAGCGATATGACTACATCGTGGTGGGAGCGGGTGCGGCCGGTTCGGTTCTTGCCGGGGAATTGTCCGCCTCCGGCGCGCAAGTACTAGTCATAGAATCCGGGGGCCCGGACGATGCACCGACCATCATGAACCCGAGCATCTGGTTTTACAATGTCGGAGGCCCCCTTGATTACCACCTGCCCATCACGCCGTTGCCTCAATTGAACAGCCGCAATTTCAACATGGCCCTCGGCCACGTACTTGGCGGCGGCAGCAGCATCAATGCCATGGTATGGACACGCGGCATGCAACGGGACTACGACGGGTGGGCTGAGAACGGAGCCAAGGGTTGGGCCTTCGCTGACGTGCTTCCGGTCTTCAAGAGTCAGGAGGACTGGGAGGGCGGCGCCAATACCTGGCGCGGAGCCGGCGGCCCCATACATATTCGCCGCCCCAAGAATCCTCATCCCACCGCACAGGCGTTTCTCGAAGCCGCTCGCGAGATGGGCATTCCCATTCTGGATGACGTGAACGGACCAATGGTCGCCGGCGCCGGCTACATCAACATGAACATCGCCGCGGATGGGACTCGCGTGAGCGCCGCTCGCGCCTTCCTGCGTCCAGCTTTGTCGAGGCCAAACCTGACTCTGCTGCTCAACACCAACGCGGTGAAACTGAACTTCGAGGGTACACGTTGCGTGGGCGTCAAGCTAATGACAGACGGCACCGTTAAGAATATCGGTGCCAGGGAAGTCATCCTTGCTGCCGGCGCCATCAATAGTCCAAAGCTTCTCATGCTTTCAGGTGTCGGAGAAGCGAAGACCCTTCGCAGCCTAGGAATCGACGTCGTCGAGGACCTGCCTGGAGTTGGCCAGAATCTGCAGGATCATGCCATCGTGTCCGGCGTCGTATTTAAGTACAGAGGTAAGATGGCTGAACGGCCGTCCGACAGCAATGCCGTCGAGGCAGAGGCTTACTTGTCGAGTGGTTCTTCGAGTGATACCGACATTAATCTTGTCCTCATACAACTTTCGAACGTTACACCCGAAGTAGCGGCGCGCTTTGGTGCGCCTCCGGAAGATGCGTTCACGATTATGTCGGCTCTTGTGCAACCAACCAGCCGAGGTGCAGTCCGTTTGGCGAGCAACAACTTTCGGGATGCCGCCGTGATCGACGGCAACTATCTCGGCACCGATCATGATTTTGCCGCCATCGTGCGCGCCATCGAAGCCGCGCGTGAACTAGGGAATCAACATGCCTTCGATAGTTTGCGCGAGGCCGAGCTCGTTCCCGGCCCGAAGGCGACGGCCGAGGACATCCGGGAACTTGCCCGACTTGGTACGGCGAGCTTCGGACATCCCGTCGGCACATGCAAAATGGGAGTGGATAAACTTGCGGTCGTCGACCCACAGCTCCGTGTTCACGGCCTTACAGGCTTGCGCGTGGCCGACGCCTCCGTGATGCCGCAGATCATCACTGGGCCGGGGACGAATGCGTCGACTCATATGATCGCGGGCCGCGCCGCCCAGCTGATTCTCGCCTGACAGGAGATCGCATGACGATCGACGGGTTGCTGGTCAAGCAGCACGGCTGATATTGGGGCCGACGCTTAGGCGAACATCGGCGCTGGTCTCGGTGCCCCAATGCAGCCTAACCTGAATGTTCACAAGCTCATTGACTTGCGCCATAAGGTGGCGCTTCGTGGAGGCGTACTCCGCGGCATGGCTGAAGCGGCTCGCGCAGCACGTTTCGGCAAGGCTGAGTTCGGCAGCGTCGTCGCCGTTACGCACCTGGCACGGCACGGCGAAGGTCGCCGCGATCCTGCCCTGTTCGGCGAGAAGCTGCAGCGCCGC
>Ga0307479_10007129_pt1 | contig 10303 bp, 7 predicted proteins | sample atmos_gasesECM4C_FD_203743 | JGI IMG/M metagenome (GOLD analysis project Ga0307479, IMG submission 203743) | Hardwood forest soil microbial communities from Morgan-Monroe State Forest, Indiana, United States - atmos_gasesECM4C_515 | ecosystem: Environmental > Terrestrial > Soil > Temperate...
AACAAAGACTCCGGTGAAAACGGGCACCGGAAGGTCAATCTGCGACTGACGCTGTACACTTCACTACCCCAGCACGTACTTGAAGAGATGAACCTAGTTGGTAAAAACATCCGGCGATGTGAAGTTGACAACAAAGACATTCCGCGTGTCATGGCTGAGGCGGACGTCGCCTTTCTACCCTTGTCGTTCGAGCCATCCATGCGTCATGTGGTCGAAACCTCTTTTCCAAGCAAGATCGGGGAATACCTTGCGAGTGGCATCCCAATCTTGGTTCATGCGCCTTCTTATTCGTCCGTGGCGCGATACTGTCGCGAAAACAACTGCGGTCTGGTCGTTGCCGAGCCGAGCGAGACTTCGCTCCGCGATGCCCTAAATCGTCTCATTAGCGATGGGGCAATTCGAGAGAAGCTCTCCGCGAGAGCACTTGAAGTTGCGGCGGAGAATCATGATGTCAATCGAATCGTGCCGGCATTCTTCGAACAGATCCGTTAGCGGAACCACCACCCGATGTCTTCGACGGGTATGTCTGCCTCATCCACTGTACTGTCTGCCGTAACCCCTCCTCGAGTGGCATTTTCGGGTCGAGTCCTAAATCTTGTTTCGCTTTAGAGTTGTCCACCTTCTTGTGATGAGTGGTCATACCTTCCTCGTCTTTGACGGTGACCAACTTCTTGTCTCCTTCGCAGAGACGTAGAATCAAATCGGAGAGATTTTTCATGCTGACATCCTGCGCCGAAGCGATATTGTAGACTTCGCCGGACCTGAAATTGGTCGCGATATTCCCGAGCGCGCTGATGGCGTCGTCGATGAATAGCCAACTTCTCGTGTGACTGGCGTAGACGGTATATGGCAAGCCATGAAGCGCCGAATAGATGAAGCGGCAGAGGGCGCTGCGATAGGTGCTATATGGCTCTCCGGGACCATAGAGATTGAACAGGCGCACGCGAACCGTCTCCGTTTGGAAAGCCTGAGCGGAGTTCAGAATCTGCATCTCGCCGACCCATTTTGTCATCGCATAATCATTAAGTTGTTTGATCTCATGTTGGTCCATGACGTTCTCTTTCATTACTCCGGTCCAGTCTCCGTACACCTCTGAACTACTAAAAAACACCATCCGAAAACGATGCCTTTCTTGAAGCCGAATGATGTGCTTAGTCCCAATGACATTTGATTTCCAGAGCGTTTCGTAGAAATCTTCCCCATTCCACCGGCCGAATTCGGCGGCGAGGTGGTAAGCAAGGTCGAATTTGTGTTCCTCGAAGATCCGCGCCAGTTGCCGATACTCGCCAACATCACAACGCAGATATTGTGAATCTGCGTGTTGATGCACGCCCGTAAGCCATACATCGTGTTGTCCGTGCCGCAATTCGGCTACGAGATGGCGCCCAACAAAGCCTAGTCCACCAGTTACCAGAATTTTCACTCTCCGCTCCTTTGCCGCTTTAGGCGCAATCGATCGCGCTCCCGATGCGAATTGGTTGAGACTGCAGAGGCGTAAAACTGAACGCTGCAACCAGTCAAGATTATTCACATTTTTTTCGCCCGCGCTATGCATATCATATGGTCGAAAAAGTACGGAACAAGGAACTCGCTAGTCTTTTGACGGAACAATCTCAATCGAGTGACGCGGTCTCCACAAATAGTCACAGCCCAGTGCTTTCCAACGGCCCGAAGCCATGCTGTCACAATTGCAGTATTCCGTTCACCGTGATGGATTCTCTTGATTCTGAAACACGAAAGACCCGACTTCTGAAGGGCTAACATCAAAGACCGAGGGCTGAAAAAAGAGACGTGCTCTGGTATGCAAAAGTATGTCCAGCGGCTCCCGGACATGAGAGCACCCACAGAACCAGCATTACCAGTGCCTAGAAGCAACCATCCGCCGGGCTTCAACATGCGCTGGGCCGCTCTGAAAAACACCATCGGCTCAGCCAGATGTTCTATAACGTCGAAGGCACTGACGACGTCGAAAGACCTGTCAGCGAATCCGGCCGAGCCAATATCACACTCGGAAACGGAAATTCCGGCACGCTTACGGGCTCTCTCGGCAGCCAGGTGAAAGAGTTCGAGACCGTGCCTGTTCCAGTTCTCGCCGAGCGTTTCAAGGAAGAACCCGCTGGCGCAGCCCACATCAAGGATCGATCCACCTTTTGGAAAGGCCTTGCGCAACAACTCTCGAGCCACGCGAAAATCCTCGCGGTATCTAGGGTCCTCCTCCGCTAGCCGTTCAATGTAGTCTTCGCCTGCGTTTGCGTAATGCTGGTGGAAATAGGCAGAAGAAGGACGCACGTATTTACATAAGAAGTGACAGTCTTGACATTTAACCACACGGCCAGCCAGGAACCCCTCGTCCTCGGCCCAGGAATGAACTCGATCGCCGGTAATGTGACGCACCTCAAACCTCGACCGCAGCCTCCCGCCCCGACAAACGGGGCAAGCATCCACGGTTTCAAGGTTCAACTGACTAGCGTGCCGATGAATGGTGTGGTCCATAGTCAGGATGCAACTAGCCGCGGGGTTCAAGGTTCAACGTATGCGGAAAATAAATGCACGCGATCAATCTACCTGTGGGTTCACCAATGATGGCTCCTGCCCTCTTTCCGATCTGTTTTGCCTCTCCATTCGGAATTCCCAAGGGAGGTTTAACAAGCCCTGCCATTCCTCATGGGGATGTGTAACAGGTTTTGTGCCGACGATCATGTCCGGGACACACGTCCATTGGTCAAAACAGTGTCCACCTTCCCAAATGCTCACCTGCCAGTGATAGACACCCGGCCGTAGCGGAAGCGAAGGAAGTTTGAAGCGCAAGGCGTGCAAACCCTTGCTCAATTCCAGTCTACTGACAGATGTTGCCCAAATGAGCTGATGATCCGAGTTGAACAGTGCAATACCGTTCACGCCGCCACGGATGTCGACGTTCACACCAAGAACAAATTCGAACGTCACGCTTCCAAAACTATCTAGCACATTTGACTCTTCCGTATAGGGTTCTGCAATGCGCCAGCTGAGAAAGCGAGTCGAACGGGTTCCCTCCCGCCTGTGATACTCTGCCGATGAAGGGGGAGTGGAAAAACTGGCTTCGTAGGCACTGACGACTTCCAGCATTGAGCCTGCGCAGCGGATTCTGCCGTCATCTATCCAGATGCAGCGCCGACAGAGGCGACGAATCTGGTTCATTTGGTGACTGACGAATAGAATAGTCCTGCCGGTCTTGGTTACCTCGTCCATCTTGCCGAGGCACCTCTTCTGGAATTCGAGGTCACCAACCGCCAACACTTCATCTACAAGCAAAATCTCTGGCTCCAGGTGCGCAGCCACAGCGAACGCAAGGCGCATTTGCATGCCACTGCTGTAATGCTTGAGAGGCGTATCGAGGAAGCGCTCGACGCCGGCGAATGCAACGATGGCGTCGTGCTTATTCCCTATCTCGCGCCTGCTCATGCCAAGAATTGCGCCGCTCAGATAAATGTTTTCTCGCCCAGTGAGTTCGGGATGAAAACCAGTGCCAACCTCGAGTAGGCTTCCTACGCGCCCGCGGATTTCGATATAGCCTTCGGTCGGACGTGTAATCCGCGAGAGTAGTTTCAGCAGAGTCGTCTTTCCAGCGCCGTTCCGACCGATAAGTCCGACCACTTCGCCTTGTTGAACATCGAAGCTCACGTCACGCAGCGCCCAGAAATGCTCGGGCGCGCGAGGTTCACCGCGGAGGAAGGGCGCCTTCAATAAGCGCATGAAGACGTCGCGCAAGGCAAGATACCTCTCGCGCTCGCCTATGCGGTAACGCTTACCAAGCCCTCGGACTTCGATCGTGTTTTCACTCACGCTTAAACCACATCGGCTACCGTCGTTTCCATTCTCTGGAAATATGCCAACCCGCCCAGGAGAATGAGGAGGACTGCGGCCACGGAAATGCAAACAAGGCGCCCCGGGGGATCCCCGTGACCTGTGAGCGACCATCGAAATCCGTCGATCACACCTGCCATCGGGTTCAGCCCGTAGAGCCAACGCCATTTCGTTGGCACAAGCGAACTCGGATACACTACAGGCGACGCGAACATCCAGAATTGCACCAAGAATGGAAGCACATAACGCACATCGCGATAGAGCGCGTTCAAGGCAGAAAGCCACAGACCCACGCCGAGCGCAGTGAGCACGGCGAGGAGCAGAAATGCCGGGAACCAGATCGCTGCCACCGTCGGGCGAATACCGTAGTAGAACCCCATTGCAGCAAACATGAGGAACGAAACGCCGAAATCCACGAGGCCGGAAAGCACGGACGAAAGCGGCAGAGCGAGCCGCGGGAAGTACACTTTCGTGATGACACGTTGGTTTTCTACGATAGTGTTTGTTGCATTCTGAAGCGCGGCAGAGAAATACATCCACGGAAGCAGAGCGCTATAGTAAAAAACAGGGTACGGAAGTCCCTGCGACGGAACGTGGGCAAGCTTTCCAAAGAAGAGGCTGAACACGAGCATGGTGAGAAATGGCTGCAAGACCGCCCAGGCTGCGCCGATCACCGTCTGTTTGTAACGGATTTTGACGTCACGCCACACGAAAAAGTAGAGCAACTCTCGGTAACTCCAGAGTTCTGGCAATGGAAGCGCCCACCAACGGATCGCTGGCGCGATCCGGAGCGTTGGGAGGACCGGGAGGGTTGGAGACTCGGGAGTTACGCTCGTGTTCACTCAGTTCCTTCCGACTGATCAGATCTGAGCTGCTTCAAGTCTTCCTGCTCGATGTGGCGCATCATCTGGTGTCGCCCCGTCAGATAGCCCTTCAAAGTTCGAGTCGCCTGTGCAGGAACTACTGCAACTTGGTTATAGGCTGCGTCGCGCCATGAAATCCTCCCGCGCGCAGGAATTAAGTGTGTGCCCCATTGTAAGATAAGCCCCAGATTCCACACGATCAACAAAGTCGTCGCCACGGAGGCAAGGACGGCAACGTGTCGCTTCTGCCAAACGCGTCCGAGCCGATCAAAGAACGCCGCCAGTCCTACCACGAAGAGTGCCGTCAACGACACGAAGAAGCGGTTGCCGAACGATGATATACCGTCCCAGCTCGGATAACTCGCGATGAAATAGTAAAACGCAATGAACACTAGGAGCAGATTCCCTCCGAACCACGCCTCGCGCCTCCAGAAGAACACCAATCCGGCGCAAGCCAGTGCAAGCACAGGTGTCCAGGAAAAGAGGCCGTGATCAGAAGAAAAGAGCACGCTGCTCACCGCCGGTGACGTCCAATACCAATTGCGCAATGGGATGTAGCCCGACTCGAACACGTTGCCGTAGACAATCCAGCGCGAGAGGAAGGTTGGTGAGAAGGCCAGGAGTAACGCAGCCAGAAACAATGCGTCGCGGGCCAGGACGAACCCTAATTTACTCCGTGTCGCGGACGATTCCTGAAAATGACTCCAGCAGGCACGCAACGAATCCGTAGCAGGCAAAATCAGCAGCACGGCGTTCGGGTAGTACACGTCCATCATCAAACCGCCGATCAAACCCAGCAAAATCCATTGAAACGAAGTTCGTTCGTCCTGCGTCCGCAGCCAGTACCAAACAAACAACGCGATCACGAAGGCCGAGTGGGCGTGCGACCACGACGGGTTGAAGTACAGGTACACCGGCAAAGAACTTGCAAACCAGATCCCTAGCGTTGCGAGAAACGCCCAACGTTCCGGAAAGAATTTCTTTGCGATCTGGAACGACAGCCAGAGTCCGAGAAAACCATAGAACGCGGTGCCGCAGGCCATCGCGATCGAGTAGGGTCGGGAGAACCCGTCGGCGGATATGTGAGCGCCGAGAGCATCACTCACTCTAACCGCGAGATGAGCCGTAAGCAGAAACGGAAACCACAAGATGGCGGGTCCGATGGTGAAGTGATTATCGAGACACCCGGTACGCGTGTACTGGCTAGCGATGATGTGGCCTTGGGGGTCAACTCTGCCCATGCGGAAGGATGGGTTTGCTTCGAGCCAGTCTTTCTGGAAGTCAAGCCGCCCTTCTATGAGCAACGCTCGTCCGTAGGCGTAATATCCCACACCATCGCCTCGCACCCACGGATTCACTAGCGGGAGAGTAATGGCGAATAAACAGAGAAGGCACTTTTCGTATCGGGACCGGTTACGCCAGTCTTTCAACAGGTGCATGAGTCCCACGAGATAGCTTCGACTGGTCCTTGGTCAGGCGCCCCGCGAAAGGTAAGCGCTCGGAATCTTGTCGCTCACGACGCAATCGAGCCGGCCGCTTGCGCGCCGGCAGCAGCGGTTTCCCCATGTTGACCCGTCGCGATGTAGTCTTCTTGTCTTCGTTGATAGTGTTCCACAACCCGATCTACGATTTCGTCGAGAGGAATGCCGGGGCGAAATCCGGTTAACCGTTGCAGCTTTTCGAGGGCAGGCACGCGCCGTTGCATGTCTTCGAATCCCGGTTCATAAGCTTGGTCGTAGGGAGTATAGGTGATCGGTGATTCGCTCTTGGTGCGCTGCTTCACAATGCGGGCAAGCCCTTCCACCGATATTTCCTGATCGCTTCCTACGTTTACAACTTCGCCGACCGCCTTATCGGTGGCAATCAACCGCAGAATGGACTCAACCGCGTCGCGTACATCGCAGAAGCAGCGCGATTGCTGGCCGGTTCCAAATACAGTAATTGGCGATCCCGCGAGCGCCTGCCGGACGAAGTTCGGCAGTACCATGCCGTAACGACCGGTTTGTCTGGGTCCAACAGTGTTGAACAGCCGCACGACAATGACGGGCTGTTTCTTTTCTTTCCAGTACGAGAGCGCAAGAAATTCATCTAGGGCTTTAGAGGCAGCATAACTCCATCGTCCGATCGTCGTCGGTCCGAGCACTAAGTCCGCTTCTTCGTGGAAAGGAATCTTGTCGCTCTTGCCGTATACCTCCGAGGTGGATGCGGTGAAAACGAGTTTTTTCTTTTTTGAAGCAGCATCCAGTACAAGCTGCGTGCCGTACACGTTCGTTTCGAGGGTGCGCACCGGGCTTTCGACGATTAGGCGCACTCCGACGGCCGCCGCGAGATGAAACACGACATCTGATTCGTCTACCAGTTCGGCCAGCAATTGCTTGTTCGTGATCGAATCGAAGAAGTAATGAAACCGTTCATTTGTTTTGAGGTGGCGAATATTCTGAACGCTTCCGGTTGAGAGGTCGTCGAGGATAAAAACTTCGTCGCTGCGGGTGAGTAGCGCGTCGGCCAAATGAGATCCGATAAAGCCCGCTCCGCCGGTGATTAGGTAGCGCAAATCTCCTCCTAACTCGACGCTCCGTCTGGTTTGTCAGACCCTGACGGAAATCGCGTCGGTTTGTCCACTTCCTCGCCGTAACCATATCCGTACGCGTACGGGTAGTATCTGTATGAATAATAGTAGTCTGGTGCACTCGAATCTACGGCATTCAAAACGACCCCAAGTATCCGGCACTTAACGGCTTGCAAGAGGTCACGCGTGCGCGTGAAGGCCTCTTTGGGGGTTTCTCCGCTGCGCACAACCAGAAGAACACCATCCGTCAAGGCTGACAGGATAACCGCATCCGTCGCCGCCATGACCGGGGGCGAGTCAATCACGATAAATTTGAACCGTCGACGCAGTTCCGCGATTCCCTCGCGCATTCGGTGCGATGAGAGAAGATCGGCTGGACTGGGCGGAATCGGCCCGGTCGTGAGGGCTGTCAGGTTCATGATTGTCGGATGCGCGAACGTTACCTCATCTAGGCTCGAAACACCCGCGAGGTAAGAACTCAATCCCAGTTCTTTCGCGACCGTTAAGTTCAGCGCGCGGCGAACACCTGGTTTTCGGAGGTCGGAATCCATAATCAAGGTCCGATCGCCGAGTTGCGCCAGCGTAACCGCAAGATTCACAGCAGCTGTCGTTTTTCCTTCGCGAGGTAAAGCGCTGGTTACCAGGATGACCTGCGGCGGATGGTCGGCCTGCGAAAGGAGCAAGGATGTCCGCAGCGCTCGGAAGGCCTCCGAGATCTGTGACTTCGGTTGCACGTGCGAGAGCATTTCCACGCGAGGGGCCAATCCGGTTTGCGGGTCTTGCTGCGACGGCCGCGTCCGATGACCACCGACAGCAGGCAAAGCCGGCACAACTGCCAGGGAAGGAAGCCCTGCCAAAGATTCGATGTCATCCGGCGACTTCACAGTATTGTCCAGGTACTCGCGGAACAGCGCCAGGCCAACTCCGCCAACCAAACCCACTAGGAAGCCCAAAAGGATGTTTCGGGCGCGCTGTGGGCGCGAAGGGCTCGTGGGCGTCAGTGCTGGATCTACGACACGGATGTTGCTCGAGCGTAGGCCCGCCGTAATCCCAGCTTCTTTCAGTTTTTGCAGGAGGCCATCATAGAGCTGCTTATTAGATTCCGCGTCGTGTTGAAGAATGTGGTACTGGACCAATTTCTCCGATTGATCGTTCGCCTCCGCTTTCTGTTTGTCCAAAGCTTCCTGAAGCAGTTCGACTCGGCTTCGCGCGGTATTGTATTCCTGCTGAACAGCCTCGATAGCCACTTTCCTGGCGTTCGCCAAACTATCTTCAAGTTCCCTTTGCTGTGCCAATAGTCGCTGGACCTTCGGATAGTTCGGTCCGTAGAGATTGACTGCATCGGCATATTGCTCACCGAGCTCGGATTTCTTTTTCAGAAGATCCGGGATAACTCCACCGATTTCATGCGCGGAAGGTAGGGAATCGATATTCCCGGACACGGCCATCCGATAGAGGGCTTCCTTTTCCGCAAGAGCGGTTTGAGCCTCGGTGACGGATTTACTGATGTCCGAAAGCCTCTGAGTAATTATGTTTTGCTTCTCGTCCACCTGCCAGATCTGGTTGTGCCGCTCGTAAGCGATTCGGGCGTCTTCGGATTTCTCTACTTTGATGCGCAGCTCTTCGAGTTCAGACGAAAGCCAATTGGAAGCTTGCGTTGTTGCGTCATACTTACTTCGAAAATTCTGCTCGATGTAATTTTGCAAATGTGTGTTGACTACCTGTGCGGACAATTGTGGGTCTTCCGCTTCAAACTTCACTTCGATCAATCGACTGTTGGGCACCCGTTTGACGCTGATCGCCCCGAGGAAAGCACTCAGGATCGCCGGACGCTTCGGAGCAGATCCACCGTGCGCCCAGGAGAACGCGCTAGAGGCTCCGCCGAATTCGGGATAACGAGCCAAGTCGAGCGACTTAATGGTCTGCAGAGCAAGCGTTTCGCTCTGCAAGATTTTAGACTGTGTCTCGATGTAGTTCTCCATGTCTACGAATGCATCGTAGGAGTCCACTTGTTGAAAAGGGAGCATGGTTTGAGATTCCCGATCCACTTCGACGCGTGCAGCCGCTTCGTAAATGGGCTTCATCTTGAAAGTTCCGATCGTTACGACAGTCATAGTCGTCAGGAGAAATGCGAGAATCAACCACTGGTGCTTGCGCAGGATGATGAGGTAATCGAGGAGGTGGGGCTCCCGACGAATTTGTTCAAACGGAAGTGCCTGGACGGCAGGCACGACAGCCAGCGAATCCGCTGCCCGGCGGTCCCGCATGGAGAGTTTGGATGCTTCTTCCATTTAGCCTCTGTAAGTTCCCCAAGCTGTGGAGACGTGCCGACCTTCCTACAGACTCCCACCTCTATATATGATCAGCCCTGTGCCGATTCCGACCGCGGCTTCGGCACCTCTTGCCAACGCTCTCTTGCCAGCGCTGTCGGGTATATACAGAATGTCATTCGACAGAAGCGGGACATCCTCGGTCTTGCGGTGTTCGATTTCCTTAATGCGAACTGGAATTAGATCTTTTTGACCTGTCAACTGGTTTCTTCTGAAGATCACGGCGTCATTTGCCTTGGCAAAGCCCGTCAGGCCGTGCGCGAGGGCTACCGCCTTGAGCACCGTGATTTGTTGCCCGTGCTCCTGAACGACATACCCTCCGGGCTGGGAAATGCCAGCGCCCGCTACGTAGATGATGCCAGCGCGTGGAACACTGATTACATCTCCGCCGTAGACTGAAATATTGAACGCTGCGTTCCCGGACTCGAGCAGGTCTTGCAATTGGATGGTGATAATTCGTGCGTCGGGCGCGGGGTCGACAGGCGGATCATTCGCTGCGGCTCTAGAATCGCTCGCCGCCGGTCTTGAATCGCTCCTAGCTGCGATAGGTTCGACGCTCGGTCCCTGGCTGCGCGTAATGGTCACCACGCTCCCCGCATTGTCAGTAATGCCTCCAGCATTAGCCAATACTTCAAGCAGGGTCGTCGGACGAATGACTTGGTAAACCATCGGATGGGCTACGGCACCTACAACCGTGA
>Ga0307479_10007131_pt1 | contig 10302 bp, 8 predicted proteins | sample atmos_gasesECM4C_FD_203743 | JGI IMG/M metagenome (GOLD analysis project Ga0307479, IMG submission 203743) | Hardwood forest soil microbial communities from Morgan-Monroe State Forest, Indiana, United States - atmos_gasesECM4C_515 | ecosystem: Environmental > Terrestrial > Soil > Temperate...
ACCGGGTGGAGGGGGAAAGGCGTCCAGCGTGATCGGAAGCATCCGCGCGACGTCGGCGCTCGCTTGGGTGAGCGTTCTTCCGGTCTGAAGGCGGGCGATGCCGAAGTAGCTGAAATTTCCCAGGAATATTTTATTCCGGTCCAACTGGAGCGGCAGGATCAAGGCCAAATCCTCCACATGGAGAAAACGGAAGTTCCGAGGAAGCACACCGATGATCTGGCGAGCCATTCCGTCCACGATGATCGTTTTCCCGACCGCGGAAGGATCGGCGCTGAATTTGCGCTGCCAGTAGCCGTAGGTCAGGATCGCAGTAGGCGGCGCACCAGGAGAGTCGTCGGAAGGAGAGAAGATGCGGCCGAACACGGGCGGTATACCTAAGACCGAAAGAACGCCATGAGTGACGTCCAATGCGTGCACGCGTTCGGGTTCTGCGAAGCCGGTGACATTGACGTCTCTGTCCGTGTCGGTCTCTGCGTAAATACCGATGTCCTGAAACGTGCGACTCTGGTCGCGAAATACGAAGTAGTCCTCCGGCGCCATGCCGCGGAGTGATGGATCTATTGCGAGCGGAGCGACTTCCAGGCTCACTAATTGTTCAGGGTGAAGATACGAGAGAGGTCTTAGCACGACGCCGTCGAGTACGCTGAAGATCGCAATCGTCGCGCCGATGCCGAGGGCGAGCGTCAGGACGGCGACGGCGGTGAAGCCGGGAGATCTGCGCAGGATGCGCAGGCCGTAGCGGGCGTCCTGCGCCAGGTTCTCGAACCACTCCCAGCCCCACGCGATGTGACTTTCTTCCTTCAGGTATGTTGTGTTGCCAAACCGGCGCCGGGCAGCGGTCTGAGCATCGTATGCTGACATGCCGGACTCGCGCTGTTCCTCTTGGCGCAATTCCAAATGTAGGCGCATCTCCTCTTCGAGGTCCGCGTCAAACTGCTGCCGATGAATCAACATCCTGATGCGTCTTGCAAATTTGGCCAGCCAGTTCATGCCAGAACTCCTTTCACACAGCCTCGATCACACGCGTGATCGCGCCAATCACACGTTCAAACTGCGACATTTCCACGTCTAATTGTTTGCGTCCCGCCGCGGTTAGTTGGTAGTAGCGAGCGCGGCGGTTTCCGGCTGTCGTGCCCCATTTCGCGGTCACCCAACCTTTGATCAGCATCCGCTGCAACGCGGGGTACAGGGAGCCTTCTTCGACTTGGAGGACGTCATCCGAGATCCGCTGAATGGAATTGGCGATCTCATACCCATGCATTTCGCCAGAGCGCGCCAACGTTCTCAAAATCAGCAGATAGAGCGTTCCGGGAGGAATTTCGTCTTGATGCAAAGCATCACTCCTGACATAGTTAGACTACGCCACCATCAAATCGTTAGCGGCTCCTGTCAAGACGTCTGCGAGGACGCCAGGTTTGCACAAGAAACGCGCTTGGAAGCGGGGTTCCGGACAGATGGTCGGCAAGCCGGAAGTAATGGCCTAGGTCCTGATAAACGCCGTTACCGGAAAAGTGGATACTGCAACGAAGTGCCGGCTTAGGCTCACCCCACCTACACGGCTTGTATACTCAGTTTGCTGTCGTACTACATCGCCGTTTGTGGATTGCAAATTCCGTCTTTATTCCTTGCTAACTCGATAGCCTTGCGCCTTTGATCCGGGCCGGTTGGACTTGGCTGGTGCGACCATCTGTTGCGTGAGCTGATCGAAAATGACATACTCCCCGCCAGTGGCACTCTCCAGTTCCTTGATGCGAGCGTTTGCACTATCGAGGTCCCGCAATGCTTGGACCCACACAAAGGTTTTGTTATCCGGTTTTCCCAATATATCGTAAGCGAAACGCTTCATCGGTCAAACCTCACACGAAGTGTTGCGGAGAAGTAGAGTCGTCCAGTACCCGCTCATGACTCGCACTGATCGTCGCCTCAAAATTCAGACCTAGGGTCTTGGTTGCGGATTCCAAAACGACACCACAATCACGGCATCGATTCAGATGCCGCGCGACCTCGCGTTCTACGCTCGGCGAGAGCTTCCCTTCCAAGTACGAGCAAATCAAATGGATGGTGTCCCGACAGTCCATCTACGTCCAACTCCCTTAGGTTCGGTGTGGATGGGCCCCTTCTCATCACAACAGGGTGCGATAAGAGATGGCTCGTCCAGTCTCGAGCTATACGCGTTGTACTAGGGCTTTCAATCCGTTGAAGACAGCAATTGTTGTGCCGGAAGAACTTGAATCGCATGGTCAGGTAAAACCTTGACACGATGAAGCCGACTCAGGATTCCCCCGAAATCCGCAGGTGATTGCCAATCAACAGGAGTCCCCTTGATGGAGTCCAGGTTCAGATGACCCGAGTTCCCGAAAACGGCTGCTGCATTCCTCCGGGAGTGATTTGCTTTACGCCTCGCGAACGAGTAGGTCTTGATTTACGCGCTGCTATGAAAAGAGGCGGAATCCTTGTTGAAAGTAAAAGACTTACGCGACTTTGACTCTTTTCATGCTTGGTGGTGCGCCAAGGGCGCATGAGTTCTTACCGGAGATGTCACGTTATCCTAATTCCTTAGGCCTTGCTCAACTCCGACGATTTCGCATCTTGGAAATGGTTTTGTCTGGGCGCTCGATGTCGTCGAAGGTCAGACGACATAGATGGACCTCTCGCTCTGAGACCCACACGCAGGAATCGATTTCGCAGACCAAGCGGGAATCGATCCACTCCTGCTGATTTCTCAACCAACGGCGCCTTCTGCGGATGTCTCTGCTTGCCCCGACGTTAACGTGCCGACAGACTGGGCCATGATTTCGAGTCCATTCTTGTTCATATCGAATCTCTGTTTCCGGTCCAAGCTTTTGACAAACTCCCGTGCCGCCTTACCGATAGCTCCAGGAAGGCTCGACGCCTCCACTTTGACCGTCGATTCCACCGTCCCTTCATTTCGATCTCGATAGCGAAATTGCACCTCAAACCTTTTCATGCTCCTAACCTCCCTTTTCTGAAGATGAAAACAGAAACCGGTTCGCGCACTCCAAACCACGCGCGGGTCTTAAAAACTGCCGCGACCTTTAGCTCCGGCGATGCTTTCGACTTGTAGCTTTCTTTCCGGAGGTCTTCGTTTTCAGAGTCTTAATCTCTGCCTTAAACTTCTCGTTCTCTTTCGTCAACGCGTCGCGGGCAGCTGTCATTGTTTCGAGATCGTTTCCTACCCGGCCGTTCTCTTTCTGAAGTTCCGCCACCTGGGCCTTCAATTGCTCGTTCTCTTGCAGAGTTTTTGTGTCTTTGCAGGCAGTCAAAGGCAAACTGAGCACTACTGCTACAACAAGTATCACCCAAGTGTTTTTGCGCTTCATACGTCATCCTTCGTGGAAAGAATTTGAATTGCAACCGGAACAACCGATAGCGGGTGAGGAGGGAAGCCACCGCTGGCAACTGGGCCAGCGTAATGGAGTTTCTAAGATGGTGCAAGCCTGAAAAACCCGGTTACTGGAAAGGTGGAGTTGACTCCTGGGCAGATGTCCGGTAATCCGACTACACATTCAAATGAAGTTAGTTAGGCCACACGCAATTCCTCCAAACCGGACTTCTGGACCGTTTCGTTGGATTCTAGGGATGGCTAGGCTTGTGCCAGCGGTCGCTGTACCATATGCTCACAGTCACCCGAAAGTGTCCATCCGCCATGCGGCGCCAATGGCCCACGTATTTGCCATGATCTTCCTCCATGGCTCCGGACTTGTTGGGAATTCGTACCTTATACCGGCCAATCGCGAGAGCGACATCTCCCCAATGCTCGATCTCATCCAACTCGAACTCGGCATTGCGATACCCGGCTGCCAGAAGCGACTCCCAAAGCTGGCGAATGGCGACTATACCCTGCACTGCAGGGCTGTGCGGTGGCAAGACGACCGCGTCTGGCGCATACGAGCCGAGGATTGTTTCTACATCGCACTGGTTAAATGCAGTCGCCGACTGAATCAGACTATTGCGAATCTCCGCTCGGACGACTTCGTTAAAGACTAACGGCGGCTGCGCTGCAAGCACTTGGGACATTAAGTCCTTTTTATACCTAACGCGGCAGGAAGCAAGGAATTAGTCGGTTTGAGTGCGCAAGTTTTCAAGGGCCGGGTAGCCTCCATAGTGGGAGTGACCCCAACTGGTCTTTCGTGTCCCCCAGCAAGGCACAACTCCTGGTTAACGCCGTAACCGGAGAAGTAAAGTCCTGGTACGGAACTTGATTTCATAACAATGTCGGCTCCCTCGACCCGAGTAGACTGTGGTTGCTTGACGACCAAAGGCTCGGGAGGAAGGAGCCGAACATGTTGATTATAGGCGTAGATTATCACCCGAGCTTTCAGCAAATCGCGTTTATGGATCAAAGAACTGGGGAATGCGACGAAAGGCGACTGAGCCACAGTGACGGAGAAGCCGAAAGGTTCTATCGGGACCTGCAGCAGCGAGGAGTCAGCGTGCGCGTGGGGATGGAGGCCACCGGCTATTCACGCTGGTTCGAACGGTTACTCGCGGAACTGGGTATCGAGGTGTGGATTGGAGATGCAGCGAAGATCAAGACGAAGCGCGTCCGCAAGCAAAAGACCGACCGCCAGGATGCCCAACTCTTGCTGAAGCTGCTGCTGGAAAATAACTTTCCTCGCGTGTGGGCACCCCGTCCGGAAAATCGTGATCTGCGGCAACTGCTCTGGCACCGGCATCGGCTGGTGCAGATGCGCACGCGGATCATGAATCAGCTGCAAGTGCTGGCGATGAACGAAGGCAAGCGTTGGAAGAAAAAACTGTTCAGCGAACAGGGGCGAGCGCAGCTAGAAAAGCTCCCGTTGGCTCCCTGGGCCAGCCGGCGCCGGCAAGATTTGCTGGAGTTACTAGACCGCATGAATCCGACCATCGAAGAGTTAACCGCAGCCGTCGAGCAAGAAGCCAAGAAATGGCCCGAGGTACTGCGGCTGATGATGCATCCTGGCGTGGGCCCACTTACAGCGCTGGCTTTTGTGCTGATCATCGGGACTCCGGAGCGGTTTCCTTGTGGCAAGCAAATCGGCAGCTACATTGGGCTCATCCCCAGTGAGGACTCCAGTGCCGGCCATCAACGGCTGGGACACATCAGCAAGCAAGGCAACGCCCTGCTGCGCTACTTGCTGGGAGAAGCAGCGCAAGCAGCAGTGCGTTGTGATTCGGGCTGGCGGCGTCGGTATATGCACCTGGCGATGCGTCGAGAGAAAAACATTGCCAAGGTGGCCATGGCCAGAAAACTCGCCGTTCGGTTGTACTGGATGTGGCGCAACGGTTGGGAGTATTCGCAGTTGGTAGAGTTCGGTTCGCACGCGGGACAGCTCGTTACCGGACAGGGCGTGAACTAGAGCGCCGTCCACTTGATTGGGCATCCCGCTCCCGAAAGGGAGTTCGAAGAAGTAATCATGGTCGAAGTTTTGATCGAAGAGATGTATGGGTCGGACTGAAACCGACCGCTAGATTACGAACGAGCCGTGGTCGTCGATGAAGAGGTCTAAGAAAACGAACAAGACCACTCTTCGGAGTGAATGGAGGAGTGTTCTCAAAAAGAGTTTGACAGAGCCGACATTGTTAGAGATGTCCGGTAATCCGACTTACCAGGACTTAGCCGCGTGGTCCGATGGTGAGTTCCGAGTAGCCGACCATCCGTCCGCGATCTAGTCCGTCACGTCTTAGATTTCCGAGAGAAGAATTGCTTCGACATTGTTTCAGTCAGCCTGAGAAGGCTACCCGCAACAGGGTGCTCTTTGGGAACGCGCAAGCTTAGCTCGCCCCGCGCGGCAGCGAAACGCCGCAGTTTTCGGCGCGTCTAAAACAGAAGCTTAGCCGCAAATTGAAATTGCCGCGGGTTTAACACGGTTCGCGGGGTTCCGAACGCCGGATTGAACGGGGGCGCGATGCCGTCCTTGTAGTGTTTGGGAACGGCGCCGACAAAAAGCGGTGCTCCGTAGACTGTAAAGACTTCATCCACATTTGCACGGTTGAAGAGGTTAAAGCTATCCACGGACACCTGCATCCTGTATTTTTCTCCCAGATGCAACAAACGAGACAGACGCACGTCCACCGTCCGCAGGGGATCGCCGAGATAAGTATCGCGCGCGGACTCTCCCACGCGGTCATTCACAGGGTTGCCGTCGTTATTGGTGTCAAAACCAACGAAGAGGGTGAACGGACGTGGCGACTGCACGGTAACGATACTGCTGAGCTCGAAGTTCCGGAGAAAGGAGAGCTCGGGCGCATCAGCCACGAAATTCGCGATAAACCGGTGGCGAATGTCCTGGTTCGATATGGCGCGCTCAGCGCTCCGCTGGTCTTTGGATTGCGGCGTGTCCACGAAGACAAGGAACTTACCGTCATCGAGCACCTTCGAGAATGTGTAGTTGGCGCTGAGCCGGAAATACTTCCCGGCCCTTTCGGTCGCCTGCAATGTCAAGCCATGGTAGGCCGAGTTTCCGCTCGAGTCCGTGAAATAGAAGATCCCCGCTGATCCGTTAGAACCCCCCGGAGGAGCCGGGATGGAAGAAACCGGTATGGCGAAATTATAGAGATCCTTGTTGGTGGTGCCGGGGACTATTCCGATATGAGGCGCAACGTTCAAATCGATTGGCCGGACGAGATGATGAGCCGCGACAAACAGATATCGGACATCGATCGACAGACCTTTTCCGATTTCTCGGTCAATCTCGAGGCTGGATTGTTCCGAATACGGTTTTCGTTCGTTCCGGTCCACGACGGATCCGCCCTGGAAAGCAGGTTGGTTGGCCGGGAATGCTCCTTGGTTGATGAAGGTTGTGAACTGCGAATCGATGACGTCGAACGGAACCGACCCTGGAGGACACGCGGGGGGAACATTGGGGGGAAACCCGAGGAACGAAGGCGGGCAGGCCCCAAGGAATGAGCTGTTCAGCAGCCAGGTACCTGTCGCCATATTCTTGGCGGTTGGCAAGCCGGGAATATTCAGCGGCCGCTGCGGCGCCGAAACAAAAAAGAAGGTAAGCGTATACCGGTCGTAAAAAATTCCATACCCAGCGCGGATGACGGTTTTCGGATCCGGCGAGTAAGCGAATCCGATTCTGGGCTGGATGCCGCGATAATCCCCGTTTACCAAGAATCCGAGTCCGGTCTCGAAGTCGTATCGCGCCCCGTAATTTAGAGTGAGCTTTGGAGTGATTCGCCACTGGTCCTGAGCGAAAAAGCCGTAGTAACTATGATTCAGATGAACGAAAAAGTTCTGTGCCTGGTCCGGCCGGAACGCATTTTGCCACGTTGTTCCCACGGGAGGTGAGGACTTGGTCGGGTCAAATGGGCCGGGACCGATGGGCGCGCCCCAGAAAAAGGCCACGATGCACGGCGCAGGGAGAAAAGCAGGAAGAGGTGCCGGACATCCGGCGTTGCCCCAGTTCGAACGGCCGGAAAAAAGCAGATCATCCAGGCTTGCGAAAATGTCCCGGGAAGGAGTGAATCCCGGCCAGATTACGAAGTTCCGGATGTAGTTCGTGTCGAAGCCAAATTTCGCGTTGTGGTTTCCTCTGACCCAGGTAAGCGTGTCTGAGAACTGCACACGGGATTCGTTGTAGCGGTCGAACGCACCGAAGTTATGGCCAAAACTCAGCAGGTTGGGAACATCGAGATTGGGCTGGCCCGTGACGCCGGGAAAGCCATAGTTGCGCCGAGCCCATTGAAACAACACAGAATTCACGAGAGTCGGCTTGATTGACCAGTTCCACGTGCCGACCAGCGCCTGGTCGCGGGTAAGTCCGTTGCGCCCGGCGCTGGGCGCGCCGATGCCGCCTCCGTCCAGCGTCTCGCCGACCAACAGGTTTAGAGCCGTAGCGTCCTGGATGGAATAGCGGATGGAAATCCTGTTTGCCTCGTTCAACTGGTGATCCACTTTCACGAAGCCGTTATCAATGTCGTTGATCTTCAAAATGTTTAAATTCTCTGCTGGGACTCCGAGGTCCTGTTTAACCGCGTTAATCGCTTGCAGGTTAGTGAAACCGGAGGGGAACAGACCGGCTACGCTCGCGTCAACGGGAGCGAACAACAGGCCGGGATAGGTCGGTGACTGCGCGCGGCGCTGACCTTCGTAGTTGACGAAGAAGAAGGTCTTGTCCTTCCGGATGGGCCCGCCGAGAGTAGCGCCAAACTGATTTTGGCGGAGGGTGTTGAAACCAGATAGCGTGATGAGAGAGCGGGCGTTGGTGGCTTTGTTCTGCAGGTAATCGTATACGGAGCCGTGCATCTCATTTGTTCCGGACTTGGTGACAATGTTGACGATGCCGCCGAGCGCTCGCCCGTACTCGGCTCCGAAGCTGTTGTTCACTACGCGAAATTCACTGACCGCTTCCTGCGATGGCGTCGCCCGCTGCGATCCGTTCGCTGTGTCTATATCGTCGGCGCCATCCACGGTCACAGCGTTGTTCAGGTCGCGCTGGCCGCCGAAGGAAATCCGAGTAACCGACGGGTCGGTAAAAGGGGACTGAGCACTAGTATGGCCGACCGCAACGCCGGGGCTGAGAAGCGCGAAATCGGTGAACAGCCGGCCGCTGATGGGCAGGGACTCGATCTGCTTGGTGTCGACGACTTGGCTGATTTCCGTCTTGGTGGGCTCGATGGGCAGCGCTTCGGTGGTTACCACGACTTGTTCACCTTTCGATGCCACCTTCAGGACGACATGAAGCGTAGCGTTTTGGCCCACGGTCAACACGATCCCCGTTTGCGTGTAGTTCGAAAAGCCGGGATAGGCGATCTTTAGTTCGTAGTGACCCGGCGGCAAATTGGGCAGCACGTAAAACCCGCTTTCGTTGGTAGCCGCCGTGTAGACAAGATTCGTGTCCACCTCACGCAAGGTGATAGCGGCTTTGGCAATGACGCCTCCGCCTTCGTCCCGCACGCTTCCATTCAACTGAGCCAGGCTAATGCTGGCCTGTGGATACGCGCGGTTCGGACATCCAAAAAAAATCGCAATCACTAAGACAGTCCAAAGGCCTCCGCTCTTCATCATGGAGTCACCCCTCTTCACAAAATTTTCGCCCCACTAACTTCTCCGAAGGACGCACATCATTGGTTGAGATTACTGCAAGTTCTGTGATGAGGACCTCCTGGGACAAACCACCGCGAGGCAAGCTAAAATTTTTCGGATGATAGTACAGCCACTGCGCCAAGTCCATAAGCAACCGGGATTGCGCCGTGGAATTGTTTCTCTAAGGAGGCCCAGGCACAGATTCCTTTCTCATTGCCCCTCGCTCTTTCGCTTTTGGCTTCTGTACTTGATAAACGCGCTTACCGGACATCTCTAACAATGTCGGCTCTGTCAAACTCTTTTTTGTGTTGGTTCAGCCTGAAATGGAGAGAGGGCGCTTTCCGTTAGTGAGTATTCCGCCCTTCGGGCGGGGATTTTCAAGGCATCGATACGACGTTCGACCGGAGTCCATCATAGGAAGATAACAACTCCACCTCTCATGGCGGGCTTGAGCCGTCGATGAGGAGTCGCCAAATGAATCGGCGGGACCTTCTGAAGCTCTTCGGAGCCGCACTGTTTGTTGGCCTAGCGTCGGGTTTCGGTCGGCGCGAATCCGTCGCTGCTTCGCTCACGTCGAGGCTGCAACAATTCGTGCAAGCACGCCAGATTGCAGGAACCGTAGCGCTTGTCTCGCGCTCCGGCCGCCCCATTTATTTTGAAGCCGTCGGAGAGCAGAGCATCGAAGACCACACTCCCATGCGCACCGACACGATCTTCGACATTCGATCCATGACGAAGGCCGTCACGGCAGTGGCGATCATGTGTCTGATGGAGGACGGCAAGCTCAAGCTCGAAGATAATGTCTCCGAGTACTTGCCGGAGTTTGCCTCCATTCGCGTTCAACGCCCGGGCGAACCACCGCGGCCTCTCTCCCGCCCGATCACGCTGCTCGACTTGCTCACGCACACGTCCGGCATGGGTGAGGACCGGCCGAGAGAGATCGCGAACATCACGCGGGTGCTGGACCACACTCTTGCAGACGTCGTGAGGATCGTCGCCACGCAGCCACTCGAGGCCGATCCAGGCGCGCCGTGGAAGTACGCCAGCATGGGATACGCCGTGGTTGGTCGCGTGGTGGAAGTGCGCAGCGGCAAACCGTACCAGGACTTCGTTGCCGAGCGCATCCTGGGCCCTCTCCAGATGAGGGACAGCTTTTTCTTTCCGCCGGGAGACAAGTGGCCGCGCCTGGCTGCGATGTACAACATGGAAAAAGGGACGCTGCACCGCGATTCGATCGACATCTACCGCAAGGGCGCGCTTTATTCGGC
>Ga0307479_10007132_pt1 | contig 10300 bp, 7 predicted proteins | sample atmos_gasesECM4C_FD_203743 | JGI IMG/M metagenome (GOLD analysis project Ga0307479, IMG submission 203743) | Hardwood forest soil microbial communities from Morgan-Monroe State Forest, Indiana, United States - atmos_gasesECM4C_515 | ecosystem: Environmental > Terrestrial > Soil > Temperate...
CTTCGGAGAGCGCAACGGGATTTACATCATCGACCTGCAAAAGACGCTGAAGATGTTCAAGGAAGCGTCCAAGTTCGTGCAGGACCTGGCCTCCGACGGCAAGATTGTGCTGTTCGTGGGTACCAAGCGCCAGGCACAGGACGCGATCGCCGAAGAAGCGACCCGCGCCACAATGTTTTATGTGAACCAGCGCTGGCTGGGCGGACTTCTGACGAACTGGGTGACGGTGCAGAAGTCGGTGAAGCGGCTGAAGGAACTCGACGAGATGGCCACCGACGGGCGGTACGAGCTGCTTCCCAAGAAAGAAGTGATCAAGCTGGAGCGCGAGCGCAAGCACCTGCAGGCGAACCTGGCGGGCATCAAGAATATGTCGCGGCTGCCCGATGCGATTTTCGTGATCGACTCGAACAAAGAGCAGATCGCGGTGCGCGAGGCGCGCAAGCTGGGGATTCCGGTGGTGGCGGTGGTGGACACGAACTGCGACCCGAGTGAAGTGGATTATGTGATTCCGGGCAACGATGACGCGCTGCGGGCGATTCGCCTGTTCGCATCGAAGATCTCGGACTCGATCGTGGAAGGTTCGCAGATGGCGACCGATAAGCAGTCGGCCGAGTTGGCCGCTGCGGTGGCCCACGCCGCCCCAGCTGAGGTGGCGGAAGCGGGCGAGTCCTCGGAAGAACCTGCGATCGATGTCGGGGCCGAAGACATCAGCATGGAAGACGTGCTGGGGAGCGGGACAAAGAAGGCGCCGACGGCGGCGAAGGAAGTGGCCGACGAGGTTCCGCAGGTCGAGAGCCAGACGTTCTGAACGGGACTGGTTTGAAGATTTCGGACCCGCGCGCGTCCTGACGCCGCGGGTTAATTTTTATCAAGGGAATTTTGCCGGGATCGGCTGGCTCGCATCTCGGCTGGAACAGTTGGCATCCAAGAAGGGACATTTTACGAAATGGGCACAACTACTGTGAATATTTCCGCAACCCAAGTGAAAGAGCTCCGGGAAAAGACCGGAGCGCCGATGATGGACTGCAAACAGGCTCTCTCGGAGGCGAAAGGTGATCTGGAACAGGCAGTCGTCCTGCTGCGCAAGAAAGGGGTTTCGGTGGCGGCCAAGAAGTCGGCGCGCGTGACCAGCGAGGGTTCGGTGGCGAGCTACATCCACGCCGGGGGCAAGATCGGCGTGCTGGTGGAAGTGAACTGCGAGAGCGATTTCGTGGCGCGCACCGAGGACTTCAAGGAGCTGATCCACGATATCGCTATGCATATCGCGGCCAGCGATCCGAAGTTCGTGCGCAAGGAAGACGTGAGCCCTGAGGCCTTCGAGCGCGAGAAGGACATTTACCGCGCGCAGGCCGCGGCGACCGGAAAGCCGCCGCAGCTGGTGGAGAAGATCGTCGCCGGCAAGATGGAAAAGTTCTACGAAGAGGTCTGCCTGATCGAGCAGCCCTTCATCAAGGACCAGACCATCAGCGTTGGGCAGCTCATCGCGACCAAGATCGGCAAGCTGGGCGAGAATATCGCAGTACGCCGGTTTGCGCGGTTCAAGGTGGGCGAGGCGGGCGAGACCATTGCCATCACGAAACCTACAGAAGCGAAAGCTGAGTGATCCAGGCGCCCGAAAGGGCGCCTTTTTTGCAGCCCCATGCGAGCTTGGTTGATGGGAGGACACTTGGAGCAAGGATTCGCTCCCAGGATCAGTCGAGTGGCAGCAGGTGTTTGCTTCCTCTCGTTGCTGGGGTTGCTGGATTACGCATTTGGTTTGCGCAAGGTAGTTAGCATTTGCTCTATTTCTGCTGACTGTGTTTCTGGTATCTATTTTCTCTCCACGGAATTCGTCGGTGAGAAGGCTCGCTGGATCTGTTAACGGGGTTCTGGCTCCGGAACGTCTGTTAGAGTGGTTGGAGGAGCGGTTCGAGAGTCTCACAAGACGATGACCACCCCTGTCTTCAACCGCATTCTTCTCAAGCTTTCCGGCGAGGCCCTGGCGGCGGGCCAGGGTTTCGGCGTGGAATCCAAACGCGTGCACGAGATCGCGGCGGAACTTGCCGAAGTTCATGCACTCGACATCCAGATTGCGATCGTGGTGGGCGGGGGGAATTTCTTTCGCGGCATCGCCGAGCAGGCCAAGGAAATGGACCGCGTGTCGGCCGACCATATGGGCATGCTCGCGACCGTGATCAACGCACTGGCGTTGCAGGATGCGCTCGAAAAGCAGGGCGTGCATACCCGCGTGCAATCGGCGATCGAGATGAACCAGGTGGCGGAGCCGTTCATCCGGCGGAGGGCCATCCGGCATCTCGAGAAAGAGCGCATTGTCATTTTCGCCGGGGGCACGGGGAATCCGTACTTCTCCACCGACACAGCGGCTTCGCTGCGCGCCATGGAGATCAAGGCCGACGTCATCCTGAAAGCCACGAAAGTGGACGGCATCTACGACTCCGATCCCATGCTTTCGAAAGACGCCAAGAAATTCACCCAGATCACCTACATGGATGTGCTGAAGCAGGGGCTGAAGGTGATGGATTCGACGGCGATTTCGCTCTGCAAGGACAACAACCTGCCGATCATCGTGTTCAACCTGAACGAGCGCGGGAATATCAAGCGAGTGGTGACGGGAGAGAAGATCGGGTCGATGGTAAGTGCGTAAAGGCAGTCGCTAGTCGTTAGTCGCAAGCAAGCCCAATTCCGGTCGTGGGTCCTTGGTCGTGGGCGTCCAATCATTGGCTCGCTGACCGTTGCGCTGGGTTTCGAGACCATCACTGACTCATCTCCCATCGCAACGATTGCGGATCAGCGACGGATGGCTGGCGACTAGCGACTGACGACTAGCGCCTGGGTTTATAATTCTGCGTTTTGATCTTTCGGTATTCTGGAGCTTCCAATGGCTCAGGCTACGATGGCGGCAGTACCGGGGTTGAAGGACATCTACGTCCAGCTGAAAACCCGCATGGAGAAGGCCGTGGAGGATTTCCGCAAGGAAATGGCGGCGACGCGGACCGGGCGCGCATCGGTGCATATGCTCGACAGCGTCACGGTCGACTACTACGGGTCGCAGATGCCACTCAACCAGATCGCAACAGTACACGCGCCCGAGCCGCAAATGATCACCGTGCAGCCGTTCGATCCGTCGTCGCTGGCGGGGATCGAGAAGGCGATTCGAACCGCCGATCTCGGCCTGAACCCGATGAACGACGGGAAGTTGATTCGGGTGCCGGTTCCTCCGCTCACCGAGGAACGCCGCCGCGACATGGTGAAACATCTGCACAAGGTGTTGGAGGACCATCGCACGGCGGTGCGGAACATCCGGCGGGACGGCAACGATGCGATCAAGAAGGCGATGAAGGACAAGAAGATTACCGAGGACGACGAGAAGCGGGCGCTGGAAGAGATCCAGAAGCTCACCGATGACGAGATCAAGAAGATGGAGGACATGAGCAAGGCGAAAGAGAGGGAAGTGATGGAGATTAAATAGTCGCTAGTCTCTGGTCGCTAGACTTTGATGTGGGCCGCGCTGGGGCGCGGCCTTTGTGTTGTGTGCCGAACAGGTTCGACAGCTTGGGGGTGCAAGTCCCCTTTCCAGCCTGGTGGAGGGGAAGGACTAGAGAAGCGCAAGGGCGTCGTCGCGAGGCGGGGTCCGAAAGAAGCGTGGATCAAAAGCGCGAGCCGATGAACAAGAACCGGATGATGAGACCTACGGTGTAGGGCGAGCTGGCAACCGACAGCGAAGCCCATGTCCAGCAAGAGCACCGGTGGTAAATCCGGCGGTTGTGCGCGGACGGCGGTCGAACTTACTTCGGGAGACCCGCCGCATGTCACGGAATCGTGACTGAGGATGGAGTGATCCATCCTGACCGTGGGGAGGGAGTCAGCAGAGGGCATAGTGTGTGCTGAGCAGCGCGTTGTTCGGGAGGGTTGAAGTCCCTCTGGGGCTCGAATGAGGGGCGTCATATCCAAAGACGACGGTAATGCGTCGTCGGCCGGAGGCGTAAACCTTCGGAGGGCAGGGTGTCCACCGTGAGGTGGAATCCGAAGGGCATGAGGAGAAGTACCGGGCCGTAATCGATGGGGGCTGCCCCGAAGATGAACCGGTCGGCCAGCATACGGCTACGCCCGGGGATAATTCCGTGTGCTCAATGTCGAGATCGACATCCACCGGAAACTGGCCTGGGTGGCAATGCTCACACAGATAATAGGGGCGTAGGCATTGGGCTTCGCCGACCGCGGTCAGCACGGGTTTGGAACGTAATCCGAAATATTTCGCCGAATGTCCGCAAGGACAGGGCAACTGTCGCTGGTTCGGGCCGGGAGGATCAAACTGCAGCAGTTGGGTTAAGGCGGTTGCCCCAGCTTCGTGCATGGCGGAACGAACCGCCATCTCGACCGCTTCCAAGTTCAAGCCACTTGCCTTTTGCCGCTGCTAGAAGATCCGCTCGAGCAATTGCTCTACTTCTCGGCTGATTTCCTGCTGAAGTGTTTCCGCCGTTTTTTTTTCGACGGCGGCAGTTCCCGATCCGCCACCGGGCGAGCGCGGCAGATCTTCTCGTTGAGGGCGATCAACTCTTGGGATAGTTCGCGAAACTGTTGATAGGCGGCCACCTCACGTTGCGCCTTCTGCAGTTCGGCCGCCGTGGCAAAGCTCTCCGTGACCGTTTTCCCTTTTACTTTGCGGGTGAGGCGAAAGTTCGGGCCATGCGGGGGTTGGTTGGGCTGATGACAGTGGCAGTTGGGCTTGCCGCAAGTACCGTAAGTGGCGGTGATCGATCCGCTACGGAAGTCGGGCAGTTCCATCATGCGCTGCAAGAGGGCGCGGCGCTGCTGCTCCAAATCGGCGAGGGACTCTGGCATGTGCTTCCTCTCTAGGATAGCGCGGTACTATCCTCACGTCTATATACGCTAGGACTATGGACGCAAAAAAAGAAACTGCACAAGTATCTACTTCTAGGTCGCGCACCCAGGAACGCTCCTTCCCGGTATAAGGCGCTTCTTCCCCGTATAATCAGGGTTCCCATGAAAAAACTCGTACATGCCGCGTGCCCGCATGATTGTCCAGATGCTTGCGGGGTGTTGATCACGGTCGAGGACGGGCGGGCGACCAAGATCCAGGGGGACCCTCGCCATCCAGTGACGCGCGGGTTTCTGTGCGCGAAGGTGGCGAAATATCTCGACCGGGTGTATTCGCCCGGGCGCGCTCTGTATCCGATGCGGCGGATCGCTCCCAAGGGTGGCGGCAGCAAGGACGCAAACGACTTCCGGCGCATCACCTGGGATGAAGCTTTGGCTGAGATCGCGGCGCGATTCAAGAGCGTCGCCGCCGAGTTCGGCAGCGAGGCCATCCTGCCATATTCCTATGGGGGAACGATTGCGGTTCTGGGCGGAGCCTCGATGGACCGGCGGTTCTTCCACCGGCTCGGCGCCTCCCAACTGGAGCGCACGATCTGTTCGGCAGCGGGCGAGGCGGGGCTGAAGTCGGTGATCGGAGTGAAGCTGGGAACCGAGCCGGAGCAGTTCCGCAAGTCGCGCTTCATCGTCGCGTGGGGCGCCAATATTCATGGGAACAACGTGCACTTGTGGCCCTTTATCGAGGAGGCGCGGCGGGCGGGCGCCAAGTTAGTAGTGATTGATCCCTATCGCACTCGCACGGCGAAGTGCGCCGACTGGTATCTGCCCATCAACCCCGGGACGGATGCGGCCCTGGCCCTGGGGATGATGCACGTGATCATCGGCGAGGGAAGGCACGACGCCGATTACGTCGCGAAGTACACCACGGGCTTTGAGCAGCTTAGGGAGAAGGTGAAGGACTATCCGCCCGACCGGGTGGCGAAATGGACGGGGATCTCTGAGGCAGACGTGGTGAAGCTGGCGCGCGAGTACACGACCAGCCGCCCGGCGGTAATCCGCGTCAATTATGGGGTGCAGCGGTCCGAAGGCGGCGGCATGTCGACGCGGGCGATTACGATGCTGCCCTGCATTACCGGGTCGTGGAAGGAGGTCGGCGGCGGCCTGCAACTCTCGACCAGCGGCGGCTGGGGACTGAAGCGCGAGGCGCTCGAGATTGCGGACCTGATGCAGACGTCGCTGGGGCGCCCGGCCCGCGTGGTCAACATGGTGGAGCTGGGCAAGGCGCTGAACAAGCTGGAGAGTCCGCCGGTCAAGGCTTTGTTCGTCTACAACTCAAATCCGGCGGCGGTGTGCCCCAACCACAACGACGTGATCCGGGGACTTCAGCGCACGGATCTTTTCACGGTGGTGCATGAACAGTTCTTCACCGACACGACGGATTACGCGGACATCGTGCTTCCGGCCACGACGTTTTTCGAGCAGAAAGATCTGCAGACCGCGTACGGGCACTACTACCTACAGGTGTCGGAACAGGCAATCGAGCCGCTGGGAGAATGCCGGTCGAACGTGGAAGTGTTTCGCGGTCTGGCGCAGGTGATGGGGTTTGAGGACACCTGTTTCAACGAATCCGTGGACGATATGATCGACACGGCGCTCAGTTCACCGAATCCCTGGCTGAAGGGAATTGACCGGGCCCGGCTGCAGAGGGAAGGGCACGTGCGGCTGAATTTCGACGGTCAGGATGCTCGCACCGTTGACGCGGAGTCGGCTCCATTCCTGCCGTTCGCCGAGGGCGGATTCCAGACCCCGAGCGGAAAGGCGGAGTTGTACAACGACGCGTTGCGGGCGCAAGGGCTGGACCCGGTGGCGGAGTTCGTGCCGCCCGATGAATCGCGCCAAGGCACGCAAGCCCGGGAACTGCCTCTGGAGCTGTTGGCGCGGAAGGCGGACAATTTCCTGAATTCCACCTTCTCGAATCTTGCTTCCGTCCAAGAGATGGAGGAGGTCGGTCTGCTGGAGATCCATGCGGGCGATGCCGGCCCGCGGGGAATTCGGGAGGGCGATCCGGTGCGAGTGTTCAATCAGAGGGGCGAGCTGCAGCTACGAGCCCGGGTGAACGGAGCGGTGCAGCCGGGAGTGGTGGCCGCGGCCCTGAACTGGGCCAAGCTGACCCCGGGTGGGAGCAACATTAACACCCTCACCTCAGAAAAACTTACCGACATGGGCAACTCGGCCACGTTTTATTCCGTCTTGGTTGAGGTGGAGTTGGCCAAGCCGACTTCTTGAAGCGCTCAGAACCCGTAAAACGTAGAAAGAGTAGGCGGGAGGCTTGGACGGTGCCCCCAGCTCTACCGTATAATTGCCGTTTTCCTAAGTCCCAGAGGCTGAGGTCGTAGCGATTCCTCTTTGCTTTCATCCGGATATCCCTGTCACGCGCCCGAGCGGCTTCGGCCGATTCGCTACCTCGGCACCCCCACTCCTTTCTTCCCGAGGGCCGTTCGGGCTTAAGCGTGGTGTTTTCCGCGCGTCGATGGTCGGGCCTTGGCTGGCGATCCTGGTCTTTTTCTGCTTCTGCTCGTTGGGGTGGGCGCAACAGCAGGATGTGATCACGGATATCGTGATCCACGGCAACCGGCGTATTCCCGCGGACACTGTGAAGGCGAGGATTTTCTCGCATTCGGGCGACGTGTACGACGCGGCCGCCCTGGAACGGGATTTTCACTCGCTGTGGAACACGGGCTATTTCGAAGACATCCGCATGGAGCGCGAACAAACGCCGAAGGGCTGGCGGATCCACGTCTATGTCAAAGAAAAGCCAACCATCCGTGAAATCACCTACACGGGCCTGAGTTCGGTCTCCACCAGCGATGTGCTGGATCGCTTCAAGGAGCGCAAGGTCGGCCTTTCCGTGGAAAGCCAATACGACCCCACGAGGATCAAGAGGGCCGAAGTCACGATCAAAGAGTTGCTGGCCGAGCACGGCCGGCAGTTCGCGACGATCCGATCGGAAGTGCGGGCGATCCCGCCGGCGGCGGTGGGCATCACTTTCGTGGTGAAAGAGGGGCCGAAGGTCAAGGTCGGGCGGATCCGGTTCGTGGGCAACCGGAACATCAACAGTCGCACGCTGCGGGCGGCGATGAAGAACCTGAAGCCGATTGGCGTGCCGCACTCCATATTCCTGGAAGACATCTTAGCCAAGACCTACGACGCGACCAAGCTCGAGGAAGACACGGAGCGGGTGCGCTCCGAGTATCAGAATCGCGGCTATTTCAAAGTGCTGGTACAGGATCCCAAGACCGAAATCCACGACACTGGGCACAGCGGCGTGCACATTCCCCTCCTGCAGAAGGGCCCGGGCAAGGCGGTCGACATCACTATGCCGATCGAAGAAGGGGACAAGTACAAGCTGGCTGATATCACGTTCAAGAACAACAAAGCGCTGCCCAACTCGAAGGCCTTGCGCACCCTGTTTCCGATCAAGGATGGAGATGTATTCAGCCGGGAAAAGATCGCCAAGGGACTTGAGAATCTGCGGAAGGCCTACGGCGAGTACGGGTACATCAACTTCACCTCGGTTCCGGATACGCGGTTCGACGACGAGAAAAAACTGATCCACCTCGACATCGACGTTGATGAGGGCAAGCAGTTCTATGTGCGCCGCATCGAGTTCCAGGGCAACACGACCACACGCGATAAGGTGATCCGGCGCGAGATCGCGCTTGAGGAAGGACAGGTGTACAGCTCGCGGTTGTGGGAGTTCAGCCTGTTACGCCTGAACCAGTTGGGATATTTCGAACAGCTGAAGCCGGACGATCCGAATACAACGGAACGCAAACTCGACGAAAAGGAAGCCAGCGTCGACCTCACGCTCAAGGTCAAGGAGAAGGGGAAGAACAGCATCGGTTTGAATGGCGGCGTCAGCGGACTGGAAGGCGCGTTCATCGGCCTTAGCTACACGACCAACAACTTTCTCGGACTGGGTGAGACCCTGCAGATTCAGGCGAGCATCGGGAACCTGATGCGCAGCGTGCTTTTCGGGTTCACGGAGCCGTACCTATGGGATCGCCCGCTGCAGGCCGGGTTCACGGTGTACACCACCAGGACCAGCTACAACCAGGCGCGGCAGTACGCCATCCTGACCGGACAGCAACTGAACCTGCCGTCGTATTACCTACAGAACCTGCAGAACTACACGCAGTCGAGCACGGGCTTTACTTCGTCGCTGAGCTACCCGCTCCACAGGTCCTTGAAGCGGGTAGGCATCACGTACTCGTTTGATGATTCGTCGCTGATCGCGTTGAGCGATGCGTCCAAGGCTCTGTTCTCGAACCTGGCGTTTCGAGGAATTTCCGGTCCGAATGCGCTGAGCGGAATTATTACCAGCAAGATCCTTCCCAGCTTCTCGTTCAACACACTGGACGCGGCGTACCAGCCGCACAGCGGCAAGCAGATTTTCCTGGGCGGGGAGCTTGCGGGTCTGGGCGGGACGGTAAAGTCGGTTCGTCCGATTGTGCAGTATAAGCAGTTTTTCCCCATGCAGAAGCGGCGGAACGCGATCGGGATCAACTTCCAGGGCTCGTTCCTGACCGGCTATGGCGGGCTGGTGGCTCCGCCGTTCCAGCGGTTCTACATGGGCGGCGAGAACGACCTCCGCGGGTTCGACATCCGGTCGGTGTCGCCGATTGCATTCTTGCCCAACCATGCGGCCATCAATCTTACGAATCCGGACGGATCGACGGTGTTGAAAGACTCGAGCAATCCGCGGCTCGGCCCGTACACCATCCCGCTGCCGATCCAGTCGATTGTGCAGCCGGGCGGAGATCTGAACCTGTTCGGGAACGTGGAGTATCGCATCGCGATCGTGGGTCCGGTGACGCTGGCGCCGTTCCTGGATTCGGGGATCGATCCCATCCTGCGGAAATCGCAGCTGCGCATTAACTCGGGACAGTTGAGCGACATTAACAACACGCTCTTCGGATGCCCGGCACTCGATGTGACCCTGAACTGCGTGGGCGGCGTCCACCAGGTGTTTTCCGAGTTCCTGAAGCCGGTGGCGGGAACGAACTGGACGGTGCGAATGTCGACCGGTCTCGAACTGCAGGTGATGCTGCCGGTGATCAATGCGCCGTTCCGCATTTACTGGGCGTATAACCCGATGCGGCTCGACACAAACACGACCGCGCCGACCGTCATCACGCGCAGCATGTTCCCCCTAGGCGCGGCGGGCGACTATACCTACCAGCAGGCGATCAACACCTACGGCGCGAACTTCACGTTGCGGGAGCCGCGCAAGACGTTCCGCTTCACGGTGGCGACGACGTTCTAATGGGATCGGAACGGGGCTGATGGAGGGTTCTTTTTGGCTGGGGGTGCTATAATGCCAACTGCCTTTTGCCCTGAGAATCTGGCCAGGGTGCATTGCCACGCGTTGCAGGTTCGGTGTGAGGAGTTGGGAACGTCAGCT
>Ga0307479_10007133_pt1 | contig 10300 bp, 6 predicted proteins | sample atmos_gasesECM4C_FD_203743 | JGI IMG/M metagenome (GOLD analysis project Ga0307479, IMG submission 203743) | Hardwood forest soil microbial communities from Morgan-Monroe State Forest, Indiana, United States - atmos_gasesECM4C_515 | ecosystem: Environmental > Terrestrial > Soil > Temperate...
CTCAAGGAACTGGGACGCCTCTCCCGCATGTCTCCCATGGCCGCTGACTATTCACTCACCCGCAACTACGTCGAGTGGCTGGCCGTGCTGCCCTGGGCCAAAACTTCTGGCCAGGAAATCGAAATCCTGAAAGCCAAAGAAATTTTGGATACGGATCACTACGATCTCGAGAAGGTGAAGGATCGTATTCTCGACTATCTTTCCGTTCGGCGACTGAAGCCAAACATGAAGGGCCCGATTCTTTGCTTCGTCGGGCCTCCAGGCGTAGGTAAAACTTCGCTCGGCAAATCGATCGCGCGGGCGCTCGGCCGCAAATTTGTGCGACTCTCTCTTGGCGGCGTGCACGATGAGGCTGAAATCCGTGGACATCGCCGTACTTACATCGGCGCCTTGCCGGGACAAATCATTCAGGGCATTCGCCGCGCCGAAACCAAAGATCCAGTATTCATGCTCGATGAAATCGACAAGGTCGGCCGCGACTTCCGCGGTGATCCCGCTTCGGCTCTGCTGGAAGCGCTCGATCCCGAGCAGAACTCGACCTTCCGCGACAACTATCTCGACGTCACATTCGACTTGTCGAAAGTTCTCTTCATAACAACCGCGAACATGCTTGACCCCATTGCCGAGCCGCTGCGCGACCGCATGGAAATCATCGAACTGCAAGGCTACAGCGAGGAAGAAAAGCTGCACATCGCGCGCCGCTATCTGGTGCCACGTCAGGTGGAAGAAAACGGCATTACGACCGAGCAGATCGAATTTCCCGACGAAGCGCTGCGCTATGTGATTCGTCACTACACGCGCGAAGCGGGCGTGCGCAGCCTCGAGCGCACCATCGGAACCATTTGCCGCAAACAAGCTCGGCGCTTGGCCGAAGGCAAGACGGAGAAGCTGGTGGTCACCGAAGAAATCATTCAGGAATTTCTCGGGGGCATCAAGATCCGCACCGAAGGTGAAATCGAAGAGCGGACCGAACGTCCCGGCGTGGCCGTTGGTTTGGCTTGGACTCCGTCCGGCGGCGACGTGCTCTTCGTCGAAGCCAATGCCATGAAAGGCAAAGGTGGATTCACCATGACCGGACAGATTGGCCAGGTGATGCAGGAATCCATGCAGGCGGCGCTAACCTGGGTACGGTCGAATGCTTCGCAGCTTGGCATCGCTGAAGATTTCTTCGCCGACCACGACATTCACATGCACGTGCCGGCGGGTGCGATTCCCAAAGATGGCCCATCAGCTGGCGTGACCATGGCAACCACGCTGGTCTCGCTCTTGTCGGGCCATCACATCCGTCCGCTCACAGCGATGACGGGCGAGATCACGCTCAGCGGTAACGTGCTTCCGGTGGGGGGCATAAAAGAAAAAGTTCTTGCTGCCAAGCGGGCTGGGGTTACTACGATCATCCTGCCCGCGGAAAATAAGATGAATGTTGAGGAAGACCTGACTCCCGAGCAACTGGCTAACCTCAGCATACGCTACGTAAAAACCATCGAAGAAGCATTGCGGGTTTCGTTGCCAGTCGTTGCCGAATCGTTGGCTGCGAAGGTTTTTATGGAAACGGAGACGAGTGGTTCGAAGTCGGCGCCTCCGGCTATTCGTCCAACGCAAGAGCCGGCGGTGGTTCACGACCGAGTGGTCACCGCGGAAGCGTAAGGACACCGAGCGCCTGGGATGGCGCGGCACTCGTGGGTGCGGAAAAACTTCAGGTCGAGCCTTCAGCTCGAGCAAGGTTCGGGAAGGGCACGAATTTATTGGTGCCCTCGAATCTTTGAAAATGAGCCCGCACGCTTCACCGCACTGAGGGCGCTCCTTGGATCCACGCCGGGTTTTTCCGCAAGCTCACCGGGCGTGCCCCGGGATTTGTCGCGATGCCCGCGAATCTCAGTTATCCGCCGCTCATGCCGGAATCGTATCCTCTCGCCGCGCGGCCAGCCTTTACTCCAGTTGGGGATAATGGCGGCGATGCCCATTACCTCTCCGATAACAAAAAACCACAGCACATGCCTCGCGGCGCGGCTCGGTGCGAACCAGGCGCAGAGCCAGGCACAAAGAATCGACACGACCACGAAAAACGCCGGGCTTGTCATCAGGGCCGGGCCAGACGGCAAGCGGCCTTTTTCGAAATCGCCGGGAAACAGACGCGAGAGCAACGGATCCATTGCCAGAACAAGAACGACTGACAGCAGGTAACTGCCGACAACGACGGCCATGGACTTGAACATTGTTACGCCTCCGTGCCGGCTTGCATCCAGCCAGACCGGCAAGCCATGCATTAATCAACCAGAGATGCTCTTTAGCAACTGCAATTATCGGAGATCAAAGCTCGAGTGGCGGTTGGCGTCCTTGCCCGCCGCGTTTGCTCCCCGTCTTGGGGACCGGATCGTATGCGTCTGTCTCGGTTGTCTTCAGAATCTTGTACTTCACGCCTTGAGGCGAGACGAAATCGACAACCTTCCGGACATTGTCAAGAGCCGGCATTCCGGGGGCAAGTTGGTCGAGGCCTGTTTTGCCCTTTAACGGCGGAGTTCGCCTTTTGGGTACTCGTTTTTTCTGTGCGCGCTTCGTATTCCATTCTCTCGGCGGCAACGACCACCAGGACTGAATTCTGGCGCCGCGTTTCCGTGACCGTCGTCACGGTCCCAGTTTGATGTTGGTGACAGGGTGAACTTCCCAGATCGTGGGCATGCGGCTCTTCAAGCTCGGCGGGCCGGGAGCCTGGCCCTTACTGTGCTTTACGTCAAAGAATAGAGAGCCATCCGCCACCAGGGGAATGGGGGGTTGATAGAAGTGATAACCGGCTCCCGGCAGATTTTTGTTTGTAAAGAATTGCCTGAAGGATGTGCGAGCCTCGTTAAGTGCCGCGAAGGCGGGAGCAGTCTTGGGTGGAAGCCCGGAAACCTCCATAGTCATATAAGTCTCTGTCCCAACTTTGGGGTCGAGTCCCACAATCAGGTGAAAATCATTGTCGGCTTCGCGGCTGGCCGCGAACAGAAAACCGGTGACGTGGATGTTGCGATTCTCCACCGGCACGCGATTCGAGGTTGCGGTCTGCGAAATATTGAGTTTGATCATTTGATCGAGAGACGGGAGCGTGGCGATCAACTGGGCGACATCTTTATAGGTCTGAGTTTTGGCGGTAGCGACGGAAAGTTTTGCGGCCTTGCGGTCCGTGCCTGCGAAATTGTCGCTGCGGGCAGCGGCGGCGGCGTCCAGGCCAGGCTGCTTGGCGGGCGAGAGCTTGACGGCGGCGGTGAGCGCGGCTCGATCTGGTGTTTTTTGTCCGGCGAGGGCAGCGCGCAGAGCAACTGCGGGAGCGGTGTTTTCGTAGGTATCGGTTTCGGTGGTCTTCAGGATGCGGTAGGTCGGTCCACCTGGTGTGGGCGTAAACGTGGTTTTGTCGTCGATGATGGAATCAAGTGCAGGCATCCCCGCACGCAGCGGATCCAGCGGGGCGCTAGCAGGGGCTCCGGTCAGCAGCAGTCGGCGTACCGTGGGTCTCTTGGATTTCTGGCGGGCTTTCGCCATTCAGCAGCCTCCTAAACGTTCACCGTTCCATTAATTTTGATCGGTACCCACTTCTAGTCTGGAACTTCGGACCGCGTTCGGTTTGCGGTGGAGTCCAGGTTGCGGGAGTTTCAAACTCGGGACTTTGCCCTGTTGCATAACCGCAACCACGACCGCGACGTTGACGAGAGCGGTCGCCAGGCAGAGCAGGGCGACCCAGCGGTGCAAGCCCGCCGGGGAGAAGCCCAGCATCACGGCGGGAGCCAGTGCACTTACTATCAGAAAGAGCGCTCCTACTATTTTTCGGGAGTAGATCAAGCGCGACAGAGCAGCTATGCCCAAGGCAGCGAGGAGTTCGAGAAGTCCGAAATCAACAAATATCTCCATTGCTTTTCTTCTTGAAGAAGGCTCATTTCTCTGGTCGCGCGCATTATAGTTCAGGAATCCGGTCTGTCAACGGGAAAGGCGCGCGCGTTCGGAAAGACGAACAGGTGCCGAGGAAATCGAGGTTCTTTGGACGACACTCGGGCAACTATCGTCGCGGTCGGAATGAAACTGACTTAGGCATTAAACTGACAACTGACGGCTGATCACTAGCCACTGTCTCTTATGCGGGTGCGGGTTCTCTTCTTCGGAATGTTGAAGGATCTTGTAGGCAGATCAGGCGACGTGCTTGAAATGCCCGACGGAGCAACGGTCCGCGATGTGCTGCGGCGATATTTGTCTGAGGTTCCCAAGATGAGCGAGTCCATGGCTTCGCTGGCGGCAGCGGTCAATCAGGAATACGCCGGCCCGGAGACTGTGCTGAAGGCTGACGACGAAGTTGCGCTGCTGCCGCCGGTAAGTGGAGGTTCGGGCTCCGCTGCGATCGCGCGCGACCCAATTAACACCCAAGCAGTGCGGGAGCGCCTCAAGCGAGGCGAAGACGGGGCGGCGGTGGTCTTCGAAGGCGTGGTACGCAATCAGACACGCGGGCGCCGCACTCTTTACCTCGACTATGAGGCGTACGAGGGGATGGCGCTGGGCAAGATGGAAGAGCTGGCAGCGCAGGCTCGCGGTCAGTTTCAAGTCCGCGAGGTTGCGATCGTGCACCGGCTGGGGCGGCTCAAGGTCGGGGAAACCAGCGTGCTGATCGTGGTCGCCTCGGCGCACCGTGCTGCGGCGTTCGACGCTTGCAGATGGCTGATCGATACGCTCAAGCGAACAGTCCCCATCTGGAAGAAAGAGTATTTCGAGGATGGCGCGGTGTGGGCGGACGGCGAGCCCTTTCCTGAAGAGATTCCCCGCGGAAATTCCGTTGCCGGAGGCAGCCCAGGAATAGAGGGCGCATCTAAGTGAGCGAGCGGGACGACGCGATTTATAGCGAGGGCGCTTTGTTTCGCTCGGCGGACAGCGGAAAGCGCCTGCACTGAGCTTGCCGAAGGGCGGCGGTCCTGTTTCCGTCGGCACGTATACTTCTACTTCCTTAGCGAATGAGAAAATTCACCATTCTGATTGCGCTGCCGATAGTTTGTACCTGGTCGTGGGCACAGCAGACTCCCGCACAGACTCAGGCGAATCCCACCCCTGAGACTACCCTCAAAGTCGACGTCAGGCTCGTAAATGTTTTTGTCACAGTGACGGATGCACACGGGGCGCCGGTGGCCGGATTGAAAAAGGAAAACTTTTCCCTGCAGGAAGACGGGCGCGAGCAGACGATCTCGGTGTTCGATAAAGAATCCGCAATGCCGGTTTCGATTGCGCTCGCTATTGACACCAGCCTGAGCACACGCCACGACCTGCCGCTGGAGCAGGCTGCGGCCAAACGTTTTGCGCATGCGATCCTGCGGCCGGTGGATGCGTTGGCGGTGTTTGGTTTCAGCGAAACCGTAGTGCAATCGACTTCTTATACTCCGGACGTGAAGCGCATCGATGAGGGCATTGACCACATCCGCCTGGGCGCAGCCACGGCGGTTTACGACGCCGTATATCTGGCAGCGCGCTCGCTCGACCCCCGCCAAGGCCGCAAAGTGATGGTGCTGATCACCGACGGCGGAGACACCGCCAGCAAAATCGACTACAAGGAAGCAGCGCGGGCCGCGGAAGAGGCTGAGGCCCTGGTTTACAGCATCATCGTCGTGCCCATCGAAAACAGTGCCGGACGAGAGACTGGCGGCGAGCATGCACTGATCCAATTTTCTGAGGATACGGGAGGCAAGTATTACTATGCGACCTCGATGGCGCAACTGGACGATGCTTTCCGCAAGATCAGCGATGAACTCCGGACTCAGTATTTATTGGCTTACTATCCGTCGCAACGTACCTCGAATTCACAGTTTCGCCGCATTCAAGTCAGAGTTGCGGGAGTGCCTGAGGCGTCGTCGTATCGCGTACGGCACCGCGCGGGCTACTACACAACGAAGTCGGATTTTTGAAAGCGGTGGCCAGTGGTCAGTTTCAAGTGGCCAGTGAAACCTGGGTTTACCGGGTATTCGTAGCGAAGATTCAAGGCAGGTTTGGTATCCTCATAAATTCCGTCGAAATTCTTGTTCACGATCCATCTGTCGAGTTCATGGATTAAGAAAGGTTCTGTGAATATTCCGAGTTCGAGGTTCGCAATCCTGAATTTCAATTCTGCCTGTCGTTTGATTACGCAATTTCTTATATTCTCCGCCGCATTCCTGGTGGCCTTGCCATTATTGCCTGGTCAGACTGTAGGCACAGGAAGCATAGTGGGAAGAGTTACCGATCCGCAAGGCAAAGCGCTGGCCAGCGCCAAGGTCGATATCACGAACAAGGAAACCTCGGCCAAAATACAGGTGATGACTTCCTCCGCCGGATGGTACTCGTCAGGTCCGATTCAAGCGGGCGAGTATGTGGTCCGGGTGGAAGTCAAGGGCTTCACCACGTCGCAAACGGCTGTGGCGGTGCAAGTCGGCAACGCGAGTACCGCTAACGTGAGAATGCTTGCCGGCACTGAGCCTCCGAAAGGTGAAGTTGCAGGGGGCACGACGGTCAACGTCGAACAGGCAGCCATACAAGACGTGCTTAATGGAGGCCTGATTGAAAGTTTGCCGGTGGGCGGACGCAATTTTACGGATCTGGCCCAGCTTGCTCCCGGAATCCAAATGCAGGATAGTGGCATTCTCGATCCGGCCAAGAACGGCTTCTCTGCAATTTCAATTGTGAGCCGGTTTGGTCGCGCGGAGAGGATTAATGTCGACGGGGTCGACATCAGCGATGAGACAGTGGGCTCGTTGACCGGAAACATTCCTTCGGGCGCGATTCGGGAATTTCAGCTCTCGCAATCTCTACTTGATCTGTCAACTGGGCTGACCTCTTCCGGGGCGGTTAACGTGATCACGCGCTCCGGCAGCGACCAGCTCCACGGGCAGGTGTTCGGAGCGTTCCGCGGCGACCAGGGATCGGCAAAACTGCCCGGCGTCACCGCCCCTTCGTTCCAACGCGACCTATTCGGCGGCCATGCAGGCGGAGCGTTCATCAAGGATAAGGTTTTCTGGTTCGCAGATGCGGAGCGCGCGAAACAGGACTTTACGGTGGCTGAGCCTTTCACATTCCCTTTTAACGGTCTGAATGCCACGATTGCGCAGCCTTATCGCGGGTTCGATACCGATGAGCGTTTGGACTGGAACATGCGCGGGAGCACGCGGGCCTTCTATCGGTTCATTTTTTCCCAGAACACTGATGTGCGTCCGTACGGTTCGAGCAGCTCTACGCAGCAACTGCGGAGCCACGATAACACTGCGTCGCACGCGTTAGGCGTCGATTTCATAACCGGCGTGTACGCGCATAGCCTGCGCTTTGAATATCTCAAGCTTCGCAGTGCGGTGGCGGATGCGACGGGCAGTCTCGGCGGAGGTGCCAATCCCATTCCTGGGCTGGGCATAAACATTGGCGCGTCCGCGGCTGGGAATTGCATTCTCAGCAGTGGCGGCAACTATTGCGGCGGGCCAGGGTGGCTGGGGCGGGAACAATTAGTTCAGTCGAATAAGGAGGCGAAGTACGACGGCAGCCGGGTGATCGGCAGGCACCTCATTCGCTATGGGGTCACCTTCAACCGCATCGAGGGCGCGCGCCTGGCGGCTCACGCCACGTTTCCGCAGGTGGGCACCACTTCGCTAGTCGGTCTGTTGTCATTGGATCCGACCGTCTATCCTGCTGATTGGGTGAGCCTGGGGAATGGAATCGGATTTACGACCGCACATGCTGCGTTTGGTTTTCCCGGGGGCGGATTCAGCGCCGATAATCGGGTCGAAGCGTATGCGGGAGATTCGTGGAAGATCAAATCGAAAGTGACCGTGACTTATGGGCTGCACTATGTGCATGACACCGGCCGTACCGACAGCGGCCTCGGCGCGTTGCCGGTACTGAATCAATGGGGCCCGGGGTACGGAAGCCAGATTCGCAATCCCAACCTTAACTTCGCGCCGCAGGTAGGAGTTGCCTGGGACGTGGGCGGCGCCGGTAAAACTGTAGTCCGGGGAGGCGCGGGCTTGTTCTACGAAAACTCATTGTGGAATAACGTGCTTTTAGATAGCCCTGCGCGGCTTGCCACCGGAATTTTCGCAGACGCTCCCCAGGTTTGCTCCGGAGGTGTGGCTAACCCATTCTCCTGGCCGATCAACCCCGGGTTGCCCGGAGCTTCCGTTGCCGGTGGCGCAGGCACCGTAGTGACGAACCCTACTACGGGATCCCCGCAGGTGTTGCCGAACTTTTGCGGCGGCACTATCTCGACCGTGGCGCCGCAAATTCTGGCATTGAGCAGCGCCTTCCAGGCGGCGAGCGCGAGCGTTTCTCGCAGTCAGCCGAACGGTGCTTTTGTAGGCACGTCGCTCGCGGCCTTGAATTCTAATTATGATCTGTTGGCCCCCAACTACCAGACACCGCACTCCTGGCAAATGAACCTGGGCTTCCAGAAGGAGATCACACCGCGAACTCTATTCAGCTTGGATTACGTCCGCAATATCGGCCAGCATTTTCTGATCGGCCAGGACATTAATCACAGCGGAGCGGCACGCAGCTTCAATCAGGCGAACGCGGTTGCGGCACGGGACGCCGCCCAAGTCGCAAACGGCTGTCCCACTGGTTCCGGCCAGGTTACGTGCATGATTCACTCGACTTTCGCGACGGGTGCGCCGTTGGGAGTGGCGGGCGCGCAAGCGGCGTACTCCGCCGCGGGACTCGATTCAAACCTGCAGGCCGCAGGCGGCGGGCCTTGTTCCTACTGCGCATTTCCCGGCACCAATGCGATTACCGGCAACTCCGGAGCGGTGGGCGGCGTCGATATGCTTTTTCCAGTGGGCCGCTCGGTCTATAGCGGCGTCCAGATGAGGCTGGTGCAGCGCATCGATAAGCCGGTGCGCTATTTGAAATCCGCCAACTTTCAGCTTGCCTATTCGTACTCGAAGTATGTCAGCCCGGTGCAGGATCAGGACGGCATCAATATCGCCACCGACAATGACAATCCGAGCCGATTCAAAGGGCCGAATGGGCTGGACCGGAAACATCAGATCTCGTTTGGCGGAACGTTCGATTTACCGTTTCACACCAAGTTGAGTGCGATCGGGCACTTCTACAGTCCTCTTGCGCAGAGCTTGTTACTTCCGCAATTGACGAATGGTGGCGAAATCTTTGCCGCCGACTGGGTAGGCGCGGGCTTGGGGGCTTCCTCGGCATCCGCGCCTTTGCCTGGAACTCAAACCGGGCAGTTCCAGCGGGGAATTAACATAGACAATCTGCAGAGCGTGATCAACAACTACAACCACACTTATGCCAACCAACTCACGCCTGCGGGCGAGTGCCTGGCGGCGAACAGCACCGCAAGCTCGAACCCGCTGGGAGGATGCCCCGGATTGATATCGGGTCCGGCGGTGATGACCGCAGGCGATTTGAATGCTCTGGGATGGGACTTGCCCACGCTGGCTTCGGTTGCACCCGGAGCGGCCGGATTTCCGTGGCTGAAGACGATGGATCTGAAGGTATCGTGGCCGATCAAAATAAGAGAGCGCGTAACGGTTGAGCCGAGCGCGAGCGTGTTTAACGTTTTCAATTTCGCGAATGCATTTTTGCCGGGAAATTTGCCGGGCGCTGCTCTTGCGCCAGGGGTGGGGTCGCTGCTAGCGCCGAATGTGATTGGCGGCGTGACCTCGGGATCAGGCCTTACGCCCTTCCGGGCGAGTTTTCAGTCTGGGACTTACGGGCAGGTAGTTCCGCGGCAGTTTGAGTTTGGCTTGCGAATCAGCTTTTAGAATCAATAAACCACTAAGGACACGAAGTTACACGAAGGATGTCAAGGCGAATTACCTTTGTGAAACCTCGTGTCCTTAGTGGTTTAGATCTTCGCTTGCCACCACAGCCGAAAGCCGCTCCTGTACAATGCTGGCATGCCTTTCCGTGCGCAGGGAAGCTCCAACGCCGCCAAGCGCGGACGGACCCCGCCTCCTGAAGAAACCTTCGAAGAAGCCAGTTTCCTCAAAGCGCTGGGCGAGAAGCAGAAGCAAGTCAGCGTGAAGCTGATGGATGGCCAGACGGTGAGCGGTTGGATCGAATACTACGACAAGAATATGGTTCGCCTGACGCGACAGAATGCTCCCAATCTTTTTATCTTCAAGCACGAGATTATGTACATCGTGGAAGAGGACGGAAAGAAGAAGTGAGACGCAGTTTTGCAGCGTATCGCGAACACCGGTCATAGAAATGCCTTGCCGGGCGCCCGGTTCGGGGCAAGCAGATAGGAATCCTTCGACTACACGAGTGCGCGAAGCGCGCAAGCACTCGTTTCGCTCCGGATGACAAAACGAGC
>Ga0307479_10007134_pt1 | contig 10300 bp, 10 predicted proteins | sample atmos_gasesECM4C_FD_203743 | JGI IMG/M metagenome (GOLD analysis project Ga0307479, IMG submission 203743) | Hardwood forest soil microbial communities from Morgan-Monroe State Forest, Indiana, United States - atmos_gasesECM4C_515 | ecosystem: Environmental > Terrestrial > Soil > Temperate...
AGCAGCGCGCCCAGCGTCCCGTCGGCGGCGGCGGCCAGGATGCCGTCGGCGTCGCGCCCAACCGCAGAAGGTATTTCGGTCACATGCCAGGCTTCGCAGACCTGTGCGCGAGCGGCGTCGTCGGCCAGTGGACGGCCGCCGGGCAGCAGGGCGGGCAGTGCGCCGGCTTCCAGTGCACCGCGTTCCCCGGCGCGGCGCGGCACCCACGCCAGCCGCGCGCCGGTCGCGTCGGCGAGCCGAGACGCGGCGGACAATCCGCCCGGCACCATGGCCAGGCGTTCTCCGACCATGATCACCGCACCGGGCGTGGCCAGCAGGTCACCGATCTCACCGGTGGCCAAACCGTCCAGCGTCGAAGCCTCGGTGTCGGGAACGGTTTTGAGCAACCGGCCGGACATCTTCTGCAGTGCGCGGGTGGCGAACGGGGCGATCGCGTACACCGGTACACCGTGCTTGCGGGCCGCCTTGCGCAATCGCAGGAACACGATGGGCGACTCCTCTTCCGGCTCGAACCCGACCAGCAACACGACCGGCGCCGACTCCAAGTCGGAATAGCTGACGGTCACCGGCCGGCCCGCGACGCGGGCCGCCAGGAAGTCGGCCTCTTCGGCCGAGTGCGGGCGGGCACGGAAGTCGATGTCGTTGGTGTCCAACGCAATTCGCGCGAACTTGGCGTAGGCGTACGCGTCCTCCCAAGTTGCCCGGCCGCCGACCAGCACACCGGTGCGCCCGCGGGCGGCCTCGAGTCCCTGGGCCGCGGCCACCATCGCGTGCGACCACGACGCGGGTACCAGGGTGCCGTCGGCGTTGCGGATCAGGGGAGTGGTGATCAGGTCGGGCTGGGTCGCGTAGCTGAACGCCCACCGGCCCTTGTCGCAGTTCCATTCCTCGTTGACTTCCGGGTCGTCGCCGGCAAGGCGGCGCAGCACCTTGCCGCGACGGTGGTCGGTGCGCTGCGCGCAGCCGGACGCGCAGTGTTCGCACACGCTCGGGCTGGAGACCAAGTCGAATGGGCGGGCCCGAAAACGGTAAGCGGTCCCAGTCAGCGCGCCCACCGGGCAGATCTGCACCGTGTTGCCCGAGAAGTAGGAGTCGAACGGCTCGTTGGCGTAAATGCCGACCTGCTGCAGTGCGCCCCGCTCCTGCATGTCGATGAACGGATCCCCGGCGATCTGCTCGGAGAACCGCGTGCAGCGGGCACACAAGATGCAGCGTTCGCGATCCAGCAGCACCTGTGCGGAGATGTTGATCGGCTTGGCGAACGTGCGCTTGACGTCGGTGAATCGGGAGTCGGCCCGGCCGTTGGACATCGCCTGGTTTTGCAGCGGGCATTCGCCGCCCTTGTCGCACATCGGGCAGTCCAGCGGATGGTTGATCAGCAGCAGCTCCATCACGCCGTGCTGGGCTTTATCAGCGGCCTCGGAGGTCAGTTGGGTACGCACCACCATGTCGTCGGTGGCAACAGTGGTGCACGACGCCAGTGGTTTGCGTTGTCCCTCAACCTCGACCAGGCACTGCCGGCACGCGCCGACCGGTTCGAGTAGCGGGTGGTCGCAAAACCGCGGGATCTGGACGCCCATCAACTCGGCAGCGCGAATCACCAGAGTCCCTTTGGGAACACTGATTTCGGCGCCGTCGATGGTCAGCGTCACCATGTCCGGCTGGCCCACCTGGTCGCCGGTCTGGGTATTGGCCGCACTTGTCATCGGCGCGTCACGCCTTTCCGTCCGCCGTGAGCATGGACTCTCTGGGGTCGAACGGGCATCCGCCTCCTTCGACGTGGGCGACGTACTCGTCGCGGAAGTACTGTATCGACGACATCACCGGGCTGGCCGCACCATCGCCCAACGCGCAGAACGACTTTCCCAGGATGGCGTCGGAGATGTCCAACAGCTTGTCGAGATCCTCGTGGGTGCCCGTGCCGGTTTCCAGCCGCTCGTAGATCCGGTCCAGCCAGAAGGTGCCCTCTCGGCACGGCGTGCACTTCCCGCACGACTCGTGTTTGTAGAACTCGGTCCACCGTCGCACCGCGCGCACCACACAGGTGGTTTCGTCGAAGATCTCCAGCGCCTTGGTGCCCAGCATGGAGCCGACGCCACTCACGCCCTCGTAGTCCAGCGGCACATCGAGGTGCTCGTCGGTGAGCAGCGGTGTCGACGAGCCGCCGGGTGTCCAGAACTTGAGCCGGTGTCCGGCGCGCACCCCGCCGGCGTAGTTGAGCAACTCACGCAACGTGATACCCAGCGGGGCCTCGTACTGACCCGGGCGGGTGACGTGTCCGGACAGCGAATACAGCGTGAAGCCAGGCGATTTCTCGCTGCCCATGGAGCGGAACCAGTCGACGCCGTTGAGAATGATCGACGGGACACTGGCGATTGTTTCGACGTTGTTGATCACCGTGGGGCAGCCGTAGAGCCCGGCTACCGCAGGGAATGGGGGCCGGAGCCGCGGCTGGCCGCGCCGGCCCTCCAGCGAATCGAGCAGCGCGGTCTCCTCGCCGCAGATGTAGGCGCCCGCGCCGGCGTGTACCACCAGCTCTAGGTCAAAGCCGGATCCGGCGATATCGCGGCCCAGGAAACCGGCGGCGTAGGCCTCGGCTGCCGCGTTCTGCAAACGGCGCAACACCGGCAGTACTTCACCGCGCACGTAGATGAACGCATGGTTGGCCCGGATCGCGTAGGAGGCGATGATCACGCCTTCGATGAGCACATGCGGTGTCGCCAGCATCAACGGAATGTCTTTGCACGTACCGGGTTCGGACTCGTCGGCGTTGACGACGAGGTAGTGCGGCTTGGCGGCGGCACCGGTATCGCCTTGCGGGATGAACGACCACTTCGTCCCGGCGGAGAAGCCCGCGCCGCCGCGCCCGCGCAGCCCGGAGTCCTTGACGGTCCCGATCACCGCGTCGGGCTCCATTTTCAGGGCTTTCTTCATCGCCTCATAGCCGTCGTGGCGTTGATAGGTCGCCAGGGTCCACGATTCGGGGTCGTCCCAGTAGCGGCTGATCACTGGAGTCAGGGGCGTTGCCTGGTCGGAAGGGGCGGCCATCACTGTCCTTCCCCGGCCGATGTGTTGTTCGGCGTGGGCGCGTGCATGCCGTGTTCCTGCGCCACCCGCAGACCGGCCAATGTGGCCGCACCGGCGCCACCCTGGCCCTGGTCGGGGCGCTGGTCGGGTAAGCCGGCCAGGATGCGCGACGTCTCGCGGAAGGCGCACAGCGGAGCGCCGCGGGTGGGCGCCGCAGGCTTGCCGGAGCGCAGCGAGTCGACGAGTTCGCGCGCCGACTCGGGCGTCTGGTTGTCGAAGAACTCCCAGTTGACCATCACCACCGGTGCGAAATCGCAGGCGGCGTTGCATTCGATGTGTTGCAGGGTGATCTTGCCGTCGGGGGTGGTCTGGTCGTTGCGGACGCCGAGATGGTTTACCAGCGCCTCGAATATGGCGTCCCCGCCCATGACGGCGCACAGCGTGTTGGTGCACACACCGACCAGGTAGTCGCCGGTGGGGCCGCGGCGGTACATGGTGTAGAAGCTCGCCACCGCCGACACCTCGGCGCCGGTCAGCCCCAGCTGGTCACCGCAGAACTCCAAGCCGGCCGGTGTTAGGTAGGAGTCCTCGGCTTGCACCAGGTGCAGCAACGGCAAGAGCGCTGAGCGCTTGTTGGGGTAGCGACCGATGATCTCCTTGGCGTCGACCTCCAGCCGCGCCCGCACCTCCGGTGAATACGACTGCGGGGCACCCTCGACGACGAATTGGTTGGGCTCTTCGGGCGGCGGTCCGAGCCGGATGAACACTGGCTGACCCTGCTGGCCGGTCATCGATCGACCCCGCCCATGACCGGGTCGATGCTGGCGACCGCGGCGATCAGGTCGGCGACCATCCCGCCCTCGCTCATCGCGGCGACAGACTGCAGGTTGGTGAAGGACGGATCCCGGTAGTGCACCCGGTAGGGGCGGGTACCGCCGTCGCTGACCATGTGCACGCCGAGCTCACCGCGTGGCGATTCGACCGCGACGTAGACCTGGCCCGCCGGAACCCGGATGCCCTCGGTGACCAACTTGAAGTGATGGATCAATGCCTCCATCGAGCTGCCCATGATCTTGGCGATGTGCTCCGGCGAGTTGCCCATGCCGTCGGGGCCTACCGTCAAGTCGGCCGGCCAAGCGATCTTGCGGTCCTCGATCATGGTCGGGCCGGGCCGCAACTTGTCCAGGCACTGCTCGACGATCTTCACCGATTCCCACATCTCTTTGACGCGAATTATGTAGCGCCCGTAGGCATCACACCCGTCATCGGTGATCACGTCGAACTCATAGTTCTCGTATCCGCAGTAGGGTTCGCTTTTGCGCAGGTCGTGGGGCAATCCGGTGGAGCGCAGGATCGGGCCGGTGATGCCCAGTGCCATGCATCCGGCCAGGTCCAGGTAGCCCACGCCCTTGGTACGGGCTTTCCAGATGGCGTTTTCGTTGAGCAGCTGTCCCATTTCGCGCAGTGGCTGGCGCAGCTGCTTGAGGGCTTCCGCGATTTCGCTCTGAGCGTTGGGCGGTAGGTCCTGCGCCACGCCGCCGGGCCGGATGTAGGCGCTGTTCATCCGCAACCCGGTGATCGATTCGAACAAAGTGAGCACGATCTCGCGCCCCCGGAAGCCGACGAACATCGGTGTCATGGCGCCCAATTCCATGCCGCCGGTCGCCAATGCAACCAGATGCGACGAGATCCGGTTGAGCTCCATCATCATTACCCGGATGACGTTGACCCGCTCCGGTATCTCATCGGTGATGCCGAGGAGCTTTTCCACACCCAGGCAGTAGGCGGTTTCGTTGAAGAACGGTGCCAGGTAATCCATTCGGGTGACGAAGGTGACGCCCTGAGTCCAGTAGCGGTATTCGAGGTTCTTCTCGATTCCGGTGTGCAGGTAGCCGATTCCGCATCGGACCTCGGTGACCGTTTCGCCCTCGATCTCGAGGATCAGCCGCAACACCCCGTGGGTGGACGGGTGCTGCGGCCCCATGTTGACGACGATGCGTTCACCGGGATCCGCGCTGCGGGCGGCTTCGACGATCTGTTCCCAGTCCTGGCCGCCGACGACCAGGACAGTTTCGGTTTCGCTCATCAGTTGTAGCCCCTCCGCTCGTCGGGCGGGGGTATCTGCGCGCCCTTGTATTCGACCGGGATGCCGCCGAGTGGGTAGTCCTTGCGCTGCGGATGCCCCTGCCAGTCGTCGGGCATCTCGATTCGGGTCAGCGACGGATGGCCGTCGAAGATGATCCCGAAGAAGTCGTAGGTCTCGCGCTCGTGCCAGTCGTTGGTCGGGTAGACGGAAAACAGCGACGGGATATGCGGATCACTGTCCGGCGCAGACACTTCCAGCCGGAGCCGCCGGTTGTGGGTGATCGACTGCAGCGGGTACACGGCGTGCAGTTCCCGGCCGGTCTCGTGCGGGTAATGCACCCCGTTGACGCCCAGGCACAGCTCGAATCGTAATTCCGGCTCGTCGCGAAGACGCTGGGCGACTTGCGGCAACATCTCGCGGCGGATGTGCAGGGTCAGCTCGTTGCGGTCGACCACGACTTTCTCAATCGCGTCGTCGAATTCGACTCCGTCGCGCTGCAATGCCTCGGCCAGCCGGTCGGCGACGTCGTCGAAGTAGCCGCCGTAGGGGCGTGGGCTACTGCCGGGGAGCGTGACCTCCCGGACCAGCCGTCCGTATCCGGAGGTGTCGCCGGTGCCTTCGACCCCGAACATGCCGCGGCGAACGTCGACCACTTCGCCCCCGGAAGGGGGTGGTCTCCCCGCCTCGGTGGTTGCTTGCTTCGGGTCCTGGTCCGGTGAGCTCATCGCAAAAGTCCGTGCATCTCGATCGTCGGCCTGGCGGCCAGCGCCGCCTGCTCGGCTTCGGTGATGGCTTGTTCCCGGTTGACGCCCAACGGCATTTCCTGAATCTTCTCGTGCAGCTTGAGGATTGCGTACAACAGCATCTCCGGGCGCGGCGGGCAGCCGGGTAGGTAGATGTCCACCGGAACGACGTGATCCACGCCCTGCACGATCGCGTAGTTGTTGAACATCCCGCCCGACGACGCGCACACACCCATGGCCAGAACCCATTTCGGCTCGGCCATCTGGTCGTAGATCTGACGCAACACCGGCGCCATTTTCTGGCTGACCCGCCCAGCCACGATCATCAGATCGGCCTGTCGAGGTGTCGCCGAGAATCGCTCCATCCCGAACCGTGCTATGTCAAACCTTGGGCCCGCGGTCGCCATCATCTCGATCGCGCAGCAGGCCAGCCCGAACGTCGCCGGCCACAGCGAGTTCTTGCGGACGTAGCCCGCCACCTTCTCGACAGTTGACAGCAAGATCCCACCGGGCAGTTGTTCTTCCAGGCCCACGACTTACCTCAATCCCACGTCAGGCCCCCGCGGCGCCACACATAGGCGTAGGCCACGAAAACCGTGAGCATGAACACCACCATCTCGACCAGCGCGAATATCCCTAGCGAGTCATAGCTGACCGCCCAGGGATACAAGAACACGATTTCGATGTCGAAGACGATAAACAACATTGCGGTCAGGTAATACTTCACCGGGAACCGCTGCCCGCTTGTCGCGTTCGGGCCGCTGACCGACGTCTCGGTGGGCTCGATCCCGCATTCGTAGGCTGCCTGCTTGGACCGGTTGTAGCGCTTCGGGCCGACGAGGCTCGCGATCGCGACCGAGCCCACGGCAAAGGCCGCGGCGATCCCGCCAAGAACCAGGATGGGTAAGTAGACGTTCAACTCGCTCCATGATCGTCGTACGGGCCGCCAACAGCGACCAGGCGGTGACCAGGCTGGTGTGACCGACCGGGTCTGTGTGTCGTCACAGTGACCTTCAACATAGCGCCGCGCCGGTCGGAGCCCTTGCCCGGGGTCAGGCAATCTGCCAGGTGCTGGCTAGATAGCCGGAGTGCGTAGCAGCCCAAGCACCGTCCGGCCCAGCACGATGGGGTCAAGGGGATGCGGCACCGTGCCTTCGGCGCGCGACCAACTGGCCAGCCAGGCATCGTCTGGGCGCCCGGTGAGCACCACGATCGGTGGGCAGACCGTGAGTTCGTCTTTCAGCTGTTTGGCGATGCCCATGCCACCGGTCGGCGTCGCCTCCCCGTCCAGGATTGCCAAGTCGATATCACCGGCATCCATCCGCCGTATCACCATTGGGCCAGTCGCCACCTCGATGTAGCTCAACTCGGGTAGATCCGGGTGCAGGTGTTTGCCCAATGCCCGCATCACGTCTTCGCGGGTCTTGGCGTTGTTGCTGTACACGAGGATCCGCAGGGCGCTGGTCGAATCGGCCACGGTGCAGATGCTACTGGCGGCCCCCAAGCCTTATTGGGGCGCCCGCACGAAGATGGCTTCTGCCGCGACCGTCGCCGTCGGGCTGATCACGCCGAACTTATTCCAGCCCAGGCCGAACTGGGATCGATCGACCCTGGTTTCGCCGGATATCCGCACCGAACCATCGTTTAGCTCCGCGATCCTCACGGGCAGCGGTACCGGCTCGTTGATCCCTTTGATGGTGAAGCTGGCCCGCAGGTCAGCGGCATTGCCGGTGGTCGGTTCGAGGGCCGTGACGACGATGCTGATCTCCGGGTAGCGATCGACGTCGAAGAAGTCGGCCGAGCGCAAGTGCTGGTCGCGGCGGCCGATGCCGGTGCGCAGGGACGCGGCGCGGATGTCGAGGCGGCCGTAGATGGCGCCCTTGTTGGTGAGCTGCCCGTCGCCGCTGAACTCGGTGAACTGGCCTTTGACCCTGAGCAGGCCCCACATGTTCCTGATCTTGAAGGTGATGGCCGAGCGGTCGGCAACCAGATTCCACGCGCCGGCCATGTCGGGATCGAGGAGCAGCGTTTCCAGAGTCGTCATCGTCACCTCAGTGTCGTGCCGAATCTTGTCTCAGTCGAGCAGCGGGGCGATCCCGGCGGGGTCGAAGTACTCGTCGATCCGGCTGATCAGGCCGTCGGTGCCTACTTTGATCACGATGCAGACCCGCAGAGAGACCGATTGGCCGGCATGCCCGGTGGCGTGCAAGGTGTGCTGCTGGACGAAGCCCCTGGTGGATCCGTTGTCGAATAGCTGACGATCGAGAATCTGGTAGTGACGCTCGGTGGTGGTTGTGATGAACCAGTCGATGACACGTAGGGCGCGAGCCTTGTCGTTGTCACGGTGCGCGCCCACCCGCCAGACGGAGATGTCGTCGCTCCACAGTCGATCAACCGCTGCCATGTCGCTGTTCTCGATCGCCACGAACAGGCGGTCGGCCACGTCGACGATTCTCTCGGCAGAGGTAGCAGAGATAGAGGTCACGGGACTGGCTCCTTTTCGCTGTCGTACCCGGGGTGCGCGACTGCTAGCCGATGGCGCACCAGGGTCCGCAGACAGGCGGTGACATCCGGGCTGGTGCGCCCGTCCAGCTCGCCGGCCCGGATGGCGGCGGCAAGCCCGGCCTCATCGGCGAAGCCCAGGCCGGCCAGCGCGGCACGAACGTCTGGGTCACCTCCGTCGAGCAGCTCGCGCTCGACGGTGCGCAACGCATTGGCGGCCACCCTGGCGTGGAAATTGACCTGACCGCTGGTCGCCTCCCGGACATCGCGTTCGAGGAATTCGGCGACCGCCGCGACCAGCTCGGCCGCCGTCGGCCGCCCGTGCAGCGGGTCACCGGACGCCGTCTGTGCGGGTTCTCGGGCCGCTACCCGGCCCGCATCGTCGCCGTGGTCCGATTGCCCGGCTCCTCCTCCCGCCGCTGCGCGGCGCGCATCGTCGCCGGGCGGTGCCATCCCGTCGAGCAGGTCGAGCAGGTCCCACTCGGTCTCGCATACCCGGCGGCCGATCGTCGCTAACTCCACCGAGCGCACCTGCCCGCTCAAATGACGCTCCGCCTGGTGCCGGCAGATGACGCCCCAGCGCAGTGTGGCCAACACCAGCCACCAGTGAAACGCCACTCGATCGACGGTAGTCCCGCTGGCCTCCTCGTAGGCCTGCAGGAAGCTCTCGATGCTGCCGAGGCCCCCGGCCCCCCGGCTGGCCGGAGCGCCGAACCGCCACGCCCGGATGCAGAACCAGGCCAGGTCTTCGTATGCCTCGCCGATGTGTACCAGCTCCCAGTCGAGGACGGCGGCAAGGTCGGATCCATCGACGATCAGATTTCCCATCCGGTAGTCGCCGTGCACCAGAACCGGGGGCGACGGCGGTGTCCGGTGGGCAGCCAGCCAGCGAAACCCCCATTCGAAAGTGGCGGTGGTATCACCCATGGCATCGAGGCGCTCGCGCCACGCCGTGAGCTGGTCCTCGCGGGCCAGGCCGGGGTCGTCAGCGTCGGCCCGGTGGATGGCGGCCAGTGCCTGCGCGCACTGTCGCAGCAGCCGCGCGCGGCCCGTTCCATCACCTTTTTGGAGTTGGCGTTCGATGCGCCGCACGATCGTTTCGCCCTTGATTTCACCGCAGATCAGAAATGGATTACCCAGTGCGGCAGGAGAATTCGTGGCAAGCAGGATGGGCGGGACCGGTGCCCCGGCGGCCGCCGCGGCGGCTTGGACCCGGGCTTCGAGTTCCATACCGGCATGTACGTCATCGGGCGGCCCGATACGCAGAATGAGTGACCGGCGCCCATCGTTTGTGACGGCGTCGAACGCCCACGTGCTGCGGCTGGCTCCACCCGTGAGTGCGCGCAGGTTCTCGATTGCCACGCCGGTGCCCAGTACCGGGCTCAGCACCGCGGGAAGGCGGTCTTGCAGGATCACTTCCGGCCAAACTTGAACAGTCGCTGCGCCACCCGTCGAATCTGAATCTCCTCGGCGCCCTCGGTGATCCGGTAGCGACGGTGATGGCGGTAGATGTGCTCGAAGGGCTCATGACGGCTGTAACCGAGGCCGCCGAAGATCTGCATGGCGCGGTCGGCGGCGTCACAGACCAATCGGTTGGCGCGGTAATTGGCCATCGATACTTTGTCGGAGACCTCCATGTGGTGGTCACGGTCTAAGTGCCAGGCCGCATAGTACACCAGCAAACGCACCATTTGCGCTTCGGTTTGCAGTTCGGCCAGCGGCCATTGCACGGCCTGGTTGACTGACAACGGCTTGCCGAACACGGTGCGCTTCCCGGCGTAGTCGGCGGCACGATCGATGCAGTACTGCGCCGCGCCCAGACTGCTGGCGGCTTGGCGAATCCGGTTCTCGTGCAGGAATGTTTGCGCGACCTCCAGACCACGGTCCACCTCGCCGAGCATCGCGTCGGCCGGCACCCGCACATCGGTCAATTCGACCTCGC
>Ga0307479_10007135_pt1 | contig 10299 bp, 8 predicted proteins | sample atmos_gasesECM4C_FD_203743 | JGI IMG/M metagenome (GOLD analysis project Ga0307479, IMG submission 203743) | Hardwood forest soil microbial communities from Morgan-Monroe State Forest, Indiana, United States - atmos_gasesECM4C_515 | ecosystem: Environmental > Terrestrial > Soil > Temperate...
AGAAGGCTTCTTCAGCTTCAGTTAACCACGGCCTTCAGTTGTGTTGGTGGCGCCGGCTGCTGGGAGATCGATCCGCCGGATTTGAACGCCGCCACGCGGCCACCCCACCAGCCTTCAGCTTGGCTGAGACTCATCGTGTAGGTGTAGGTAATGGGCGTGGTCGCGGAAGTGTATAGGTGAAACCACCCGCCGTTCTGGTCGACGTATTCCGGCCCGTTCACGCTGTTCCCCGTGTAGGTCGCGGCATCAAACAGACCACCACTCGGCGTAGTGGCAACGGCAGTAGCCGTACCCCAATTCCATTGATGTGTTCCTAGGATAAGTTCGCTTCCGCCAGAAACGCCGGATGGCGTCAGGCAGCTCGAACAAGTAGTGAAGGAAAATGCTTCGCTGGTCTGGTTCCCGCCGCAACTTGCGTTACTGTAGGCTCCGGACGGACAACTATCCACGTCGAACGGCGAGACCGCCGCTCCAGTAATGTCGTACATCATCATGGTGCTGTCGTGGACCGTCCCGCTCAGATTCACCGTGAGCATCAAGGAATTAGATGGCGTGGCATTCGCAGCATAATAAATTTGAGAACCTGCCGTATTGGCCTCACTCCCTGCCATTGCTCCTGTGCTCGACCATGTGTTAGCCGGCACGCTCGTGATGCTGCTGATCGGCGTTGCGCCGGATGCATCAGAATTGACAATCAAATTCCCCGACGACGGAAATTCAATCGTTACTGTACTCGACGCACCGGCAACAACTTGTTCGTGCAACATGTGAATGATCCGAAAGGCGCTCGACGGTGCGGCTCCAGCACTTCCTGGTTTGAGAGCTACCGCACAGGAAGTCCAATCTTCTGATGATCCGCTCGTAAAGCTAGGAGTAATAGCCGTAGTCGTATTGTAGACTCCCGCTTGCACCGCGTTGCCATCATGCAAGCTCGTGCCTAAGAGCTGCCATGCGACCGCTGGCTGAGAGCCGACCGTGAAGGAACTGACCGAGTTAGGAGACGATCCACCTGCACCGGTGTTGACGGCGTACTGCCAGATAAGGTCGCCCGAAACCGTGGGGGTGAGGCTTCCCGCCGTGATCGTTGCAGAAGAACCGGAGTTCCACCCATTGCAATGCGAAACGTCCACTGCAGTGGTGTTGTAGAACTCGCTGACGGTCACTTCCGCGAATAATGCATTCACATTAGTTTCGTTGAACGAAATAATCCTCGTTCCTGCCGCTACATTTGTGGCGACGTAAATTGCGACGTAAGCAGAGTTGTTGTCTACAACGCTGACCTTTGGCGAACCATAGGAGTTAGATTTATCGTCCGATACACTAAACGACCCGGTGTTGTAGGCTTTCACTCCGACGATGATAGTGTTTCCCGCTTGCGTAGGTTCTGGCAACGGGCAGGTATAAACAGGTGTGTTACTCTGCTGGTTCCCGGTGTTTCGACTGTCCGGACAAGTAGCGTGCTGAACCAGCGTGGGGCTTTGCGCTGCGGCAAATGCCGGCAAGAGGTAAGTGAGTAAGAATAATGTCGTGTGTCTCATACTATTTTGTATGCTAGCAACCTCTATCGAGCGCAAACAACTGTACGAAAGGCCAGTCAGTGGTCAGGAGTAACGGACAGAGAGAAGGGTGGGCCGGGAATCTGGGCTCAACTGCCGCTGCTTTCAATCCAGCGTATTCACAGAATGGGCGAAATTCCTAGCTTTCAAGCAAACTTCATGGTCATTTTTTATGATTCGACAAATTCTTGAGTTATTTAATAGTAGTAACTCAAAGTTCTGTTAATTTTTAGCCATTCTGGCACAGCCGCAACCTATTGTACTTCCTCTTGAACCAGCCCCTGAGAGAGCACGCGCTCGTCAGGGTTGTGGTTGATGTGCCTGCAGAAATTGAGGCCGATCCTGCCCTTGTCCCCCGTTTGCTCCAAAGAGTTCAGCAGCAACCACTTACACCCTCCCCAATCCCGAGCCTCCAAGACATTCAGGCGTGTCGATCTCAGCCTCCTTACCTGCTACCGGCAGTTCGGATAAGACCTCTTTCCCGGTGCCCAAGGAAACTTGTTCCCAAGGCTGGTAACAGTTTTCCCCCCAGTTGGAAGTTTCTCGGGGGGCCTTGTCAAGGGCTGCGCTTGGCAATCATTAACCGCTTTATTTTCAGTAACTAAAAAGAAACCGAAGAATTGGATATCCTCCCTGCAATCCTCGTTCTGGCACCTGGATTGCGACCTTGGATTGGGTTCATGCCACACTATTGGCGGTAGCCTGTCCGGTGCCCGGCTGTCGCCTCCCCATCGGTATGCTTCAGACGGTCAGATTGTGGTTATTCTTTAGCGAACGTTTTTTCGGCTCGGATCTGGGCCTGGGATGACTACCGACCTCTTGCCAAGACAAGACCTGCAATCCGCGGCCGGCGAAAGTGACGCTTTAAGCCAAGCTTTGTCGGAACGGTACCGGTGTCCCCGGAGGTTTTTCAATTTCGATCTTCGTGGCCCATTGTCCTCTGAAGAAACGTCCTTTCGATTCGGGCCGGACACGGCTTGTTTCGGACACATTCGCAGGGGGGCGCCTTCAGCCGGATACGACGCACTCAGCGACGTTCAAGTGCACCATGGCAGGGTGAGTCTTCCGTTTAATCCAAGCGAGACCATCGATAACCTGCGCTTGGAACGCTACGCAAGACACGCAACGCAATGGGACGAGTTTCTCTATTCCACTTTGCGCAGGCTGTACTACCTGGTGCGGCCGCTGACAACTCTTGCCCTGCGAAAGCAAATCCAGAAATTCCACGCGCGCAGCGGAAGAAATCAGAGTTTCCCCAATTGGCCGGTGGACTCCAGCGTTGAGAACATAAACGAAAAGCTCCTCGTGCTCTCGATGGAAGCCAACGGTGTCGACAAGGTTCCCATTATCTGGTTCTGGCCGGACGGGGCAAAATCCTGTCTGATGATGACCCACGATGTGGAGAACGCGGCCGGCCGAGATCATTGTACGGAGCTGATGGACCTGGACGATTCTTTCGGAATCAAATCGTCCTTCGCGGTTGTTCCCGAGGAGCGCTATTCCGTACCCGAGAGTTTTCTGGCCTCGCTGCGCGAACGGGGATTCGAGATTGTCATCCAGGATCTGAATCACGACGGTCGCCTCTTTGACCACAAGAAAGAGTTCTTGCGCCGGGCGAAGATCATCAATCGCTATGCGCAACAGTACGGGGCGCGGGGATTCCGGGCAGCGGTTCTTTACCGCCGGCCGGAGTGGTATGAAGCGTTCGAGTTCGCCTTTGACATGTCCATTCCCAATGTTGCGCATCTTGACCCCCAACGCGGCGGCTGCTGCACGGTGATGCCGTACTTTATCGGGGATATTCTCGAACTGCCCGTGACCACCGTTCAGGACTACACCCTATTCCATATTCTGAGTGAGTATTCTATAAACCTGTGGAAGACACAGCTCGACCGGATTATTGCCAAGAACGGTCTGGCGAGTTTCATCGTTCATCCCGATTACGTGATTGAGCCAGAGGCACGCCGCGTCTATTTGGAGCTGCTCGGTCACTTGCGGGAGCTGCGCTGTCAAGCCGGCCTGTGGTGCGCGCTCCCTTCTGAGATCGAGACCTGGTGGAGGGATCGCAGCAAAATGTCTCTGGTTGCGCATGAAAGTGGATGGCGCATTGAGGGCAAAGGCTCGGAACGCGCGGTCGTAGCGTATGCCAAGCGTGTGGACGGCAACCTGATTTACGAAGTGGCGCGGCCACAGTGAGAAACTTCCCGCGTGGAACCGTAACGGCCCGGCAGGCGTTATGCGGTTCCCGGTTTTTTCAGGTGTAAATCTTTTGGAAATTACTAGTCCGGAACAATTTCGGCCGCCCTCGGGCCTGCAGTCTTCAGCCGTGCTAATGTCAAAATTACTCCCAAAGGGGATTGCATGAAGATATTACTGACTGGTCATAAAGGCTATATCGGTGCCGTGGCAGGTCCTATCCTGCGGGACGCCGGTCATGAAGTGGTGGGACTTGATTCCGACCTGTTTTCGGGCTGCGACTTCGGCAACACGCTCCAAGAAATTCCTGAAGTCCGCAAGGACCTGCGCGATCTGGCAATCGGCGATGTGCGAGGTTTCGACGTGGTGGTTCATCTCGCCGCGCTTTCGAACGATCCGCTGGGCAATCTCAATGCGGGTCTCACCTACGACATTAACCACCACGCCTCGGTGCACCTGGCCCGATTGGCCAAAGCGGCCGGAGTGGAGCGGTTTGTCTTTTCTTCATCGTGTAGTACCTATGGCGCGGCTGGCGATAATTTTCTGGACGAGTCGGCCTCGCTCAACCCCGTCACGGCGTATGGTGAATCCAAAGTATTCGTCGAACGCGACATTGCTCCTCTGGCCGACGAGCATTTCAGCCCGACCTATATGCGAAATGCCACCGCTTACGGCGCTTCTCCGCGTCTGCGCCTGGACATCGTTTTGAATGACTTTGTGGCCGCGGCCTATACCACGGGTCGCATCTACATTAAGAGCGACGGCACGCCGTGGCGCCCCATCGTCCATATCCGCGACATCATCGCGGCCATGCTGGCGGCACTCGAAGCTCCGCGGGAGGTTGTTCACAACCAGACCTTCAATGTGGGCCAGACCTCGGAAAACTATCGCATCAGCGAACTGGCGGCCATCGTCGCGGAAACTGTGCCGGGCGCGCGTGTGGAATACGCTCCCGATGGCGGCCCGGACAAGCGCTGCTACCGGATCAATTGCGACAAAATCAACCGCCTGCTCCCGAATTTCCGCCCACAGTGGACCGCCCGCCGTGGGGCGCTGGAACTCTACGACGCGTATCGCGCCGTGGGCCTCACCCGTGAACAGGTGGAGGTCGGCCGCTACGTGCGCATGAGCCAGATCAGCAAGCTGTTGAAGAACGGACAGCTCGATTCTTCGCTGCGCTGGGGCATCGCTGCCCCAACATCTGTACACACCTCGCCGGCTATCGCGCGCTGACGCACAAAAACGACTCCAAGGGAGACCCTGAATGATCTTCACCGAGACGAAGTTGGAAGGCGCTTTTGTGATCGATATCGAGCGGCGGGAGGACTCACGAGGATTCTTCGCCAGGGCCTTTTGTCAAAAGGAATTTGAGACGCACGGTCTCAAACCAACCATTGCGCAGGCAAATGTCGCGTTCAATCACTCGAAGGGTACGGTGCGAGGCATGCATTTCCAATTTCCGCCAGCCGCCGAGACCAAATTAGTGCGCTGCACTCGCGGCGCGATCCTCGATGTCATTGTGGACTTGCGTCCGGAAAGCCCAACCTATCTGCAACACATTGCGGTTGAGTTAAGTGAAGACAACAGCCGCGCCCTCTATGTGCCGGAACGTTTTGCCCACGGCTATCAGGTCCTGCGAGACAAAACGGAAACCAGCTACCAAGTTGGGGAGTTCTACACGCCGGGTTCCGAGGGCGGATTGCTGTATAACGACCCACGATTGGCGCTGCCGTGGCCCCTTCCGGTAACCGTGGTATCGGATAAGGATAAAATTTGGAAAACGCTTGACCTGCAAGAAGCAGAGCTCAAACAAAGAATGAGTCTGAACAAGTAGTCCTGTTAGGTACGGGTGTCAGCCCACTGAAACCGTAAGTCTCTCCGGAGGAATCTCATGATACTCGTTGACAACGCGTTGAAGGCCCGCGAAAAAGAAGACCGGCCGATCCGTGTTGCGTTGCTTGGCGCCGGGTTTATCTCGCACGGACTTGCCAACCATATCGTCAATACCACCCCCGGTATGCGCCTGGTCGGTGTGTTCAATCGTCGCGGAGAACGTGCCTTCGACCTCTGCAAATATGCCGGAATCAGCGATGTAGCCTCACCGTCGGCGCAGCAGGAGCTCGACCTGGCCATCAGCGAAGGCAAAACGGCCGTGACGGAGGACGCTTTCTTACTGGCGCGATCTTCCGAGGTGGATGTACTTGTCGATGTGACTGGATCAGTCGAATTCGGCGCCCGCGTAGCCCTGGAAGCTCTCCGTCATGGAAAAGACGTAGTCCTCTTAAACGCTGAAATTGACGCGACCATCGGCCCGATTCTGCAAGTTTATGCGGAAAAGCACGGCGTCATTCTCTCGGCATGTGACGGAGATGAGCCTGGCATCCAGATCAATCTTTTCCGCTGGGTGAAAGGCTTGGGCCTCACGCCACGAGTCATTGGCAATATCAAAGGACTTCAGGATCCTTACCGCAATCCCACCACTCAAAAAGGCTTCGCAGAAAAATGGGGTCAGAACCCGGCAATGGTGACCAGTTTTGCGGACGGCTCCAAGATCAGCTTTGAAGAGGCGATTGTCGCCAATGCAACAGGTTTTGTCGTTCGCTCCCGCGGAATGTCCAGAGGTCTCGAATACAAAGACGATGTGATGAAGATCGGCAAGATCTACGATGTCGAAGAAGTCCGAAAACTGGGCGGTATTGTGGATTACGTCGTGGGTACGCCACTGACGAAGGTCTATTGCCTGGCCGAGCATCCCGATCCGAAACAGCAGCATTATCTCAATCTCTACAAGATGGGAGACGGTCCGCTCTTTCCATTCTTCATTCCGTATCACCTTGTACACTTTGAGGTTCCTAACGCGATCGCGCGTGTGGCGCTTTTCCGCGATTCGGTCGCGAAGCCGCTGGGCGGCCCAGTTGTTGAGGTCTGCGCCGTTGCCAAGCGCGATTTGAAGGCCGGAGAAACGCTGGATGATTACGGTATGTATATGACGTACGGTGAGGCAGTAAATGCGGACGAAATGTGCCGCAATCAGTATCTGCCGGAAGGACTGGTGGAAGGCTGTGTCCTCGTACGTGACGTCCCGAAAGACGCGGTCATAACCTATCGAGATGTTAACCTTCCGCAGGACCGGTTGGCGGACCGGTTGCGCGCCGAGCAATACCGTCACTTCCGCGGCGAAGTCTGGTTGGAAGAAAAAGTCGCCTCACGGGTGTGAGGCCCATGCGCACAGCGAAGGAGTCTACATGAAAGTCGTTCTTTTCTGCGGTGGGCTGGGTCTGCGCATTCGCGACGCGGATAACGTTCCCAAGCCTATGGTGCATATCGGGAATCGGCCTATTCTGTGGCACGTAATGAAGTACTACGCACACTTCGGGCACAAGGACTTCATCCTGTGCCTTGGATACGGAGCGGAAGTTGTAAAGAATTATTTCCTCAATTACAACGAATGCTCCTCGAATGATTTCGTCCTATCCGGTGGCGGGAAGAAGCTTGAACTCCTGAATAGCGACATTCAGGATTGGCGAATCACTTTTGCGGATACCGGAATCAATTCCAATATTGGCCAGCGTCTGAAGGCCGCCCAGAAGTATTTGGAAGGAGAAGAGGAGTTTTTGGCCAACTACAGCGATGGTCTGACGGACATGCCTCTTCCAAACCAGTTGGAGCACTTTCACCAACAACGCAAGATAGCAAGTTTTCTCTGCGTCCGGCCCAACCTCAGCTATCACTCAGTATCCATAGAAGAGGGAAACGGCAGCCTCGTTTCCGACATTCACGCCATCAACAACGGAACCATTCGGATCAACGGAGGTTTCTTCATTTTTAAGAAGGAGATCTTTGATCACATTCAGGAAAAAGAGGAGCTCGTAATCGAACCCTTTCACAGGCTGGTGCAGAACAAGCAGCTGATTGGCTATCCGTACGATGGCTTTTGGGCCAGCATGGACACGTTCAAGGATAGGCAGCAATTGGAAGGGCTGTGTATGAGCGGCGCGGCCCCCTGGGAAGTCTGGAAGACAAAAAACGATGCGCGCCGCTAGGAACGGCTGAACGCTCAACGGAACCCCATGCTGCCCTTAGATCTTTTCCAGAGCCATAATCGTCCCCTCAAAATCCTGTGCCTCGGAGCACATTCGGACGATATCGAAATTGGCTGTGGCGGAACGGTTTTACAGATGCTCTCCGGGCAGCACGACCTTGAGTTTTTCTGGGTCGTCTTCAGTTCGGGAAACGAACGCGAACGCGAAGCGCGTAAAAGCGCGGAACTGTTCTTGGACAAGGCGAAACGCAAGGAGGTTGTCGTCAAGCAGTTTCGCGATGGCTTCTTTCCGTATGATGGAGGAAAAGTCAAAGAATTCTTCGAAGAATTGAAGAAGCTTGTTTCTCCGGACGTGATTTTCACCCACTATCGAAATGACCGGCATCAGGACCATCGCACCATATCTGATTTGACCTGGAACACCTGGCGCAGCCACCTGATTCTGGAATACGAAATTCCCAAATACGATGGCGACCTGGGTTCCCCGAACTGGTTCGTCCCTCTTACGCGTGAAGTCTGCGACCGCAAAATCAAGTGTATCTGCGATGTGTTCCAGACACAGAGTAACAAAGCCTGGCTTACGGAAGACACCTTCCAGGCCATCCTCCGGCTCCGTGGTGTGGAGTGTGCAGCGCCGGAAAAATTCGCCGAGGCCTTTTATTGCCGTAAGCTCATCTGGGATTTGCAACAACATGATGCCGCTCATGCTCAATCGACGGCATCTGTGTACGACCTTCCGGAAACTCGATGAAGGACTTGAAGCAAAAGACAATCCAGGGCGGCTTGGCGAGAATCCTGGCACAGGGTGCGAGTTTTGCCCTTCGCATTGGTTCTCTCATGATATTGGCCCGGCTGCTCAGCCCCAGAGACTATGGATTGGTCGGAATGGTCACCGCTTTTACAGGTGTCTTAAGCCTGTTCCGGGATTTCGGCCTGTCCTCCGCCGCCATTCAGCGTGCTGAGGTTACCGAAGAGCAGATCTCGACGCTATTCTGGATCAATATTTTGGTGGGAGCGGTCCTCGGGGTCTTGACAGCCACTATGGCTCCGGTTGTGGCAGCCTTTTACCATGAGCCTCGGCTCACTGCCGTCACCGCAGTTATGGCCCTAGGGCTTCTCTTTAACGCTGCTGGCATACAACATTCGGTGCTCCTGCAGCGCCAAATGCGCTTTACGATGATGGCCGTGATCAGCACCCTTAGCCTTGCGGTGAGCTCCGCGATTGCAATTGCAGGTGCAAGGGCGGGCTATGGGTATTGGGCACTGGTCGCAATGACGATTACTCTCCCACTTAGTACCACGATTGGTTACTGGTTGGCCGCCAAATGGATTCCGGGAAAGCCGCGCCGGCGTGCGGGAATTCGATCCATAATGCGTTTTGGCGGTACTCTTACCTTGAATAGTCTTTTGGCCTACCTGGGTTACAACGCGGAGAAAATCTTGATTGGGCGTTTCTGGGGACCTGACGCAATCGGAATCTATGGGCGCGCCTACCAGCTCATCAACATTCCTACCGATAACCTTAATACTGCGGTCGGCGAGGTAGCGTTTTCGGCGCTTTCGCGGATTCAGCACGATAGCGCCCGCCTGAAAAGCTATTTCCTGAAGGGCTACTCGCTGGTACTTGGATTGACGCTTCCTATCACCATTGGATGCGCCCTCTTTCCGGATGACCTCATTTCTGTGCTTTTGGGGCCAAAGTGGACCGAGGCCGTACCCATTTTTCGGCTGCTGGCTCCAACGATTTTGATCTTTGCCATAATCAATCCTCTGGGGTGGCTTCTCTTTTCGTTGGGACATGTGGGTCGAAGCCTGAGAATTGCCTTGGTCTTTACGCCCCTCATTATTGTGGGTTACGTTCTCGGATTGCCGTACGGACCCAAGGGCGTCGCGTTCGCCTATTCTACGGTGATGACGCTCTGGGTTTTCCCTCACATTGCTTGGTGCGTGCGCGGAACGGCGATTTCTTTCCGCGACATTCTGATGGCGGTTGCCCGTCCTTTGGGTTCTGGACTCCTGGCGGGAGGGCTCACGTGGGCCGCCCGCCTGGCTTACGGACAGTTCTTCACTCCTTTGCCCCGGCTGCTTCTGGAAAGCTTCATTCTGTTTGGCGCTTTTCTCGGGATACTGATGTTCATTCCGGGGCAAAAATCGCTTTACCTGGATATTTTGCGCGGGATGCGGCGCACGCCACAGGTCAAAGAGGACAACCTGGTTTCCGCGTAGCGGACGGGCCGTCGAACGCTACCTTCGTTCGGGCCTGCGCAAGCAACACACCTCCAAGAACAGAGCCGATATGACGCGGACATCTCAACCCCTGGTCAGTATTGTCACCCCCGTATACAACGGCGAAGAGTATTTCGTCGAATGCATTGAAAGCATTCTTGCGCAGACTTATCAGAATTGGGATTACACGATTCTCAACAATTGCAGCACCGATCGGTCAATGGAAATCGCGCGCCAGTATGCGGCGCTAGACAAGCGAATCCGAATCGTAGAAAACGA
>Ga0307479_10007136_pt1 | contig 10297 bp, 10 predicted proteins | sample atmos_gasesECM4C_FD_203743 | JGI IMG/M metagenome (GOLD analysis project Ga0307479, IMG submission 203743) | Hardwood forest soil microbial communities from Morgan-Monroe State Forest, Indiana, United States - atmos_gasesECM4C_515 | ecosystem: Environmental > Terrestrial > Soil > Temperate...
GTCCGGACGCGTTTTCCGGTATTCCTAGCGGTTTCGATCGCGATGTTCAACCAGTTGTCAGGGATCAACGCGATCCTTTATTACCTGAACGACATTTTTGCGCGTGCTGGGTTCAGCAAGGTGTCGTCGGACCTGCAGGCCGTAGCTATCGGGGCAACCAACCTGCTGTTCACCATGCTGGCCATGTCGATCATCGATCGCGTCGGGCGGCGGGTCCTGCTGCTGATCGGATCGGTGGGAACCGCGGCGTGCCTGGCGGGCGTGGCCGCCGTGTTCTGGTCGGGACGCCATGAAGGCTGGCTGCTCTGGCTGCTGATCGGGTTCATCGCCGCGTTCGCCTTCTCGCAGGGATCGGTCATCTGGGTTTATATCGGCGAAGTTTTCCCCACGGCGGTGCGGGCCAAGGGGCAGGGGCTGGGCAGCGCCACGCACTGGATCATGAACGCGCTGATTTCGTTCCTGTTCCCGGTCGTCGCAGCCTCTTCGAAAGCCGCTCCGTTTGTCTTCTTCGCGGCCATGATGGTGTTGCAGTTTTTCGTGGTGCTGTTCGTCTATCCTGAGACCAAGAACATCGCGCTGGAGGATATGGAGAAGAAGCTGGCAACGGCGTGAACTTGGGGATTTGACTCCCTCTTGCGCGCTGGGCTAGCCTCAAAGGTCTGCCCCGGACTCGACGCTCGAAGCTGGCTGCGGACTGTGAAGGACTTCAACCGTAGCGGCGAAAGCCATTTCCACAGACTCCCATTTGATGCGATCCCGTCAAAACCTGCTGGCCGAACTGCTGGTGGTGGTCTCGCTGGCGAGCGCCGGGTGGGCTGCGTCGATGCGCCCGGTGCACGCGCAGCATGCCATGGTGGCGAGCGTCCATGAACTCGCGTCGCAGGCCGGCGTCCAGATCATGCAGTCGGGCGGCAACGCGGTGGATGCGGCTGTGGCCACGGGGTTCGCGCTAGCAGTGGTGCATCCGCAGGCGGGGAACTTAGGCGGCGGGGGCTTCATGCTGATTCGCATGGCCGACGGCGTCACCCATTTCGTCGATTTTCGCGAGAAGGCCCCAGCGGCAGTCAGTGCTGACATGTATCTGGATGCGCAAGGCAACCTGATCAAAAACGCCAGCCTCGTCGGATACAAGGCGATCGGTGTGCCCGGCTCGGTCGCGGGCCTGGCTTGCGCGCAAAAGAATTACGGGAAACTCCCGCTGGCGCAGGTAATGGCCCCGGCGATCAGGCTGGCACGCGATGGCTACGCTTTGGCCTGGGAAGACGCGCGGGATCTGCGAGACGACGATCTCGCGAAGTTTCCGGAGTCGAAACGCATCTTCCAGCGCGATGGGAACTACTACAAAGCGGGCGATACGTTTCGCCAGCCGGAGCTGGCGCGAACACTGGAGCGGATCGCGAAAGACCCCGACGAGTTCTACCACGGGGCGATGGCTCACGAGCTAGCCGCCAGCATTCACAAGGGCGGAGGGCTGGTGACCTCCGAGGATCTGGCCGGGTACGAGGTAAAAGAGCGCAAACCGATCCGCGGCACCTACCGCGAATACGACATCATCAGCGCGCCGCCTCCTTCTTCGGGCGGGATTGCGCTGGTGGAGATCCTGAATATTCTCGAAGGCTACGATCTGGCCAAGTTCGGCGCGGGTTCGGCCAGCGCCATTCACCTTGCGGTGGAAGCATATCGGCGGGCGTTTTTCGATCGCGCGGAATTCCTCGGCGATCCGGATTTCGCGAAGATTCCGGTGGCGCAACTCATCGCCAAGAAATACGCCGCGGGCTGGCGGGATTCCATCGATCCGGCTCACGCCAGCGTTAGCACAGACCTGCAGCGGCCGTCCGTATTCAACGAACTCGAGGAGTACGCGAAATCGCATCCCCTGGATCTCGCCCCCGTGCGTGAGCCGGAGAACACCACTCACTATTCGGTGGTGGATCCGGCGGGGAATGCGGTTGCGGTTACCACTACTTTGAACGATTCTTTCGGGTCGCGAGTGACGGCGGAAGGTCTAGGCTTCCTGCTGAACGATGAGATGGACGACTTTACCTCGAAGCAGGGAGTGCCGAATACCTACGGACTGATCCAGGGGCCCGCGAATGCGATTGGGCCAGGGAAACGGCCCCTGTCGGCGATGAGTCCCACGATCGTGCTGAAAGATGGCAAACTGTTTCTGGTGCTCGGATCGCCGGGCGGGCCGACAATCATCTCCACGGTCGCGAATGTCTTGATGGGCGTAGTGGATTTTGGAATGGATATCCAGGAAGCGGTGAATGCACCGCGTTTTCATCACCAGTGGCTGCCCGACGAGATCCGGGCGGAAGATCGCATATCGCCCGACACCTTGGTGATCCTGCGCGCCAAGGGACATAAGTTTAAGATGGAACATCTCTGGGGCGACGGCGAATGCATCGAGGTAGACCCGAAGACAGGCGAACGCCTGGGCGCCAGCGACGGTAGGAACAACGGGAAAGCGGTAGGCTTCTAAAGCTAGTTTTGTGGGCTTTGAGCTTTTTGTAGGGCAGAGAGGCCACGATGCAAAAGGCGGTTTCAACTTACCTTTACGTGAAAGAACGCTTGCACCCCGGCCTGCTGGACGGCCTCAAGAGAAGCGGGGCGCAGGCCATCGAGATCTTCGCGGCGCGGCAGCACCTCGACTACGCCAACCGAAAACAGCACGTGCGCGAGATCGCCGACTGGTTTCGCTCGAGCGGCATCCCGCTGAATTCGGTGCACTCGCCACTGTACGGTGATTACGAGTTCGGTCGTACCGGCGCTCCTCCGGTGAATGTGGCCTCCACCGACCGTGCCGGCCGCATCGAGGCCATGGACGAGATCAAACGCGCGCTCGAAATCGCCGAGCAGATCCCGTTTCGCTTCCTGGTGCAGCATTTGGGAACGAGCAACGAGTCGTTTGATGAGCGGAAGTTCGAAGCAGCCATGACGTCTGTGGAACACCTGCGGGCGTTCGCCAAGCCTTTGGGCGTGCGCATCCTGCTCGAAAATATCCCCAATGAGGTGTCCACCCCCGACAAGCTGGTGGAGTTCATTCAAGCGTCGCATTTTGAGGATGTGGGCGTGTGCTTCGACTTCGGGCACGCGCACATTATGAGCAATGTGGCGGAGGCGTTCGAGATCGTAAAGCCGCACGTGCGCTCCACTCACGTCCACGACAATGCCAAGGATAAAGATTCGCACCTGTGGCCTGGGGAAGGCACGATCAACTGGAAGGAAGCCATGGAGTTGCTGCGCAGCGCGCCCAACACACCGCCGCTGCTTCTGGAAATCGAGAGCGACGAGAAGGTGAATCCGCTGGAGAAAATCGGGGCGGCGTTCGAGAAGCTGGAGAAAGATTGAGTAATTGAGAAATTTGGTAATTGGGTAATTTACCCAATTACTAAATTACCCAATTACTCAATTAGTCAGGGCCAACCTCATCCAAACATCATGTCATTCCCAATTGCAACCATCGCTGAAATCGGTAAGTTCGACGGCCAATCGGTCACCGTTCGTGGCTGGCTTTATAACTTACGCGAGAGCGGGAAGCTGCTGTTCCCGATTTTTCGCGACGGCAGCGGCCAGATCCAGGGCGTTGTGCCCAAGAACGCGGTCGCGCCTGAAGTGTTCGACGCGCTCAAGGGACTGACGCAGGAATCGAGCGTCATCGTCGAAGGCAGGGTCCGCGCCGACAAGCGCGCGCCCGGCGGGTACGAGCTCGACGTGTCGAACGTGCAGGTGTTGCAGAAGGTCCCTGAGTCAGACCCGTATCCAATCACGCCCAAGGAACACGGCGTCGACTTTCTGATGGAGCACCGGCACCTGTGGATCCGGTCGCCGCGGCAGGCGTCGATTCTGCGGGTGCGAGCGGAGATCATCAAGGCGGCTCGCGATTTCTTCGACGAGCGCGGCTTCACGCTTACGGATCCGCCCATCCTGACGCCCGCGGCCTGCGAAGGCACCACGACGTTGTTTCCCGTCGACTACTTTGAGGAGCAGGCGTACCTGACGCAGTCGGGCCAGCTCTACATCGAAGCCACGGCGATGGCGCTGGGCAAGGTGTACTCGTTCGGGCCGACGTTCCGCGCGGAAAAGTCGAAGACGCGACGCCACTTGACCGAGTTCTGGATGGTAGAACCCGAAATTGCTTACGCCGGGCTCGACGACCTGATGGCGCTGACGGAAGAGTTCATCAGCTTCATCGTGAAGCGTTGTCTTGAGAAGCGGCGGGCGGATCTGCAGACCATCGGGCGCGATGTTGCCAAGCTTGAAAAAGTCGATGTACCGTTTCCGCGGATCACCTATGACGAAGCGGTTGAGCGGCTGCAAGAAGGATTCGCCAAGGGCGCGCTGGAAAACAAGTTTGAGTGGGGCGGCGACCTGGGCTCGCCCGACGAGACTTATCTTTCTGCTCAGTTTGAGCGGCCGCTGATGATCCATCGCTATCCGGCGAAGGTGAAGGCGTTTTACATGGAGCCGGACCCGGAGCGATCCGACCTTGCTCTGTGCGTCGACGTGCTTGCGCCCGAAGGGTATGGTGAGATTATCGGCGGGTCGCAGCGCATGGCCTCCTACGAACTGCTGTTGCGGCGCATTCACGAGCACGGACTGCCGGAGGAAGCCTTCAAGTGGTATCTCGATCTGCGGAAGTTTGGCGGGGTTCCGCACTCCGGCTTTGGCATGGGGATTGAGCGCGCAGTGGCCTGGATCTGCGGCCTGGAGCACGTGCGCGAAACGATTCCGTTCCCGCGGACGCTGCACCGGCTGTACCCGTAGGTAGAATTGCGATTGGCGATTGGCAATCCGCAATTGGTCGGTTGTGGACTGCGAGGTCCCTGCTCAAGGCTGCGAAATCGGCAATCGGAGCTCGACATTTCTTATGCCTTCAACCCCTAACGCAACCTTCACTAGCGTTACGCCCAGACAGATTCGCGTGATCGGCGTTCCGCTCGATCTGGGCCAGTCCCGGCGCGGCGTCGACATGGGCCCTTCCGCCGTGCGTGTAGCCGGTCTGGAAGCGCGTCTTGAGTCTATTGGCCACGTCGTCGAAGACGGCGGGAATGTCGCGGTCGCGATCCCGGAACAGAAGAAGGAAGGCGCAGCACACGCCAAGTATCTCAGGGAGATCACGGCGACTTGCACCAAGAGCGCCGAGCTGGTGCTGAAGACGCTCGAAGCTGGCAAAGTGCCGATGGTGCTGGGCGGCGACCATTCGGTGGCGGCCGGCACGGTGGCCGGCGTGGCCGAGTTTTATCGCCGGCAGAACCAGAAGATCGGCCTGATCTGGATTGACGCGCATAGCGACATGAACACGCCCGAGACCTCGCCCAGCGGAAACGTGCATGGCATGCCGCTGGCGGCCCTGATGGGGCTAGGGCCGGCGGACCTGGGCAACATTTTCAACTTCTCGCCCAAGGTGCGGCCGGAGAATTGTGTGCTGGTGGGGATTCGCGACGTCGACGCGCACGAGAAAGAGAATATTCGCCGCGCCGGCGTCGAGGTCTTCACCATGCGCGACATCGACGAGCGTGGCATGCGCGCCGTCATGGAAGAAGCGCTGCGCATGGCCGGACGCGGCACCGCGGGCTACCATGTCTCGCTCGACATGGACTGGATCGATCCGGAAGACGCGCCCGGCGTGGGCACTCCGGTGTGGGGCGGTGCTACTTACCGCGAAGCCCACCTCGCGATGGAAATCATCGCCGACCACGGGCACATGCTGAGCTTTGAGATCGTCGAAGTGAATCCCGTTATCGATGAACACAACCAGACGGCGGACCTGGCGGTGGAACTTTCGCTGTCGGCGTTTGGGAAGAAGATTCTCTAGTGATTACTGCTGGGAGTGTGGGAGTCTTATTACGGATATCGGCATGACGAAAACAGTATCCCTGTTGCCCGGTCTTGCTCTGGCTGTCGGAGTTAACAGCGTGCTTTCGCTGGCGCTAGCACTATCCAGCACGCAAGAGGCTTCTGCCCCTTCCGGTTCGCCCGCGCCGCAGACCGTCCCTGTGATGGACGGTGGAGCTGGCCCTTGCTCTGTAGAGCTCACCGTGACGAAAGACGGAAAACCGGTGGCGGCGGCGAGTGTGAAGGTTCACATCGCATATGGTTTTGCGGGAGTGCGTCGGCTGGACCTCGAGGCGTATACCAACAATGAAGGCAAGGTGACCTTCGTCGGGCTGCCGCCGCGCGTGCGCCGCCCGCCGCTGGAGTTCCGTTCCTCCAAAGACCAGCTTGCGGGCACCGCAGTCTACGACCCGCAAACTGAATGCCACGCCAAACACGAAATATTACTCGTTCAACCGACTAGCACCCACAACTAGCCAGCGACATTGCACAGAATTTCGTCAGGATTTCCCCGGAATCTAGAAGATTAGCGAGGCATGTTTGACGCGAACCAGCCACTGCATCCACACTGAATCGTCATGAAGAAATTACGAGTGGGAGTCCTATTCGGCGGGCGGAGCGGAGAGCACGAAGTGTCGTTGCTCTCAGCGGCGTCGGTGGTCAATGCCATCGATAGAAGCAAGTACGAGGTTGTTCCCATCGGTATCACCAAGGATGGCCGCTGGCTGACCCCGGGCGACGCCGAGCGGCTGCTTCAGGGCAAAGCCCCAGATGAGTCGAAACATCTGCGCGCGGGCGACCCTGAGGCCACGCCCGGCGCTGCCGTGCTCGCGAGCGGCGAGGCCGTGGTCGTGCCGCCCCAGCCGGTACATCGCGCGACAAGCTCGCTTGCCCCATTCCAGACTGATGCGAGCGCGCTGCGCCGGGCCTCCGATCGCGCCATCAATGTTGATGTGATCTTCCCCGTGCTGCATGGCACCTTCGGCGAGGATGGAACCATCCAGGGGTTGCTCGAACTGGCCGACATCCCCTACGTGGGCGCGGGCGTGCTCGGCTCGGCCGCGGGCATGGACAAGGACATCATGAAAGCCTTGTTCCGCGCGGCGGGCCTGCCCATCGTGAAGCACGTGACCATCCTGCGCGGCGACTGGGACGCCGACCACAAGAAAGCCGAAAATATTGTCGATCGGCGGCTGAAATACCCGGTCTTCGTGAAGCCGGCGAACTTGGGATCGTCCGTGGGGATCTCGAAGGCGCGCAACCGGAAAGAGCTAGGCCCCGCGATCTATGAAGCGGCGAAATTTGATCGCAAAATCGTTATCGAGCAGGGCGTCGGCGGCGCGAAGCACAAGGCGCGCGAGATCGAGTGCTCGGTGCTAGGCAACGACCGCGCGCAGGCGTCGGTGGCCGGAGAGATCGTGCCGGTCAAGGAGTTCTACGACTACGCCGCGAAGTATCTCGACGAAGGCTCGGAGTTGATCATTCCCGCCAAGCTCACCAAAGCGGAGGTCAAAAAAGTGCAGGAGCTGGCTGTCCGTGCTTTCCAGGCGGTGGATTGCTCGGGCCTCGCCCGCGTCGACTTCCTGATGGATCCGAAGACGCGCAAGCTCTTCGTGAACGAGATCAACACCATGCCCGGATTTACCGCGATCAGCATGTATCCGAAGTTGTGGGCGGCGTCGGGCCTATCGTATCCCGACCTGATTGACCGGCTGATCCAGTTGGGGCTCGAGCGGCATGCGGATAAGAAGAAGAATCAGTACAGCAGATAGGAAAACCAGGTGTTGGGTCTCAGGTCTTAGGTGTCAGGGTGGGCGACGAAACGCTCGCCTGCTCATTGGCCATTCGCATATCGCCATTCCGGCCATCACCGCTGGCTGGCTTCGCCCGCTGCCACACGCTGGTTGAATTTGGCCGACTGGTTGCGGGGCACGCTGAGGGACTTCCATTGTGCGTGCTGAAAGTGCTTGGCCAGGAAGACGATCTGCCCGACGTGATAGGAGTAATGGGCGAGCTGGCGATTGATCGCCTGGGTCACGGAATGGGCTTCGCCCCGAATGGTCACGGAACGGGCCAGGTCAGCTTCCTTGAGCGGTTCCAGGGCCGTGAACAGGGAACTCCAGCCTGCTTCCCACATCTTCATCAGAGCTTCGCGCGTCGCCGGAGGCTCCTCGAATTCGCTGTCGCGATTGCGGTCGGGTTTCTCGCCGTCGCTGGTCAGGAAGTCGGTCCAGCGCGAGCGCATATTCCCTGCCATGTGCTTCACGACGATCGCGATCGAATTCATCTCCGGATCGAGCGCGGCGAAGAGTTGCTCGTCGGTGACCTGCGCCAGCGCCCCTTCGGCCTGCTTCTTGCAGTAGCGGAACAGCGTAAGCGAATCTTCCAAGTGAGAGGTTGTGAACTTGAGAGCCATGGGTGAATTTTAGCGCAGCGTCGTACCCCGGGTCTTAGGTCTTAGATCTTGGGTCTCAGGTCTTGGGTGTTGGGCCTGGGATCGTTGAGTTTGGAGGCTGCGTCATCGCGACGGCCAGCCTGCCGAATTGGCCCTGGGGATCAACAGTTCGCGCCTGCAGAAAGTGCTCCGCGGCTTTTTCCAGCAGCCGCAGGGCCGAGTAGGCTCGTCCAGCGTAATAGTGCTGTTGGGCCTGAACCATCTTCGATGCGGTGGCGCACAACGGGAAGGCCTCGGCCAGCAGGGCGTCCACCCGTTCGATGTTCGCAGAATTCGCTGCCTCGGCCCAGGCGAGCAGGGCCAGGTCTTCCCCAACTCTGAAGTCGTGAGTCTCGGCGCTGAGCGCCGGAGATGCGCGATCGATCTCCACCGCGCGGCGGGCGCGGGTGAGCGCTTCGGGGAGATTGCGTCCCTGCCGCAGCCACACTTCGGCAATCTCACGGTGACCCGTACCCCGATCCAGCCACACCCGGATCGAATCTTCAAAGCAGGAGAGTGCTTCGGGATAGCGCTCCATGTCCATCAGAACCGTACCCAGAACATTACTGGCCAAAGCCTGGCGGCGTGCCTCGGTTTCAAGGGCCAGCCCTTCGCGAAGGCTGGCTTCAGCCTCAGACAGCTTTCCCAGTTGATGGAGCATGGTGCCGCGGAAGAAACAGTATTCCGGCGTCTTTGAGGACCCATCCTTCAGGCCTTCGGCCTGTTGCAGCGCAGTCTGGTAATCGCCTGCACGATAGGAGGCGGTAACCAGTTCGAGTGCGTTGAGGGTCTTCGTCCCGCGCGCGATCCTGCGGTGACCGCGATGACGCCAGTACCAGATCGCGCAGTAAATAAGCAGGGAGACGACGATGGCGACGAGAAGGACGGTCTGCATGGACGAGGCCACCTCTCGGGGGCTGATAAAGGCGGAGCTGTATTTTATCCCGAGGGCGGCGCGTCGCGGTGAGGTTGCGTCTCCGCGTGGGAAACGGCTCGGCACACGAAAAACGACTGTGCCCTAAATCTCCACTCCCTGCTCACGCAAAAAGAGGATCAATCGGCTCACCGGGAGTGCCGTCCCGGTGTTGTAGCTGCCCGAGATGCGGTCGGCAAACATCCGCACCGCGTCGTCTTCGAAGGCGCCGGCGTAGGTCAGCACCGCGTACTTGCCGATGTAGTTGCGGATTTCGCGCTCGGCGAGTTGGCGAAACGTGATGTCCAATGTCTCGACACTTGAAAGCAGCTTGCGCGCCCTGGAGTGGAGGACGGCGAGCGCGGTGACGAACTGGAAGGTGCTCGCGGAAAGCTGGCGCAGAAATTGGGCGGCCTCCTCCAGGCTGCACGGCTTTTCGAGAATCTGTTTCCCCCGCACCGCCACCGCGTCCCCGGAGACCACCACCGCCTCGGGAAACTCGCTTGCGACTTTCCTCACCTTGGCTTCGGCGAGCTTGCGAGTCAGTTCCGCAGGGTCGTCGTCGCGAATTGCTTTCTCATCGATCTCGCTTGGACGAGTCTCGTAGGGAAGGCCCAGCAGGTCCATGGCCCGTTTGCGGAAGATGGATTCAGAGGCAAGGACGATTTTCATGGGGGGCTTGCAGAATACGAACATACCATTTTGTACCGGAGGTTATAATTAAGAATCACGCTTCGGCAGCATGGCGGAGGTCAGTCGCATGAGATCCTGGCAAACCGAAACCGGCCAACTTGCGTGCCGCTGGTCCGAGGTGGGTCAGCGCATTCCGTACAACCCGCGCTGGATGCAGGACGCGTCCGACGTGCCCAGTGGCTATCTGCCGCCCGTTCCCGATTTTGCCAGCCACAGTCCGTTTGGCGGCGCCGAGTGGTTCCTGCCTCACCGTGCCGGCCGCGATTGCCAATGAATCTGTGGGTCGACCAAAACACGTGTAGCACCCAGCCGTTTCGGAACATTGAGTAAAGACCAAGAGAGCTGCCCGGCCGGGGCGCGCCTTGCATTGACTCTCTTGGGTCGTTCATGAGAATTTCCTATTTTCGCATTCGCGACAT
>Ga0307479_10007137_pt1 | contig 10297 bp, 6 predicted proteins | sample atmos_gasesECM4C_FD_203743 | JGI IMG/M metagenome (GOLD analysis project Ga0307479, IMG submission 203743) | Hardwood forest soil microbial communities from Morgan-Monroe State Forest, Indiana, United States - atmos_gasesECM4C_515 | ecosystem: Environmental > Terrestrial > Soil > Temperate...
CTGCAAACCGCCTTGCTGATGTGAGCGACAATCGATTCGAGCCGTTCGACCATCTCTGCAGCCGCTTCGTTGTGTAGTCCGGGTGCGACCACGACAAATTCATCCCCGCCCATTCTGGCGGCATAGTCGTATTCGCGGCACGAGTCTTTAAGGAAGGTCGCAAACATCTGCAGCAGTTTGTTGCCCTGCAGGTGCCCCAAACGGTCGTTCACCTGTTTGAAGCCATCCAGATCGGCGACAAACACGGCTAGTGGCTCGTTGGAACGCTGGCTCCGTGCGATCTCACTATCCAGGTGAACAAACAGAGAGCGCCCGTTGGGCATTTCGGTCAGGAAATCGGTAGTGGCTGAATCTTCCGCCACCTGGTACTTCAGGGCGTTCTCCACCGTAAACCCAAGCTTCGACGCAATCGCTAACAGGATCCGCAGGTGGTCCTTGGAGAACGCATCGGGCTTGCTTCTGTACAGCGCGAGCACGGCAACCACGCTTGACGACCCAGCGAGCGGAACCGCCAGAGCTGAGCGCAGCGTGCTGTATTTCTCGGGGTCGTTCAGGTAGCCCGGCTCGACCGATGGGTTGCCGTTCAGGATTGGCTTGCTGTTCTGCGCGACCCATCCTGACAATCCCTGACCCATCGGAATGCTTAGGGAAGAAAACAGACGGAAGTTGTCGCCGCTCACGAACTCCGGCGTGAGGACGTCGTCCTTCACGATGTAGACGGCCATGGAATCGTATGGAACCAGCCGCTGCAGTCGCACGGCCAACATCGAGAGGGTGTCGTCGAGGCTGAGCGACGTGCCCAGTTCATGGCTCAATTCGAACAACCCTTGGACTTCTTGACGAGCCGCAGCTATCGAGGTCAGGAAGTCACGGCCACGGTCGGTGTGGGGCACCTGAGGCCCGGGGGTCTCCGCGAACCCAGCCGCTGGCGCCAGGCCCCGCTCGACCTTGATGTCTTTCGACAGCTTCGCCTGAGGCTTGGAAGGCTCCGCGTGGGCGAGCCTTTCCAGTTCCACGAAGCGGCGTTGCAGAACCTCGACCACGCGCGGATCGAAACTCTTACCTGCATCGGCAACAACCCGAGCCATCGCCTCATCCAGCGGCAGAGCTCGCCGGTATTGCCGATCGGAAGCGAGGGCATCCAGGCAATCCACTGCCGCCAGGATGCGGGCGCCAATCGGAATCGCCTCGCCCTTCAGACCGTCCGGATATCCGCTGCCATCCCATTTTTCATGATGCGAGTGGACGATCGGAACTACGGGGTAGGGGAAATCGACCTGCTCCAGAATCTCGGCGCCGATAATCGGGTGGATCTTCATCTTCTCGAACTCTTCCGGCGTGAGCTTGCCGGGTTTCGAAACGATGTGCTCCGGGACCGCCAGTTTACCGATGTCGTGCAAAACGGAAGCGGCGCGCAGGGCCTCGGTCTCGTCTTCGCTCAGGCCGAGATCCTTGGCCAGTTCGATGGCGTAGACCCGCACCCGTTGCAGGTGCTCATGGGTGGTGTGGTCCTTGGCTTCGATGGCAAGTGCGAGTGCTTCAATTGTGCTCAGATGAAGAGTCGAAACCTGCTCGGCGTGCCGCTTTTCATCTTCGAGTTTGCCCAGGTACAGCCGATAGGAGCGGTACATCAGGTAGACCGGTGGCAGAACGAGAAGCGACGACTGCCATCCGATGTGGCGATTCAGGAAACTCACGAGCCCGACAATCGCTGCGCCCACCAAGTAGTACGGAAACGACCAGAAATAACATTCCGACCACACTTTGAAGATCGGCTTGCCTTCGGTCAGGCGAATGATGACCGAGATGGCGAGGGTGTTGAATACAAAATAAGCGATCGCCGCCAGCAGCAAGGCCAGTGGGCCAGGACCGTGCAGAAGCCGAGCGACGACAAAGTGGTAAACGCCGTAAGCGACCGCGGTGCCTACCAGCAACTGCGAAAGATTGAATAGGACGTAGATCGGCTCGTTGGGTTTCGATGGCCTCCAGTAGCACTGCACCAGGACTGCCGCGAAGCCGATGAGCATGGTCTCGGCAAAGCCAAGCTCCAGGATTCCCAGCAGTATGAAAAGGAAGTTGACCGACATCGTGCCAGTGATGCCAGGAAGCTTGATCTTTAACGACGACGCCAGAACCGCCACCGCCATGTAGCACAAGAACTTGACGGGATCGATGGTCTGCCAGTGGATCAGCGCAACCACGAAACAGGCCGTGGCCACCATCGCCATGCTGGCGATAAAGGCTTTGGCGGCAGGAGGATGTGTCGTTGCGCGAGACATTCCCAAAGATTGTTGCCGATAGTCGGGCAGGATGTCCGCCCAAAACGGAACTCAGCGGTTACCATCGTGCCTAAATCCGAGGATTCATAGAGTTACCGGCGAGTTCATTCCAGGCCGACCCTTCGGGCGTGCCCTTCGATAATCAAGGGCGGACGGGATCCCCGCCAGCCCGCGGTTCGCTCCGACAAAGTGTCCTCCGAGAACTGAGGTCGTCTTGTCTAACTGATTGACTGGCAATGACATTTGCATTGGAAAGTGAGGTGCTTCTACGGGCTGTGCCGCTACCCCGCCGCTGGCTACCATCCGTCGGCCCCAATGGATCGGGGAGTTGGAACGTGCACAGTCACGAAAGGCATACTCAGTGTGACCTTCGTTTGATCTACGTCACAGAACTGCAATACGAGTTGCGCCTACACTGAACTCGAGCGATCATCAGCCTCCCCATGCCACTGTTATCCCTTGCCCACGACACTTGATCTCGAGCATTTCGTCGAGGCGGCCACTCACCCGGCTGCACCTCCGCCCATCATCGCGCTGGGCGGCGGCGTCACGCTGGCCGGCGTATTGAACCTGTTGCCGCGGCAGCGGAATTCCCGTGTACTCGCTTTGCCCGGATTCCGACTTTGTGCGGCACTCGCGCTGGCATCGCGCTCTGCCGGTGACTCGCCAACCATCGACCGGCCGACCTGAAAGCCATTCTTGAGACGCTGGACCTGCCAGAGGCCGTCCTGCTTCCCTGTTCTGACGATTGGCTGCGCGCGGTGGCCCACCTGCCGGAGGAGTTCAGCAGCCGATTCCCATCGAGCACTCCGGGAAGTTTGGTCGACACGCGGGTGGACAAGTGGCGCTTTGCGTAATTGCTCGAGCGCCTGAATATGCCACGCCCGCGCACTTACTTGCTTTCCTCCCGCGACCAATTCGACGATCTACCGGAGTTCGACGGCGGAATTCTCAAGCCCCTCTCTTCCGTCGACTTTGCGGCCCGGCACGGCGTGAAGGGCTACATGGTTGGTAATCGCACAGAGACGCTTGACCTGCTAAATCGGGTCGACCTGCCGATCCTGATCCAGGAATTCATTCGCGGCCCTCCGAACGCCGGCTACTTTCTCGATGGATTCTGCGACCGCACGGGCCAGAATACAGCGATGTTTGCGCGGCGGCGCCTGCGCATGTATCCGGAGACAGACCTCGAGGGTCCGGCCGCGCAAGCAGCCGCCTCCTAAATCTTTACGGCGAAGTGTGCCCGCGCTGCAACCCAGCGACACCTGTTGAAATTCCTCACTTGCTTTTATCGGCGCGCTGGCGGATTCTTGTGCGCGCTGTCAGCCGGAAAACGAAGGAGATCCTCATGCACTGGAACCAGGTGTATGACCCTTTTGGCCACTGGTGGCTTTCGACCCTGGTGGCGGCCTTGCCGATTCTGGTGTTGTTCGGATTGCTCGCCGGTTTGAAAGTGAAACCCCATCTGTGCGCGATCGCCGGAGCATTGACCGCCGGGGCCGTCGCTGTGATTTTTTTCGGCATGCCGCTGTCCCTTGCAGCGACGAGCTTCGGATATGGTGTCGCCTTCGGCCTGCTCAAGATCGCGTGGATCGTGCTGGCAGCCGTCTTTCTCTACGACATCTCGGTGGAAACCGGGCAGTTCGAGATCATGAAGGAATCGATCGCCGGCATCACTGCCGACCGGCGCTTGCAGGTGTTGCTGGTCGCGTTCTGCTTTGGCGCTTTCATCGAAGGTGCTGCCGGATTTGGCGCTCCGGTAGCAATCGCCGGCGCTTTCATGATCGGGCTGGGCTTCCGGCCTTTTCACGCGGCCGCGCTGAATCTGATTGCCAACACCGCGCCAGTTGCTTGGGGAGCGATCGGTACTCCTGTGCACACCCTGGCGGCGGTCACCAGTCTGCCGGAATCCGATTTGAACGCGATGATCGGGCGCATTCTTCCCTTCACCGCGGTCATCGTCCCGTTCTGGCTAGTGCGTACGATGGTGGGCTGGCGTGAGACCTTCGAAGTGCTGCCCGCCATCTTGGTTGTCGGCTTCTCCTTTGGACTCACCCAATTCTTCTGGTCCAACTTCGTCGACAGCAATCTCGTTGACATCATGGGCGGCGTGGTGTCGATCGTCGCGACCGTCGCCTTTCTTCACCTTTGGAAACCCGAGCGTGTCTGGCGCTTCGACTATGATCAGAAGGAGGCGCCCCTCCCTCCGCCCACCGCGGAAATCACCGACCAGTTCGGCGGGCAGTGGGCTCCGAAGGAATTCGACGGGCTCGCCCAGGTCCGCTCCTACTCGGTTGGTCAAGTGCTGAAGGCATGGATGCCCTTCGCGATCCTGTCACTGTTCGTCCTGCTCTGGGGCTTGCCGTCGATCAAGTTGGCTATCAACAAGGCGACTACGCCGGCATTCAAAGTGATGCTTCCGGATGGGAAAGTCCGTCCCGGCCCGCCGGGATGGGATGTGCCCATTCTCCACAATGCCGTTTATCGCTCCGCTCCGGTGACTAGCAAGCCTACGCCGGAGGCCGCGCGCTACGACTTTAACTGGCTCTCCGCCACGGGAACGGGATGCTTTCTGGCGGCGATCGTCTCGGGTCTGCTGCTTGGCATGAGTCCGGTTCGATTGGCGAAGACTTTCTGGCACACCCTGGTACGCATGCGCCTCGCCGTGATCGCAATTTCGTTTATGCTCGGACTGGGTTATGTCACCCGCTATTCAGGACTAGATGCAGTTCTGGGTCTCGCCTTCACTCGAACCGGGTGGGCCTACCCGTTCTTCGGTACTTTTCTTGGCTGGCTCGGAGTGGCCCTCACCGGAAGCGACACGTCGTCGAACGCGCTGTTCGGGAGTCTGCAGAAAATCACGTCACAGCAGCTGGGCATCGACCCCGTTCTCATGACCGCGGCCAACAGCGCAGGCGGCGTGATGGGCAAGATGGTGGACGCTCAGTCGATCACGATCGCCACCGCCGCCACCGAGCAGGTTGGGAACGAAGGCACAATCTTCCGCTTCGTGGTATGGCATTCGGTGGCCCTAGGATCCATCGTCGGCATCATTGTCATGTTGTACGCCTACGTGTTTCCTCACCTGGTGCCACATGGACTGACTTTCGTAAAGTGAGGTGGGACGCGCCAGGCAGCTTTCCCGACTGCTGGCGCCATCCATCTCGATCAGTTTCCCCGATCGCACGTCGTAAATGAAGCCGTTGGGTGGGAACCGACTTGGGCATCAGCAGATGGGGTGAAGTCTCCCCAAATAGACCAGTAACCCTAGGGCTCTACTAGCCTATTGTCAACCGCCGTGCTGGTCGCTCATCTTCGGGCTACGTGGCTTTGCTACCAGACCCGGCAGGCGTTGTCGTGCACCATCTTCTGTCCCTTGTGGCAGCCGTAAGCCTGCCAGAACTCGGGCATGTTCGATACGGTGTTGTTCACCCGATAGCGCGGGTACGAATGCGGGTCGGTGAGCACGAGCAGTCGGAGCAATTCGGGCCGGTACTCGGAACACCAACTGTAGGCATACGCCAGGAAGAAGCGCTGGCGGGGCGTGAGTCCGTCACTGTCTTTCACGTCCGCGCCTTTGCCTTCGCGAGCCAGGGCTAGCTGCAGGGCCAGGAAAGCGATGCGCGTTCCGCCATTGTCGGCCGTATCCTCCCCCAGGGTCATCAGGCCATTCTGTTTGACGCCCGCTTCAGGAATGTCCTGGGTGTACTGGTCAGAAATGCATCTTCCGCGTGTTTCATATTCTTTGGCGTCCTGCGAGGTCCACCAGTCGCGCAGGTTGCCTTGGGCATCGAACTTGCGCCCTTGATCGTCAAAGCCGTGAATCGTCTCGTGCCCGATGACCCCACCGATCGCGCCATAGTTCACTGCGTCGTCTTTCCCGGTGTCGAAGTAGGGCGGGTGGAGAATGCCGGCGGGGAAGTTGATCGTGTTCGTCGGCGGATCTTCGTAAGCATTGATGGTGGGCGGCGTCATCGTCCACTCGTTGCGATCCGACGGCTTCCCGATCTTCGCCACCGACCGTTCGAATTCGAAAGCGGCCGCATGCTGTCGGTTGGTGAAGTAGCTGTCTCGCCCGATTTGCACGCTGGAGTAATCCTTCCACCGGTCGGGATAGCCGATCTTGTTCAGGGTGGCGTGCAGCTTCACTTCGGCCTGTTTCTTGGTCTCAGGCGACATCCAATCAAGGGCCTGGATGTCTTTGTCCATCGCGGCCTCGATGTCTTCCACCAGTTTGAGAACGCGCTGTTTGCTCTCGGGAGGAAACGTCTGGCTCACATAGACCTGTCCTAAAGCCTCGCCCAGGTTGCCATCCACATTGCGGACGCAGCGTCGCCAGCGCGGCTGAATTTCCTTCGCTCCGGCCAGGGTTCGCGCGTTGAAGTCGAAGCTCTCGTTCACGAACGCATCATTGAGCGTGTTGGCATTGCCGCGCAACATCTGCCAGCGCAGGTAAGCCTTCCAGTGATCAAGGGGATGCTTCTGCAGCATCGTCTCCAGGTTCTTGAAAAACTCGGGCGCCATAACGATGTAGTGCGGCGAGGGCAGAGCATTCACGATCTTTAAGTAGGTTTGGAAATCAAACGACTGGGTAAGCTGCTTGACCTGTTCGAGCGTCATCTTGTTGTTGGTGTTCTTGGGATCGCGACGCATCACCGGATCCATAGCGCTCTTGGCGAGTTCCGTCTCGATTTCGAACACCGTGGCCGCATCCGCGTCGGCTTGTTCCGACTTCTCTCCCGCCAGCACGAACATGTTGTGAATATGCTGCAGGTATTTCTTGCGGATGTCCTTCGCCTTGTCGTCGCTGTCGAAGTAGTAGCTGCGGCCGGGTAAGCCCAGCCCGCCCTGGTCGAACTGGGCCACGTTGCGGGATGCGTCATCGTAGTCAGTCTGTCCTGCAAATCCCAGCAAAGCGGCGTTGGTCTGGTCGTCCCCCTGCAGGTTCGCTCCAGGAATTGTCTGATGGAGGTGCGCCACCTCTTCGGCAATCTGTTTCTTGTCTTTGAGCTTGGCGATCCGCTCCAACTCCGGTTTCAGCCAGTCCCGCGAGTGAGCCTCGATGGATTTCGTATCCATGCAGGCGTAATAGTAGTCGCCAATTTTCTGTTCGTTCGGTGTGCGGCCCGGTACATCGGCCGAGGCCTTTTGCAGAGTCTGGAATAGCACCGTCTCGTTCCAGAGTTGCAGCGGACCGCCCGGTCCCCAAGCGACCTGGTCGGCCGGAATCGGGTTCGCGTCGAGCCACTTCCCGCAAGCGTATTTGTAGAAGTCGTCGCACGGCTCGACGGCCGAGTCGACAATGTTGATGTCGAAGCGCTCGAGTTTCGGAAGATCGGTTGGGCTGTCCGGACCCAGCACCGGTTTCGGTTGTCCAAACAGAAAGGACGTCCAGCACAGAGCCACTGGCAGCACTTGGGGAAGGCGCATTAGCCACCTCTTGGAGATAGGGATGGGTACGAAAACTCGAACGCTCTTTCAAAAGATCGGTGCTCACAGGTGCTCAAATCGCGGGCAGGTACGTTCCCGTGGGGTTGGACGTTTCGTCCCGGAAACAGTCACCGCCACGTGTCGGAATGAACATTGACACAGCTATACCGTTCAGGTAGGTTTGGTCGGGCAATTCGGCCAGGCGTTTGGGTTTCAAGCGATTCACAACTTGTAAAAAAGGCTTTGGTAAGGCCTTCAATGTTACCGTGGTGACCTTGGTCGCATTCCCATCTCGGGATATTCTCGGGGCCTTGGTTGAACCCTATGAAAACAATCAAAGCGAATTTCGGAACTTTGGCAGCCTGCATCCTGGCGGTTGCTGCGGTGTTTGTTGGCGTATCTCTCGGGCCGTCGACCGCGATGGCACAAGCTCCCGCGGCTGTGGTCCCCACGATGGCCACGCGGTCTGCGTTTGCCACCGCATTTGAGAACCAGTTGCGGCACCGTGGAGTCGATGCCTACGTCCAGTTGGATGGTGATGAGAGAGACGTATTACGAGTGGAATGGCAGACCGTAAGCCGGCACGACATTTACGGGTTTGTGAATTCCGGCCTGATGCGCAACACTGCCCCTGCGATGGGTTTCAAGACGGTGGTCTTCACCAATGGCGAACAAAGGTGGGAGTACGACCTCGCAAGAGAATCGATGGTGTTTTCCGCCCGCTAAGTTCTAGGCCAGAAATTTCGGGAGACGCGGCGGCGGGAGCCCGCTACGCAGCTGCGGAATCCTCGGCCCGGACGGTCGACGCCAAGATATCGAACGAACACTTGAGTTCGTCCTCGACCTTCAGAGCCCCACCTGCCACAGACACCGACTCGATTCCATAGTCGGTCTGATGCAGGGAAAATGCGCCTGACGCTCGTAACCGATCAGGGCCCACCGTGACCCGCGCGGCGACCACGTGCTCGCGAGTTATCCCGTGCAAGGAAAGTTGCCCCATCGCTTCCACTCGATACTGGCCTGGGCCCGCCGCGCTCACTTTAACGCTCGAACTCTGAAACGAGATTTCCGGGTAGGTCGCGCTCTCGAGCACTCGCTCCTGCATGGTGCGCTCAATCTCACGCCGGTCCTTGTCGCTGACGTCGCCGGAAACTTCGAGTGAAGTTGCCTGGACTACGACGCGAAGGGTAGCAGACGCCAGAGTATCGGGCTGAAACCGAGCCTCGCCGCTGAAGTTCCGAATTGCGATGACTGGATTGTGGACGAATGCCGACAGCAATCCTGCTGAGGTGACTTGCACGGTGAACCGGCTGGGTTTGGCGTCGATGCGATAGCGGGAAAGACTCTGGGGCGCGTCCATCCGCTGATTTTACACTGGGTTTCCGGAGCCGATACTGAGGGCTACGCGCTTAGTGAGCGCTTTCTTTGTCGGCGTAATAAGGCTCCCCGTACTTGTTGAGGTGTTCCTTGGGCGCATCGGAAGAGTGCAGGGTGATCTTCGGCAAGACGTTCTCACCCCGTGTGATCTCAACCGTCTGCGTGTTCGACGTCAGTTCACCCTCGGGGCTCAGCTCATACCAGATGCCGAGCTTGTAGGTGCCGGGCGGTATCGGGCCGATCTGGAAAGCCCCGTCCTGGTCGGTAACAGCGAAGTAGCGTGTTCTCAGCACGACCACCACCGCGCTCATCTCCGGATGGATGTTGCAAAAAATGTACGAAACACCGGTCTGGGTAAAGCGCACTTTGCGGGCCGCACCACTCTCGTACAAACCCAGATCAATGGTCTTCCCTTGGTGGATCGAAAACACATTGTGGAAGAACAGATCCTGGTTCGGAAATTCGATTTCGGTCCCCGGCGTGACCGCCACGACGTGAGGGATGAACTTCTTGCCCTTCTGTAACAGGCGCGCCATCGGGCCCGAGGGGACGGAGCTTACGCCCTGCGCGGGAGTGAGCCACACCACCACATCGGCGTTGCCGGATGCCGTCTCAGAATGATGCAGCACTTCCACGGAACCGCGAACAGAAGCCTCCTGAGCGGATACGAGCCCCGCCAAGGAAACCGCCAGAAACGGCATAAGTCGGAGTTGCATCAGGGCTGAACTCCAACTGGGAGTGGCAAAGCCAGGGCGAAATCTGGCGGGGAGTGGATTTCCATGACAGGGAAACGTGATTCTGAGTAGGCCCATGTTTTGGTGCAAGGTTACTCGTGTTTTTGGAGGTTACCAAAGTGTCTGGCTCCGGGCCAAGGTGCTCAGTAAGCTTCCTGCTACACGTGTTCACGCACCGTTTTGAACATCTCCGCACCAGGTTGCTGGTATCACTGCTGGCGGTCGTTTCGTTGCTGACCGCGGCGGTGCTCGCGCTCGTCCAGGTGCGCATGCGCACTCACGTGTGGGAAGACCTGGCCTCCACCCTGCGCACCGAATCGGCTGTGTATACCAAGGTGGAGGAAGCCCGGCGCCGGCAGGCCGAACAAAGCGTTGCGCTCATCGCGGACTTGCCAAGCTTGAAAGCTCTGATGTCAACGCGCGACCCGGCGACGATCCAGGACGGATCCGAATCCATCCTGCGCACCACGGGCGCCG
>Ga0307479_10007138_pt1 | contig 10297 bp, 10 predicted proteins | sample atmos_gasesECM4C_FD_203743 | JGI IMG/M metagenome (GOLD analysis project Ga0307479, IMG submission 203743) | Hardwood forest soil microbial communities from Morgan-Monroe State Forest, Indiana, United States - atmos_gasesECM4C_515 | ecosystem: Environmental > Terrestrial > Soil > Temperate...
CACGCTCCTTGGCTGGACGAGGAACTCTCTGCAGCCCGGCGACGTAGTCACGGTCTACATTTGGCCAGCCAAATCCGGTAGGCCTGTCGGCCGCCTGAACAAGGTCGTGTTTCCCGATGGCAAAACGCTAAGGGATACGCAATTGGGCGGAGGCGAAGGCGAAGACAAGAAGTACTAAGTAGTGCGCCGCTCCGGCAGCGGTATTTGCCTGCGTACACCTAATCCATGCGAAGAAGGTTAAGAGGTGGCTAATGCGAAGTGTAGCTATCGGGTCCGTCATCGGTGTGGTGGGAGTACTGTTTTTCTTTTCGTATGCATGGTCGCAAAACCGGCAGGCCAATCAGCCAATTCGCGCCGACGACGGCAAAACTTTATACGACAAAGCATCCAGCACCGGGAGCGGAGGTCCTGCTCCTCGTCAGGAACTGACCGGCTTCTGGGCTGGCCTCATCAGCGCCAAACTAAACCCCGTGCCTCCCATGACGCCTTGGGGGCAGGAGCAGTTTCGTTCCCATAAAAGCCACTCGCAGTATTCCGAAGCGGAATCGAATGATCCCATGAAGTTTTGTGACCCGATGAGCTTCCCACGGGACATGCTTTACGACAACAGGGGATTCGCTTTTGCTCCCATGCCAGGCAAGATACTACAGGCTTTTCAGTTCAATCGAGTATGGCGCGAAATTTGGACTGACGGGCGAGAGCTTCCCAAGAATGTGGGCGGCAGGTCTGCCGATGCGGCAGACCCGCGCTGGTACGGATATTCGGTGGCCCATTGGGAAGGGGATTATACGTTTGTCGTGGACACGGTCGGCATTGACGAGAGAACCTGGCTCGATGCCGTTGGTCATGCGCACAGCATAGACATGAAGGTGCAGGAGCGATACACGCGCGTGGATCACAACACCTTGGAAATGACCATGACCATTGATGACCCGAAGACGTACACGAAGCCTTTTGTGATCACGAACGCCCGTTTCAGGTGGCTCCCAAACCAAGACCTCGTCGAAGAAATCTGCGTGCCATCGCTGATGCAAGATTATTTGAAAATAATTGCCGATCCCGCGAGCGAGGTTCCCGGCAAGTAGTTGAACGTGAAACTGTCGTACGTGCTAGCGCTACTTAGCAGGTCCCGGTGCAGGCGCATTTGGAGGCGGCGCTGCGGGCTGAGCCGGTTGCTGCTGTGCCGGAGGTACCTGCGCGGGAGGTGTGGGCGCAGGAGCCGCAGATTTAGTCGCCGGTTTGGAGAACTGTTCGAGAATGGAGCGGCCCGCTCCTCCGCTGCTCGTACTGACATGCACAGCCAGCGCCATCGAGGTGAACATAAACATCACGGCGCACCACGTCGTGGCGCGCGAGAGAACCGTCGCGGCGCCGCGTGGCCCAAATGCCGTCTGGCTGCCCGAACCGCCAAACGCGCCAGCGATGTCGGCCGCCTGCCCGCTTTGTAGCAGGATCACGCCAATGAGCACCAGGCACACGATTACGTGCAGAATCACCAGCGCAATATAAAACCGCCAGCCAAACCAGAGCAACGCAGCTCCGGCCAGAAATGCAATTGCCCACTTTACTTCTCTTGGCATCGACCACCCCGATTATCGAAAGCTTCAGTAATTCACGATAACGGCAAATTGTCGCGCGTTCAATAATTGACGATCGCGGCAAACTGCGCCGGGTCCAGGCTCGCGCCGCCAACCAGTGCCCCGTCGATTTCGGCCTGCGCCATCAAGCCCTTTATATTTTCGGGTTTGACACTCCCGCCGTAGAGGATTCGCAGAGAAGCAGCATATTCCGCAGTAAATGACGCCGCCGCTAAGTCACGCAGGAATTTGTGAGCTTCGGCTGCGATCTCGGGCGTGGCCGTTCGGCCGGTACCGATCGCCCAAACCGGCTCGTAAGCCATGATAATACGTGAGAACTCGGCGGGGGTCAACGCGGTCAGCGAACCGCGAAATTGCCTCTCGAGCACTTTTTGAGTGTTGCCGGCCTCGCGATCCGCAAGCATCTCGCCGACGCAGAGGATCGGAGTCAATCCCACGGCGAGCGCAGCCTTGACCTTGCGATTGGCGCTTTCGTCGGTCTCGCCGGAGAACTGCCGGCGCTCGGAATGCGCGATGATTACGGCGCGGCAACCCGCCTCGACGAGCATTCGAGGCGATACTTCCCCGGTGAATGCTCCCTCATTGGCCCAATAGACGTTCTGCCCCGCAATTCCGATCACCGAACCTTTGGCCGCCTCAACACAAGCCGCAATCGCCGTGAATGGCGGAGCAACTACGATGTCGCAATGAGTGGCTGCGGGAACGAGGGGCTTGAACGCGGCGAAAAAATCGCGCGCCTCCTGCTGCGTCTTGTACATCTTCCAGTTTCCGGCAATTACCGGCTTGCGAATGCGGGACGCGGCCACTAGGAAGCCTTATCCGTCAGTGCTTCGACGCCCGGTAGTTTTCTGCCGGCCAGAAATTCCAGCGAAGCGCCGCCGCCCGTGGAGATGTGCGAAACCTTATCGGCCAGCCCTGCCTGCTGCACAGCGGCTACGGAATCCCCGCCGCCGATGATCGATGTCGCGCCGCGCGAAGTGGCGGCAGCAACAGCTTTGGCGATTTCCATTGTGCCCTGTGCAAAAGCGGGCATTTCAAAGACGCCCATCGGCCCGTTCCAGACGATCGTCTTTGCGCCCGCAATTTCGGCGGAAAAGCGCTTCACTGTTTCGGGTCCGATATCGAGGCCCATCCAGCCATCCGGCGTCCCAGTGACCGCAACGGTGCGCTTCTGAGTGTCTGCACGGAATTCAGCGCCGACGACGTGATCCGAAGGCAGGAGCAGCCGAAAATTTCGCGCGCGAGCATCGGAAAGCACACGCGACGCCAACTCGATTTTATCCGCCTCCACGATGGACTTGCCCACAGCGATTCCCTGCGCCTTGAGAAATGTATACGCCATTCCTCCGCCGATGAGCATTGCGTCGGCGATCTTCATCAAATTCTCCACCACTTCGATCTTATCGGACACCTTTGCGCCGCCCAGCACGGCGACAAACGGACGCTCCGGCGCGGAGAGCGTCTTACCCAAGTAGGCGAGTTCGCGCTCCATTAGTAAGCCCGCGGCAGCTTGACGCACGAATCGCGTGATCCCTACCACCGAAGCGTGCGCGCGGTGCGCCGAGCCAAATGCGTCACAAACGAATAACCCGTCGCACAGGGCGGCCAGTTGCTTCGAAAACGCCTCGTCATTGGCTTCTTCTTCGCGGTGGTAGCGGACATTCTCCAAAAGGAGCACGGCCCCATTGCCGAGCGCGCGGCTCTTGCAATCCGCCTCGGCGCCGACGCAATCGGACGCAAATTCCACTGCAACACCGAGCAAATCCGCAAGCCGGATCGACACCGGCCGCAAGCTGTACTTGGGATCCGGTTTGCCCTTCGGCCGGCCAAGATGCGAAGCTAACACCAGCCGCGCTCCGCGTTCCCGTGCGAATTTCAGCGTAGGCAGGGTCTCGCGGACTCGCGTATCGTCCGTGACGTGGCCCCTCTCGAGCGGCACATTAAAGTCAACGCGCACAAAGACGCGTTTCCCCGCAAGCTCGAGATCCCGAATCGAAAGCTTTCCCATGACCGATGAGCGCCGCACATTTTCTGCGGGTAATTACATCTTCGCAGCCATGAACTTGATCAGATCGCGGCAGCGGCAGGAATAGCCCCACTCGTTGTCGTACCACGCGAGAACCTTCACGCAGTTCCCCGCAACCACGCGGGTATACTCCGCGTCTACGATCGAGGAGTGCGGATTGCCCCTGAAATCCACCGAAACGAGCTGCTCTTCCTCGTATTGAAGGATCGATTTCATGGGCCCTTCAGCGGCGCTCCGCAACGCCGCATTGACGGATTCGGGTGTGGCGCTCTTCTCAGTGGTCACAGTTAGATCGACTACGCTCACGTTGGGCGTGGGAACGCGCATCGCGTAGCCGTCGAGCTTGCCCTTCAGCTCCGGAATCACCAGGTGTAGAGCCTTCGCCGCCCCCGTCGACGTCGGAATCATGGAAATTGCCGCCGCCCGCGCGCGGCGCAAGTCCTTGTGCGGCAGGTCCAGCAATTTCTGATCGTTCGTGTACGAGTGAATCGTCGTCATCGTGCCATGTACGATACCGAAAGTGTCCTGCAGAATCTTGGCTACCGGCGCGAGGCAATTCGTGGTGCAGGAAGCATTGGAGACGACGTTATGCTTGGCGGTGTCGTAGGTCTTCTCGTTGACGCCCAGCACCAGCGTATGGTCGGGATCAGTCGCCGGCGCGGAGATGATCACCTTCCTCACCGGCCCTCTGATGTGCTTGCGCGCGTCCGGCCCGGAAGTAAACAGCCCTGTCGATTCCACCACCAACTGCGCGCCAACCGACGCCCAGTCGATCTGCGCTGGGTCCTTGGCTTTGAATACGCGAAAGCTTTTTCCGTCCACCGATATGCTGTCTTCGGTGTGCTTCACGGCATTCGGCAGATTTCCGAGTATCGAATCGTACTTCAACAGGTGCGCCAGAGTTTTCGAATCGGTAATGTCGTTCACGGCCACGAACTCGATTGCCGAATCCCCAAGCGCCGCCCGCATGATATTTCGGCCAATCCGCCCGAACCCGTTAATGCCTACCTTGATGGCCATGCTCCCTCCGTGAGTCAAATTGCCACACTCGTTGATGCTAGCAATCTGGGGCTCCGTCACAAAAACGGCGCCTCCAGAGCGTTCCTCAATCGCTTTTCTTCAGAGAAACGAAACAGAAATGCTAAGGTGGGTGCGCTCCGATGTCAAACGCGCGGAAAGGCTTTCCAAATCATTTCGGATATTGGGTCACCTTGACGACCTTGTCGCCCTGAAAAGTTACAAACGTCGTCCTGGCTGGCGGCTTGCCGTAAATCCAGTCCTCGAGATCATTTCCGTCAGCATCGCGCTCGCGAACCTTCCGTTCCGGGCGGCCCATAGCGGCGGTCACCATGTCGTGGTCCATGCCTACTTCGGCGCGCTTGGCCGCAATAGCTTCACGCATTGGGGCCGGGAGTGAATCCACATATTGCACTGCGGCGGACCTCTTCGCGAAATCCAGCACCCGGCCAAGATACGCCTTGAGCTGCACCCCGGTCATTTCCGGCACGGGACGGTCAAAATCGAGAAAGATCGTTGCTCCCGTCTTCTGCGGAACCACCGGACCGTTCTCGGGTGTCGTCGTCGTGCTCGTGGAAACAGGCAGACCTCCCCCTACCTGGAGGTGTACTCGGTCACGCCAGGAAGTCTTCCCCTTCGGCCCGTTGTTAATATCGAGCTGGATCTCGCGGTCGTGGAATTCGACTCTTGTGATCTGCACCGAATCGCCCACGTTCAGCGCCGCGCCTCCTGCCAGGAGGGCTTTTCGCAAGGAATCCTGATCCAGCGGTGCCCCCGCTTTGAAGTGGTAGCCACCCTTGCCGCCGGGTAGGGGTGCCAGCACTTTGGCGTATTCGCCGTCAACATAACGCAAAAGTTGCAGTTTCGACTGCTCGGTTAGGGGCGGCGCGTTATCTGGAGGCGGCGCTACAGGCTGATTGCCTTCAGCGGGTGCCTCCGAAGCGGGCTGTCCGGCAGGCTGTGCAGGGGCCTTCGAGGGCGTCGGAGCTGCGTCATCTTTGTGCCGCAACGTCGGAGGGCTAGCCTGGTCGTCGCCCTGCTTATCGCCCTGCTTATCAGAAGACTGCGCCTGTCCCTGTGCCCCGGCAGTCTGCGGCGCCGCTTGAACCAGGGGGCTCATAAGCAAAGCACTAGCGAGGGCGATTGGGCCGAAACGAAACATAGCTGACATAACTGTAGTAGTCCGTAAGGTTATTCTACGCCCAATTAGATGCTAAGAAAACTCCCGAGGAGTACCCCGGAGTACCCCGTGCGCAGTTTCGAGGCGCACTTTGTCCGCGGTTAGCACGCTAGCAAAGTCTACGGCTGAGCAAATCGTCTCTTCGCAGCCACCCTGATTCGCACTCCTTCGCGATCGATCCCATGCGGCAGGATCTCGCCCCCATTTGCCGTAACCGCCGCCTCTACTCGCGCCCGCGCGGCGGGATCGATGAGCAAAGCCACACAGCCGCCCCCTCCGGCGCCGCAAACTTTGCCGGCCAGCGCGCCTTGCCGTCGCGCGGCCGCAATCACGCGATCCACCACCGGCGTCGAAATTGTGGGCAAATTCCGGCGACGGAAGGCCCATTCCTCGCGGATAAGCCTGCCGGTTTCCTTCCAATCGTTCCGATTGAGCGCCGTAAAGAGCCGCCGTGCAACGTCCGCGATGCGCGCCAGATTGCGAAAGACTCGCTTGTCACCTCGAATATGGCGGGCGAACACTTCCCAATTGTTGATCCCGTGCTGCCTTGGCTTGCCCGTGTAGCAGAGGACGAGCCGCCGCTCGAGTTCATCCAGGTCGCAGCCGACTTCCTCGCGCCGCTCTCCGCCTGGTTCCAAATGAATCGCGCTCGCGCCGCCAAACGCCGGCGGATAATGGTCCTGCGTGCCTGTGGGCACGCGAATCACGATCGCTTCCGCGTCGCGGCTGATGTGGATCCAATCTTCCAGGCGCAAAGCCGCGCCCGTGAGCCGGTCCAGCGCCGCGCAGATGGCCACCGCCATGGCGCTTGAACCGCCGATCCCGGCTCCGGCAGGCGCCTGCGAATCGGTCGTCAGCGTCAACCCGACGCGCGGGTGGAAAAAGCGCACCAGATGCGCCAGCAAAGGCAGCCGATAACTTCGCGCACGTTCGAGCGCCGCCACCGAAGGAAAGCTTTCCTCGCGTTTTGTATCCCGCGAGACGAGGCGAATCGAACCTCGGCCGTCGCCACGCCCGGACTGTGTTTCGATGACGCACGAGGCATAGCGAGTGATCGCGCAATTCACCGTAAGCGCGCCCGGATGGAAAAGGTAAAGCGGCCAGATGTCCAACGTGCCTCCGGCCAGATCGATTCGCGTAGGGGCGCGCGCTTCAATTCGCAAGCGAGGTGAAGCTCCTTGTCATCCCGAGCCCGCCTCGGGCGAGGGATCTGTTTTTTGCCGCCATCGAAACGTTTCGCAAAATGTAAAACATGATCTAGATCAGGCGAGCCTTTCGGTCGCGAATCGCGGATCATAGCATCGGCGAGAACACTGGGATCGAACAATTGCCACCAACGCGGCCAAAATCGCAAGAGGTGCTCGAGCGATTTATGCTCGGCTTTCCTGGCCGCGAGCTTTCCCAAGAACTGAAAGAGTTATTGGCGGGCGGCCTGGCCGGCGTCGCCGTCTATCCGCGGAACTTCCGCGAGATTGGTGAGCTCAGCCGCTTGACGCATGCGATTCGACAGGCTGCCGCACGTCCTGTCTTGATCGGCATCGATCAGGAAGGCGGCACGAAATTCTCTCTCGGCGAGCCCTTCACGACCTGGCCCTCCCCGGCGGAACTCGGCCGCTTGGGCGATTGCAGCGCCGTCGAGCAGATGGCCCACGCCATGGCTCGTGAATTGCGCGCTGCCGGAGTGAATCTGAACTTCGCACCTATGCTCGATCTGGCCACTAATCCGAATAGCCCCGTCACGTCGGGCCGAAGCTTCGGCAGCGACCCGCCGCACGTCGCGCAAATGGGCTGCGCGTTCCTGCGGGGCTTGCAGGCCGAAGGCGTGCTCGCTTGCGTCAAGCATTTTCCTGGACACGGCGATGCCGCCGTCGATCCCCATCTCGACCTGCCGCACTTCGAAGGCACGCGCGAGCGGCTGATAGCCCAGGAACTCGTTCCCTTTTCGTCCGCCATCAAAGCGGATGTGCAAGCGATCATGACCGCGCACATTCTGATTCCCCACATCGATTCTGCCTCGCCAGCTTCTTTATCGCGCGAGTTGTTGCAATCGATTCTGCGAAAGCAGTTAGCTTTTGACGGAATTATTCTGGCGGATGATCTCGGCATGGGCGCGATTGCCCGGCGTTACAAAATCGGCGAAAGCGTTGTGAAGACCCTGCAAGCCGGCACCGATATCGCGATGCTTTGTCACGACTGGTCTATCGTCGCCCCGGCCCTGGAGGCCGTTGCCGAGGCGCTTTCTGGCATCGAACAGCAGGGTAAACTCGACGCCCGTCTTACCGCGCAAAGCCGCACCCGCATCGAAGGGCTTCGTCACCGCCTCCGTGAAATCGAGAAAGCCGAAGCTTCGCCTCTCGACGTAATTGGCTGCCGCAAGCACCGTGCCCTCGCCGCCGAAATCCGCGCCCGGATCAATGAAGTGAACGCCTAGGAACCGGAAAAGAAGTCATCTGCGGCTAACAGTAACGTTTAGTCCTTGAGTTCGGTTTTGAGTCTGGGCGGCTCGCCGGCCTCGAGCAAAGCATTGAAGCGATAGCGGCCCAGGATGGCGCCGGTGGGAGTTTCTACGTTAACGCGCCACGCGCCGGGTTTGATGCCGGTCTTCACCGAATACGTCCGGAAACCCCCGTCGCGTCCGCCGCGAACCGAAAGCGCGATGCGGTCGGCAGTGATCCACCCGCGCCTGCTGTCGTACGTCTGCCATTCATGAACGATCTCGGTATTCAATGACGTGGGAGAGAAAACAGCACTGTAGAAGTAGATCGGAACCCCGGGGGCTACATGAAATCGAGGGACAAGCCGGAAGAAACCCAGCCAACCTTGTCTTTCGGATTGCATCAGGTAGCCACCGTCCTCGGCACGGGTGATGGAATGATGAACGCTGGCGTCCTGGAGCGAAAGTGGAAGTGGAGGAATGACATTCATGAAGTAAAGAACATTAATGATAATGAAGATGGCTGCAGTGGAAGCGACTACCGTCTCAGGGTGATCAGAGCAGCCCTCCTTTGCGCGCGTTCGCAGGAAGAGGACGAAAAGCCACCACAGAACCAAACTGAGGGCTCCGCTGAGCAGGAAGACCAGACGTCCCATGGCGCGGACCACCACGGGCAAGATGAAAATCATGAAACAAAACAGCGAAAGAAAAAGTAGGCTGAGCTGAAACTCACGCCGCGCGTATTGGCTTTTGAGCTTTTCGTTGGCGATGAAAGCTGTCGTAAGCAGAAGATAGAAAGGCCAGCTTACCCAAAAGGTGCCACTACGAAAGTAGAAAACCATGAAGGTGCTCAACAGGCCACCGAAGAAAAATTGTAGGATATTGATGAGCCAGGTGCGGATCCTCGGGGCCCAAGCTTCCCGTGCGGGAGCGAAATTCTGCTCACGGCCGATCCAAAAAATGCAGAGCGCGACGACCGCAAGATGAACCACGACCCAAAAATTCTCCCAGAACATGTCAATGCGCTTCAGTGTGACAGCGTCAAAGACGAAGCCCCCGACAAGCGAAACAGAGGAGAGAGAGAGTTGATTTCGCGCATAGCGGGCGGTTAAGTGGCCCGCATGATGGATCACTGACCTGCCAAACGGCACAGTGGGCATTGGGCGAAAAAGCATAGCACCGTGATAGCAGTGCTATAGGGAGCGCGGTTCATTGAAAATCGCTTAGGTTTCGACAATTACAATGGCCTCGGCAAATACGTCCAAGTCTCGGAAGCTGGCTGCCTCCTCGACGTCCTCCGAAGCTACGGCCTCTGATAAAGCGCAGCGTTGAAGAAGGGAGCAAAGGCGCTGATCACGGCAACGCGGAACGACTCCTGCCGGTTGATCAGATTTTTCGTCAAAATGCCCCAGGCGCCCTGCGAATCGCGCACGCCCTGTGCTCCTGTACAAGCCTCGATCGCGCGGGAAAGTTCAGTACCTCGATCCAATACTTCAATGGCAAGCGTCTCCGGCAGCAGAATCGCGCCCGAGCGCCCGTAAAAGCCCCGCCCGCCAGCGTCGGAAACGTACGCCCAGCTTTCGAGAAAAACCAGGGGCCGCCCTGCCTCGTTCCCATCTTCATAAATGACGTCCAATCCGCCTTCCAGCCCGACTAAATACGCCGCCGTCTGCTCGCCAACGCTCCTCAAAGCCTCGCAGCGGCCGCGCGCTCCGGCCATCAACTCCATGCGGCTGCGAGGAGTGTGGCTCACGCCCGTCTCCACCTCGAAGCCCGTCACCTCGAATCGCGATTTTGGGTGCAGCAAAGGCCCCAAGGCGACGAGGGCCTCGCGCACAGCCTCGAGCTTCGGCGTGCGCTTGCTGCCAACCGCGATGCGAATCGTCTCCATCGGTCAGAAGAAGTGAAAATTGTGAAAATTCAAAGGGCGAAGCTTGACAACGAGTTGAGAAGAAGACTGGAGCGGCCGAGGGGACTCGAACCCCCGCCTGCAGCTTGGCAAGCTGCCGTACTACCCCTATACTACGGCCGCATTTGGATGA